>Ga0182024_10001235_pt1 | contig 66339 bp, 57 predicted proteins | sample P32metaG_FD_120480 | JGI IMG/M metagenome (GOLD analysis project Ga0182024, IMG submission 120480) | Permafrost microbial communities from Stordalen Mire, Sweden - P3-2 metaG (Illumina Assembly) | ecosystem: Environmental > Terrestrial > Soil > Wetlands > Permafrost | place: Sweden: Stordalen... | reverse complement strand
GGGACGTCGAGGCCGTGCGTTTTCACGGTGGGCGCTGTGGCGCCGGCCCAGGCGTTGAGGCCGAGGTCGCGCAGAACGGGTTCGATTTTCGAGCGGTCGGCGTTGGGAATAATAAATGCTCCGGCGCGAAATTTATGCGAGTTGAGCTCGAAATCATCCTCCGCGGCGAGCATTTTTACGTCTTGCAGCTTGAACCGGAAGGCCATCAGGGCGTTGTCGGTGGTGTGGTCGAGGACTAGTGTCCCGCCCGATCCGTCTATGCCTCCAGGAGTTTTCACATCGGCGCTGATCATCGTCATCGGCTTATCGAATACCGCTTTATCGGTGACGGGAACCAGTTTCACGTTGCGCATGTACTGCATGGTCCAGCCGGTATCGTCGTAGGGGGCGGGATTCGCGACGGGATAATTTTGCACGCTGAAGTACATGTCGGCGAGAGTGTGGTAGGGCTGGTCGGCGCGGATGACGTAGTCGCCTTCCAATACATCGAGCGACCCGGCCTTGAACGCCGCGGTGGCTTTGTGAATCTCCAGGCCCTGGTGGCGCAGCTCATTTACAACGTCCGCCGCTTCACCGCGACGGCGCTGGTTGGCGGGAATCACCCAGCCATATGTCGGGCCATTGGCGCCTTTGGCAACCGCGCGCTTGTTCTTGATCCAATAATTTTCGAGATAGAGCTCCTTGTTTTTCGCAACCTGGTTCATGGCGATCAGGAGCGCCGATTCCTGAATGTTGGTGTTGTTGCGCGGACCCCATTTAATGGAGGGCAAGGGAGGATTCGGACGGAACCATTCGCGGCTGGTCTGAGTGGGCTGGAGGCGCAAATTCTCGACGATATCGGGGCCGTAGCTTTGCACTTCGTAGAAGCGGCCGAAGGAGTTATGCGTGAGCGCGATCCAGAACAAATAATTCGGCACCCAGCCATCGTAGAATCCGTAGGTAAATACGCCGGGGACGCCGCGTTTGGCCATCTCCATCACTTCGGTTTCCGCGAGCAGCCACCACTCGTTGATGGCAATCGGGTCGAGCGAGTTGTTATAAGGGCCGGTGCCGGTGGAAACGTATAAATAAGATTGCGCCTCGTGCAGATCGTGCAGGATGGTGGGGTGCCATTCGAGGACGTTGTTGGTGATGTTCTGCGTCAGCTTCAGGTACTGGCCCATGCCGTCGCGATTATTATCGTGAGCGACGTACTTGCCCCAATACATCAGCGGGGGACGCGCCTTACCGGTCTTTTTGCCGTAATAATACGTATCGACCTGTTTCTCGCGGCCGTCGACTTCGACTACGGGAGTGATGAAGACGATCGAATTATTGCGGATGGCCTGAATGAACGGCGTTTCTTCGATGATGAGGCGATAGGCGAGCTCGATGAGCATTTCGGGTCCGCCGGTTTCGGGCGAATGGATGCCGCTGGTGGCCCAGTAGATCGGCTTCGCGGTCTTGATAATTTCGCGGGCCTGCGCCTCCGTTGTTTTGCGAGGATCGGTGAGGGCGGCGAGCATGCCTTTGTACTTATCGAGAGACTTGATGGTGGCTTCGTCGGCAATGGCGAGCACGACCTGATCGCGGCCTTCCTCAGACTGGCCGACCTTCCAGAACATGGCGCGGGGCGAGGCTTTGGCGAGCGCTTCGTAATAGCGATTGATGTCCTTAGAGTAGGTGAGCTCGCCCGGAGTGCCGGGAATGCGGCCAAAGAATTTCAGAGGCGACGGGACGGTATCGGAGGCGGGCATATGATCGACGAGCTCGGTTGTGACGCGCGAGTCCTGCAGATATTTTTTGATCAGCGCGGTGTAGTCTTCGTCGACCTTTTGCGGAGCGGGCGCGAGATCGGCGGCGGGCGCGGGTTTGGCCTTTTTACTCTGCGCGTAAGCGGGCGCGATGACAAGAGTGGCGGCGAGGAGAGCAACTTGAAGTCTCATAAAGGGCTGGTGAATCAGGATAGCTCCATTTGCGTGTTGGGCGCAAATCTCTCGCGTTAAAATAACGCGGGAATAACGCGGGGGGTTCTCTAAGATGGTAAATCTAAAGGACATTTCGCTGGCCTTGGTGTTAAGATAACGCGGGCGCAGCGCAAATTCGTATATCACGGATCTTAGTTCACTCTCATTCCAATATGAGCGCGGGCGCCGGCGATATGCCCCGCCTTAGTTTGTATCGATGTGGATATAAAGGACTAATTTAGCTTGCGGCGGAGAAAATCGAGTGCGGCTTGCGCGGCGAAGGTTCGCACGCGAGAACGGTCGCCGGGGAGTTGGAGGCGGCGGACCTCAGTCAGTCGATCGGGACTGGCGATGGCGAGGATCACCGTTCCGACAAGGGCTCCACTGGCGCTTTCGGGACCCGCTTCGCCAGTGACGGAAATTGCGTAGGTGGAACCAGTGCGGCTGCGCGCGGCTTCCGCCATGGCACGGGCGACTTCTTCGCTCACGGAGGTGTACTTATCGATGAGATCGCGAGCTACGCCGAGCAGCAACTCCTTCGTGAAGTCGTTGTAGAGCAGAAATCCGCCAACGAAGTATTTCGAGCTGCCGGCGATTGAGGTGATGCGCTGTCCCAACTGGCCTCCGGTGCAGCTTTCGGCGACGCTTAATGTGGCGTTCCGTGCATTGAGCATCGTACCCACGATGGCTTCGAGCGATTCTCCATTGCGCGAATAAATGCGATCGCCCAGCAGCGCTTCGATGGGCGGACCGACCTCGGCGAGCAAGGCTTCGGCTTCCTCCGCGGTGGCGCAGCGAGCGCGCAGATGGATCTGGATATCGCTGGGCGCGGCGAGAATCGTTGTTACGGGATTGGTGTATTTCGTATAGACGGGCGCGATGAGTTGATCGAGATCGGATTCGCCCATGCCGGCGACGCGATAGAAGCGGGTGCGAATCACCTGCGCAGGAACACGGAGCGAGAGACGCGGCAGGCAGTGCGTGGTGAACATCGGCTTCATCTCATGAGGAGGACCGGGCAGCAGCATCACGATGCGATTTTCATACTCCAGATATTGGCCGGGCGCGGTGCCGTTGGGATTAGCGAGAGGTTCCGCTCCTTCGACCGCGTACGCCTGGCGCAGGTTATTTTCCGCCATTTTGCGATTCATGCGCTGGAAGCGTTCGGCGATGGCGGCGCGCAGATCTTCTCGAAAAACCAGTTTGTGGCCGGTTGCGGCGGCGACGGCGTCACGCGTCAGGTCGTCCTCCGTGGGGCCGAGGCCGCCTGTAAGGATTACGATTTCGACACGCGCCAGCGCTTCGCGAATCGACGCGGTGAGCAGATCGCGATCGTCGCCGACGACCATTTTGCGCCGCACTTCGACGCCGAGCGCGTTGAGCTGGTCGGTGATGAAAAGAGAGTTGGTGTCGACGCGCTGAGAGGTCAATAGCTCAGAACCGACGGCGATGATTTCAGCTTCCATTCCTAGCATCTATATTGGCAGGGCGACGGATCCGCCGTGGTAACCGCGGAGCGGGACTCAGAGGAGGGCGTCGATTTGCTCGATGGTTCGGATGATGTCATCTTCGGTGGTGCGCGGGTTGATGGTGCAGAATCGTAACACGGTGCGGCCTTTGAGGACGGTCGACGTAGCGAGGGCGAAGCCGTCCTGGAGCATGGCGTCATGGAGCTTCTTATAGTCGGCGGAGGGATGGTGAAAGGTCACGATCCCCAGCTGCGCGGGAGTCACGATCTCCCAGCCCGGCATGGAGCGCAATTTCGATTCGGCGAATTCGGCCAGTTCGAAGCCTCGCTCCATGGCGGTGCGAAATGCTTCGAGACCGAAGTATTGGATCGACATCCAGAGCTTCAGGGCGCGGAATGTTCGCGTCAGTTGAATACCGTAATCGCAGGGATTTACTTCCGCCACGTTACGATGTACGTCGGCAAGATACTCGGGCATGATGCGATAGGTGGCCTTGAGAATATCCGCGTCGCGCAGGAGGACGCAGCCGCACTCCATGGATTGAAAGAGCCATTTGTGGGGATCGAGCGAGAGGGAGTCGGCCAGCTCGATGCCTTGGAGCAGAACGCGTCCACGATCGCAGAGAGCGGCTGCTGCGCCGTAGGCTCCGTCGACGTGCATCCACATTCGATGAACGGCGCAAAGAGCGGCGATTTCAGGAAGGGGATCGATGGCGCCGGTATTGGTGGTTCCCGCGTTGGCGACAATGGCGAACGGGCGAAGACCGGCGGCACGATCCGCGATGATCTGGCGCGCGAGTTCGTCGATGGGCAAACGGAATTGCGCGTCGGAAGGAATTTTGCGAATGTGTTCGGGGAGGAAGCCCGCGACGTGGAACCCGCGATCGACGGAAGAGTGGGTTTGATCGCTGTAATAGACGACGGCGCGGTCGATACGGTCGTTGAGCTTCGCATGGCGCGCGGCGACGATGGCGGTGAGGTTCGCCATGGAGCCTCCGCTGACGAAGAGTCCGCCGGCGGTTTCGGGAAGGCCGCACCATTGGCGGAGCCAATCGATGACGGCCAGTTCCATGGCTACGGAGCCGGAGCCGCCGAGCCACGATCCGCTGAAGACGTTGAAGCCGGAGGCGAGGGCATCGGCCATGACGCTGACGAAGTTCGAGGGCACGGGCACGAATGCGAGAAATCGGGGATGGCCGACGTTCATCATGTTGGTGAAAATATCGCGATTGAGAGTGGCGAAGATTTCATCGGGAGATACGGGGTGCGCCGGCGGCGGCTGAAGGAGCGCGGGACGCAAGAAGGCGGGGTCGCCCTTGGTGCCGACGCGCTTTTCGGCGAGGGTGGCGAAGTGGTCGGCTAACAGGTCGACCACGCGGTAGCCGAGGGCTCGCATTTCGTCGGGAGAGAGGTCTAGTTTGTCTTTATTCATCGATGGGAACGGGATCTATCCCCTTCCTGACGGTCGGGGTTCGGTGCGGGCACGAATGCGTGCGGCACAAATGAGATCGGATTCCTTAACATTACTTGAATCTTTTACGATACTGAAAATCAATGCCGAATAGTCCATTATCCTGGCGAACGGCGATGGCGGACCAGTGGGCGCTGAAATCATATTCGAACTGCACTACCTGTTCCTGCGTGCGGTTAAGATTGGTGATGTAGGTGAGCGTGACCTCCTTGGACACTTGCTGTTCCAGAGTGAGGCGGGCTTGCGGAAGGTTGTCGACGCCGGTGACGGTCGGGTCGATTTTCACGCGGCTGGCTCCGAAGAAACGCTGCATACGACTCGACAATTGCTCTGAGATGGCTTCGCCGAGAATGCCGCCGCCGGCTTCGAGACCGCTGCTGGAGTTGGTGGCGAATTCGCCAGCGGAAGTGCTGCTCGCGAGGGAGCCGGGATTGCGGCCGACGGCGAGCAGAGCGATGATATCGCGCGGCTGAAGAGGCGGGTCCGAACTGTAGTTCACGTTAAATTTCTGCATGGTGCCGGAGAAACTGATGTTGACGATGATGCCGCGGGCTTTCGTTTCGAGATCCATATCGAAGGTGGGTTCGATTTTGATGGGATTGAGGAACCGGATGTCGCCGCGATCGACGGTGTAACGGTTGCCGAACACCTGAATTTCGCCTTGATTGACGGAGACGCTGCCGAGCAGCACGGGGCGGAGAGGGGAGCCGCGCAGGCGCAGGTCGACCTCGGCTTGGACATCGCGGGTGAGCGATGTTTGAAATTCGAAATTGGGTCCGCTCTCAATACGCAGGTCGAATTGCATGCCGCGAAGATACTCGTTAGGCGATGCGGCGGCGGGGACGGGCTTGGCCGCAAGCGCCATCAGTCCGCCGAGATCGGACCGCGGATTGAACGCGGCCCGGGTGAGTGTGAACGATCCTGAGAGAGTGCTGGCGTCCGAGGTGCCGTTCAAAGCGAGCTTGGCGTTGAAGGTGGTGCTGACGTCTTCGGGATAGCGGACGCGCACCTGCTGCGCCTCGGCTTGCAGACGGTAGGTGAGGATGTCGCGCAGCTCGACGAATCCGGCGAAGAAGATTTTTCCGCCGCCGGTTTCGGCGGATAATTTTTCGATGGTGGCGCGATTGCGGTCGAAGATCACGCTGCCGTTGGCGTTGTCGATTCCGTTGGGAAGATCGGCGAGATAGAGCGACGCATTTTGCAATTCCATGCGGCCGTGCATCTGCGGATCGCGGAGAGAGCCTCGGACCGTGGCCTGCACGGTTGCGTTGCCGCGGGCGAGCAGGTCGGGATTGTACAACTGGAGAATCGCCAGGTCGACGGAGCCGCGCACGGCGAGATCGGCGGGAGATTGCGGGTCGAAAGGAATGCCGCCGGTCGCTTCCAAACTGGTATTGCGCGCCGCGAATTGCGCGGATTGAATGCGAGCCTCCTTTTGGGTGATGATCACCGAAACCGGCTTAGTATTTTTGAGCTGGACATCCTGCGGTTGCACGCCGAGCTTCAGCGCTTGAGATTTTCGGGCGTTAATCTGCAACTGATCGAGCGTGACTTCGGCGCGAAAATCGAGGGGTTTGCGAAGCGAGATCGCGACCTTCGCGCGGCCATCGACGAATCCTTCAAAGGGGAGCACTTCATTCTTCTGCTCATTGGTTCCGCCGATCATATAGACGCGATGCGCGGTGTCGAGATCGACGCGCGGGGCATTGATCGTGACCGATCCAGGGTCGTCGCCCCCCAGTTTCCAGGTGCCATCGGCCTCGATCTTCGCGCCGTGCACGAGGGCGTTCGCGTGCACGGACATATCCTGCCCACGGGTTTGCGCGGTAAGCGAAATGTCGCCCACGCCATCGCCGTTGAGCGTGATGTTGCGGCCGGATGCGTCGCCGTCGATCGATGTCAAATCGAATTCGCCTTCGATCATGCGGCCGGCGCCGGTCAACTTTGCGTTGATGATCCCGTCCGGCCTCATGGGCAGCTTGCCGAGGGCTTTGACACGAGATCCGGGGACGTTTTCGGCGGTGATGGCGAATTGAATTGCTTCGTTTTTATCGTAGGTCACATCAAAGTGCATGCGGCCGGTACCGGTTACAGCGTCACCGCCGGTGATGGTGAACGCCCCGTCCGTATAGTGAACCTTCCCGCTTACGCGATCGAGCTGCTCGTCGAAGGCGGCGAGTTTATCTACCTGCGCGGTCAGGTCGGCGGTGGGGTTTTTGATCGAGCCGAACACGCGCACGGTTGCCGATCCGGTGCCGGTGACATCAAGCTTCGAACCCGCTTCTTTGGCCAACTCTGCGAGCTGCGCGTTATGCAGATTGAGTTTCGCGTCGATGGATGCGTCTTCGAAGGATCCGTTGCGTGCGGAGATATCCGCTTGCCCGTCAATCGTGGTGACGCCGCGCGTCAGTGTGAAGCTGCCGAGGCGGACCTCTCTGCGATCGGCATTCATGGTCGCGTTGAAGCTATCGAAGGAATGGGCGACGTTGTTGAATGTGACGATGCCGTTGGTCACGGTCGCCGCGCCGCTGAAATGAGGATCGTCGAGTGGACCTCGCACGGCGCCCGCCAGCGAGGCTTGTCCGTTATTAAGTTTAAGCGGCAGTTCCTTCGGCGCGTCGGGATTCAGCATGGCAATGGCGGGCAACAGGTCATCGAGATTGGTGGTTTGCGCGCGGAGATCCAACGTTTGACCGAGGACGCCGAGGAAATCGACACGCGTGGCGGAGGTTTTCAAATACGAGTTGCCGAGCTGCATGGTACCCGCTGCCTGATCGTAGTTGAGGTCCAGATGGCCTTCAATGGGAGGGCCTTCGTGTGCGGGATAGACCCCGATGTTGCCTTGAAATTTCGCGGCTTGTTTGCCGAGTGTGGCGTTGAAGGAAAAGCCTCCGGCGAGCGTGCCGTTCCAGGGGATCGCGCGGTCTGTGAGGACATGCGCCGCCTCGCGTATGCTCAAGCCGGTCAGGTTGCCCTCGGCATGAAAATCGTGCCAGCGGGTGAGAAGAGCTTGACCGTTGAGCGTGGCCCCGAGCGCGGTTACCGTGGCATTTAGCAGGGTGGCTTTTTCGAGATTGAGACTCACGTCGCCTCGTGCTTCCGCGTTCTCAATCTTCAGGCGGTCCTGATGATAGGCGAGACCGCGCGCGGTGGCGCGGCCGGTCATCCAGAAATCGAAGGGCCTCTCGAAAGACGCGTAGAACTTGCCATCGAAGGTGCCAGAACCTTTTGGTTCAAGCGGGAGGGCGAAGAGTTTTACAGCATCCCGGACCGAGCCGGCCGCCTTCACGGTAAAGGTACCGCGAGGCCAGCGGAGGTTGGTCAACGCTCCGGCTACATCAGCGCGGGAATCACCGGTAACGATTTTCAAATGCGAAATATCAATTTTCGATGCGTCGAACGCGAAGGCGGCGGAGGCGCTTACTTCGAGGGGGCCGGCGCCCAGCGCGATGACACGCAAGCGATTCGACTGCACTTCGCCAAGATAGTGGCCGGGAGAGTCCAGGCGCATGCGGACGAGTAAATCCTCGCCTCGCAGGTTGAGCGGAATCTGGTGGTCGTCATACTCGAACAGGCCGTTCGTCACTTCGTAACGGCGCACGGCGAGGTGCACCAGATCCTCCGCCCAGGTGGTTCCGGGATGATGCACCGCCGGGTCCGGAATATTGTTGGAGCCGTCGGCGTAAAAAACGATGCGGACCCGCGGCTGTTCGATCCGCAGGGACGACAGATCGATTTTTCGTTCCATCATGGAGATAACGCGCAGGCCCGCGGTGACGGACGCGACGCGAACGAATGGGGGCTCGCTCGCGGATTCTTTTCCATGGAGAACGACAGGACCGACCGTCGCTTCCAGCCGCTTCCAATCGAGCGCAAAGTTGCCGATTTCGACGCGGCCGCCGGTGGCTTTCTCGATCTCCGTGACCATCCGGCGATGTACCTGTTCGTAGAACCAGCCGCTGCGGAACACCAGCACAGCGCTGAGCGCGAGCACCAGCACGAGCAGCGTCGCCGCGGCGGCCATGCGCAGCAGAACTCGTCCGAATTTCCTCATTTGAAGACTTCTTCTTTGTAGAGAATTTCCGTATCGCTGCGCGTGGTGCCCAACCAGCGGTCGAGCGCCTGCGTCACACGCTGATCGGTAAGCAGCTTTTCGATCTGATCGCGGCTGGCTTCGAACGTGGGCACCTGGGCTGGATTTGCCCGGCCCCATTGCGCGGCCATCGTATTGTAGTAGTCCTTCAAATCGTCGTCGGCGAGCTGCACCTCCGGACGGAAGCGGAGATCGGTAAAGCGCAGCGCGCGAATCCCGTTCAACAAGTGTTCCGAAAGCTGCGCTTCGGTGATGCTGGAGCGGGCCAGCGCGGCGCGATACTCGGTTTCGGTGGCATATTGCGCTTTCACCTGATCGAGAAGCTGCTGCGCGTCAGCCTTCGTGGGCAGCGTCTGGCGGCTGGTTGAGGCCTCTTCAAGAAGCAGGTATTGATCGATCAGCCGGTCGGCGGCCTTGCGCTTCTGATCGCCGCTGGCGTCAACGGGCTTTTGATCGAGAAACGCCGCGATACGCAGTTCGAGAAGGACATCGCCCTCGGAGATCACGTGCTTGGCGACGGTGACGGCGATGCGGTCGAGCACCTCCGCCGGCGCAGGCAGCAGCAACGCGACTAGGAGGAGGCGAGTCATTAATATGTTTGACCCAGGGAGAAGTGGAACTGAAACAAATTAATTTTCTGATTCGTCAGCACCCCCTGGTTCTCAATCAACTGCTGATAAGTGCCCTTGAAACCGTAGAAGCGCGGCGCATTCGGGCTGAGACTGAAGTCCGCGCGGATCGGGCCGATGGGCGTGCGATAACGGATTCCGAAGCCAACCGCTTGCACGGCGTAATCGAAGTCCTGATTATTGCGCTGGCGGAAGCGGAAACTGATGTCCTGAATATTGTCGTAAACGTTGCCCATATCGTGAAAGAGCACGCCGCCGACATTATCGCCGAGCAGAGGAAAGCGAATTTCAGTGGAATGAAACAGCAGAGCGTTTCCACCCAAAGGGAACCCGGTCGTGGTATCGCGCGGACCGGCCTGATTGTCGGGAAACGCGCGGTCCGAGGTCGAGCCGCCGGAGAACCATCGTTCGGCCAGAGGAATATCCGTCAAGCCTCCCAATCGTTGAATGTAGCCAAACTGCAAGCTGCGCGCGATGACGATATCCTTGCCGATCGGATGATAAGTGGTGTTGCGAAACAGCAGCCGGGTGAAATCGGTCTGCGATGCGAATGCGCGCGCCGCGATGCCCACGTCGACGGTATTGTAAATGCCCCGATGGGAGTTGACCGGATCGTCGCGGCGGTCCTGAATAAAGGTCATGGAATAGATCCCGACGCGCACCGGCTGGGAGAGCAAGGGAATCAGCTCGGACGAAATCACGAGATCGGAAATGGTGACGTGACGTAGCGCAAAACGGTACTGCAGCGTGTACTGCCGCGAGACGCGCTGGGCGAGCTGCACCGACCCTTCCGCGCGCTGCTGATGAAACGTCCGAATGTCCATCGCATTGTCGAAGAGCCCGGACAATGTGACTGACAGCTTTTCATGTCCCATGAAGCGGGGAATAAGATAGGTCAAGATGACTCGCTGCTCGATGGTGGAAACCAACGTGTTCAGACTCAGCGTCTGGCCCAACCCCAATAGATTAAGGCGGCTGATGCCGAACGAGACGCGCGGAGCAAAGCCGGTGCTGCCGGCCGGATCGTCGAAAGACGTGACGCCTCCGCCGATACGCGCAATCTGGGCCCCGAAGCCAATGGTGAAGGAATAGCGGCTCGCCTCATCCACCTGGAACAGGACGTACTTCTGCTCTTCGTCTCCGCCGGGATTCTGAATCGCGGTCTGCACCTTGGAAAAGATACCCAGGTCGTAGAGCTTCTGCTGACTGGCCGCGATGCTTTGCTGCGAAAGAGGATCGCCCGGGTTCAGGTTGCCGATGCGCTTGTCGACCAGCGACGGCCGGGTGATCTCGAGGCCGCGCAGCAGGACGCTGCGCACGTAGACCCGCTTGCCTGGATGAACGATGTACTTCAGATTCACCCGGTTCTCGCCGTCGCCGGGCGTTTGGTTCCAATCGAACGTCGCATCGGGATACCCGTTGTTGTAGTAGTAGCTAAGAATCGTATCGCGATCGACGCCGATATTGGCTGCGCTGAATGGCTCATCCGTGTCGGATTGCAGCCTCGCGAGCAAATACGTGAGATCGTTTTCCGGCACACCTTCGAAATCCAGCTTGCCGACGAACCACTGCGGCCCTTCTTTCACCTCCAGCACCACGCCGAGCTCGCCGTTTTTCCCGTGATAATTGGGATCGACCGTCGATGCCACTTCAGCGTCGCGAAACCCATTGGCGCGGTACAGATCCTTCAGCGTTTCCTTGTCCCGCTCCAGCAGCCTTTGCGAATACCGGCCGTAGCGGAAGCGCGGAAAACTTGCCGGTGTGATGAACATCCGTTCGCGCAGCGTTGCGATATTAAAATACTTGTTCCCCACGATCGCTATGTTTGCCAGCTTATAGCGCTGGTTGCGCGCGATGCGATAACTCAGTTCGTAAGCGTCTGGCGAAGGTCGTTCATCGGTAAAATCCACCACTGCGTCGAAGTAACCCTGAGACTGAAAATATTCGACCAGATTGCGCTGTCCCTCCACCAGCAGCGTGCGATCCACGGTGCGCTCCTGAAACACCGGAATTAATTGCTTGAGCTTGCCCAGCGACACCTTGGCTCCCGACGTTTTCACTTCCACGATCGGGCCGTTATCGATCGCGATGGAGGGGGTGATGCGATTTGTGTCCGCGTTATAATCGAGCTTTTCGAGCGTCACCTGCGCCTCCAGATGGTCGCCCTTTTGAAAAGACTGGCGCACGCTCGCGATGCCCGTCAAAACGCGATTTTCAGTGGCGAACCGCCAACCCGGAAACGTGACGAATAAGAAGCCGCGGCGCCAGTGCGTGGCATGGATGATGCTCTCCGGCGTCTTTACGAACTTGCCGCTGAGCGTCACGCCGTCGAAGCGAGCGCGGGCGCCGGCGTGGAGGTCGAATGTAATCGCGACCTCTTCAGTCGATGGATCGCGCTCGAGGTTGTAATCGACTTTCGCGTCGTGGAATCCGTTTGCGCGCATCCGCTCCACCATGTTTTGCACCGCCTGCTCCATATCGTTGTTGGCGAAAGGCGTTCCCAGCTCGAGCTTGGAAGCGGTGGTGAGCTGTCCTCTGTTCGGCGGTTCCTGCACGCCCTTGAGGGTGATCCGGCCGACGAAATAGGAAAGCTCGGTGGAGATGTTCAGCACCAGCACCGGGCCGTTGTCAGGATGGCCGCCCTCGTCAAAGGCGCTAATCGAGATATTGGCATAGCGCCCGGTGTTATAGAGATTCTGAATGGCCGTGTGAACGTCGGCCAGTTTCAAAGGGGCGCCCGCGTGCATCGGCAACAACTTGTCCAATTGCGCGCGCGGAAGCGGCTGATCCGGCGGATCGAAATCGATGCGCCCGACGACGCGACCCTCATAGGCCGCGGCAGACGCCTTCAGGCTGTCTTGAGCCTGGGCGGGAGGCGCGATCGCGACGCCAATCAGCAGCGAGAGAAACAATAGCATCGGCGGACGCACGATCTACAATGATAGCGCTGCGCATTGGGCTTGGCTGTTGTGAAGCTGGCTGTTAACATCAGATCAAAGGTGAGTTCGCGTCTCTCCTAATAATATGATGCGCTCCAGCGATTCCCGTTACTCACGCCAAGCACGTTTTCTGCCATGGGGTGAGCAGGGACAGGCAACGTTCGGCGCCTCGCGCGTCGCCATCGTCGGCTGCGGCGCGCTGGGAACGGTGCAGGCCGAAATTTTGGCTCGGGCAGGCATCGGCAGGCTGCGGATCATCGATCGCGACTTTGTGGAACTCAGCAATCTGCAACGCCAGTTCCTGTTCTCCGAAGCCGACGCGGCGGACGGGACCCCCAAGGCCGTCGCCGCCGTCCGGCGCCTCGCCCAGATCAATTCCGAGGTCGACCTCGATCCAGTGGTCGCGGACCTGAGTCCTTCAAACGCAGCGGATCTGCTGGAAGATATCGACCTGATCCTCGACGCCACCGACAATTTCGAGACTCGATATCTGCTCAACGATTTTGCCGTTCGCGAAAATATTCCCTGGGTTTACGGCGCGGTCGTGGCGAGCTACGGACTGAAGCTGGCGGTCCTTCCCGGCGTCACGGCGTGCCTCAAATGCATCTATCCCGAGCCTCCCGTTGGCGCGCAGCCGACCTGCGAGACCGCGGGCGTATTAGGGACGGTGACGGCTACCGTCGCGGCGCTCCAAACCGCCGACGCGATGAAGATTCTAGCCGCCGGACGAGACAATTTCGTCGCGCGGCTCACCACTCTCGATTTGTGGACCGGCGAGATCCGTCAGATCGCTCCTCCGGGGCGCGATCCTCACTGCCCTTGCTGCGGCCTCCGCGACTTCGTTCATCTGGACAGTTCGAAACGCGCCCCCATCAGCTTATGCGGCCGCAACGCCGTGCAGATTCATGAACGCGGGCGGCCGCTCGATTTAGGCGATTTGGCGAACCGGCTCGGCAAGCTCGCTCCGGTCCGTGCCAACGAGTTCGCGCTGCGCGTCACGCTCGATGCCTGTGAACTGACGATTTTCCCCGATGGCCGAGCCATCATCAAGGGAACCACCGATGTCGGAATCGCCCGGAGCCTCTATGCCCGCTACGTGGGAGCTTGATCCGACGAATACTCCGCTGGTCACCATCGTCACGCCCTGTATGAATGCCGAGCGTTTCCTGGCCCAGACCATCGAGAGCGTCCTCGCGCAGGATTACCCGCGCATCGAGTACCTGGTAATGGACGGAGGCTCCACCGATAGCACCCTCGAAATTCTCAGAAAATATGACGGCGCCCTGCGTTGGGAATCGGCGCCCGATCGCGGTACCGCGGACGCCGTGAATCGCGGCTTCGCGCTGGGTGGAGGGGAAATTCTAGCATTCCTCAATGCCGACGATCTGTATTATCCCGGCGCGGTCTCCGCTGCCGTCCGCCATCTGCGCCGCAACCCCGAACATGCCGGAGTTTATGGAGACGCTTTCTGGATTGACGAAAACGGCCGTCAAATCGCGCCGTATCCGGTACGCGATTTCGACCGTGCGCTGCTCGAACGGGAGTGCTTCCTCTGCCAGCCCGCCACGTTCTTTCGCCGCGAGCCCTTCGAAAACTCGGGCGGCCTCGACCCGAGCTTCCATCTCACCTTCGACTACGAATTCTGGCTGCGTCTGACCCGCACCTGCACTCTGCTCAGAATCGACGCAACTCTAGCCTCATCCCGTATGCATCCCGCGAATAAAACCTTGAGCCAGCGCGACGGCGTGTTTCGTGAAACATTCAAAATGCTCAAACGTAACTGCGGCTATGTGCCCTTCCGCTGGATTTACGGCTACTTATGCTTGCGGGCCGATTCCCGCGACCAGTTCTTCCAGCCGTTCCGCCCATCCCTCCTCCGTTATCTCGAAAGCCTTCCCGTGGGTCTGTGGATCAATTCGGGCAATAGGGGTCGATACCTGGCTGAATGGGTCAGCGTAATGAGCTGGGACGCCATGCGGCGGCGCATTGGTTCCAGTTTGGGATAGTGAGCCAAACTGAAACCCCCTGAGGGGCAAATCTACCTAAGAACTTTCCGCCCGATCCCAACTACATAGCTGATACCGAGCCGCGACCGCGGGGAGCGATCCTGGGCCTCAATACCAAATGCGCCTAAAAACTGCGACTCTTTTCCTGGCCGTCGCGCCCGGATTTTCCGCTGCGCTCCCGCTTTTCTTTTTCCCCAATACCGGCCAGACCGATCAGTCTGTTGAGTACATCGTTCAGACTCCGGATCTGTCCGCCCGATTCCGTCGCGGCGCTGCCATCTTTCAGGTTGACGGGCAACAGATCGGTGTTCGATTCGGGGGTGCAAACCCGGATGTAACCATACGAGGCCTGGAGCCTCTGGCCGCGAAGATCAATTTCTTCCTCGGGAACAATCATGGCGCGTGGAAGAAGGACATTCCATCTTATTCCAAGATTCTTTACCGGGGCCTCTATCCGGGCATCGACATGAGTTACGGTGGAACAGATCGCCAGGTAAAATCCGAGTTCTTGGTAGCTCCCGGCGCGAATCCCGGCCTGATCCGTCTGGATTATTCGGAGCCGGTTTCGATCGACGCCAAGGGAAACCTGATCGTCGGCGCCGGCGAAAATATCTTTCGGGAGGCTGCGCCCGAAATTTATCAGAAAATCGGCGCGGCTCGGGTGAAGATTGCCGGGCGCTACCGCGTTCTCGACGGGAATACGATCGGTTTCGAGATCGGGGCCTATGACACCTCCGCGCCGCTGGTGATCGATCCGGTTATTTCCTACTGCACGTACCTGGGCGGCAGCAGCCCCACTGACATCACTGGGGTGGCCGTCGATTCCGGCGCCAATTTATATGTGACCGGCTGGACTTCGGCGCTCGATTTTCCCATCGACGGGGCGGTTGAAGCAGCCAACCAGGGAGGTGTCGACGTCATCGTCGTGAAGATGAATGCCGCCGGCACCGCGTTGATCTATGCAACCTACATCGGCGGCCGGGGCGCCGATCAAGGAGCGGCGATCGCTGTCGATACCCTCGGTCAGGCATATGTCACGGGCTTCACAGCCTCGGCAAATTTCCCACTGGTGTCGTCGAACCGCAGCGCCATCGGCGGCAGTACCACCGTGTTCGCGCTGAAGCTGAACGCCGCGGGCAATGCCCTCCTTTACAGCGGCTACCTCGGCGGGACCAATTTCGAAGTAGGCACCGCGATCGCGGTCGATTCCAATGGCAACGCATACATCGCTGGCGATACACAGTCCACGAATTTTCCGACCATGAATGCGACGCAATCTTCCATCGGGGGCGGGACCGATGCGTTCATCACGAAACTGAACTCCGCCGGAGCGATTACTTTCAGCACCTTTCTCGGAGGCTCGGGGAACGACCACGCCGGAGGCATCGCCGTAGACTCCCTGGGCGACATTTTCATCGCCGGAGGAACGTTCTCCGCAAATTTTCCCGTCCTGTTGCCTCTTCAGGCCGCGAGGAGCGGCGGCCAGGACGCCTTCGTGACCAAGATCGGCTACTCGGGCACGGTCGCATTCAGCACCTATCTGGGTGGCAGTCTGGGATCGGTGGGGTCGCCCGAACAAGCCAATGCCATCGCTCTCGATTCTGCCGGCAACCCCTATATCGCCGGTGTTACCAACTCCACCAACTTCCCTGTCACCGCCGGTGCCTTCCAGACCGCCCTCAACGGCGCCCAGAATGTCTTCATTGCGAAACTTACCAGTAACGGCCAATCGCTCGCGTACAGTACCTATTTGGGCGGGGAGGGCACCGATTGGGCCACCGGGATTGCCATCAGCGCAGCCGGAAACGCCTACGTCTCCGGCTACACCTCGTCCGTCAACTTCCCCCAGGCGAACGCGGTGCAAGCGACGTTCGGAGGGCTCTTCGACGCGTTCGTCAGCGAGCTGAACTTTGCAGCCAACGGTTTGATTTTCTCCACCTATTACGGAGGCTCGGGTTCGGACTCCGCCAATGCTATCGCGCTCGATGCCAATACCAATATTTTCGTTGGTGGCCAGACCAACTCCGTGGATCTCCCTCTGCACAATCCGATTGAATCGACCAGCGTGGCCAGCAGCACTGGATGGCTTCTCCGGCTGGGGGTTACCGCGGCCCCCCCGACCACACCCTCCGTAACTTCGGTATCGCCCGCGTCGGGCTCGGGCAACACGGTAACATTCACCGCTAAGTTCGCCGATACCGGTGGAGGCTCCACGCTCACAACCGCATCCTTGCTGGTCAATACCAGCGCGTCCACAGGCTTCGGATGTTACGTCAACTACAATGCCGCGATGAATCTTTTTTCGCTCTATACCGACTCCGGAACGGCTGTCCTCGCGACCGTCACTCCGGGCGGCGCCAGCGCTCAGAACGACCAGTGCGCCCTCGCCGGCGTGGGAAGTTCGGGCACCGTTTCCGGCAACACCCTCACCGTCACATTTTCGCTGACGTTCCAGCCTACCTTCGCAGGGGCAAAGGCCGTCTATCTTCAGGCCGGTGACTCCTCCTCGAGCACCGGTTGGGTGGCGGAGGGCTCCTTCACGGTCGTCATTCCAGTGGGAACGCCCCAGGTTAATTCGGTGTCCCCCAATTCCGGTAGCGGCACGGGGCAGATCTTCACCTTCGTCTATTCCGATACGGTATACGCCCAAAACCTCGCCACCGTCGCTTTTCTCTTCAATAGCTCGGTGACGTTCACAAATGCCTGCTATGTGGTTTACAACCTGGCGGCGAATACAGTCGCTCTGGAGGCGGACAACGGGCTGAGCTCGACCTCCATGTTACTGGGCTCTAACTCCGTGCTCCAAAATAGCCAGTGCCAGGTAAGTATGGCAACTTCGGTGGCGAGCGGTCTCTCGATCGTCTTTTCGATCTCGATCTCCTTCAAAGGAGCTTTCAACGGCGCCAGAAACATCTACTTGTACGCCACGGCCGGCTCTCTCAACACCGGCTGGGTGCTCGAAGGCGCCTACTCCGTCGCCAACGGCGGTGGACCCACAGTGATTTCAGCGGATCCCAATTCCGGTACCGGAGCGGGGGAGCGCTTCACCTTCGTTATCGCGGACCCGGGCGGAGCAAGTTTCCTCACTTACGGGGCGATCTTGTTCGCGTCGTCGTTCAGCACTCTCAACGCCTGTTACCTGGAGTGGGACGGGAAGGCAAATACCATTTCGATCACCTACGACAATCCCGCCAACGGACAAACGCCGTTTACCCCGGGCACGCCCGGCATTGCCACCAATAGCCAATGTACGCTGAACGCCGCCAACAGTTCTGTCGTGGTGGGCGCGACGCAGGTCCTCATCACCTTGGATCTGACGTTTAATTCCACTTTCTTCGGCGCCAAGAATATCTATCTTTACGCCGCCGAGGGCGCCATCAACTCGGGGTGGTCGACCGTCGGAACATGGACTGTCACCGGTGGCACACCCAGCGCCACTTCGGTATCGCCCAACTCGGGTTCAGGCTCGCTACAGTCTTTCTTCTTCACCATCACCGATTCGTCCTCGCAAACGAATCTCACCGCCGTGTCGATGCTGTTTACGGTCGGCGCTCCCGTAAACATCGCCAACGCATGCAACTTGTTTTACAATCGCGCCGCCCAGACCATCGGCCTTTGGGATAACACGGGAAACAGCACGCTCACCACCAAAGGCGAGGGCTCTTCGACGCTGCTGCAAAACAGCCAGTGCGGGGTCCAATACACCCAGATTCTCACTTCCGGACTCGACTCCGAAATCTTGCAGATCCAAATCCTGTTCAACACCACCAACTTTGGCGGCCCGAAGAGCATCTATCTCCAATCCGATGAGCCCAACGCCAACTCCGGTTTCGTCTACGTAGGAACATGGACCGTCCCGTGAGAGAATCAAGAAATGTCCGTGTATCAGGATCGCAGGCAGGCGCTTGAAGAGCATGAGTTCCGCATGGGCCTCGAACGCGGCCGCCTCGCCGTAACCCTCGACCTTCTCACCGACGCCCTGGTGCTGGTTGGCCAGCACGGCGTCTATTGCCAGAGCGCCCGCCAGCCCGGTAAACCCGCCATGGACATTCAGATCGTCAGCAAATGCGTTACCGACGCCAAAGAACTCATCCTTAGCGTCATGACGGAACTAAAAAACCGCTCAAAGCCCGTGTAAGAAAGGATTCCGTTCTCTCTCCCGCCCAATGGTGGTTAACACGCCATGTCCCGGCACCACCGCCGCATCGTCCGGAAGCGTCAGCAGCTTGTCTCGAATGGACCGCAAAATCTGCCGGCCGTCTCCTCCCGGCAGATCCGTTCGTCCGATACTGTCGCGAAACAGAGTATCGCCCGCAATCAGCTTGTTCTCCGTGGGGATCCACAATGAAATACTGCCCCGCGTGTGGCCGGGCGTGTGCAGTACCTGAAAAGTCGCCTCCCCCAGCTTGAGCGAATCCCCGTCGCGCGCCTCCGTATCAATCGACGTCCGCTCCGGAGTTTTCATCTGTAGCCACGAAGCTTGCAACTCGAGCTGATCGTACAACTCCTGATCGCTGGCGTTCATGTGCACTGGCGCGCCGGTGGCCGCCTTCAGTTTGGCCGCCCCGCCGATATGGTCGATATGCGCATGCGTAATCACGATCGCTTTCATCTTCAGCGAATGCCGCCCCAGAATCGCCAGAATCTGGTCGATGTTATCGCCCGGATCGATCACGATGGCGTCCCGCGATTGCTCGTCGCCGAAAATCGAGCAATTGCATTGCAGCGGACCCACCGCCAGAATCTCGTGAATCATGTTTCAAATATACTCGGAGTATGGACGCTCTTCTCAGTGTAAGTATGCGATGGCTGCACTTCGCCTCGATCGCCCTGCTTTTGGGAGGCGTCTTCTACGCTCGATTCGCGGTCGGCGATCTGGCACAAGGATTTAAGCCAATGGCCTACGCCGCTATCGGTGGAATCCTCATCTCCGGAACGTATAATTTCTTGAGCAAACAGGTAATTCCGCCGCACTACCATATGTGGTTTGGAATCAAGATACTACTCGTACTCCATATCTTTGCCGCGACAATTCTTTATCGCGGAAAACCCCGGGCCTTAACGGGAATCGTAATCTCGGGAGTGATCGTCATCGCGATCTCCAGCTGGCTGCGCTGGATTTCCGTATGATTGCAGCGATCACCGAAGGCTACCAGGCCCTCCGCACCCACGCCGCCTGGCTCGATCTCTCCGCTCGGGGGAAAATTCGCGTATCAGGCGATGATCGCGCCCGCCTGCTCCACGCCATGACCACCAATCACGTGCAGCAGTTGAAGCCCGGCGACGGTTGTTACGCCTTTTTCCTGAATGCTCAGGGCCGCATTCTGGGAGATGTGAATCTATTCTGCTTGGAAGATCATTTCCTGCTCGACACGGAGCCGGAGACGCGCCACAAGCTGTTCGAACACCTGGACCGTTACATCATCGCCGACGACGTCACCCTCGTTGACGACACGGATCGCATTGCCACCATCTCCCTGGAAGGCCCTGCTGCCGCGGAGATCCTCTCCAAACTAGCCGCACCCGTTCCAGAGACGCTCTACTCCACAGCCACCTGGGGTGAACCAGCAATGCCTCTCAGCACAATCGCGCATGTCGATTCCACCGGCAGCGGCGGATTCTTCATCTTCACCTCCATCGACGACAAATCCCGCGTCATTGAACTTCTCGAAGAGGCTGGTGCGATCCCCGCCACAGCCAACGATGCCGCCATCGTCCGCCTCGAAAATGGCCGCCCCCGCTACGGCGAGGAGATTACGGAACGTTTTCTCGTTCAGGAAACCGGCCAATTACAGGCCGTGCACTTCACCAAAGGTTGCTATCTAGGCCAGGAGATCGTCGAGCGCGTTCGCAGCCGCGCGCAGATCCATCGCGTCCTTCGCCACTTGGTAATTGATTCTTCCGAAGTTCCGCCGGCAGGTACGAAACTGAAGCTTGGTCTTGCCAATGACGCCGCTGACGCCGGAGAAATCGTCTCCGCCGCCTTATCCCCCGCCCTCGGCAAAGTAGTCGCCATGGCCTACGTTCGCACACCCAATTCAGAACCCGGAACCGAGCTCTCCCTCGGCAACGCAGTCGCCCGCGTCACTTAAATTATTTCTTTAGAAACGTCCCTCGATCCAGCTCCTCAAACGCTTCCTGAAGCTGCTGCTGCGTGTTCATCACGATTGGACCGTACCATGCCACCGGCTCCCCCAGCGGCTTTCCCGATACCAGCAGGAACCGGATCCCATCCTCGCCCGCCTGCACTTCCACCTCGTCGCCCCGATCGAACACCACCAGCGACCGATTGTCAGCCTCTGACGGAGGCTTCGTCTCCAACCACCCCACCCCTTCAGTCGGCACCGCCAGCGGACCCGACGCGTTGCAGAATTTCCCGCTCCCCGCGAATACATAAGCGAAAGCATGACGCGTCGTCTCCACCGGCAGCTTCTTCCTGCGTCCCGGCGCCACCGACACGTCAAGATAAACCGGCTCCGCCGCCACTCCGTCCACCGGGCCCTTTTTTCCCCAAAAATCCCCACTCACGATGCGAACATGAGTTCCGTCGTCGTCGGTGACCTCGGGAATCTCCACCGCCTTCACTTCCTGGTATCGCGGCGCAGTCATTTTGAGCGACGCCGGAAGGTTGCCCCATAACTGGAAGCCATGCATCCTGCCCGCGCCGTCGCCTTTCGGCATCTCCTGATGGATAATGCCGCTCCCCGCCGTCATCCATTGGACATCGCCCGGAGAGATCGCGCCGCGGTTGCCCAGGCTATCGCCGTGTTCCACCGTTCCCGCCAGCACATAAGTAATCGTCTCGATGCCGCGATGGGGATGCCATGGAAACCCGGCCAGATAGTCCTCCGGAACGTCGTTCCGGAAGTCGTCGAGCAGCAGAAAAGGGTCGAACTCGGAAGTATTGCCGAACCCAAACGCGCGCCGCAGATGGACCCCCGCGCCTTCGAGCGTCGGCTTGGATTTAATCAGCCGTTTGACAGGTCGAATGGACATACTCGAAGTCTAAACGAAAAAATGGCCTATCGGCGTTCATCGGGGTTCATCGGCGGCGCAATCTCTTCGTCTTCCGCCTCGACCGGCTTCGCCGCCTGCACCGCCTCCCACATCGCCTTCTTCAACGTGTCGATCCCCTCGCCCGTGACGCTCGAAATCTTCAGGAACGGCAGCCCGCGCTTCTTCGCGGCCTTCTGAAGCGCCTTGATCCGCGCCGGATCCTGCGCCGCGTCCAGCTTGGTCGCCACCACGATCATCGGCTTCTCCGACATGGCTTCCGAAAAGCTCTTCAGCTCCCCCATCACAATGTCGAAATCGCTAACCGGATCGCGTCCCGACCCCTCCGATACGTCGACCAGATGCACCAGCAGCCGCGTTCTCTCCACATGTCTCAGAAATTGAATCCCCAGCCCGTGCCCTTCGTGCGCGCCTTCGATCAATCCCGGAATATCGGCCACCACGAAGGTAGCGGGCGTCGCCAGATCGTTGCTCATGCTGACGACCCCCAGGTTCGGCTCCAGCGTCGTGAACGGATAATCGGCAATCTTCGGCCGCGCCGCCGAAATCCGCGAAATCAGCGTCGACTTCCCCGCGTTCGGAAATCCCACCAGGCCGACGTCCGCGAGTAACTTCAGCTCCAGGCGCAACCGCAGCTCGTCTCCGGGCTTCCCGTCCTCGTGCTCTGTGGGAGTCTGGTGCGTCGCGGTCGCGAATCGCGCGTTCCCTTTGCCGCCCTTCCCTCCGTGCGCGACAATGAACCGGTCGCCCGCCACCGTGAAATCGTGCAGCACCTCACCCGAGTCCGCGTCGTAAACAATCGTGCCGATAGGAGTCGGCACGTCCACCGATTCGCCGTCCCGCCCCTTTCGATTGCTGCCCTCGCCATGGCGTCCGCGCTCGGCTTTATGTTCGGGATTAAAACGGAAATGCAGCAGCGTATTGTGGTGCGGGCTAGCGACCAGAACCACGTCGCCCCCGCGCCCGCCATCGCCCCCACTGGGCCCTCCGCGCGGCACAAATTTCTCGCGCCGAAACGCCAGGCACCCATTGCCGCCGTCGCCGGCCTTCACCAGGATTTTTACTTCATCGATAAACACAACGCGTTTGCCTTTCGCCGGTAGCGATCAAAACCCGGGGACTGACTACCTTTTTCGCCTCTCACACCGCTGATAGTAAACAAGCCTCCGCGGCGAAAAAGGCTGTCTGTCCCCTACCCTTCCACAGATCACCTTCGAAGGTCAGTGCGTGGATTTGTCATCGTCGTTCGTCCAGGTTCCCTAAGACCGCTTCGCCTCATAACAATGATGGCAGAGCAACAGGATTGGGCAATGGTTCCCTTCCTTCCACTCGCCCTCGGCCAGGAATTCCGCATCGCATACTGAGCACCAGGCGTCCGGCCATCGATTGCCTTCTTCAGGATCTCTTGAAAACCACTCTTGTTTAGGATTTTCCGCAAGGTGCTTACACACGTAGGCCTTGAAGGCGGGCCCGTGTTTGTTGCAATCGATCTGATGTGTAGCCTCGCTCATCTGCGCCGCTGAATCCGTCGGCCAGTCGGGAGGGACTATTGCGTTACCGCGACCGGTGCGTCAGCGACATAAGGATGAACATTCACGAACTTCCCCATACGCCCGCGATCGCGAAATTCGATGACGCCCGTGATCTTCGCAAACAGAGTGTCGTCCTTGCCGCAGCCGACATTCACGCCCGGCTTGATCTTGGTCCCGCGCTGCCGCACGATGATGGACCCGCCTGGAACCAGTTGGCCTCCGAATGCCTTCACGCCCAGCCGCTGCGCATTCGAATCGCGCCCGTTTTTAGAACTGCCTAATCCTTTTTTGTGTGCCATTATGCAATCTCGCTAATCTTGATGCGCGTAAAAGCCTGCCGATGCCCCTGCGTCCGCCGGTACTGCTTTTTGCGCTTGAATTTGAAGACAATCGTCTTCGCGCCGCGGCCATTCGCGATAATCGTGCCCTTCACAAGAGCGCTTCCCACAGCCGACCCGGCCTTCACCGATTCGCCGTCAAACAGCCCTAGCACTTTGCTGAACTCGATCTCCGCGCCAATCTCGCCCTCAATGGATTCAATCTCCAGAAATTCGCCCGGAGTGGCGCGATACTGCTTCCCGCCCGTTTCAATAACTGCGTACATACAAATTCCTTCTTGTGGATTCTTCTGAAGAATCTCAGAACTTTTAGCTTACTACAGAGCCCTGCCAATCCGCAAAGTGGGATCGACTCTCCTAATGGTAAGGACTGGAACCGGAAACTATCCCGAGTCACCAACTCGCAAATCGCCCTCACGGGGTTTACTTCCACCTCGCGGGGACCTACAATAGCTGCATCTCATAGGAGGGTGCCGATGCCATTCTTGGCCCTGCGTCTATCCACCGCCATGCTGGCGGTATTGCTGGGATCGGCTGCGCTGGCAAGCGCGCAGTCCGTCACCTTTTACAAGGACGTCCTGCCGGTTCTCCAGAAAAATTGCCAGACGTGCCACCGGCCGGGCCAGATGGCTCCGATGTCTTTCATCACCTATCGGAGCACTCGTCCGTGGGCCAGGGCCATCAAGGACGCGGTAGCGACAAGAAAAATGCCGCCGTGGTTCGCCGACCCGCAAAACGATCACTTTACGAATGACCGTTCGCTGAAACCGGGCGACATCGACATCCTTGCGAAATGGGTAAATAATGGTGCGCCGGAAGGAGACGCGAAGGACGCGCCTGCTTCGATCGATTGGCCGGAAGGCTGGCAGATTAAGCCCGATTTGATTGTGCAAGGACCGGCAACTGACGTCCCCGCTCATCCGAAAAATAATGTGATTGAATGGATCACGGTCACGGTCCCGAGCGGGCTCACTACCGATACCTGGATCACCTCGGTACAAATCAAGCCGCAGTATCCTGCTGTGGTCCATCACATATGCCTCGGTTTCAATCCCCACGCTCCCGACGTGAAATACTTCGAACCGGAATGGAAGGACTTGCAGCGAGATGAGGAAGGAAGTGCGCTGCCCGCCAAGGGCCCGACGTACGATCCAGCCCGGGGTCCTGCTCTCCCCGGAGGCGCCCCAAGGAGCTTAGGTGAGGATTGTTATGTGCCTGGGAATATCGCGGCCGACTACCGGCAATTCAATGCCGCGAAGCTGGTTCCATCCGGCAGCGATATCAGCTTGAATCTGCATTACACCCCCAACGGCACGGCCGTTACAGACCATGTTCAGATTGGATTCACGATAGCGAAGGAACCGCCGGCGCGCCGGTATCTTTCGCTCAGTGCGTCAACATCCCTCGACCCGAAGGTTTTTGCGATCCCGCCGAACAATGGCAACTGGCAGAGCCCACCGGCGGAAGTCAGATTCACTGAGGACGTCGAGCTGGTCTATATGATGCCCCACATGCATTCCCGCGGGAAAGATATGACCTATACGCTCGAGTATCCGGATGGCGGAAAAGAAATTGTCCTGGACGTGCCACACTACGATTTCAACTGGCAACTGGGATACGCAACGTCCGTCAAAGTGCCAAAGGGCACCAAATTGAGGGTGGGCGCCCACTTCGATAATTCCGCCAATAACAAGTTCAATCCCAATCCCAACCGCACGGTTTATTTCGGCGAAATGACCTGGGAAGAAATGATGACACCCTTCTACGGAGTGGTTGTAGACAGAAACGCCGACCCAGCGAAGATCGTTGCGAAGCCTGTTTCGGCGGCGGCTAACGAGTGACCAAGCGAGACACTGCAATCACAGGCGTGCCGCGTCGCCACTCGTGTTTTGGACGGGCTGATCGTCCACCGATAGCGATGAAAACGCAATGTGGGGCAGGTTGCCAACCTGCGGACCGATTGTCAATCGGTCCATCCGGACGAGAGGCCGGACGCGCGGCTGATTGCTCCACTCCACATCAGCCCCTCACCGGTTTTCAGCCGGCGTTCACGAGGATATTGTCGATGTGGCGCCGCGTCCGTAACCGACATACTGAAGGCTACTTGACGCAATCCGCACTCTTGAATTTTACAATTACCGCAGTTCTTCGTCCGCCCTGTGCGGGCTCAACGATCGAAACGAGTTCGTAGTCGACCGAGCACATTGAATGCAGGCCGGTGGATTGGCACATTTTCTGTACCTCTTTTCCACGTATCGACAGCGGCACAAGTTCCGCAAGAACCTCATCGATGGGCTTTTTAGTATTTATTCCAACTCCGGGAGCGGCGTCCTGGGGAATCGGCGCTTCACCCGGTAACTCCAATCGGCAGGCATGATTGGCGGCCGGTGAATAATCGACGACCACTTCAATGCCCGCACGCACGGTGAATGTTTCTCTGTTGAGCGGAGCCCCATATTTTGCCCGCAATCCAGACGAGTCGATTTGGCCGAACACGGAGGATGCGAAAATCAGGCCGAAAATCGTAACAATTCCTCGTATGCTACAATTCCTATCGAGATAGGCCATTATGAAACTCCTCGCCGCTGCTTTGGTCGCGCTAGCCCCTCTCAGCATAGCCCAATCCCTCGCCGGGCTCTGGGACGCCAACGTCAAAGTAAACTCCCTCGAAGTCCCATTCCGCTTTGAAATCTCCGGCGACAAATCCAAAATCTCTGCCTCATTTTTCAACGGCGACGCGAAGTTCACTTCGTCGAGTGGAACCTACGCCAACGGCAGTCTGACGCTCATCTGGGATTACACCGCCTCGAAGCTCGAAGCCACCGTGCACGACGGCGTGATTGAAGGAAACTTCTACCGCGCCGGCCGCGATGCGAAGACTGTCTATCCATTTCAAGCCAGGCGCTTCAGTCCCTCGCCGCTCACGACGGAGGATGTTCCCTCAATTGCGGGCTTGTGGGTGATTCCGACTCAAAGCGAAAAAGGCGAATCCGCGTGGCAGCTCATCGTGCGTCAATCGGGCCCCGAAGTCACCGCTGCGATTCTTCGCATCGATGGCGACACCGGCGCTCTCCAAGGCGCGTATACGGATGGCAAGTTCGTACTCAGCCATTACTCCGGCGCGCGACCAGCAGTGTTCGAAATGAAGCTGCTCGCCGACGGCACGCTGGACATTCTCCAAAACGGCAAAACGAAATTCACCGCCACACGCTCTGCCGAGGCGAAGACCAAAGGCCTGCCGGAGCCGTCCGATCCCTCTAAATTCACCACCGTCAAGGATCCGACCAAGCCGTTCACATTCGCTTTTAACGACCTGAACGGCAAGCCAGTAACCAACGAAGACGCGCGCTTCGAAGGCAAAGTCGTCCTGATCAACATCACCGGCAGTTGGTGCCCGAACTGCCACGATGAAGCTCCGTTCCTCGCGGCGCTGTATAAAAAGTATCGCGCGCAGGGATTGGAAATTGTAGCGCTCTCGTTCGAAGAAGCCGACCAGTTGAAAGACCCCACGCGTCTTCGAGCCTTTGTCAAAAAATACGGAATCGAGTACACAGTGTTAGTAGGAGGCGAGCCCGCCGACGCAAAAGATAAACTAACGCAAGCCGTGAATTGGGTCTCCTGGCCGACCACATTCTTCGTAGCTCGCGACGGCCTCGTGCGCAGCGTCCACGCCGGTTTCCCCAGCTCCGGCAGCGGTGAATTATTCAAGAAGGCGAAGGAAGACTTCGAATCAAAAGTAGAAAAACTCCTAGCCGAAAACGTCCGCTCCTCGCGCTAACGCCGGCAACGCGCAAAAACGTGTTTTTATGGTCGATTAAGCTCTCATCCGAACGCATTTAAGGCGTTTTATGCCCACTTATGGTATCCTGATTTCGTTATGTCCATTCCCAACGTCAAGCGGTACCGCATCACCAGCCCCGATGGAACCACCACCGCGAGCCTGATGGCGGTCCTGCCCAAGAGCGTCGACGTGAACAAATATCTTTCTGAAGCTTCCCAGCGTTTTGATTGGAAAGCCTACCAGGAAGCCCAGGCGAAGCAGTTCAAAGTCCGCGTCGGCCAACAGAAACAGAAGAAGGCGAAGTAGCCTTTTTTCCGTGACTTACGGAAGTCTGGCTCGAAGTGTGCGCAGGCTCCGGATGGCCTCGGGAGCCACATCTTTATCGGGATCCACCGATAATGTTTCTAGATACGGCAGCGTGTCCTTATCGCCGGATCGCGCGAACACTGTACATAGTTGAATCTTCTCGTCTTTAGTCGCCCGCGTCACCATCGGGTAAATCGCGAGGCGCACATTCAAATCCCGCGCGAGCTCTGTCAAGTAAGCGACCGCCACTCCCTGGTAAGTCCTAACGTTAAGCGTATTAATCAGATAGCGCAGCGGGCTGAAATCGCTGGTATCGAGATTCCCCAAGGAAACCAGCGCAAACGCGGCGGCCAGACGGGGGCCCATTTTATGTTCGCCTTTGAAAGTTCCTTCGAGTGTCGGCCGATCGATCGGATTCTTAATGCGCCCGAGGCCTTCGGAAGCGGCGGAGCGCAGATTGTCGTCCTTATCCGATAGATAACCAAGGAAGATAGCATGATCGGCGGGCACGCCGAGCATGGCCAGAGTGGTCAGCGCGGCGCGGCGAACCCGCGGGCTCTTGGTATGCTGGACCGCGTCGCGAACGTCCGGCTCGGCGTCCCGATTGAGCAGGATTCCGGTGGTCGAAAGCGCCGCAATCTGAATCTTTTCTTCCAGATCGCGCAACAGGAAGGCAATGCGCGGGGCAGCCGATGGATCGCGGATCTTCTCCAGCGCGGTCAGCGATTCGAACATCACCGAATCGTCTTTCGAATGAAGCGCTTCAATCAAATCCGGAATTGCCCCGCGGCCGCGCAGAATGCCGACGGCGCGGGCCGCGTTGGCGCGGACATCGGTGCCGGCGCCGGCACGAACCAGTTTGCCGAGTGCCGCGATCACTTCCGGTCGAACCTCAACGTAAGCCTCGATGACCTGTCCGTTGGAGTCGCTAAACTTTGCCTTGATTGAAGTTCCGACCCGCTGCAAGGTGCCGCTGAGGCCGGTTTTGAGATAGCCGGGCAGGTACGCATTCACCAGACCATCGGTGGCGCGGATCTCGATTTCCGGATCGGGATCGGTACACAGCTTGACCAGGGGATCGACCGTCTTCGGTCCGCCGATTTCATCGAGTGACTTCACCGCTTCAATGCGCACGCTGATATCGTTATCGCTCAGATAAGGAAGCAGTTGAGGAATCGCATCTTCGCCCTGTTTGCCCAGATCGTGAGCGGCGCGGACACGCTGCTTAACGTCTTGTTGAGCGAACCCAAGGGACGCGATCAACACGAAAGTGAGTGTTCGTTTCACCGGACGAATTCGACCGTCACGCGGAACGGGATTAAGCCCGCGTCGAAACCCATATCCAGCAGTTTTTGCGCCGCCTTTGGCACCAGCTCCCCGCAATCTACTGTGTAATGATTAACATACATCCCCACGAATTTCTCCGCAAGCGCCGGTTCCATATCGCGGGCAAATTGCATCGCGTAAATTAACGCTTCCTCGCGATGATCCAGAGCGTATTGAATACTCTCGCGCATCAGCCGGCAGCATTCCGTGCCGACCTCAGGCGACAGATCCCGCCGCAGCACATTTGCGCCAAGTGGCAGAGGCAGATCGTACTTATTCTTCCACCACCGGCCCAGATCGACGACGTTATGAAAACCGCTTTTTGAAAACGTCAACTGCGCTTCATGGATCACCAGCCCAGCATCGGCGCGGCCTTCCGTAACTGCATCCAGAATCTTATCGAAAGGAACCTCAACCGCTTCAAAATCCGGCTGCATCAGGCGCAACGTCAGATAGGCAGTGGTAAGCTTGCCGGGAATCGCGATGCGCATCCCTTTCAGATCCTCAATCGCCATCGGATGCAAAGAAACGACCAAAGGCCCGTAGCCATCGCCCACGCTCGAGCCGGAGGCCATGAGCTTGTACTTGTCGGCAATAAACGGATAGGCGTGATAGGAAACCGCGGTCAGCTCATATTCGCCAACGCGAGCTTTCTGATTCAAGGTCTGGATATCGCCGAGAACATGGCGGAACTCGACCAGCGAGGAACGGATCTTACGCGTGGCAAGCGCATAGAACATATAAGCGTCATCGGAATCCGGGCTATGCGCACAGACGATCTCGGCGGCAACTGAGGTGGTCATTCAGGGGTAAATCCGATGATAGCAGGATCGCAGCGGACAACGTCATAATGTCGAAGGAATGCCGAGCGTTCCGTCGACTCCTTCCACGAAATTTCTTTCTTCGCGGAGGATCAGGCGCTTGGTCTGTGCCATGGCGAGGTTTTCACGGGCCTCCGGATCCGCCTTCAGGCGGGCACGGCAGGTTTCATATGCGGCGAGGCTCGATTTGGGCGCGTGAGGAGCTGAGCTGCTTGGGGCTTTAACGAGAGGCGTGTCGCGGAGGGTCCGCGAAACACGCTGAAAGCAGATCTAGCTGCCGCCGGTACTTGACGAGCCCTTCATCACGGACGCGACGCTCGAAAAAATTCTGCTGACCATGGTCGATACTCCGGGCATGATCGCGCCGGCCGCCACTGCCACGAAACCCGCCATCAGAGCGTACTCGATGAGATCCTGGCCCGTCGAATCGCTCCACAGGCGCGCTTTTAACATAAGACGATTCAGCTTCTTCACTTCCCCAGTTTACCGGCCGGCAGACAGCAACACACTAAGCATATCGGCGTAATTCGATTGTCCTAACGTTCTATGGGATTTGGGCCGACACCTAGAAATTGAATAAGGTGTGCTGGCATCGCACGTGCCTCTATCGGTTGCGAGTGACGATAAACCTGGAATTTCCCCACGGTCTCCCGGCGTTTGAGACGCAGAAGCATTTCCGCCTGATTGAGAGCCCGAAGCGCGAGCCGCTGCTGTTTCTCGAAAGCGCATCCGACCCGGAGTTATCGTTTCTTATGTTGCCGGTAGCGGTGATCGATCCGGAATACCAGTTGGCCCTCTCGGCCGAGGATCGGGAGGCTCTGGGCGCCTGTTCGAAGTCGCGTTTGCGTTGTCTGGCGGTGATTACGGCCGCCGAAAACCTGCCGCCGACCGCCAACTTGTTAGCGCCCGTGGTGGTCAACCTCGATAGCGGCCGCGCGGTGCAGGCGGTGCGTTCGGACGCTCGGTACTCCCACAAACATCGTCTTCTTCCCGAAGGGGCTGCGTGCTCGTGATCCGGCGCCGCGCCGGCGAAGCGGTGCTGATCGGGGACGATATCGAGATCGAAATTCTCGATACGGCAGGCTCGCAGGTCAAGCTGGGCATTCGCGCGCCAAAGCACGTAACCGTGCTGCGCAAGGAAATTCAGATTACGGGGCAGCAAAATCTGGCTGCATCCAAAGATAAATCGGGCGCCGCGGTAAATTCTGTGCTGCGGACGCTCAAGAAGCGCCAAGCCTCACCGATAAGAGCGCTGTAACAACCGGGAAAGGATTCCCGGAAAAACAGAATTCAAGGAAAGAATCAACTAAATGTCTTTTTCAATTAACACGAACATCGCCTCGTTGCAGGCAGAGGATTATCTTAGCCAGACAAGCGCCTTCCAGGGCAAGACGATCAACCAGGTCACATCGGGCCTGCGCATCGTCAACTCGGGAGACGACGCAGCCGGGCTCGCGATCGCCAACGGCGAACGTTCCACGGAAGCCGTGCTGACGCAGGGTATCCAGAACGCCACCAACGGGCAGAATCAGTTGCAGACTGCCGACAGCGGCATGAGCAGCATCGGAAGCCTGCTGGATACGGCCAGATCGCTGGCCACGGAATCGGCCTCCGGCACCTTCACCGGCGACCGCACGACGCTGAACACCGAGTTCCAGAGCGTGTTAACGGAAATCAACCGCCAGGCGCAGGCGATTGGCCTGAACCAGGGCGGAGCACTGGCCACCAACATGAGCGTGTTCATTGGCGGCGGCGCGTCGTCCAACGGCGTCAGCGCATCCTCGAACGGCAGCGTCGGCATCAATCTCAGCCAGGCGACGGTGGATGCGAAGAGTCTTGGTCTCGAAGGCGTGCAGGCTTCGGGCGCGGCGGGAACAGACATCGGCGGTGGCAGCACCACCAGCGTGGCGAATATCCTCGCGAACAGCGCCAATCAGGCGTCCATCTCCAACAACACGACCAATTTCAGCGTCACCGGTCCAGGATTCGCCAACACCAGCGGCGGCAACACCATTAGCCTGGCAGTGAACCTGAACGGCGTCACCGACACGGGCACATTGGTAACGGCAGTGAATGCGGCAATCCAGGCCGCCGGGAACGGCAGCAGCCAGCAGGCCACTGCGTTCAAGAACGCCAATATCACCGCGGCGATCACCACGAATGCCACAGGACAGTCGCAATTGAGCTTTAACAGCTCCTCAACGGCATTCCAGGTCCAGGGCGGAGATCAAGTGGCGACGGCGCTGATGGGCAACTTCTCCACCGGTTCGACCGGCAACGTGGCGAACGTCAATGCGACGGGAGCCCAGAGTTTTTCGGCGCCGCCAGCGGCCGAGACGGTTCAGATGCAGATCACAGGCTCGGGCCTCACCGGCACGCAGGGCGACATCAAGGTGGCCCTTGCCACCACCGACACAGCGGCTTCGACTGTGGCGAACATCAACACGGCCATCGCGGCCAACAGCAGCCTCGCGGCGACTGGTATTCAGGCGTCGGTCAGCTCCTCCGGGGCAGTCCAGTTCACCGGGAAAGCCGGACAGAGCTTCCAGGTAGCGACGGCGGGCGACATCAACAACTCGCTGGGCTTTGGCTCCTACCAGAACAGCTTGGGTTCGGCCGGCGGCAGCTCTGGAACGTTCAATTACAGCACCATCACGGCGGCCGCTGCGACCGCGTCGAAGACACAGGGCGTGCAGATTTCGCTCAACGGCGGCGCGACCATCGATCTCGGCGTTCTGACGGCAGGCGCCACGGAACTGACGGGCCTCGCGGCGCTGAATGCCGCTTTCGCGGGTAACGCCGCTACCAGCGCGGCCGGGTTGACCGCCACCGATAGCACCACGACCACGGGCGACATCACTATCTCGAGCGCGAACGGCACCAACTTCCGCATCAACACCTACGGCGGTACGGGCGACGCGTTCGGTTTAGGCGCCACTCCTCCGGCAATGACAGCTTCCAGCGCCAGCGACGTTTTGACGACGACCGTGGCACCGGCCGCGGGCACACAGAACTTAACGTTTGCGATCGCCGGCGGCCCGACCATCAATCTCGGCGTCCTGGCGAGCAGCGCGACGTTAGCGACAACGGTCGCCACTCTGAACGCGGCCTTCCTGGCCAATTCGACCACTTTGGGCGCGACCGGAGCGAATCTGATTGCCGCCATCAGCGGCACCAAACTCTCGATCACGAGCACCGCGGCCACCGGCGCGACGGTAGCCAACTTCACCGTAACCGCCAGCGGCGGCACGGGCGCAACGGCCCAGTTCGGTTTCGGCGCCGGCACCAGCACCGCGGGCGCAATCAACGCCAAGGCCACCGGCAGCACGTCCAGCGCTTACGCCGCCCAGGACAGCGCCAATTCCGCCGGCGCGCAGCAGGCCACGAACGCATCGGGCAACGGTGTGTTTCAGTTCACCGGCCTTACCAATACCGGCGATGCACAGACAATCACACTCAGCGCGGTGGACGCCACCGGCGCACAGCACACGCTGAACGTGAATCTGAATACCACCAACGCAAGCACGCTCGACCAGGCGGCCGCCACCATCAATACAGCGATTGCCGCTTCAAACGACAGCACGCTCGAACAGATCGCAGCCTTCAAACAGGAAGGAACCGCGGGCATAACCAAGGGTGTAGAGGGAATGAGCTTCCAGAGCGCCGGCGGCGCCTTCAAGGTCAGTTTGGGAGCCTCGCCCTCCAGTTCGGCGAGCACTACGACCGTCCCCCAGAACGTCGGAATCGCCGACGGCACGACAGGACTGAGCGGCGGCGCGGTAGTTTCCTCGGCCGCCAACGGCACCGGTTCCACCGCGGACATCAGCAACATCGCGACGGCCACAGCGGCTGTCAGCGCACTGGCAAACGCCGTGAGCTCGCTCGGCACGGCGCAAGCCGCTGTCGGTAACGGCGAGAACACCTTAAATTACGCCATCAACCTGGCGTCTTCGCAGTTGACCAACCTGGCTGCCTCCGAGTCCAGCATCCGCGACGCCAATATGGCGACGGAATCGGCCAACCTGACCAAATCGCAGATCAAGCTGCAGGCCGGTATCGCCGCCATGTCGCAGGCGAACTCCGCTCCGCAGCAGATTTTGACGCTGCTCCAGCACTAGAAAATAGAGCGGTAACGTAGTAACTCTGGGCCGTTCCGGTCTCATCCGGGATGGCCCATTTTTTATTGGTAATCTCCGCTCAGGGCGCGGGCGCGGATGCGCACCAGATCGGTGAACGACTTCATTCCTTGCGCCAGGCTGACCTTGGTGCCTTCCACGTTGCTCCATTCCACCGGCACTTCGACGGACCGCAATCCAAGTGTGCGCGCGATCAACAGGTCCTCGACATCGAAACTAAAACCATCTTCAATCTGGCGGGAGAAAATCTCCCGCGCGGCGTCCTTGCGAAATAACTTGAACCCGCACTGCGTATCGCGGAATGGCAGCCCGGTCACAAGGCGCATGACCAAATTGAATGCCCGTCCAGACGCTTCCCGCATCAACGGCTGGTGAACTTTGACCAGCTTGCGGTCGAGCGCGCGGGAACCGATCGCGACCACGGCGCTTTCCCGGAGCGCGGCTGCGATCAGCTTGCCCAGCTCTTCGATGGGCGCCGACAAATCCGCGTCGGTGGATAGAATCCAGTCGCCCTGGGCGGCGAGCATCCCGCTGCGTACGGCGTAGCCTTTGCCGCGATTTCCAGGATTGCTGATCAGGCGAATCATTCCGCCACGAGCTTCGACCAACGCCGCGGTGCCGTCGCGGGAACCATCGTCGACAACCAGGATTTCGGCTACCGCAACGGGCGATTGCTCCCGGTACCCGAGAATCCGGTCGAGCGTCGCCGGCAAACGCCGTTCCTCGTTATACGCGGGGATGACGATCGAAAGAGTTTCCATTCAGAGAGCCTGCGCCAGATGCCCCTGATTGAGATACCAACGATAGGCCGCATCAAGCCCCTCGCCCAACGGAATACGCGCTTTCCATCCGAGCGACGCCAGCCGCGAAACGTCCAGCAGCTTACGGGGAGTGCCGTCCGGCTTCGACGCATCCCACACGATGTTTCCCCTAAATCCGGTCATAGCGCGGATGGCTTCCGCAAGCTCCGCGATGGTGAGATCCTCCCCCGTACCAGCGTTGAGAATTTCCTCCGAATCGTAGTGCCGCATGGCAAACAGGGCGGCATCGGCGAGATCGTCCACGTGCAGAAACTCGCGCCGCGGCGTCCCGCTTCCCCACAGAGTGACATCCGCCGCACCAGCCACCTTCGCTTCGTGAAATTTCCGGATCATGGCGGGCACTACGTGCGCCGACTGCAGGTCGAAATTGTCACCGGGGCCGTAAAGATTGGTGGGCATCAGGGCGATGGTCGAAAAACCGTACTGCGCGCGATACGCCTGCGCCATCCTGATGCCGGCGATCTTGGCGATGGCGTACCACTCATTGGTAGGCTCCAGGGCGCCCGTGAGCAGCGATTCCTCGCGGATCGGTTGCGGCGCGAATTTCGGATAAATGCAGGAAGAACCCAGGAACAACAGTTTTTTCGCGCCATTCCGGTATGCGGCGTCGATGACGTTCGATTGAATGGCGAGATTTTCCGCGATAAACTCCGCCGGGCGCGTCGAATTCGCGAGAATGCCACCGACTTTGGCCGCGGCAAGAAAGACATATTCGGGACGCTCCGCGGCGAAAAACTTATCCGCCGCCGATTGACGCGTCAAATCCAACTCGGCGCGGGTACGCACGACGATGCGCGAATATCCATCGGCGGCGAGACGGCGCGCGATGGCCGAGCCCACCATGCCGCGATGGCCGGCGACAAAAATAGACGCGTCCTTATTCATAAAACGCAGAACAGCGAAGTGACACTAGCGTTTGCCCGTGAAATTCTTACCCATGCGAAAGTCCGCGCGACACCACGATGTGTCCAGCCTGGGCCAGCGTGCGCTGCTGACGCGCGAGTTCGAGGTCGTGATCCACCATCATCGCGACCAGTTGTTCGAAACTCACCTTCGGCTTCCACCCAAGTCTGGCTCGCGCCTTCGAGGAATCGCCGCGGAGCGCGTCAACTTCGGTGGGACGAAGATAGCGTGCATCGGTTTCGACATGCTGTTTCCAATCCAGGCCGCAGCGATCGGCGGCGATGGTCAGGAATTCACGCACCGAGTGAGACTCGCCCGTGGCCACCACGTAATCTTCAGGCTCAGCCTGTTGGAGCATCAGCCACATCGCCTCCACGAAATCGCCGGCGTAACCCCAATCGCGCGTGGAATCGAGATTGCCGAGGTAAAGCTTATCCTGGAGTCCGAGTTTAATCCGGGTGAGGGCGCGCGTAATTTTTCGCGTGACGAAGGTCTCTCCGCGACGCTCCGATTCGTGGTTGAACAAGATGCCGTTCACGATGAAAAGCTTGTACGCCTCGCGATAATTTTTCGCGAACCAGTGGGCGGCCACTTTGCCGACGGCGTAGGGGCTTCGTGGATAAAACGGCGTGTCCTCATTTTGCGGCGGAGGCGACGCGCCAAACATTTCCGACGATCCGGCCTGATAAAATCGCACCGCATGGCCCGATTCGGCGTACTCGCGAACGGCTTCGAGAAGCCGCAAGGTGCCGGTCGCGACCACATCCGCGGTATATTCCGCCTGGTCGAAGCTGACGCGGACATGCGATTGCGCGGCGAGATTATAGATTTCGGTGGGCTCGGCATGCGCGACGATCTTACGAAGCGACGCGCCGTCGGCCATGTCGCCGTAATGGAGATAAAGGCGCGCCCCCAGCTCATGCGGATCGGCATAAATCGCGTCCAGCCGTTCGGTATTGAACGTGGACGCGCGGCGCACGATGCCGTGGACAATATAGCCTTTGGATAGAAGAAGTTCGGCTAAAAAAGAGCCGTCCTGTCCGGTGATTCCGGTGATGAGCGCGGTGCGTTGAGACTCAGGCAAACCTCATTTTCGCACGGTTTTCAGCGGCGTCTTGGAGGCCGGGTGTTATCCTGAAGCAAAGTGTCTGCTCCGCTCAATTTCCACCTGGAACACTACGATGGCCCGCTCGATCTGCTGCTCGACCTGATTCGGAAGCAGGAGATCGATATCTACAACATCCCCATCGCGCAGATTACGGCGCAGTATCTCGAATACGTGCATCGCGCCGCGGAAATGGATGTCGAGTTGAGCGCGGAGTTCGTCTACATGGCCGCGACGCTGATTCACATCAAGTCGAAGATGCTGCTGCCGCGCGATCCAGCACTACAAGAACTGATCCCGGAAGAAGACCCGCGCAAGGAGCTGGTCGACCGTCTGCTGGAGCACGAACGGTTCAAGAGCGCCGCGGAAATGCTGCACCAGAAGCGCGTCATCGAAGAAGCGGTGTGGTCGAATCCGCAGATCGCCCAGTTCAGAGCGGAGGACGGCGGCGACTCGGGCCTCGCCGTGACGCTGTTCGACCTGGTGAAAACCTTCCAGGGCGTCCTCGAGCGGATCAAGAGCCGCCCCACCTACGAGATCGATAAAGAAGACGTGTCGGTGCCGGATATGATCCGGTATCTGCACAATGTTTTTGAGGATTCGCGCAACGGCGAGAGTGTTTCCGCGCGCGAGCTGTTCGAACGGCAACGCAGCCGCCGGGCCATGATCTGCCTGTTTCTTGCGATGCTGGAATTGGTAAAAGTGCAAGCCATCGGCTTGGTGCAGCAGGAAGGCTTCGGCGAGATCGGCCTGAAGCGTCTCAAGGGATTCGAAACGGCCTTCACCTCGGGTGAGGAGATGGCCGCGATTGACGAAGGATATAACTAAACACGTGGAAGAAATGGATGTGACAGATCTGACGGAGGAGCGTCCCGCGGTTAGCGCTTCGGAGAGTGAGAGCGCGCAGTTGAAGGCGATTCTGGAGGCCGTGGTGTATATCACCGACGAGCCTCTGTCGGCTCAGCAAATGGCGGCGGCGCTACAGCAGCCGATCGATAAGATCAAGCGCCTGCTGGACGAAATTGTAGCGGAGTTTTCGAAGACGGAGCACGGTCTGACCGTACGCGAAGTGGCCGGCGGCTACAAAATGGCGACCAAGCCGGAGCATCACGAAGCCGTGCGCGCGTTCGTGAAAAAGCTGACGCCGCCGTTGAAGTTGTCGCTCGCGGCGCTCGAAACGCTGGCCGTCATCGCGTACAAGCAGCCGGTAACGGCTCCGGAAATTATGGCGATTCGGGGCGTGCAGGGCGTCGGCGTGCTGAAAACGCTGCTCGACCGGAAACTGATCGCGGAGTCCGGCCGCAAGAACGTGGTGGGCAAGCCCATTCTCTACAAGACGACGAAAGAGTTTCTAGTGCAGTTCGGTTTGAAGGATGTCACCGAGCTTCCGACGCTCAAGGAATTCGAAGAATTGGGCCGGCTTGAAATCGCGGAGGACATCGTTGAAGACTTGGTCGATCCTGTGGCCGAAGCGGCCGCGCCCGGCATGGAAGAACTGGCGTCTGAAACCCAAGAACCGGAAACACGCTGAAAATGGCCGAACAACGTTTACAGAAAATCCTTTCGCAAGCCGGTGTCGCCAGCCGGCGAAAGTCCGAGGAGTTGATCACCGAAGGCCGCGTAACGGTCAACGGCAATGTGGTGACGGAGCTCGGGTCAAAAGCCGATTTCGACGTCGACCACGTAAAGGTCGACGGGCGCCTGCTGCGTGCCCCGAAGAATCACATCTATCTGGCGATGAACAAGCCCAAAGGGTGCGTGACCACAGTCTCCGATCCCGAGGGCCGTGAGACGGTGATGCACCTGTTGAAATCCGTGCGGGAGCGCGTATTTCCAGTGGGACGGCTCGACTATCAAAGTGAAGGCTTGCTGCTGTTCACCAACGACGGCGATTTTGCGCATAAGCTTACCTCACCGGCGATGCACGTGACCAAGACGTATGTGGTGAAGGTCAATGGTCAGATGACCGATGAACAGGAGCGGTCGTTTCGCGAAGGCGTTTTGGTGCACGGACGCAGGACGTCTCCCGCCGAGATCAAGTGCGTCAAGCAAGGCGTGAATCCGTGGTACGAAGTGAAAATCACGGAGGGCAGGCAGAATCAGATCCGGCTCATGTTCGCGTATTTCGGAAAACTGGTCGAAAAGCTGCGCCGCGTGAAGATCGCATTTTTAGAGCTGGATGTGCCGCCCGCGCAATACCGGCCCCTGACGACGCAGGAAGTCGAGCATTTTAAAAAATTGCTGAGCGCGAAGCCGCCGCCGAGGCCAATCGCGGTGCCGAATGCGAAGGGCGCGCCGAAGCCTGAGCGGGCCAAGTTCCCACCCAAATCCGTTTCGAAATTTCCATCCAAGTCAAAAACAAAATTTCCTCCGAAGCGCGTTTCCAGATTTAAGTCCGGGTCCAAACCTTCACCGCGGCCTAAGGGCGACGGTCCGGCGCCCTCCAGCTTTTCTCCGAAGCGCAATACGAGCGGTCCTTCGCGCTTTTCCCCGAAGAAGCGGCCCCATGGCAAGCATTCCTGAGCTGCTGCGCGCGGCGCGGGTCATCGCGGTGGTCGGACTATCGAGCGCTGGAATGCGGCCAAGCCACGGCGTCGCCGCCTACATGCAGCGTGCGGGATACCGCATCATTCCCGTGAATCCAAACGAGACCGAGGTCCTCGGGGAGAAAGCCTATCCGCGCCTCGAAGACGTCCCCGGCAAGATCGATATCGTGGACGTGTTTCGACGATCGGAACACGTCCGCGGGATAGTTGAATCCGCGATCCGAATCGGAGCGAAGGCAATTTGGATGCAGGAAGGCGTGGTCGATGAAGCCGCCGCCGAAATCGCTAGGAATGCGGGGCTGGATGTCGTGATGGACCGGTGCATCCTGAAGGACCACAGTTCTTTAAAATCTTAGTTTCTGCTGTGATTAAGACGTCGGGATTTCGCGTCTGTCCTGTGTGGCCGAACACCCTTCAGACGTCGTATTTCTCAAATTCCAATTGGTCCCCCGCGACCGTGCCCGTCTGCGCCAGAATGCCGGCCGGCAGCTCCAGCACGGAATACGCGCGTAGGCTGAGCGCAAGCCGCCGCTTTCCCATGTCAGGACGCGTCTTCAGTACAACCTTCTTCTTGCTCAGAAAAATCACGTCGATCGGAAATTTCATTCCAAACGTGTGGACTCCTTCGCAAGGCGCGATCCACAATCCTTCGCCCGGCTCCAGCCCCGAATGCTTCGATAAACCGATGCGGCGCTTGGCGCTGGTCCCCGCGATGTCGGCGCGGTCCGCCAGCACGCGTCCTCTGGTTTGATTCGTAACTCGCAGTTTAGCCAACAGAGATCAACGTAGCATAATGGAAATAGCCATGTTGGAAAAAGCTACATTGGGTGCCGGATGTTTTTGGGGCGTCGAAGCGACGTACCGCAGGCTTGCCGGCGTGAAGGAAACACAGGTGGGCTATATGGGCGGCAAGGTCGCCAACCCCACCTATAAAGATGTCTGCACCGATTCGACCGGCCACGCCGAGGTGCTGGAAGTGACCTTCGATCCGCAGGTCATCGGCTATCACGACATTCTCGAAGTGTTCTGGGATAATCACAATCCCACCACGCTGAATCGCCAGGGTCCCGACGTCGGAGCCCAGTACCGCTCCGCGATCTTCTATCATTCGCCGGAGCAGGAAGCCGAAGCCAAGGCATCTCGCGACGCCGCGCAGGGCCGTTTCCCGCGGCCCATCGTCACGGAGATCACCGCCGCAACCGAATTCTGGCGCGCCGAAGAATATCATCAGCAATACCTGGAAAAGCGAGGGCTTTCACAGTGTCATTTCTAGCTGTTATTCTGTAGATAGCCCTCCGCAGGATTCTATTTTGAAAATCGGTTTTGTCAGTCTTGGATGCCCGAAGAACCTCGTCGATACAGAGGTGATGATGGGCCAACTCGTCGCCGGCGGTCATGAGTTGACACCCCATCCCTCCGATGCCGACGTCATCGTCGTCAACACATGCAGTTTTATCGACCCCGCCAAGCAGGAGTCGGTCGACACAATTCTCGAAATGGCCGAGTACAAGAAAACCGGCCGCGCTCAGCGCCTGATCGTCGCCGGGTGTCTGGTCGAGCGGTATCGCGCCGACATTCAGAAGGACATGCCCGAGGTCGACGCGGTAATCGGTACCAATGAGCTGGAGCGCATAACGGCGCTATGCGAAGGCCTGACGCCGACCGAAAATCCGCTCGACGCCTATCTCTATCACGACCTCACGCCGCGCGTTCTTTCGACTCCCGGCCACTTTGCCTATATCAAAATCGCCGAGGGCTGCGACCATCCCTGCACCTTCTGCGTCATCCCGCAATATCGCGGAAAGTTTCGCAGCCGCCGGTTTGAATCGGTGATCTCCGAAGCCACGCGCCTGTTCTCGCGAGGCGTCCGCGAGATCAATTTGATTGGCCAGGACACCACCTGCTACGGCGAAGATTTTGGAATGAAGGACGGCCTCGCGACGCTTCTGGCGCGTCTGGCTCAAATCGAAACGGATCACGAAAAGTGGGTACGATTTCTTTATTGCTACCCCAATAAAGTCACGCAGAAACTGCTCGATACCATCGCCGCGCACGAGTCTCTGGTGAAATACATCGACATGCCTTTGCAGCACGCCAGCGCTCCGGTCCTCAAGCGGATGAAGCGCGGCGCGAACGGCGATATCTTCCTCAAATTGATGGAACGCATTCGCGCGACCATTCCCGGCGTTGCGATTCGCACCAGCATGATCGCCGGTTTTCCCGGCGAAACCGAACAGGATTTCGAAACCCTCTGCCAGTTCGTCCAAGCCGCGCAGTTCGATCGGCTTGGCGTTTTTTCCTACTCCGACGAAGACTCCAGCAAGAGTTTTGAGCTCGATCAAAAGGTCGACGCAAAGACCATCTATAATCGCAAGCGTCATCTGATGTCGATCCAGAAAAAAATCTCCCGCAAACGAAATCGCGCGCTGATCGGCCGCGAATTCCGCGTGCTGATCGAGGGTCCATCGGCCGATTCCGATCTGGTTTGGCAGGCGCGCCTCCCGACGCAAGCTCCCGAAATCGACGGAGTCTGCTACATCTCCGACCCAGGCGAATCCCCCCTTCAGTCAGGTACTATGCGCACGATGCGCGTCACCGAGGCTCACGATTACGATCTGACCGGCGAATTGGTCGATGTTCCTGTAACGTCTTCGAAAGAAAAACTACTTCAAATTGCTCTGGTATGAAGCGCGCCGGAAATCCTGGTTTTATGTGGCGCACGCACTTATGCGTGCCGCGTCGAGACTCGTCTCGACGCCTTCGCCGACCCCTAGGCGGAGACAGTAGTGTCGACGCGTCACGCATAAGCGTGCGCCATCTCAGGAAAAAGGCATTGCTCGTATGAAGTGCCCGATCTGTAAAAAAGAAGTATCGCTCGACAATCCCGAAATGCCTTTTTGCAGCGAACGCTGCCGCTTGATCGACCTCGGCAATTGGGCGATGGAAAAGTACGTCGTCTCCGAGCCGGCCGACCCGCGGCATCTGGAGGACGAGGAAGAGTGAAAACCTTCGCCCGCGTGCTGGCCACCTGGTTCGGATGCGGCTACGTCCCCAAAGGACCAGGCACCGCGGGATCGCTCGGAGCGCTGATCGTCGCGTGGCCCTTGCGCCATCAACCTCCGTGGTTCTTCGCGCTGCTCGCACTGATCCTGCTTGCCCCCGCCATCTGGTCGGCAGGCAGCACCGCGTCGCAGGTCGGCAAAAAGGACCCGCAAATCGTCGTGATCGACGAAGTAATCGGCCAGTGGATCGCTCTCGCGGGCGCACGGATGTACTCGCCGCTAGCGTGGATCGTTGCCTTCGCGCTCTTCCGGGCATTTGACATTTGGAAGCCATGGCCCGTCCGCCGGCTCGAACGCCTGCCTTCCGGAACCGGCATCGTCATGGACGACGTGATGGCCGGCATTTACGCCGCGCTTGTGTTGTACCTCGCTGGATGGAACAATTCAATTAGTAACCTTCTCTATGGCATTTCGTAAATCACCAAACGGTCCGCAGATTTCTGAGGTATCTCCAACCGCGGCGATTCCCGGCGGTGAATTTCAAATTCGCGGCAAAGGCCTCGCCGGCGCGGACCGCCCTCAAGTGAAATTCGGCGAGCTCTCCGCTCCCATCGTCATCGGCTCGGATTCGTTCGTCATCGCGCGCGTCCCCGACGGCGCGCCCGCGAGTGAGATGACGGTCGGCAACGCTCCCTACAAATGCGAAGTCGGCATCCTGGTCGCCGACAGCCTTCATCCCGTTTCGAATCCCGTCGTCGACCGCCACGGCAGCATCTATACCACCTTCAGCGGCTCGCCGGGACAGAAGGCTCCCGTTTCGATTTATAAAATCGATATGCATCATCATGCGCGCCCGCTTGTTTCGGACCTGATGAACGCCACCGGACTGGCCATCGACGCCGAAGGCGTGCTCTACGCCTCCAGCCGCCACGACGGCGTGGTCTATCAGGTTTCGCCCGCCGGCAACCTGGCCGTGTATGTCGAAGGAATGGGCGTCGCCACTGGCATCGCATTCGATCAGCAGGATTTTCTCTACGTCGGCGATCGCAGCGGCACCATCTTCAAGATCAGCCGCGAGCGCCAGATTTACGTCTTCGCCACCATCGAGCCGTCGATTGCCGCCTATCACCTTGCCTTCGGCTCCGACCAGAGCCTCTACGTCACCGGTCCCACCACGTCGAGCTTCGATGCCGTGCAGCGCATTTCGCCCGACGGACACGTTGAAGTTTTCTATCGAGGCCTTGGCCGCCCGCAAGGCATGGCATTCGATGCCAAGGGAAATCTGTACGTCTCCGCCTCGTTAGAAGGGCGCCGCGGCATCGTGCGTATCACGCCAGACGCGAAAGCCGAACTGTTTCTTTCCGGTCCCGCCATCGTTGGTCTAGCCTTCGCGCCATCCAAGGCGATGATTCTGGCAACCAACAATTCCATCTATCGTGTGGATGTAGCCATCGAGGGCCGCCGCCTCCCTTAAGGACTTTCCCACCGCTCCACTTTCCCACCGCTCCGCTCTCTCACCGCTAGGGAGCGGTTTCTTTTCACGGCAACTTCAAATCGAGCGCATTGGGGAAATCCGGATTTCCCGCCGGATTTCCCTCATTCTTTCTGGTGCTTACAGGACTCGCTGTTGTGGCGGCATTCTACTTGAGAAAGTCGCTCCGCATCGCGGGTTAAAGGAAAGCTGGGACCAGAGGCGCCGTGTGTCTCTAACATAGAGGCAGCGCCACCGCTCATTCGCTTTAACTCGACGCACTGGAATCTCCGAGAACCTCCCGTGAGTATGCCATACTCACTATATGAGCAAGCGCCTTCAGGTCCTGCTTCCCGATCGGGAAATGTCGGATATTCAGCGTCTAGCCAGGCGCGAATCTCTCACCGTGGGCGAATGGGTTCGACGCGTACTCCGCGAGGCGCGTGCCAGCCGGCCGCTGATAGACCCCAAAACGAAGTTAGGGGCGGTGCGTCGAGCGGTGAAGTACTCATTCCCAACTGCCGACATTGAGCGGATGCTGAGCGAAATCGAACGAGGGTATGAGGGTTGATCTTCGTCGATTCCAATATCCCGATGTATCTGATCGGGGCCGCCCATCCACACAAGACAGAGGCGCAGGTCATCCTGGAGCGCTTGATTGCAGCCGGCGAGCGCCTCGTCACGGACGCGGAAGTGTTGCAGGAAATCCTTCACCGGTACGCGGCGATTGATAAGAGGAAAGCGATCTCCCCCGCGTTCCAAGTGACCCTAAACATCGTCGACGACGTGATCCCCATCGAGAAAGCAGACGTTCTGCGCGCCGCCGAAATCGCTCAGAATCGCACAACACTGTCGGCGCGGGATGCCCTCCACATCGCGATCATGGTGCGCCACGGCATCCGGTCGATCCTCAGTTTCGACGCTGATTTCGACCGCTGGCCGGGCTTGCAAAGAATTCATCGAGTTTGAATTCCTACTTATACCCCAGATGCAGCGCCACCGCGCCGCCGGTCATGCGCTCGAATTCGACGCGTTGAAATCCGGCGCGGCCCATCTGGGATGCAAGGTCTTCCGCGCCGGGGAATTTTCGGATTGATTCAGGTAAGTACGAATAAGCGTCGCGGGAGCCGGAAATTATTCCTCCGATGGTGGGGAGGACGCGCGTGGAGAAAAAGCCGTAGAGTGCGCCAAACGCTCGGTTTGTCGGTTGCGAAAACTCTAGAATTGCCGCTACGGCCCCTGGCTTTAGCACTCGCAGGATCTCTTCTAAACCTTTATCGTAGTTCGCCAGGTTGCGAAATCCAAAAGCGCACGTAATCAAATCGAGCGAGTTATTGGCGAGCGGCAGCGAGAGCGCGTCCGCTTCAAAAAGAGGCGAGCCGGGACTTTTACGCTGTGCTTCCAACAACATCGGATGGCAGAAATCGCTGCCGAAGGCTCCGCGTTGCTTAAGTGCCTGCAAAACATCGCCCGTCCCGCAACACAGATCCAGCACCCGAGCGCCCGGCATCGACGAAACCCGTTGCACCATCCGCGCGCGCCAGCGTTTGTCCAGATTGAAGGAAAGTATATGATTCAGCAGGTCATAACGGCCGGCAATGCGGCCGAACATCTGCTGCACCCACAGGGCTTTATCCTCCACGCAAAACCGCCTCGATCGATTCCAGCACCACCCGATCGTCGACGCCCGAAACTACTGTCACTTCGCCGATTTTTGTCGGCAATACGAAATGCACGTTGCCTTGAATGGTCTTCTTGTCGCTGATCAGCCGCGTCGCTAAGTTAGCGGCCGATATACCACTTAGCGGCGGAATCGGGCCATAGTCGACAATCACCCGGTCGATATCGGCACCCTCTTTCAGGTCGGTAATACGCTCCGCCAAAACGGTGGCCACGCGCATTCCAAATGCGACGGCTTCGCCGTGAAGGAATTGAGAATACTGGGTTTCCGCTTCGAGCGCGTGGCCGACTGTGTGGCCGAAATTCAGGATTCGGCGCAGGCCTCCTTCACGTTCGTCATTCGAAACGACTTCGGCCTTGATGCGGACGGCGTCGGCGATGATGCGCTCGACGATTGCCGGGTCCCGCGCCAGGACTGCTTTTATATCTGAGTCCAACAATTGAAACAGGTTAGCATCGCGGATGATGCCGCATTTTATGATTTCGTAGAGGCCGGCGCGATACTCGCGCTCCGGCAGGGTGGCTAAAAGATCGGGATCTATAAGTACCGCAAGGGGTTGATGGAAACTGCCTAGCAGGTTTTTTCCGGAAATCAGGTTTACGCCTGTTTTACCGCCCACAGCGGCATCGACTTGGGCTAGAAGCGTGGTGGGAATTTGGATGACGGGGACGCCGCGCATGAAGATTGCGGCTAGGAAACCCCCTGTATCGTTGACGATGCCGCCTCCAAACGCCACCACAACGCTCGACCGGTCGGCGCCCGCGGCTAACATTTGTTCCGCCATGCTTTCTACTTCGAAAAGGCGTTTTCGCGACTCGCTGCCGGGGAAAAAGATAACGTTATGAGGGATTTGCGAGAATGCCGCGCCGTGCAGGTCCCAGACGTCCCTGGTGGTGATCACAAAAACCTTGCCGGCCGGAAGAAATTCATGGATGCGGCGGACTGCGCCGCGCTCGACGATCGCGTCGTAGGCGCGCTGCGGGGTCTGGACGCGGAAACTCGGCATGGTTTATTGTCCCTTAAATGACCATAAGTGCGCACTATTGATGCTGGAAGACGCCTTATTTGACCATAATTCTGGCTTCCAGAGCAGTTTTTACGCCGGGCCACTCCGGGGCGATGACGCTGAAATAGACGGTGTCGCGCAGGCGTCCGCTCCAGGTGACCATGTGATGGCGCAGGATTCCTTCTTCTTTTGCGCCGATGCGCAAAATCGCGTGGCGCGATTGGGCGTTGAGCGCATCGGTTTTTAGTTCTACGCGATTGCAGCCGAGGGATTCGAAGGCGTAGCGCATCATCAGGTATTTTGCTTCGGTATTGATCGCGGTGCGCTGCCAGGGAAGGGCGATCCAGGTGCTTCCTATTTCGACACGCTTGTGGGTTACGTCGATGTTCATGAACCTTGTCGCGCCGACGACTTGGGCGGATGCGCGGTCGACGGTGGCGAACGGAATCGAGGTGCCTTTTTCCTGGTCGGAAAGCACATTGCGGATGTAACGCATCATCTGGTCCCGGTCGAGGACCTGGATGGGAATCAATTTCCATAATTCGGGGTCGAGACCGACAGCGCATAAGGGCTCATGATGCGATTCGGAGAGAGGCTCCAGGCGGACGTAGGAGCCTTCTAGGGTGATGGGTTCGAGGTTCACTCAGTGACAATTATCACGCAACACGGAGCCGCCTGAAGGCGGCTGCAGGCTGAAGCCTGGCCCCACAAGCAGATTATTGAGACAGTTCGGTCGCGCAGATTCCGGCTAGGGTTTGCATGTTTGGTTCGGCGAGTTTCTCAGCGAAGCCGGCGTGCTTTGTGGGACGGGGCGAAAAATGGGGACAGACCGCTCTGTCCACCTGGCGACAGGCATGGGATGCAGGTACGGGGATGGTGGCGCCTGGGACAGAGAGGTCTGTCCCCATTTTTCGCACAGCTATATTTTTTCGGCGATGGATTTGGCTTGGAGGAACTGGAGCAGGTAGTCGGGGCCGCCGGCTTTGGAGTCGGTTCCGGACATATTAAATCCACCGAAGGGGTGCGCGCCGACCATGGCTCCGGTACATTTCCGGTTTAAATATAAATTACCGACAAAAAACTGCTCGCGCGCTTTGCGAAGTTTGTCGGGATTTTTGGAATAGGCGGCTCCGGTGAGGCCATATTCGCTGTCGTTGGCGAGTTGGAGAGCGTGATCGAAGTCCCTGGATTTAGTGACGGCGAGGACGGGGCCGAACACTTCCTCCTGAAAGAGGCGGGCTTTGGAATCGATATCGGCGATGACGGTGGGTTGGATGAAATAGCCGTCGCCTTCGGCAGGTCCTCCGCCTGCGATCAAGCGGCCTTCTCTCTTGCCCACCTCAATATATTCGAGGATCGATTTGCGGGCGCTTGCATTGATCACGGGACCCATGAAATTGGCGTGATCGTGGGCAGCTCCGACGGTAAGGGCGGCCACCTTGGTTTTCACCTTGTCCAGGAACTCGTCGTAGACTGCTTCGTCGACGATGGCACGGGAGCATGCCGAGCATTTCTGACCTTGATAACCGAATGCGGATTGGACTACGCCGGTGGCGGCGCTTTCGAGGTCGGCTTCACGATCGACAATGATGGCGTCCTTGCCGCCCATTTCGGCGACGACGCGCTTGATCCAGATTTGTCCTTTACGCGGCTTGGCGGCGAGCTCGTTGATCCGCAAGCCGACGTCGCGGGAGCCGGTGAAGGAGACGAAACGCGTTTTGGGATGTTCGACTAAAAGATCGCCGATTGCCGAACCGCTACCGGTGCACAAGGAAAAACTGCGCGTGGGGAATCCGGCTTCGCGGAGCACTTCGGCGAATTTCTGGGCGATGGTCGGGGTGTCGCTCGAAGGCTTGATGACGATGGTGTTGCCGGCGACCAGTGCGGCGAGCGACATACCGGTCATGATGGCGAGCGGGAAATTCCACGGCGGAATAATTACGCCCGCGCCGAGGGGAAGATAGATCATCTGGTCATGCTCGCCGGGGAGCTGCACGGTGGGCTCAGGGGAGGCGAACTTCTCCATCTGGCGGGCGTAGTATTCGGCGAAATCGATAGCTTCACTGACATCGCCATCGGCTTCGGGCCAAGTTTTGCCGGCTTCAACGACGAGCCACCTATCGAAATCGAGTTTACGTTTACGGAGGAGCGAGGCGACTTTGACGACCAGTTCAATGCGGCGCTCGACCGGGACGCGGCTCCATTCGCGGAAGTAGTCGTGGGCGTCCTCGATGGCGCGGGTGGCGAGCTCGGGCGTGGCTTTGTGATGCCTGCCGACGACTTCGGAGGTTTTGGAGGGATTGAGACTGGTTAGCAAGTCTCCGGTGGCGTGGGCGGCGCCGGCGATCCAGAGCTGATAGTCGCGGCCCAGTTCCACGCGGATGCGGGCGAGGGCGGCTTCGGCGGCTGCGCGGTTGGCGGGGAGCGAAAAATCGGTGACCGGCTCATTGGTGAAGGCAGAGAGCCGCGGAGTTACGGCAGTGGTGGTCATACGGGAGATTCCTTCTGATGGGCCGAGGCTGCAAGCTAAAGCTCGCGCCACCTATCCTTCTATGATTTTGCGGCCGCGCTCGAATAAATCGGCGGCGTCGTCGGCCATGCGGCGGCCTTTTTCGAAGAGTTCCTTGCCTTTGTCGGCAATATCTCCGCTGGCGTCGGAAAGCGCTTCGCGACCCTCGCGCGTTTTCTTATTCAGATAACGCCGCGTCTCTTTTCCAGTTTGCGGAGCGTACAGAAGAGCGATGGTCGCACCGATGGCCGCCCCCGCCGTGAACCAAACCAAGTTGATGCCATTGTCTCTTGCCATATTTTTATTCTACTCTTGTCGAAGGGATTCGAGAGGGTCGATGCGGGCGGCTCGCCTGGCGGGGATCCAGCAGGCAAGCAGAGCTATCGCGACCAGAGCGGCGGAGACGGCCGCGAAGGTGAGCGGGTCGTGCGCGGAAACCTCGTAAAGCATGCTGGAGAGCAATTTGCTGAGCCAGATGGCGGCCAGGAATCCGGCAATGACGCCGGGCAGAATGATGGCGAATCCCTGACGGAGGACGTGCGAGATTACATCCTTGCGTTGTGCGCCGAGGGCTTGGCGCACGGCGAGCTCCCGCAGTTGCCAGCGAACGCGGCAACTCATCACGCTATAGACGCCGATCAACCCGAGCAGGACGGCGAGGCCGGCGAAAACGAACAGCAGAACGGTGGTGAAGCGCGGGCCGGATACGGATGCGGTAAGGCGATCGTCCATGGTTTGTACAGTGGCGACCGGTTGATTGGGATCGAGGCTGGCGACCGTTTTCCGAAGTTCGGTGGCGATGGTTCCCGCGTCGAGGGGAGAGCGGATCATCAGGCCGACTTCGGCGATGTCGGCCTGGCGATAGGGCAAATAAATCGCCGGTTCCGCGGCCGACGCGAGACCGGAAGTCTTCACATCTCCGACGACACCGGCGATGGTCCGCCACGGCTGGTCGTCGCCGCCGGTGCGGAGGCGGTGGCCGAGCGGATTCTGGCGGTCGAAATAGCGTCGAACGAGGGCTTGATTTACGATCGCAACGGGTGGGGCGGAGGCTCCATCAGAATCGACGATCAGGCGCCCTTCGCGCAGAGGGATTCCCATGATGGCGAAATAATCGGCGCTGATCACAGGGTACCGGCCGATGGGACGCGGTCCTCCGAGGGGCTGGTCGCGTCCTTCGATGGCGAAGGAATTGGTAGCGTGAAAATCTCCGGGAGGGATTTCGCTGGCTCTGGTCACGGCCACGAGTTCGACGCCGGGAAGAGCCTGGGTGCGCTCCAGAAGTTCCTGTATGAGTGCGGATCGCCGCGCTTTGTCGGGATAGGCGGGGCCGGAAAGATTCAGAGTCGCGGCGATCAAACGGTCCGGCTGAAAACCTAGATTGGTATAGCGCATTTTCCAGAAGCTTTGGAGCATCAAGCCGGTGCCTGTCGAGAGTGCCAGCATGATCGCGATCTCCGACGCGGCGATTAAGGAAAGAACGCGCAGGGAGCCTCGCCCGCCTTTTATGTTTTGGGCAAGGTGGACGTTGGTGGCGCGAAATGCGGGGAGGAGTCCGGAGAGCAACGTCGTGAGGATGCCCAAGGCAATTGCAAAGGCGAGGACGCGTCCATCGAATGGTATGTTTCTCAAGCTGGAGACGTGGCCGGGACTCAGGGCGAGAAGCGGACGGCGCGCCCAGAAAGCGAGAGCGGCTCCGGCGGCGCAGGCGAGGACTGCGAGCAGGGCGCTCTCGATAAGGAGCTGACAAATGAGACGGGCGCGCGATGCGCCTAACGCCGCGCGGATTGACATTTCGCGGTCCCGCTGCATCCATCGCGCGAGGAGGAGGTTGCTGACGTTGGCGCAGGCGATCAGGAGAAGAAAGCCGGCGGCGGCGACCAGGATCATGCTCGCGGTCTTTACGTTCCCGAATAAATAGGTGCGGAGCGGCAGCATTTTCAGGGTGATCGTGGGTTTCCAGGGAGGCAGAGGCAAGCGCGATGTGATCACTTCCATGTCCGCCCTGGCCTCCTCGAAAGTTACTCCCGGCTTCAGACGGCCAACTATGTTGCGGACGATGGAGCCGACTTTGTGATCCAATTCCGCGGCTTCATCTTTTCCCAAAGGAGTGAGCAATTGCACCTGGTCGGGTCCGGGGAAGACGAAGTCATCGGGCAGGATACCGACGACGGTGAAGGGGATACCGTCGAGGGTGATGGGTTTTCCTAATATGTCCGCGGCTCCGCCGAACTGTTGTTGCCAGAGTTGGTTTCCGAGCAAGGCGACCTGGTCGCGGCCTTTATAATCTTCCCGCTTCAGAAAATTGCGGCCCAGAACTGGCCGCACTCCTAGGAGTGGCAGCAGGGACTCGGATACCTTGGCGGTGGACAATTCCCTGGGCTCATCGAGACCGGTGAGATTGCGGGTCTGGTAGTTGAAGCCGGCCAGGTCGGTGAACGAGTGGTTCTGACGCCTCCACTCCAGGAAATGCGCGGTCAGCGTTACTTCGTCGGTGCTGTTCTTCTTGAGGATGGTGGTCATCCATAACAAACGGCCGGCGTCGGTGTAGGGAAGGGGGCGCAGGGCGACGGCATTTAGCACGGTGAAGATCGCGGTGGTCATGCCGATTCCCAGGGCAAGGGAAAGGGTCGCGGCGCTGGTGAATCCGGGGCGGCGTGCGAGGGAGCGAGCGCCGTATGACAGGTCCTGGGCGATGGTTTCAAGGAAGGCGAAGGTTCGACGTTCTTTCATTGACTCAATTCCTCCAAAGCTCGGGCATCGGCTCATTATAGGACTAGGGATGACTCCGGCGACTATTTGTGATACTTTTCCTCCAGAGGAGTCAGCTATGTTGCACTGGCTTGCTGGTTTGTGGCACAAGATTACACGCTTGCTCCGTGAAGAGAAGCATCCTGCGCAAAGTTACCATCGCTCGAATCTACATGGGCGTCACCGGTAGGCGGCGGCCTGGATACCGTATAACTCGGCGTACTGTCCGCGCTTCGCCATGAGCGCTTCGTGGGTGCCTGCTTCCACGACGCGAGCGCCATCGAGCACGACGATCTGATCGGCCATGCGGACGGTGCTGAAGCGGTGCGAGACAAGAATCGTAATGCGGCCATCGGACGCGTTGTCGTGTTTTCCGCCGCGCGCGACTGCCGCGTAGCGCTCGAATAACGCGTGCTCGGTTTCCGCGTCGAGGGCGGCTGTCGGTTCATCGAGCACGAGGAGCAACGGGCGATCGCGCATGAAACCGCGCGCCAGGGCGAGCTTTTGCCATTGGCCAAAACTCACCTCGACTCCTTCAGGCCAAGTGGGGCCGAGCTGGGTTTCGAGGCCAGACGACAGGCGCTCCACGACATCGCCGGCTCCGGCTCGTTCGACGGCGGAGTCGACCGAGGGAATGTCATCGAGGCGGGGCGCGTCGCCCACGCCAACGCTATGGCGCGCGCGAAACTCGAAGCGGAAGAAGTCCTGGAACGCGCCGGCGGTGCGCAGTCTCCATTCGTCGGCGCGAATCCGAGCGAGGTCCACGCCGTCGATCAGAATGCGTCCCTGGTCGGGCTGATACATGCGACAGAGCAGCTTCACTAACGTGCTCTTGCCGGCGCCATTTTCGCCGACGATGGCGACTACCGCGCCGGGCTTCAGCTCTAAATTGACATCGTCGAGCACAAGGCGCTCGGTTCCCGGATAGGTGAAGGACACGTGGTCGAAGCGGATGCCGTCGACCAAGCGCTCCGGGGCGGGCACATCCGCGTGCTCCACGAGCGAGGCGGCGTAATCCTCGAGCCACGCCATGCGGCGGGAACCGTCGAGCCAGAAACCTCGCAGGAATCCGATTTCTCCGACCGTCGCGCCCAGATAGGCGGATAAGCGCGATCCGGCGGCCAATACCAGCAATACCTGGCCGGGCGACGCTTTGAGCACGGAGGAAACGAAAATCACCGCGCCTACATAGCCTGCGCCGAAGATCGCCCACGTGAGCGCGTGCCAACCGGCGGTGCTCCAGCGCGCTGCTGAGACGGGACGGTACCAGCGCTCCCATGCTTCGCGCCGCTGTCGCACCAACTGATCGCCGATCCTTGTTACGCGCACTTCTTTTCCAGGAGGGGCTGTCGTGGCAGTGTTGAACAAATGCGCGGCCAGACGGATGAACGGGACGGCCTTTTCCTGAACTGCCCTCTCGACGCCGGGGCGCCAGGTCGAAGTGAATACGGTCGGCAACGCGAAAAGGACTAAGAGAGCGAGTGCGGGATGAATGGACATTAGAAGCACTACCGTGACAGCAAGCCGCAAAATCCACCCGCAGGTGGAGAATAGCGACATGTACATATGGTCCAGCACGAAAACCTGGTCGCGCAGCATCGCGAGGCGGTCCACGAACTCGGGGCGTTCGTGATGCGCGATGGTCGAGACGGAAGCTTGGAGGCCGGCCACGTGCGATTCGAGGGCCACGGCGACGCGGTCGCGAAACCGGCGCTGGGCGCGGTCGCTGATGACTTTCAGGAACCAGGTCGCGACGGCGGAGACGGCGATTCCAGCACCGGCTCCCATCACCAGATGGCGTTTGTGGTGCAGCACGCCGTCGGCGAGCAACTTCATCCACAGCGCCAGCAGCGCGTCGGGCAGCGCCGCGAGCAAGGATAGCCCGAAGGACACCGGCAGCAGACGCGGTTCGGCATAATATGCGCGTTTGAGGGCGCGCCACATCGAACGCATGGCCGGCGGAAGATCGTCTTTACGCGGGGGCATCGAGCGGGACTCCTTCCTCGCCGGCTTCGGGTTCGAAGCGCGACGCCTGTAGTTCGAACATGGTGCAATAGCGGCCGCGGAGAGCCATCAGCTCATCGTGAGTGCCGAGTTCTATCACGCGGCCGTGTTCGAGCACGCAAATGCGGTCCGCGTGACGGACGGTTGAAAAGCGGTGTGAGATGAGGATCGTGGTGGCGCGGCGCGTGGCTTTCAGAATGCGCTCGAAGATTTCCGCCTCGCCGCGGACGTCGAGCTGCGCGGTAGGTTCGTCGAGAAGAACCAATCCAGCGCCCATTTTCACTGAGCATAAGGCTCGCGCCAAGGCGATGCGCTGCCATTGTCCGCCGGAGAGATCGGTTCCACCCTCGTAGCCGCGCGCGAGGATCGTGTCGAGGCTCGCCAGATGTCCGGCGCCGGCTTCAGCGAGAGCCGCTTCGATTACGCTGTCGGGCGCGCCTGCCGGGGAAACATTGTCGCGCAACGGCAGCTCGAAGCGAATGAAATCCTGAAACACCGCAGTGACGCGGGCGCGCCAGGCATCGGTGTCGATCTTGCGTAGATCGACGCCATCGATCTCGATCGCGCCATCCTGCGGGTCATACAAGCGGCACAATAGTTTCGCGAGCGTGGTCTTGCCCGCGCCATTCTGGCCCACGATCGCCAGAGAGGAGCCGGCGGGAATGGTCAGGTCGAAGCCCTCCAGCACCGGAGCACCGGCAGCCTGATCCGCACCAATGGGATACGCGAAGGTCACACTGCGAAACCGGATTTCACGCGCGGGCATTCCCTGCGCCGGATGGGTTCCTAGCGGAAGCGCTCCTTTAGGACCCATCGTCTCTCGCAGCCGGAGCACCGCGGTAACTGGCGCGGCCGCGCCATCGAGGGCCCACGACAATCCACCGTACGCGATGGCGCTCACGCCCACCGCAGCGCTGACGAAGGTGACCGCCATCCCCAGGCCCAAGCGCCCGTCGGCAGCATCGCGGGCGATCGCCCAGAACACCAGAAGGTTGGCTGAGAGCACCAGCAACAAGCTCCACAGTACGGGCCGCTCGCGCAAGCGGGTTGCTTTCCATTGCAGATCGAGCAACTGGCGCCGCCGCGACGCGAATCGTTCGACTGTCCAGGCGGCGAGCCCGAACAGCCGCAGCTCCTTGGCGGCGGGAGGCTGGACCGCCAGGCGATAGGCGTAATCGGCATGCCTCTGCGCATCGCGAACCTCCTCGGTGTTGCGGTCGCGCCAAATCGCACTCTCGCGCAGCAGCCAATGCGTCGCGCACCACGCCGCCACCAACAGCAGCGTAGCCCACCAGGCGTAGGCCGCCAGCACCAATGCCGACGCCAGCCCTCCCACGATCAACACCAACCCGGAGGCGATGAAGTCCATCGAGATCGACAGAGGCGGGCCGCTGATGCCGAGGTCGAAATCGCGCGCCATGGTCAGATCCGTTGTGAGACGTGGATCTTCAAGGTGTCCCATCCCCAGCGGGGCCACGCAGGCAGTGGCCAACTCGTCGTTGAGCCATGCGGCTGTGCGGCTGCCGAGATTCGCGCCCATCGCCTGGTGCAGGGGCGACAAAATCTGGAGCAGCACGAACACCGCACCAGCCATCGCGAGGGGCCCTGCCAGGGAATTGCCGCGCTGGACGGCGCCGATCAGCACTCCCATGGCGATCGCGAACACGGCCGGAAGCACTCCGCGCAACAGGAGAGCGAACCACCAGGCGAACGCGAGTGGCCGGTCCGCCCTGGGAAGAACGCTGAAGAACCTCCACGCCTTGTTATCCACGAGGCGCTCTGCGAGAAAGCTCATTTCATCATGCTACACGTCGCCAGAGTATCCTGGATCAATGCGTCTTTTCGCCGCTTTGTTCCTGGTGGCTACCGCGCTCCGCGGGCAGCCGAAATTCGAGATCTCATGGGACAAACCGCTCGATGGACGCGTGCTACTGATCCTGTCCACCGCTACCAATCCGGAGCCGCGCATGGCCGTGAGCGAAGGCCTGGCCACTCAGCAGATCTTCGGGGTCGATGCCGTAGCCGCCCGCACCGCCGTCATCGATGGTTCTACTCCCGGCTATCCGCGCGATAGCTTCGCCCAGGTCCCCGCCGGTGATTATACGGTGCAGGCCGTCCTTAACATCTACGAGACGTTTCACCGTTCCGACGGGCGCACCGTCAAGCTCCCCATGGATCAAGGCGAAGGGCAACACTGGAATCGCAAGCCCGACAATCTTTATAGCGAGCCCACGAAGATCCATTTCGATCCCACCGCGGGTGCGACTGTGCGCGTGGACCTGACCAAAACGATTCCCGCCATTGAACCGGTTGCCGATACGAAATTTGTCAAACACCTGCGCATTCAGAGCAAGCTGCTCACGGCATTTTGGGGCCGGCCCATGTATCTCGGCGCGATGGTCCTTCTGCCCGATGGCTTTGAGGATCATCCCGACGCGCACTACCCTGTGCTCTATTCGCAGGGCCACTTTCAGCAGACATTCACGAATTTCCGCGCCACGCCACAGCCACCTGGCGGAAACGGCGGACGCGGCGGTCGAGGTGGCGGCGTCGATTACGCCTACAAGCTCTACCAGGATTGGACTTCGGGCAGGCTTCCGCGCATGTTGATCGTGATCACCCAGGACGCCAATCCGTTCTACGACGATTCTTACGCCGTCAACTCCGCCAACGTCGGGCCCTACGGCGACGCCTTGACGCAGGAACTCTATCCGTACGTCGAAAAGCAATTTCGCGGAATCGGCGAGCCTTGGGCGCGAACGGTCTACGGCGGCAGCACCGGGGGATGGCGCGCGCTGGCCCTTCAGGTTTTCTATCCCGACTTCTTCAATGGCGCGTGGGTGTTCTGTCCGGACCCGATCGACTTCAACGCCTATGCGATGGTCAACCTATATAAGGATGAAAACGCCTTCTTCGCCAAGAGCCTGTGGAAGCGCGTTCCCATTCCAATGATGCGCGATGCGGATGGCACGATCAGCTCCGATATGGATGACGCGCTCCGTATTGAGCTGGTGCTCGGCACTCGCGGCCGTTCCGCGGAGCAATTCGATATCTGGCAAGCGGTTTACAGCCCGGTGGGTGAGGACGGATTCCCGGCGCTGATTATCGACCCGCATACGGGAGCAATCGACCACAAAGTCGCCGCCTATTGGAAGGAACATTACGATCTCGACTACATCATGCAGCGCGATTGGAAGACGCTCGGACCTAAGCTTGCAGGGAAGCTCCACTTCGCGGTCGGGGAGCTCGACACGTATTATCTGGAGCGCGCCGTGCACCTGACGCAGCAGTTTCTCGATTCGACCCGCGAGCCCGGCAAAGGTCCATACGCCGATGCAACGTTCGATTTTGGGCCCGGACGGCCACACGGGTATACGGGCGATATTTTTCTTCCCCCTCAGGTGGCGGGTGGGACACTGGTGCAGCGGATGATGCCGGTGATGATGGAGCACATACTGAAGACGGCGCCGGCGGGAGCGGATACGAAGAGTTGGCGGTATTAAGGCTATTGCTGTTCTGCCTTTTTTCGAATAAATTCGGCGCAGGAGGAATGACGGGTGAGAGTTATTCTGTTTAATCTGCTCGCAATCCTATCTATTCCGGCTACGTCGCAGTCGATCCTTTCGTCCGGAACATTTGAAATTCCGGGCACCTACGAGTTTTCTTTCGACAAGGGAATAATCGTAACCCGTGACGTAACTTGGCACCGTGTGAGCTCATCCGATAGATACCTCGTGTCATTGCTGGGCAGGATTGTGAACCTTGGCCTTGTGAATTTTCGCGATCTGTCCTCAGAGGAGCTTCGCACAATCAGCTATGGCTCTCAGCGTATCGATGGGAGCGATCGCAGCAATACCCTTATTGTTGGCGACGTGTTTGCGGTCCGCACCAGGAATGGAAATTATGCCAAGGCTATTGTTACCGACATTTTCGCTCCAGACCAGAATAACCCACTAGTCCTTCAGTGGGTAACTTACGCTCGTTCACCTACGGCTGAGCCTAAGACCGTGTCTTCTGGAACGATTGAAATCCCTGCCGCCGCCGGTTTTTCTTTTGATACGGGTACCATCAGTGACGTGTTTTGGAGGCAGGATGACCCCTCCACGAGATACCTCGTGCCGGCCGGAGTAGCGAAGATTGTAAACCTCGGATCGGCGAATTTTGCAGACCTGACGCTGGTGGAGCTTCAGAAGCTCACCTATGGGAACGCCCGCACAGACCATATTAACGGCAGCGATGAGAAATACCCTCGTTACCGGCGACGTATTTGCCGTCCATACCAGCGCCGGAAATTACGCGAAAGCTATGGTCACGGGCGAATTGGACTCGAAACAGAATCACGGCCTGATCATTCAGTGGGTGACCTATATGTCCCCACCGTCGCGCTAAAATAAGGAGACCGTGCTCAGCGGACCTCCCGCCCGCACTCTTCTTATATGAAAACCTCCCGGACCTCTGCCACGTTAGCCCGTCCCGTCTCTGAACCTTTGGCCCGCAATACGCACCTGCTTGCATGGGTCGAAAAGATGGCGCATCTGACCAAGCCTGACGCCATTCATTGGGTCGACGGCTCCAAGGAGGAGTATGACGAGATTTGCTCCCAGATGGTCGAGAGCGGCACATTTATCAAGCTCAACGAAAAGCTTTGGCCCGGATGCTTCTACGCGCGCTCCGATGCGAGCGATGTCGCGCGGGTCGAGGATCGCACGTTCATCTGCTCGCTTTCGAAAGAGACCGCGGGTCCAACCAACAATTGGGTGAATCCGTTCGAGATGCGCAAGAAGATGAAGGCTCTGTTTAAGGGCTGCATGCAGGGGCGGACGATGTATGTGCTGCCGTTCAGCATGGGACCCGTTGGCTCGCCGATGTCGCAGATCGGCGTGCAGTTGACCGATTCGCCGTATGTCGTGGTCAACATGCGCATCATGGCGCGGATCGGGCTCCCGGTGTTTCAGGAGATCGATAAGGACGTGAAACGCGTGGTCCCGTGCATGCATTCGGTGGGCGCACCGCTAGCGCCGGGACAGAAGGATGTGACCTGGCCTTGCAACACGGAAAAATACATCGTTCATTTTCCAGAGACGCGTGAAATCTGGTCCTACGGGTCCGGCTACGGCGGTAATGCGCTGCTGGGGAAAAAGTGTTTCGCACTGCGCATTGCTTCGAACATCGCTCGCGATGAAGGCTGGATGGCGGAGCACATGCTGATCGTGGGCGTCGAGGATCCGAAGGGCGAAAAAACCTACGTCGCCGCCGCGTTTCCCAGCGCGTGCGGAAAAACGAATTTCGCGATGCTGATCCCGCCCGCGGGTTTCGAAGGCTGGAAGGTCTGGACCGTCGGTGACGACATTGCGTGGATCAAGCCCGATGCGCACGGCCGTCTGCACGCCATCAATCCGGAAGCCGGCTTTTTCGGCGTCGCCCCCGGCACGTCTAAGAAGACAAATCCCAACGCGATGGCCGCGCTATCGAAGAATTCGATATTTACAAACGTCGCTTTAACCCCGCAGGGAGGCGTCTGGTGGGAAGGGATGACAGATCAGCCTCCCGCCGAATGCACCGACTGGCAAGGCAAAAAATGGACCCCCGCGATCGCGAAGGAAACGGGCGCGAAGGCCGCGCACCCCAACGCGCGCTTCACGGCTCCCGCCTCCCAGTGCCCCACCATCGATCCTGAATGGGAAAATCCGAATGGCGTGCCGATCAGCGCGCTGATCTTCGGCGGACGCCGCGCGACAACGATGCCGCTGGTTTATCAGGCGTTCAACTGGACCTCCGGCGTTTATATCGGCGCAACGATGGGGTCCGAGATGACTGCCGCGGCTGCCGGCACCGTCGGCAAAGTGCGGCGCGATCCCATGGCGATGCTGCCGTTTTGCGGTTATCACATGGGCGATTATTTCCGTCACTGGATTACGATGCAGCGGTCGTTAAGCGAAACGCCGCGCATCTATCACGTCAACTGGTTCCGCAAGGATGCCGACGGCAAATTCATGTGGCCGGGCTTCCGGGAGAACATGCGCGTGCTGAAGTGGATCGTCGACCGGGCGCACGGCCGCGGCATGGCGCAGGAGACTCCCATCGGCTGGATGCCGCAGTATAAGGATATTGATTGGGACGGTCTCGACTACCCCCGCGAGAAATTCGACGAGATGCAGGCCTTCGACCGAGCGGCATGGCGCCGCGAAGTCATCGGTCATGAAGAGCTGTTCATCGAGCTGCACGACCATCTTCCATCGGAGATGGTGTACGAGCGCGAACTGCTGATTTGCAGGCTGTAGCTTTACTTATCCTTTTTCGACATCCACTCGACGATCTTGTTCGGTGGAAACGCGAACAGGACAATCGCTACACCGACAATCAAGAACACGCCCAGCAGTGCGGCTAAAGCCATGCTTCTAGGCTAACAGCTCTCGTCTCCTAACGGCTTTGCGAAGTTCTTACCACGTCTTTATGCCTTCTTTATGGGTCACGGCATAACTTAGTGTTGTATGACCGACCTCTTCTACGTTGCGGTGGCGTTCGCTTTTTTCGCCGCCTCCTGGTATCTGGCCAAAGCGTGTGAAAAGTTGTAATTTATGGATTACCTGTTAGCTGGCATAGCCGCGTTTTTCCTCTTTCTGTACCTGATCTTCGCGCTCCTTAAACCGGAGCGATTCTAAACCAACATGACAGCCAATGGAGTGCTGCAAATCGCAGTCTTTTTTATCCTGATACTCGTCTTCGCGAAGCCCATGGGCGCGTTCATGACGAAGGTTTTCGCGGGCGAACGGACCTTTCTACACCCCGTGCTCAGGCCGGTGGAGAAACTCTGCTACGTTCTTTGCGGCGTCAAAGAAAATACCGACCAGCGATGGACGCAATACGCCGGAAGTCTGCTCGCCTTCAGCTTCTTCAGCTTTCTGATCCTCTATCTGTTACAGCGGCTGCAAGGCGTGTTGCCCTTCAATCCGATGGGCTTCGGCACCGCTCATGCCCCCACGGGCGCGACGGCGATGACCCCCGACCTCGCCTTCAACACAGCCGTCAGTTTCACCACCAACACCAACTGGCAGAACTATTCCGGCGAATCGACGCTCAGTTATCTGGTCCAGATGGCTGGACTGACGATGCACAATTTCACGTCCGCCGCAGTAGGGATGGCCGTAGCCGTCGCGCTGATTCGCGGCTTCGCCCGGCAGCAGGCGAACGCGATTGGCAATTTCTGGGCGGACATTGTGCGTGCGACGGTTTACATTCTCCTCCCGCTTTCCGTCATTGTCGCGCTGTTCTTCTGCTCGCAAGGAGTGATCCAGAATCTTCATCCGTACACGGCCGCCACCGGCCTGGAAGGGACCGCGCAGACCATCGCGCAAGGCCCCGTGGCATCGCAGGAAGCCATCAAGATGCTCGGGACCAATGGCGGTGGATTCTTCGGCGGCAACTCCGCCCATCCGTTTGAAAATCCCACACCGCTCACGAATTTCGTGCAAATGCTGCTGATTTTTCTGATTCCGGCCGGCCTCACATATACGTTCGGTCAAATGACCGGCGACACTCGCCAAGGCTGGGCGCTCTTCGCCGCCATGAGTCTGATGTTCCTCGCCGGTGTCTCCGTCCTCTATGGCGCTGAGGCTTCCGGCAACCCCATCCTTGCGAAATTGGGGATCGCCCAGTCGAACATGGAGGGCAAAGAAGTTCGCTTCGGCATCGCGGCCTCCAGCCTTTTCGCTACGGTGACCACCGACGCGAGCTGCGGTGCGGTCAACGCCGCGCACGACAGCCTCACACCCATCGGCGGACTCGTTCCTCTTTTCAATATGGAAGTCGGGGAAGTGATTTTCGGCGGAGTTGGCGCAGGCCTCTACGGCATGCTGCTGTTCGCGATCCTGGCCGTCTTCATAGCGGGATTGATGGTGGGCCGCACCCCGGAATATCTCGGGAAAAAGATCGAAGGCAAAGAGGTTAAGATGGCGATGGTCGCGCTGATCGCCACCTCCAGCGTGATTCTCCTGTTTAGCGGTCTCGCGACGTATGGCGCGGGGCTTAGCGCATTGGGAAACCAGGGGCCTCACGGATTCGCTGAAATGCTCTACGCGTTCTCGAGCTCCGCCGCCAATAACGGCAGCGCCTTTGGAGGCCTCTCCGCGAACACGCCCTGGTACAACATGACGCTCGGCATCACCATGCTCGTCGGCCGATTTCTCATCATTATTCCGATGCTCGCCGCGGCTGGAAGTCTCGCCTCGAAGAAGCGAGTTCCGGTCACCAGCGGCACTTTGCCAACTCACGGCGCACTGTTTGTAGGGCTATTGATCGGAACTGTGATTATCGTCGGCGCCCTGACGTTTTTCCCCGCTCTTTCTCTCAGCCCCATCGTCGAGCATCTGTTGATGGTCGCAGGGAGGACATTCTAATGGAAGACCCAACAGAACTGCTGCCCAAGAAACTGGCCCACGCGCGCCCTCTGTTCGATCCGCAGATTATCGGCCGCGCCACCAAGGAATCCTTCGTCAAACTAAACCCCATGGCGCTGGCGAAAAATCCGGTGATCTTCGTCGTTGAAGCGGGCGCGGCCATCACGACGATTCTTCTGGGACGTGACATCTTCACGGGCGCACCCGCCATCGGATTCACGCTGCAAATCGCACTGTGGCTGTGGTTCACGGTGCTGTTCGCGAACTTCGCGGAGGCCATGGCGGAGGCGCGCGGAAAAGCGCAAGCCGATTCGCTCCGCAAAACCAAATCCGACGTTCTTGCAAAGCGTATAACGGCGAACGGGAAGACCGAGGAAGCTCCGGCCTCCGCACTCCGCGCGGGCGATGTCGTTGTTTGCGACGCAGGCGACATCATCCCAGGCGATGGGGACGTGATAGAGGGCATCGCGACGGTTGACGAATCCGTCATCACCGGCGAAAGCGCGCCCGTCATTCGTGAATCCGGTGGCGACCGCAGTGCCGTTACCGGAGGCACCAAGGTTCTTTCGGACCAGATCAAGATTCGCATCACTTCGAATCCCGGCGAGACGTTTCTCGACCGCATGATCGCGCTGGTCGAGGGCGCGGAGCGGCAGAAAACCCCCAATGAGATCGCGCTCAACATCTTAATCGCTGGCCTCACGCTGATTTTCCTGCTGGCGGTCGTGACGCTCCAGCCCTTTGCGAAATACGCCGTAGAGTCCTCCCATACGGGGGCGATTCCATCCGTGGCCGTCCTCGTTTCGCTGCTGGTCTGCCTGATCCCGACCACCATCGGCGGCCTGCTCTCCGCGATCGGCATCGCCGGCATGGACCGCGTGATGCAGCACAATGTTCTCGCCATGAGCGGAAAGGCGGTGGAAGCCTCGGGAGACGTCAACACGCTGCTGCTCGATAAGACCGGCACCATCACGATCGGCAACCGCCAGGCCGTCGAGTTCGTTCCGGTCGCCGGCGTCTCCGAAGGAGATCTCGCCGACGCCGCGCAATTATCCAGCCTCGCCGATGAGACGCCCGAAGGCCGCTCCGTAGTCGTGCTTGCGAAAACGAAATACGGTCTGAGGGGACGCGAAGTCGCCAGTCATGAGGCTACCTTTATTCCGTTCTCTGCTTATACACGCATGAGCGGTGTCGACCTCGATGGACGCTCTCTGCGCAAAGGCGCCAGCGAATCCGTCGCGAATTTCGTCCGTGAACAAGGCGGCGTTGTCCCGCCCGACCTGACCGAAGCCTGCGCGCGCATCTCGCGCCAGGGAGGAACTCCTCTCGCCGTCGCCGACGGCGCCCGCGCCCTCGGCGTTATCCATCTGAAGGACGTTGTCAAAGGTGGAATGAAGGAGCGTCTCGCGCAGCTCCGCGCCATGGGCATCCGTAGCGTCATGATCACGGGCGACAATCCGCTCACCGCTGCGGCGATCGCCGCCGAGGCGGGTGTCGACGATTTTCTCGCCCAGGCATCGCCCGCCGACAAGCTCAATTACATTAAGAAAGAGCAAACCGACGGCCGCTTGGTCGCCATGACGGGAGATGGCACCAACGACGCTCCCGCGCTCGCGCAAGCGGATGTCGGACTCGCCATGAACACCGGCACGATGGCGGCAAAAGAGGCCGGCAACATGGTCGACCTCGATTCGAACCCGACGAAGCTGATTGAAGTGGTCGCTATCGGCAAGCAGTTGCTGATCACGCGCGGCGCGCTCACCACGTTTTCCATCGCTAACGATGTCGCGAAGTATTTCGCCATCATTCCGGCCATGTTCATGACGACGTATCCCGCGCTCGCGCGCCTCAATATTATGGGCCTTCATACAAAGGAGAGCGCCGTCCTCTCAGCAGTGATTTTCAACGCGCTGATCATCATCGCGCTGGTGCCTCTGGCGTTGCGCGGCGTCCGTTACCGTCCGGTCAGCGCGGCTGCCCTGCTGCGTCGCAATTTGCTGATCTACGGCCTCGGCGGCGTGATCGCGCCATTTCCCGGAATCTGGATCATCGATCAAATCATACATACCCTAAGGTGGGCGTAGGAGAGATTATATGTGGCGTCAAATGCTTCCCGGACTGCGAATGACTTTGGTAATGACAGTCCTCACAGGGCTGATTTATCCCGGCGTGGTCACCGGCTTGTGTCAAATGCTGTTCCCCAAGCAAGCCAACGGCAGCCTTGTATATAAGGATGACAAGGTCATCGGGTCTGCGCTCATCGGGCAGAATTTCACTAAGCCCGAATACTTTCAACCCCGCCCCTCCGCGGCCGGCAACGGTTACGACGCCACTGCCTCCAGCGGATCGAACCTGGGGCCCACCAGCCAGAAACTCGTCGACCGCGTCAAAGCCTCGGCCGATAAATTCCGCAAGGAAAATCCCAACTTCACGGGCACCATCCCCGCGGATCTCTTGACCGCGAGCGGCAGCGGCCTCGACCCGCACCTCAGCCCCGAATCGGTCGACGCGCAAGTCGACCGTGTGGCAAAAGCTCGCGGCGCGAGCCCGCAAGACATTCGAACACTGATCGCCCAACTCACCGAAGGCCGCGACCTTGGATTTCTGGGCGAGGCACGCGTCAACGTCCTGCGCCTCAATGAAGCTCTGGACTCGAAGTACGGACACAAGTAATCTGAAGGGATGAGATACGTTGGAGCTTTGGCATTCCTCAGCGCTGCCTGCCTCATCGCGCAAACGGAGAGCCCGGCCCTTAAGCCGCTCACCTTTCTTGAAGGAACATGGGACGCAAAAACGCGGCAGGGCACCGCTGGGGCGACGGCGGGCGGGACCTACACATTTGTAAGAGAACTGGGCGGCCACATCCTGGCCCGCCACAGCGCGACAGCGGATTGCAAGGGACCAGCGTCCTACGATTGCGATCACGTGGATCTGCTCTTTGTTTACCAGGACGGCTCAGCGCTGAAAGCTATCTATTTCGACAACGAAGCTCATGTAATCCACTACGACGTATCCACGCCCGATCCCAACAAGGTTCTGTTCCTGTCGGACCCTTCGATCCCAGGCCCACAATTCCGTCTTGCCTATGAACGGAAAGACGCGGTCATGTCCGGCAAATTCCAAATGCGCATGCCCGGTCAAACGGAATGGAAGTCGTACCTGGAGTGGAGCGGGCCAAAGAAATAGCTATTTTGTCAGGCGCCATTTCGTCCGTGTGTAGGCGATCCGGAACCCTGTGCGTTCGGCATTGCGCTGAGATTCGCCGCCCGCCTCCGCCACCATCGCGGCTAAATCGCAGCCGTGATCGAACGCATATCGCATCCGCGCCTGGAGCAACGCCGCCTGCAACCCGCGCCGCCGCATCTCTGGAACCGTAGCGCCACCGGCGAAAAGAGCGACTCCGTTATGGATACACAGTACGCCGGCAGCGCCCGGTTGGCCGTCGATTTCAGCGAGAAAGCAAGGACTATCCTCTCGTGCAGCCCAAATCGCGCCCATTTCCGAGATGCGCTCCCTCAGTTCAGGATGTTCGTGCGACCATCCCCTGGCACTTACCTCGGCCCAGAGCTTCCCTTCCTCCGGACCTGTTACCCGCACTTTGATATTCGGCGGAACCTCAGATGCGGCCCCCTCGACAGACCTGTACATGACGCTGCTGATCTCAATCGGCCTGTACTGCCGTGCACAGAGCAAGTCCAGTGTAGCGACCCCCGCCAGCGGACTCACCTCGTGATCCACGTGCGCGCCGCGATCGCGAAAAAAGCTTTCGATCGTATCGAGCGCGGCCGTGCTCGGTTCCTCGAAGATGCCTAGTCCAAACGTCTGCGTGACCGGCGAGTCGATGCCATCGAACACCGCGAATGCACCCGCGCACTCCATCCACTCAGCTCCACTCGCGGGGGAAAGACGCCGCCTGGCCTCCGCGAATTCAACACAGGCACGCCCTTCGGCGCTCTCCAGACGTCGAGCGAGGGCAAGGTCAGAGAATAATATGATCGCGTTGGTCATAACCGCAAATAAAAAGGGGACCGGTTTCCCGGCCCCCTTTCAGTGAAACACACGAGCTCCGCGTTAGAAGTGAACGCGGATACCAAACTCCATGTTGCGAGGAGTGTTGGATTGACCGGTGATCCTGCCGAATTGGGTAGGAGTGGTGAGCGACAGCGATGGGCTGGCTGGCTGCATATGGTTCAGGACGTTGGTGACCTGGAAGCTGAGCGTCGCGCCCACCCTTCCTTCCTTCCACACCCCGATATCCTTTAGCACCTGGGCATCCAGATTGAACTGGGGCAGGTTCCGAATGTTGCCGTAACCACCGCAGCTTGTATCGAAGCCGAG
>Ga0182024_10001234_pt1 | contig 66355 bp, 74 predicted proteins | sample P32metaG_FD_120480 | JGI IMG/M metagenome (GOLD analysis project Ga0182024, IMG submission 120480) | Permafrost microbial communities from Stordalen Mire, Sweden - P3-2 metaG (Illumina Assembly) | ecosystem: Environmental > Terrestrial > Soil > Wetlands > Permafrost | place: Sweden: Stordalen... | reverse complement strand
GCTTGCGCAACTCTCCGGTGTCGATTCAGACGAATCAACCGCTGAAGCCATCGGTGACTGGCATTATTGGGTCGCGCAGGGTTACTGTCTCTGATTTACGCACGCCCGCCGAAAGCTCACCGTGCGTTGGAGATTCGGATCTTGCCGGCGGCGTCACGGGTTACGTCGAGAGACGCCTTGGCCGTGCGTTTCGAGACCTGGAGCAAGCAATAGAGGCGGGCGCCACGACCGCTGAGGTATCGATCTTCCACCTGATGCGTCAAGTCAGGCTGTTCATTCGAAATGAAGTGGATGAGATCATTCCAGCGGCGCTCCGGCTCCTCGGTGTGTGTCGTGAGTACACCATCGTGATGGAGGAAGTGGCTGAACTCCGCTCCTCGCTGCGCCACGGTGGGGCGGAAGCGCTTTCGCTTGTCAACTGGAGAGAAACCATTGATCGCACACATCACCTCGACATGAAGGACTTCTTGCTCGTGGTGATCGAGGAGTTGGTGCTGAGCCAACATCTTGCCGTTGCCACGAGACGGTACGACGGTGGTGTCGTCCGTCTGCGCGTAACTATCGAGGAGGAAGGGCTTCGCGCGCTAGTCGCAAAGCCGTGGAAGCCAGCGCCCGCTGCCGACAAGCTTGCAAGTGGACTGTCATTGATGGCGGAGTGCGGCCTTGTCGAAAGAGCAGCGGGCGGCCGCTATGTTGCGTCGTGAGCTCGGGCAACTCCGAATTGAAGATGCTGGCCTGGGCGGTAAAGCTCGTGCACGAACCCCGCCCGTGGTGCGTTGTGCTATATTGTGCCTGGAACGAGCTTTGGAGAGCGAAATGGACAGCATGAACGGACAGCATGGGAATGGCGGAACCCGCGATTCTCAGGCTGCTGTGCTGTCTGTTTTGCTGTCCATTTTGGCATCCAAACGGGTAGTATTGGATAGACAGCATGGACGGAATAGACTGGACGTCGGTCTAGGAAGTTCAATGGGCTCAGCTAAATAGCTGATTTGGCAGAAAGCGGGAGTAATTCAGTGGTAGAATGCCAGCTTCCCAAGCTGGACGTCGCGGGTTCGAACCCCGTCTCCCGCTCCATCTTTTCAAGTACTTGAGAATCATCAGCAACTTCTTCCACTCCATTCCACTCCGTTAAGCCGCTGCGGAGTGTTTTTCTTGGCTTTGGCGCTCTGCCTCAGCCGTCTCCGGCTGTTCCCCGGACAGAACCGCGTTCGCCAGCATCTCCGCCGCCGCGCGGCGGGATTCAATGCTGGATTGTGTGTAGACATCGAGGGCCACGCCGATGCCATGTCCGCGCTGGTCTGCGGCTACCTTGGGGTCCACCTTGATGTCGTGGCCGAGACTGGCGTGAGTGCGCCGGAGCACCTGGAAGTTGGCCCATTCAAGCCCGACCGTTTTCAGTGTGGGCTTCATGTGCCGATACCAGACGTTATCCCTCCACAACGGCTTGAGAGGGTTCTCGGAAGCGAATAGCCAGGCCTCCTTGTGTCCTGGCACCAGCTCCATCCATTCCTTGAGCACGCTCGCGGTTTGGGAAGGAATGCCGACGGTCCTCTTGGACAACGCGGTCTTGGGATCGTCGATGTCGTCACGGTAAAGGCGCTGCTCGATGGTCAGCTCGCTGCAATCCTGTGCAACGTGCCTGCGTTGCAGCGCGAGTATCTCGCCGGGCCGCATACCGGCGAAAAGCGCCAGGTGGTCGATAACGCGCTCGCGTAATGGCAGCGCGTTGATATGTTGTTGGGCCTCCTTTCGGTTCATGACGCGCTTGATGCCGACCTTCGCCTCTTTCGGGGTGAAGAGGGCAGGGGTCGGGTCGCGTCCGATATAGCCTTCCGCCACTGCGAGCCGGAATACGGCCCGCAAGTCCCACCTGAGATGCGCCACGACGCTTTTTGATAGCGTTGTAGCCTTCGCCGCAAGAAACGCCTGCAATCTCTGTAGGCCGAGGATCTCGAGCTTCTCTTGCCCGAACTCCTCAAGCAGGTGGTGACGGATGCGGTTTTCCGTGGTGTCTCTTGTGGAGCGTTTCCACTTTGACCGCAGAAACGGCAACGCAGCGCCTTCGAGGAAATCCCCGAAGGTGATATGAGGATCGGGAGCGCTCGCAGTCCTGGCGTTCACTTCCTTCATGAACTCCGCCTGGCTTTGCTGCGCTTCGCTCTTGCTCATCTTCGAGTACAGGCCGATGGTGTGGTACTTCTTGCTGCCGCCTTCCCGATACTGAAGAATCCACATCTTGCGCTTACCGTGGGTTGAAACTACTTGCAAACTGCCATTTTGATATCGCTTTCGCCGCACAAAATCCTTTCGTGCGTTCAAAGCGATCAGCTCAGTTGATCGGATCATAACACCGCTTCCGGTCGCGGATCATCTGCGCCACGGGCCTCCACGGAGAGCATCCACGACTTCAATCCGTCGTAACGGATGAGCACGCGCCTGCCGATGCGCAGGACGGGCATGGGCGGCAGGTGCGGCACTCTGCCCTTGATGATGTTGTGGACGTGCGCCTTCGAGCAGCGCAGCTCGCACGCTACTTCGGCGACGGTGAGGACTGTGCGGTCCTCTGGGAACACGGGGGGGGGCGTAATCGTGGGAGCGAAGAATTTTTGCGTTCGTCATGAGCGCTCCTGGGCCGTGGAAGCAAACAAGTCGCGCTGCGCGTGCGCAGCCTCGATGCGTCGGCACGCCAGCTCGAAGTAGTCCGCGCGCTTCTCGATGCCGATAAACTTGCGGCCGAGTTTTATGCAGGCAACGCCCGTGGTGCCCGATCCCATGAAGGGATCGAGCACGGTTTCTCCCTCGTCGGTGAACTTCGCAACCCAATCTAGGAGGAGTTTCAGAGGTTTTTGCGTGGGATGTTCGCCCTGCTCGATGTTGCACACCCACACGGCGTGATGTCCTCCGCCGTTCCAATGCTTCTTTCCCTCGCGGTGCAGTATGGCGATGGCCTCCCATCCCACTCCGGGCCGGTCGCCGGTAAACTGCGGAGCGCCGTTGGGCTTATGCCAGATGCCGAAGCGCACTAGCGGGACACCGGCTCTTTCCAGCTCGGCGGCATGCCGCCAGGCGCACGACATGACGACCCAGCGCTTGGCCTGCGTCACGGCATTGCGGCAGAATTCTATAAACCGCTCCTCCGTGAAGCTGTCGAAGTCGATGGTGGAGACAACCCGGCGTCCCCTGAGACTGCGCGCGTTCGCGTGTGTCCTGGCGTCATAGGGCGGGTCGGTGATGATGCTATCGACCTCGCCCAAAGTCGGCATGATGTCGAAGGCGTCGGCCAGATACAGCGTGGCCGCGCCGATCTGCTTCTTCCGCATATTGTCTCTTCATCTGCCGTTCTTACCCAGGAGGAGCTGAGTGCCCCGGCATTTGCCCTCGTGCCATTCGAGCGCAACCTGGTTGGTGCCGAACGGCGTCACCGTGAACTCGGTCGTCTCGCAGTCGTCGTTGGGGGCGACGACGGTCTTATCCAGCATGAAGCGCAGCGCGCCATCCTCCGGCGTGCCTGTGAGCACCATCGCAACGGGATTCAGGTTGTCGCGCTGTTGCTTCGGCAGGACGCGCCCGCCGCGAAGCGAGACAAGGCCTGCGGGAGGCAGGCAATTGAGACGGGCGTAACCCTTGTAGTTGTCCGGCTTGTCGGGAATGGGACGCATTTCCAAGCGAAGCGTACACATTCCGTTCGCATTCAGGAGGCGCTGGCCCATCCACATGCCTTCGAGATTCGAGAGGTTGGTCAGCACGAAAGTAGGCGGCTTCACCGGCACTGCCGGTAGCGCGGGAGCCGGAGCTTTAGGCGCTGCGGTTGCCCTTGCGCGTTGCTGGGCGGCAAGGATGGCCTGCTGGCGGAAAAACGCCGCCTGCTGCGCCGCGTTCGTCATGAAGCGGACGACAAACCATCCCACCACCAGCACGCCGCAGAATATGTAGAAATTCCGTTGTCTTACCGTCAGATTGTTCATCGGGTTCATGGCTTCACCTCGTTGAAGTCGGATTTATTGGAAACACGGGGCGCGCGACCGCAAGGGCACGCGCCGTCCGGTCACTGATTCGCTGGCTTGGGCGCGGGAGGGCAGGGGGCGTTTTTCTGTGCGTCGTTTACCGCCTGCGCCGGAGCGTTGGGGTCAAGGGCAACGCCGGTCTTGCTGCCAACCTCCTTAGTCTGTTTGTTGATGGCGTCCTGAACCGCTTTCGGAATATGGAAGCGCGGCTTCTTCACGGGCAGCACCGTGCATCCTGGCTGCGCATTCGGCGCTGGAGCGGGGCTGGGAGGAACGGCCTTGGGCGTCGTGCCTGTGTTCTTCTCGGCGGCAACGGCCTTATCGACGCTCTCCATCATTTTTCTGACAAACTCCTGCTGCTCGGGCGAGAGGCGCTTGAACTGCGGATCGTCGTCCAGTGTGCTGTATGGCTTTGTGGGCTGCTGCGCCGGTTGCGGCGCTGCTTGCGTTGTCGATTGCGCCCTGGCTGCCAAAGGCAGAAGCAGGGCGGAAATGAGAAGTAAAACTGTTTTGCTCTTCATGGCCTCATGGTGAGGCGGAACGCGGATTGCCGGAAGGTTAAGCGGGGTTAGGCATAGTTGCGTTTGGATTTGACCGTTTTGCCACGCGGAGCTACAGTCAGCCCGTCATTCATCGCAACGGCGCAATATGGCAAGGGGCAAGGGAGACGAAGCGGAAGATTGGAGCTTTCCCGATCCGAAGGACATGCAGGGCTGGCTGGAGCGCGAAATCGCGGATATTCACAAAGCGTCGGAGCTGCGCATCAGGGAAGCGACGCGGTTCGTGAACGAGTATGCGCGCGGCGAAACCTCCAAGGATCAGGCGGAGAAGCGCCACCACGAGTATTCTCAGCGGTGGGGCGACGTGATTCCGGGCGTCATGCGGACAGAAGGAATGTCGGATGAGGAAATACTCCGCGGCCTCAACCAAGCGCGCGTCGAACAGGGTTTGCTCGGAAAGCATGTTCTGAGCCGGAGAACGGGTGGAAAGCCGGAGCCTTCACGGTAAAAGGCGCGGCGGGTCTTTCGTTATACCCATCCGTTTTATGAGGGCCTGGAATCCTTTGCGATCGCGCAACGGATCGAATATCGGCCAAAGATGCAGCCATACGACGGGCGGATAGCGCTCGGTCATCGCTTGCGATAGCGCCGCAACCGCTTTGTCCATCTCGCCGAAGCCCATATAGGCGAGCGCGAGTTGCAACGGCGGCGAGTTTCCTTTCTCGGCCCAGCTCAGGCGCGCGAGAGCCTCTTTCTTCTTTCCCGCGCGGGCAAGGCAGAGGATTTGCAAGCCCGAAAACAAAGGATCGAGCACTCTGTGCGTCGGGAGCCGGGGGTTAGGGGTGCCGGGCGCACCGAGGAGAGCCAAGGCGGTTGCTGAATCCCCGAGCGTCGCAAACACCTGCGCGAGTATCAAGGCGCTGATCCAGTCGTGCTCGTCGATGTCGCCCGCATGATTCAACACGAGCGATGCGTGGGTGAAGTCTTCGCGGGCCGCGTAGAGGAAACAGCCATAAATCGTCAGCGCCGTGGGATCGCCGGGGCTGCGTTCCGATCTCGACCTTACAATGCTGATCGCGTCGTCCGTTCTGCCGACTGCCAGGAGATAGGCCGCGTAATACCAGGATTGGTAGCGGGTATCGTGTGCATTTATCCTTAGCGCCTCCTGGAAACACTTTCCCGCTTCAGCCCAGCGGTAATGGCAGGCGTGAAACGCCCCGAGTGCGGCATGCGCGCGCCATGCGTTTGGTTCGCGCCGAAGCGCGGCGCGCAGGAGCCTTCCGGCGTCCGTCAGACATTGCCTTACGGAGCGGGGGCCGTAGCCATGCACAGAGTAGGGCCAGCCTCCGTACATGGCCCATCGCAAAAGCAATTCCGCCTTACCGACGTATGGGGCTGAGTAGCGGGTCTCCCGTTCGATGGCGCTGTTGAAATGCCGCATCGCGGGCAGATCGGATTCGGGATCGGCCTGCCAGAGGCGAATACAGCCTTTCAGGTAGTCCGCAACGGCAGCGTTGCGGCTGTTGTAGCTGAAGAGAGGCGTGTACGCCTTTCCTTCGGGGAGCTTAGGCTCGTTCGGTCGCGGTGGCGTCGGCAGGGCGATGATCACTGGATCGTCGTGGCCTTCCGCCGCAAAATACTCGGTAAGAAGCTCTCGGAGTTTCTTTGCCGTGACCCGGACATCGCTGATGTCGTTCCTGGCGTATTTCGTGGGAAACAACTCGCTGCCGATAATTGCCTGGCGTATAGGCTCGCCCTTGATGGCCTTGTCCACTACGAGGTCAAGGAATCTCGACGAATTGTAGTTCGCCGTGAATCGCTTGCTTGCGAGCATGCGTCGGAGCTGGATTCTGATTTCCTCTTCATTCGGGATGGCCTCGTTCTCCGGCGTCATGTGATTCGCCTCCGCCCGTGCGCTTAACCCTCCTTAACCTTCGCAAGATCAACGATCCCTGCGATTCTGCCTACAGAAAAGGAAACGCGAATATGGATTTTCGCACGTTGTGGAAGCAGGTAAGGAGCGGCGGGCCGCGCGATCCCTCCCTCGGCGCGATGTTGAAGGGCGGCGATCCCTGGAGCCTCGATGCGCCGCTGTTTGAGTGGTCGCCTTACGACGCCTTCACGCTTCGGAGTGCCGTGGAGTCGGTGTGCATATTCGGCGAGCTGGGCGCGGCCAAGACAACCGGCTCGGCGGCGTGGATTCTCCTTAAATACCTCCAGCTCGGCATGGGCGGGCTGGTCTGCTGCGTGAAGCCGGGCGACCGGGAATTAATCGAAGCCTATGCAAAACAGACGGGCAGGGGGGATTCGCTGGTTATCGTCTCTCCGCAAAACAAATGGCGCTGCAATCTCATTCGCTATGCGCTCCTTCGGCCCGGCATCGTCGGCAGCCGCGTGGAAACCATCGTTGCCCTGCTCATGACCATTGTCGAGGCGGCGGAACGCGCCGACCGGGGAAGCACTCAGCAGGATAAATTCTGGCAGCGCTCCTTGCGCCAGATTTTGCGGAATGGTGTCGAGGTCTGCATTGCCGCCAGGGGCGAAGTCACCATGAAGCTGCTGCACGAGGTTATTACCCAGGCTCCGCGCTCGCACGGCGAAGTCCATGACAAGGAATGGCAGGCGGCGTCCGCCTGTTACCGGCTCATTGAAGAGGCGGAGCTGAAGGAAAAGAGCGAGCGGGCGCAAAGCGATTTCGAGCTGGCGGCAAAGTATTTCCTGCGGGAATTTCCCGACATGCCGAACGATACGCGCGGCTCGATCCTCGCTACCTACGGCGTGATGGCCGACGTGCTGCTGCGCGGCCATATGGCTGACCTGTTTGACGGGGAAACCACGTTCCTCCCCGATCTCACTTTCGACGGCGCGATTATCGTCCTCGATCTTCCCACCAAGGTGTACGGACAGTCCGGCGTCTATGTGCAGTCCGCCTTCACCTATTTGTGGCAGACGGCCTGCGAGCAACGGGACGTTAAATTGAATCCGCGGCCCGTGTTCTGGTTCGTGGACGAAGCGCACGAGCTGGTCTGCAATTACACCCCGGAATTCCTGGCTACCGCGCGTAGTGCGCGGGTGGCCTCGGTGCTGATTTCCCAGAACAAGCCCAACTACCTGGCCGCGATGGGCGGGGAGGCGGGCAGACACCGCGTCGATGCGTTCCTGGGGAACACCGGCACCAAGATATTTCATGCGAACGGAGATCCCGAGACGAACCGCTGGGCCTCCGACACGATCTCCGAGGAAATGCAGACACGCACCAACTGGCACGGCACGATGGAGGCCGGACAGGGCAGGGGCGGCGGCTCGGAAGCGCCGGGGAAAAAGGTGCTCCCCTCGGAATTCACCACGCTCAAAAAGGGCGGGCCGCAAAGCGGTTTCATGACGGATTGCATCGTGTACCAGACCGGGGCCTGCTTCCGCGCCAATAACGGCGAGCCCTGGCTGCGCACGTCGTTCCGCCAGCAGATACCGGGCGTAACTATGAAGCCCGGTGACAAGTAACCAAGGGCGTCTCAATTTGAAACACGGCGGGGGCGCTATTCAACCTGCGAATGAGTTCATGGAATTTCACGCTTCAAGGAGGGCGTGAGGTATGAGGTTATACGGAGAAACGAAAGAGCTGTTAAAGCACACCGAGTCGTGGCGCATGTACGAAATGATGCTGTCGGTTATCAGCCTGATAGCGGGCTGCTTCGCCGTCAGCATCGTGGTGTTCGTGAGGAAAGATTTTGGCGAGCGTTACCTGAGCTGGCTCAACCTGTCTTTCGGCTATTCGGTCGTCGGCTGTTTCATGTTCCTGGGAGGTATGTTCGCCTTCCTCACCCGCTGGGGCGGGCAGCAATTGATGACCCTGTTCTGGCTCGCCTTTATCGCCATGAGCCTGTACCGGCGCTGGGAGATTAACCGGAAAAACAATGCCGGTGTCGAGTGGCACAGCATGTACATGGGAACCTCCCTGCTGCCGCTGCCTTTCTCCGAAGAGAGAATCTACAAATTCTTCGAGCCCGCCCTGGTGTTCGGGGCCGGGTACATGCTCTATGCGCTTTCCGGGCAGGTGGGCGCGTGGCTAATGATGAGCGCCGTGGCGCTGTTCATCTGCAACCATATCGCCTATTACAACGAGCGCCGCGCCATGCTCGATATGCGCGATGCCGAAATTGAGGCGAAGTATCTAAGCGCCGCGCTCGCGGGCAAGCCCGTAACCGAGACCGGCGGCTTCGTGGTCGCGGAGTCCAGCATCAAGCTGATGGGCCAAAACGCCAGGCTCAAGGACGCCTTCGCCAATCTCTCCCCCGAATTGAAAGATGTGCTCGATGCCGAGCAAGGCGCAAGGGCCTCAGCCCAATCCGCGCCGGAATCGAGGTGATATGCCATGTCCGCCGCAGAAAAGTACGGCAGGGTCGATTCCATGCCCTCCGCTTCGCTCGCGCAAGCCCGCGAAGCCGGGCAGTCCCTTGCCGATAAGGGCGTGACGCACAGCGCGGGAACGCCGCAAACTCCCGCCGCGAAGTACGCTGCGCCCGTGAATAACCAGATGCAAAGGTCGCTCTCGCAGGGAAGGTCTTTGTGATCGGCGATTTGCAGCATGAAAAAAAGCGGGGAGCGCCGCGAGGCGCTCACCCGCCTACAGGACCGGCAAGACACAACAGCACATACGCTATTGCACACGGGAAAACAGGGGAGCAAGCCACAGCTTCCCCGCACATCGTCTTGCCTGTTTGCACGATAGCCATGACACTGCGAGCTGCCAAGGGAATAAACACGGGGGATGCATTTTCGGAGTCAATTCACGGGCAGATCGGGATGGTGTCCCGCAACCGGATGGCTCCACAACCAAGGCGAATTTCATGAAGAGCGAGCGTAACCTTTCGGGGGCCGGGATGCGTGCCTGTGGCATTTTTGGTTCGCCACCTGTGGCGGACAAATCACGGGTCTTGACCACAAGAAAAGCCAGTGGAGACAACGGCTTTTCCGCCCCGCAGGGGTGGCCTAAGTGCAACTTAGGAGACCGGTGTCAACGCTTACTATTTTCACTTTTTGCTTGCCTTCCTCAACTGCTGGTGGTAGAGGCCAAGGCATACCCATACTACATCTGGTGTTTGAACGCGCAATTACGGAACTTGTATGTTGTTCATTAACCACGCTACCAATGCCAAGGCCGCCAAGGACTATTTCACGGAGCATTTGTCCAAATCCGACTACTACATGCGGGACGCCCAGGAGGTCGCAGGCGAGTGGCACGGACGCGGAGCGGAACTGCTGGGACTTGCAGGCACCGTGGACAAGGACAGCTACTTCCGCCTGTGCGAAAACGTCAATCCAAAGACTGGCGAGCAACTGACGCCGCGCGTCAAGTCCGACCGTCGCGTGCTCTACGATTTTACCTTCGACGCTCCGAAGTCGGTCACGCTCGCTTACGAGCTGGGCGGGGACGACCGCATCATGGACGCCTTCCGCGAATCGGTCAAAGACACGATGGGCGAAATGGAGGACGCCATGCGGGTGCGCGTCCGCAAGGACGGCGCGCGCGAGGATCGCCAGACCTGCAACATGATTTGGGGAGAGTTCATTCACCGCACCACGAGGCCGGTCACCGAGGACGGCGTCTCCCTTCCCGATCCGCAATTGCACTGTCACGCCGTTGCGATCAACGCCACTTTCGACCCGCAAGAGGATCGCTGGAAGGCCGGGGAGTTCGAGCACCTGGTGCGCGACAAGGGATATTTCCAAGCGGCTTTCCATTCCCGTTTCGCGGAAAAACTCGCGGGCCTGGGCTATGGCGTCGAACGCGACGGCCATAGCTTCAAACTGGCCGGAATCGATGCGGATATCTGCAAGACGTTCTCGCGGCGCGGCGAGATTATCAAGGCCGAAGCGAAACGGCTGGGCCTTACCACGCCCGAAGCCAAGCGGATGCTCGCCAAGAAAACCCGCGAGGCGAAACCGGACAAGCCGATGAGCATGGCGGAACTGCGCGAGGAATGGAATAAACGCATAAGCGATGGCGAGCGCAAGGCGCTTATGGAAGCACGGGCGGGGCATCAAACCGCCGCGCGCGATGCACAGGAGGCGGTGGAATACGCCATGTCCCATGCCTTCGAGCGCGGCTCCGTCGTCACCAAAAAGAAATTCCTTGAAACCGCGCTAATCCAGAGTTTCGGAAAGGCTTCCCCCAAGGACGTGCGCAACGCCGCTATCCGCGACGACCTGCTGCACAAGGACAGGAACGGGCGGCGCTACGTCACCACACGGGACGTGCTGGCCGAAGAGGACGCCATGATTAAATTCGCGGTGTCCGGCAAGGCCACGCGCGCAAGGCTCTCTTGCGATAGGCCCGTGAATCTCGACACCAAATTAAGTGATGAGCAGCGCAAAGCGGCGCTCTCGATTCTGAATTCCCAGGACAGGGTGATAGGACTTCGCGGCAAGGCCGGAACCGGTAAAACCACCATGATGAAGGCCACGATTGGCGCGATTGAGGATAACGGCAAGCAGGTATTTACCTTCGCGCCTTCGGCGGAAGCCTCGCGCGGGGTTTTGAGGAAGGAAGGTTTCGAGAGCGCGGAAACCGTCGAACGCCTGCTCATCGACAAGGAAATGCAAAGCCGCATCAAGGATCAGGTGGTCTGGGTGGACGAAGCGGGGCTGCTGTCGGTCAAGGATATGAAGCGGGTTTTCGATGTAGCGAAAGAGCAGAATGCCCGCGTTATTCTCTCCGGGGATTCGGCACAGCATAACGCCGTCCTGCGCGGCGATGCTCTCAGGATTTTAGAGCAGGAAGCCCGGATGCCGTTCGCATCGCTTACGGAGATCCGCCGCCAGACGAATAATGACTACCGCAAGGCCGTGGCCGCGATAAGCGAAGGGGATTCGCTTGCCAGGGACGGCAGGACGAAGCTGGAGCACGGCATAGAGACGCTGGAGAAAATGGGAGCCATTATCGAGGCTCCCGGCGAAAACCGCTACCGCATGATTGCGGAGGATTACGCGGACATCATATCCCAGCGCAAGGCGAACGGCGAATACAAGACTTCGCTCATCGTCGCCCCCACTCACGCGGAAATACGCCACGTCACCAAGGCGGTGCGGGAAGTCCTCAAGGAATCGGGCAAGATCGAGGGCAAGGAACGGGAGTTCACTACCCTGCGCCCGCGCAATTTCACGGAAGCGGAGCGCACGGACGCCGCCAATTACGCCGTGGGCGATATCGTGCAATTTCACAAGGGCGTCGGTGCTGTGAGGAAGCGCATGGACGGCGAGCGCCAGACGGTCGGCGGCTTCAAGCGCGGCGAGCGCGTCAGGGTCGTTAGTGCCGGCGCTGCCGGTGCGACCGGCGTCACGGTCGCACACGCGGACGGCAAAACGGAATTGCTGCCGCTCAAAGACGCACAGGCGTTTCAGGTGTACGGGACGGATACGCTGCCTCTCGCCCAAGGGGACAAGGTACGCATCACCATGAACGGGCAGACGCGAGAAACACGGCGGGGGGTATTCGGGGCCAAGGCCAGCCAGCTTAATAACGGTTCCTTGTACGAAGTGGAAGGATTCACCCGGCAAGGCGATATCAAGCTCACCAATGGCTTCGTCGTGCCGAAGGATTATGGCGGGCTGACGCACGGCTATGTCGTGACTTCCCACGCATCGCAGGGCAAGACGGTGGACATACCGCTCGTGGCGCTCGGCTCGGAATCTTTCACCGCCGCAAATCGGGAACAGCTATACGTGTCGCTGTCGCGCGGACGCGAAGCGGTGCGCCTTTATACGGACGACAAGGCCGGGATGCTTGAAGCCGTGCGCGGCACGTCGGCGCGGCTTTCTGCAACCGAACTGATGGCCGACGAATCCACAAAGCCCAAGCGCAAATCCAGCATGGCGGGAAAGCTGTTCCATCACGTGCATCGGGCGTTCCATCGTCTGCGCGCGCGTATGTCCGCCCGCGATTATGTCCACGCCCACGAAGCTCAACACCAAGGAAAGGGACTCGGCCATGAAAGATAGCAACGACCATTACAAGCCGCCCGCCAAAAAATATACCAAGGCCGTCATGCCGCGAGGGGACGCCGAAGAAGAGTCGGACGCGATGAAGGAAGCCCGCGCCAAAAGCCGCGAAGCCCTCATGCTCGATGTCATTCTCAAGGACGGCACGGTGGAGAGCTTCGACTACGCGACACCCAAGCGCGCGACACTCAGGCCGGACGGCACGCTGCTGCTGCAATTCGGGGAGGACGGCATTAAAATTGAGGGCCGCAACCTGGAGCGCGTTCGCCTGCTCGTCACCGAATGCCGGTTGCGCTCCATCAGTGAGGGCACGCAGGCCGAAGCGGACATACACCCCGACGACGCTACGCATATCGCCAGCATTAGTGTCGTAAGAGCGGGGCTTGAGTGGTGATGCGCGGGGGAGTGTTTCCGGCGCTGGACGTTTGAGGGATGCCAATGACGAAAGCAGATGACATGCCAGAGGAAAGCGAAGCGCTGATGCTGGATATCCGGCTGAGGAGCGGGCGGATTGTGAGCCTGCCTTACTCCTGGCTGTTGGCGGCGGACTATCTACCGGAAGGCAAGCTCCTGCTGGATTTCGGGAAATACAAGGTCACGGCGGAAGGCAAGAACCTGCTGCCGGTGCGCAAGCGGATTGCGCAGCATCGGGCGCGGTTTATTCAGGAAGGCACGGACATTGAGCGCGGACTGAAAGATGAGGACGCGGTGCATTTCGAGCGGATCGAAATTACGAAAGTCGAGGACGAATTATGACCATAGAAACGGTGCGGGCGCTGTCGGATAGCGATCTCTCGCAGGTCGTCGCCTGGGCGCAAGCGGAAATGAAAACCAGGGCGGAAAAGCGCAAGCAGGAAACCATAGCCAAGATCAAGGAATTGGCCGGGACGGTCGGGGTATCAGTGGCAATTGGAGGGGTGAGGGGCAGGCCAGCAAAGGGAAAAGCAACTAAGCAATAAATAAAGGGCCGAATCCCACCCTGAGATTCGGCCCGACTTTCTTAGCTGCTTCAATCAGGAGCGTAGTGCTTGCAATTTCCCGTAGGCAGTTTTGCAAGCTTCTAGCAGTTGAGCTTCGTCCAAGTCTTTGGGGCCCCGCAAAGCCCGGTTAGAGTTAAAGAAATCGCAATCGCTGAACATTCCATTCAGGATTGCAAAAATATCGTCCGAGAACATGCGACGATCCTTCTTGAACGCGTTGAGATACCGTAGCTGAAATTCTTCAGCGGCGACCTGAGCTGACATGAACTGCTCCATAAGCGACGTGTATTGTTGAAGTTCTTCGACTCTCACAAGCTTCCCCTTGTCAGGACGTTCTGCAATTGAGCCGGATTCAATTTCCAACCGCTGATGAAATTTCCGTAGGGATCAACTATTACATTGAGGCCGGTATTCGGGTCAAGATAATGGATTACCGGCTCTTGATGATAGGTGCCTGGAATTTGCATCGTGTTTGGTGAGTAAACATGCTCCGTTAGGGCTGCCAGAAAAGCGGCAAGCGTTTGATTGTTCGGGTTTCCCGAAATACCGAAGTCCGCCCCATGCAGCACGAACTTTGACTGAAGCTGCGATCTGGTAGCAGAGAACGGCGTGCATACCTTTGCGTTCTGGTTAAGATTCGGATCGTTGAAACGCTGTTGCTCCTGTGCATCCGCGTTGGTTGGTACATAGGCGGGACCCGCCCATATTGTACCGATGTCCGAAAGCAAACTGAGGGCAGCGAGAATATCGGCAACGGGGTCCTCTGGCCCTCCACCGGCAGCTACAATGGTCCCAGCCTTCGTGGTCGCTTTAGTTAGAGCCTGTGCAACTGCTGAATTGAACAGCAACCCGGTTCTGTCGGTGTACTTCGTGGGATTGCCGTTTGCATATACATACGGATTCACGCCACCTGCAAGCCCGATTGGGTCGGCTTCGAGGTAGCGTCCGAGGTTCGGCATGTAGTCGCGGTTCATGTTGTAATAGAAGCCCGTCTCCGTCGTGTCCGAAAACTGCCCCGGAAGCCGCACATTTTGGGCGATGGAGCTAACGATTAAAGGCGTTGTCCCGTAGGGCTGGTAGGTTGTGCTCCAGATCGTGTTTTCGTTACTGTCCGTCACCAATAACGGCGCGCCCTGCTGGTTGGTGTTGACGTAGTACAGCTTGCTGGTTGCCGGTTGCCAGAGGCCCACGAGGAAACCCTGATGGTACAGGTAATCCGTGACCGTGCCGCTGTCATTTTCCTCAATTAGAGTTCCGTCAAGGTCGTAGACATACGTGTTTGCAGTGCTGCTGCCGGAGTCTTGCTTGCTGAGGCGTTCCCCAAACGCATCGTACAAATTGCTGGTGATCGCCAGAGGCGAGCCGGTGACGGAAATCAGCCGGTTGCCAGAGTTATAGGCGAACGTTGCCGCCGTGCCGGGCTGGTTGGCGGGCGGAATGCTCGTGATGTCTCCGTCCGCGTCCGTGGTGACGTTGATCGTCCCGCCGTTCGTGATGCTGGCGAGGCGGTTGCTGCCGCTCGTATAGCCGTAGGTCGTTGTGGAGCCGTTCGCCGTCTGGCTCGTTAGGTTGCCCACCTTATCGTATTGCCAGGCAAGGCTGCCGAAGCCGCCCGTGCCGTAGGTGTCGCTCGTGAGGCGGTTAATTACGTCATAGCCGAGCGTTTGGTTGTTGAATGTGTTCACCGAATCGGCGACTCCCGTGAGGTTGTTCGCGGAGTCGTAAGTCAGCGTCTCATTGACCAGATAACTCGCGTAGTTGTTTTTCTGGATGGCATAGTTGTAGGTTCGGTAATCCTGATCCGGGTTGATAGAGGTGCTCATTGTGTTGCCGAGAAAATACCCGCGCAACGGTCCATAGAACGGAGCATTCGACGACCAATCGACATTGACGCAACTTTGCGAGGGGGGGCAGATATTGATGTTTGCGACCTGTCCCGCCGCGTCGCGGTTCTGGGCCACGTACAAGCCGGAAGGATAGTCATAGGCGGATACTCTATTCACGGGATCGTGCGAAACATAAATGTTGTTGACCACCGTGCCGCTCTGGGTCTGGTGCTGCCGTTGATTGACATTCCCGAACTGGTCGTAAGCGAAATACGTATAACCCGTCGGGTCGTCAACCCAACCAAGCCTGCCAATCTCGCTTTGGTTGTTGAGCACGCCGTTCGCATCGTAGCCAAAATAAGCCCATTGCGTACCGCTGCGGCTCGTAACGCGGTCGAGCGCGTCATACGTAAAAGTGGTTGTGACGTTCAGCGCATCCTTCTTACTTGTGAGATTCGCGTCTCCGTCGTAGTAATACACAGCGGTGCCGGTGTCGGGGCTGGCAAGCTGGATATTGTCCCCGAAGCCGTCAAAGACATACGTTGTCGCATGGCTATTGGCGTCCGTAACGGTTGTCGTGCGGTCGTGGGCGTCGTAGGCGAATTGGGTTAAGCCGCTATTGGCGTCGGTGCTGGTGCTCAGGCGGTTGAGCGCATCGAACACCCGCGTCGTGGTGTGGTTGTTGCCGTCTTTGATCGTGAGCGCGTTGCCGTTGGCGTCATAGGTGTAGGTGGTGGTGTCCAGTCCACCGCCGCCGACATAAGTCAGTTCGCGCCCAAGATCGTCGAATGTGCGTGTCTGCTGACGCCAGAGAGTGTTGGAACTGTCGTAGGTATTAACCTGTGTTTGGTCGCCCAGCGCATCAAGGGTATAGACCTGATACTCGCCAAGCGCGTTGGTCGCCTTCGTGATCCGGTGCGCCGTGTCATAGACGTAGGAAATATACGAATTGTCCGCGAGCGTCAGTTTGGTGAGGTTTCCCGCCGCGTCGAGCGTATAGGTCGTCGTCTCCGTTCCGTTGCTCGCCGTCGCTACCGCTCTACTGGTGAGCCGTTGACGGGGATCATAGCTAAGCGTCGTCGTCGTGCCGTTGGTGGCGCCGTTGGGATCGACGATTTTCTCCGGCAATCCGCCGCCCGTATGCGAAGTGATGTTGGTGACGTGGCTAAGGGCGTCGGTGATGGACGTAAGCGCCCCGGTGCTGTCATAACCGTAGGTGGTTGTGTTGCCGTTGGGCGTCTTGACCGTCGCCAGCAGGAAATCGCTCCATGTGTTCGTCCATGTCCGCGTCTGGCCGTTGGTGGAGTACGGGGTGCCGGTAGTCGTTGTGTCGGTCAACGTCTTTGTCAACACGTTGCCGCTCCCGTCGTAGGTGAAAGTTATCTTCTCCGGACTGTCGCCAGAAAAGCCGCTGGTAAGCCCTGCCGTGATGATTGTGTCCGGCAAATGCACAAAGGTGGCGTCGTAGGATATGGTCGTCGTCCGGGCCACGGAAGAGCCTACCGCCTCGTTGATCGTGGTAGGCAGGCCGTGGTCTGCGCTTGTTGGCGTTGGGTAGACATAGGTGGTCTGGTTGCCGTTCCAGTCCGTGACGCTGTTCTGATACCCGTCGCCGTTATAGCCGAACGTCTCTGTTGCCGCCGCTACTGAGCCGATTGCGGCGCGGCTGATTTGCGAAACCTTTTGCACGCCTTGCAGCGTAGTGAATGTGTAGGTATCGGCAACGCCGAGCGCGTTAGTGACGGTCGTAGTGCCGTTAGAATTGTAGGCGAAGTTCATCAGATTAGCACCGCTTCCAAGCTGGCTCAATGTGGCGCGGCCATCAGCATCATAGGCCCACGTCGAGTACGTGTTACCGTTTTCGTCCGTCAGCGAGGTGATGGCATATGGAAACCCCGTCTGGTTATAGACGTAGGTGACATGGGTTGTGGGCGAAGTCGGGTAGAGCACTTCGGTCAGTGCGGGAGTTGGGCCGCCAGTGCCGCTGACGACGTACTCCAGGTTTTGATTTTCCGGGGTCGTGATTGTATAGAGCAGTCCCGACTGATAGTTGAAGGTCAGCGTCCGATTGTAGGAATCGGTGACTTTCTGAAGGAATCCGCCGCTGTAGGTGAGATTTTGCGTGTAGCCGTTACGGGCTTCAATGGAATTTAGTAGCGCTTCGTTGCCTGCGCTCGTGGTCGTGTAGGTTTCCTTCGTATCGTCATGGTCGGTCAGCGTCCACGAAGTACCGGAATTTGCAAGGGCGATATCAACATCACTGTCCGTCGTCCAGGCCGTGCCATTGTAGGTGAAGTTCACAGTCCTTCCGTCCGCTCGCTCTGCGGTCACGGCGGATGCGGAGTTGATTCTCAGGTAACGGTCAAAGTTGGTGCGCCAGACCGGGCCTAGCGTCGTGGCAAAGCTGCTGCTATTAGCGCCAAGGCTGTTGTAGTAGCGAATGACGCTGAGTTTGTTCTGGCCTGCCGTCTCATAGTCGGTCACCTGCATGTACATATTGCCGGTGGCCGGGTTGACCGGATCGCCGCAGCAAACCTGCCCCGCCGAGCCGGTGCCACGGCTCTTGCCGCCATCGGTAATGATAAGCGATCCGCCCGATATGCTGAGGGCAGAATAGCCGTTATTACCGCCCTGAGTAGTCGGGAAAACAAGTGACGAATCCCAAGGCGCGCTGCCGCAAGTGGGGGGATTACTTGTAGCACATCCGACCGCGTAAGTGCCGGGAGCGGTGGGAAGCGAAATGAGCGTGAGCATCAAATACGACGTGTTGCAAAAACGGTAAGCGTAGCAATTGTTCCCATTGTAGGCGGCAACCAGATTGACGCCGAAAAACGGCGGTACGCCAGCTTGTGAATAGGTATTGGAGTCTGTCGCGTCGGCGATAACCACGGGAGAGTAAGTGGCATAGGGGATTGTCGTTGTTGGTATCGAGGCCGATATAGCCACGCCCGTGATAACTCCCGTCGCGGGGTTGTAATCGAAGGAACCGGTAATCGTCACTGCCGGAAGGTTCGTAACAGTGAAGTTGGACAGTTGAGCGTGAAGCGTCTGCCCGAATGCGGCGAACGGGCAGAATAGTAATAGAGCGATGGCTAAGGCCCAAAGTGCGGGCCGCTGCCGGGAGCGTAGTCTGCGAGAGTGGAAACAGGTTGACGGTGATGGCGCTTGTGATGAGACTTCAAACCGCGTCGATAGGCTAGTCACGGGTTCTCCCTCCGAATGTAGGTCGCCGCGAGACGTTCTTTGCGGCGTGGATGGAATCGTAAATGCGCGGGAGGTTTCCCGTCAAGAACAAAATACGGGATTAGTGTTTTTTCACAGGTGGTTAATCTGCCGGGTGCCTGCCGTCGTCGGTTGCCTGGGTGCCTGCGTCGGTGCCGCCGCCCCGTGTTTCTCGCTTTTGCTGTTGCTTTTGGTTGCACGCTCTTGCAACCACGTTCCCGCGCGGGGACAGGTCTATATAGCGGGGTTCAGATGGAGAAGCACGGCGGGGGCTTTTCAGCGGCAGCGGCCTTCGCAGTCTTCGAGTGCAGCGCGCGCTTCTTTTTCGTTGTGCTTCTGCTGGGCTATTCTGGCCGTCCACATTAGTTCGGAAGCCAGTCCGCCGATTACGGGAACCAAGGCGAGAGCCTTCCATTTCTTTTGGGGGTCTTCGATCAGGTTGGTGATGATTAGAGGGGCGGCAACCATCGCAACGTGCAATAAGTGCCCCGGTGCGCCGAGCGATGTGTGAGGCCGCTGAAATGACCTACGGGCGGCCTGCGCGTAAGCGTAGGAGTCGCTGCGGTCGTAATGCCGCTGGTGGTGTTCGGCCTGTTCGGTGTGTTGGGCCATCGTCGCGATTGCTAAACAGTTTCCTGAGCGACCTTACAGGATTGCACATGCTTTGACAAGCAAAGACACAAGGAATAGTAGACTAGCCGAAACTAACCTACTACTCCTCGATGCGTGTCCTAATTTGGGACAGTAGTAATCTCCTGCTCTAGCCTGCGGCGAGCGACGGCGTGATACCGGGCGTCCATCTCTACGCCCAGATACGAGCGTCCTAGCGTCTTTGCCGCAAGCAGCGTTGAGCCGGAGCCGCTGAAGGGATCGAGCACCAAGCCGCCCGGTGCCGAAAACGTCTCTACCAGCGGCAGGAGGACTGCAAGCGGTTTCTGCGTCGGATGCAGCTTGTTGCCGCTGTACGTCCAGTCGATCACGTCCCCTGGTGCGCGCACTCGTGCTGATAGCGCAGAAATTTGCTGGACGATGTGTAGCGCTTGGGGAAAACAAGATGTCCCACGATGCTAAAGCCCGCGTCTCGGTACGCACGGATGAACCTGTCCGCCTGGGGCCAGCCGTAAAAGCTCACGCAAAAGCTGTCGCGTTTCAAGACACGGAACATTTCCGCGAAAGACGGCTTGAGCCATGAAGCGTTATCGTCGTTGGGAACGGTGCGCCCGTCGCGCGACTTGTAGCGCGTGATATACGGCGGGTCGGTCAGGATGAAATCGACGCTTTCCGCTGCCAGTGCGGGAAGAACCTGAAGGTAATCGGCGTTAAGGATGGTGTTGAAATACGCGGTCATGGCGCTGCCCTCCTACTGCTTGGCTTTGGCGATGGTGGCGCGCGCATGGCGATGTGCCGCCCTCCAGGTGTCCACCGCATAACCGGCGGCTTTGAGAACCGGCGCGATCTTCCAGGGACACAGGGAAGATGTCAGGCCCTCCAATGTCTCAAGCAATTCGTTGTAGGTGGGGCGGTCGTCCGTGGTGGTTGATTGGTCTTTGGTCATGGGCGTTTCCGTTCGTTGGTTGTTTCGGTTTATGAACGTCTGCCTCGCTTCCGAGGCGGCGCGCTCATAAAACCGAATTGACGGCGGTTTTATCGGGGTGGCGGGCCGTCAGGGAGACGAGGTGCTTGCACCTTCTTGGGGGCACCGCATTCTGTTGCTTCTTCAAAAGGAGAGAGGCTTCGCGTTCGCCTGCGAGCGCACGTTCCGCAAGAAAATGTGGGGGAGCCAAGACCCGATCAGGGCAGCTCTTTGCTTGACGGCCCGCCAGGGGTGTCCCCTTCAAAACGAAGCGGGGGGCGTTGCGTGGGCGGCGGCAGCCGAAGCGCCCGCTGGGATGGGTCGCGCAAGGCGATTGCCTGAAGCGAGGGAAGGGGCTCCTTCCCCTTTGGGTTTGCGATTTCGGGAAAGGAACTGGCCGGTAAATCCGATCCATAATTGGATCGATGGCACATCGCGGGGGTGTTAAACAACTGGCGTCCTTCGTCGTCGTGACGGTGGGCTCACTGATGATCGTATGCGGCGTGTGCGGGCCGCAAGCAAGAGCGCAATCGGGAGACGCCTACTCATCTGCCACAGCCACTAGAGTTTCAGCCGATACTGAACAGAAGCGGCATGATTTCCTCCAAACGATACGGACTGAGTCTGCCATCCTCAACGAAAATCGACGCTGGGCCTGTATGACAGGCAAAGAGCCGGAACTCGTGAATGAGGCCCGCAGCGAGGGCCTGGATTTTACTCCCGATGCGAGCAAGATGTGTGTCACGACCCTTGAGCGCCAGACGGATGAGGGCAACGCGCTGTGGTTATACAAGAGGTTTGCCCAGGACGCGGGCGGCACTATGACACCGGAGCAGGTGTTGCAAGCCGTCGGCAAAGCGGCACAGAATAACCAGCCCACAACGGAAGCGATCGGACCCAAAGGGGCAATCGCGGTCACGACTGCCAAAGCTCTGGACGCTGGCTATACGGTGGCCGTCCTGAACAAAGAGACGATGAGCTCCTTGGGAATCGCCGAAACGCCGGAGAATGTGGGAAAGCTCATGGCTCTCGCGGAAAGCTGCCTGGATGGTCGGAATACTAAGGCCCCTTCCCCGTCAGCCTGTTTCGTGGTGGGACGTGCCCTGGCAGCGAAAGACTTTGCCGGTGGAAAGCACCGCTGAACGATGGAAACGATCACCAGACGCGACGTTTTCAAAGGGATCGCGGCGTTCGCCGCATGCGGGAAAGTATTCGGAGAACCACGGGCGGCGGTGCTGGTCGTCGTGAGGCTTGCGGGAGGTTCGGACCTCGTGATGCTGCGCGATGGCGCTGAGATAGCGCGGGTACGCATCACCGTCATAGACCCCGATATCATGAACGATGTCGAGCTTGCCGAAGGCATGCGCCTGGGGCTGAAGGCGCTGGGTGAGGGTGATTTGCCGCTGTTCCTGGCGGACGGCGTTCACATGACGGGAATCACGCGCGTTGCCTGACGGGCAAGTGGCATGGCGGCGGATCGCCGGTTAATTCTTCAACCTGAACTTGGTTCGCCGAATCCAGGTCTGGCTGGATAGCGTCAAGCAGTTGGCACGCGAGCATGCAGCTCCATACGTTGTGCTCACCGTGGCGTCTGTACCAATAAAGCGGTGCGCCTATAAGCGGTTCCGCATCCATCGGTTCGCCGAAGCCGTCGAATAGCGTCTCGGTGCCGTCGGCAGGTAAGAAATCTTCGGGAGAATAGCCGTGTTTCTCGATGAGTTCGCGTTGGGCGTCAACGCAGATTTCCACAAGGGTCGGATTCACGATCTTCATGATAAGCCCGGACGCGCTGCGCCGGGGTGTCGCTCACTCTTTCTTGCCCTTTCATTTAATGCCTGATAAAAGACATTATCAGGCATTAAATAGGAGGGCACATGGAGGAACCGGCTTACACTGTGGCAATCGACGGCGAAGGCGTTGCAATTCGTAAAACCGTCTCGAAAGAAACGCTCCGCAAAGTAATGAACATCGTCCTGCTGGAGGAAGCCAAAGAAAACGCGCTACGTGCTTCTCTCAGCGAGCCTACGGCGTAAATCCGTTATGGACGAAGATGACAAGGAACTCGCTACGGCTATAGAGGCTGCCTGGGAACGCACCGCGATTCCGCACCCGCGCGACATCCTGCGCCGGGAGTACGATGATGTTCTGAAAGGCAGACCGCACGAGTGGGGGCCGGACATCGAAGAGGAGATCATGCGCGAATTGCAGCGCGAATGCGACGATCTCAAGGGCCGCTCTGCGGAGATGCTGAATTTTCCATCCTCAAACACGCGGAAACACGAGCCATGAAGCCCCCTGCTCTGCCCTCGCCTCCCGATGGGAATGTTCCCACTACAATCGCTGATGATTTGCCCGATATCATTCACCGCGCAGGCGCAAACGCCGTTTTTGCGGCAAAGGAATTCTTTGAGGGCACAATTCGCAACCCGCACACACAGCGCGCGTACCGGCACGCGGTGAAGCTGTTTCTTGCCTGGGTGACGAAACACGGCGGGGGCGAACTGAGGGACATTGCCCCTTGGCATGTCGGGCAGTATTTTGCGGAGATGGCGACGACAACCAGCATTGCGACCCGCAACCAGCATCTCTCCGCGCTACGGCATTTCTTCGACGGCATGGTCACACGCCATGCCATTGTGCTCAACCCTGCCCTCTCCGTCCGGGGCGAGCGCTATAGCACCATCGAAGCCAAGACACCGGAGATTCCCATCGCGGAAGTCCGCAAGCTCCTGGCGTCGATAGACACCTCGCACATCGTCGGCCTGCGCGACCGGGCGATTCTCGCCATGCTCATCTATACAGGCTCGCGGCGCGGGGCCGTCGCCAAGCTCAAGCGGGGGAATTTCTACCACGCCGGAGAACAATGGATGATCCACTTCGGCGAAAAAGGCGGCAAGTCACGCGAGATCCCCGTCCGGCATGACCTGGGGAAGATGATCACTGAATATCTCGACGCGGCGGGCCTGCGCGAAGCGCACAAGGACACGCCCTTGTTCCAAACCGCGCTCAAGAAGCAGCGTATATTGACGGGCAAGGCCATCAACGGCGACGACATCTACCGCATGATGAAGCGCCGCCTGAAAGACTTCGTGATGCCCCTGCTCTACTCACCGCACTCCTTCCGCGTGACAACGATCACCGACCTGCTGGAGCAAAACGTCCCGCGCGAGGACGTACAACACCTGGCCGGGCACGCCGACCCACGCACTACAAATCTGTATGACCGGCGCAAGCGCAAGATCAGCCGGAATATCGTCGAGAGGATTTCGGTTTGAGGAACGAGGCTAGAATAATGGACGGGATGCTACAGGAGAGCAGTGGTCTCTGTAATATCCAACATTTCCCCCACCCTGCGATTCCGCCTTGTAAGCGCCAGTGTACCTGTCAATTGTGGCAAACCAACTAGTATCGGCGCTTTTGCACTCAACCCCGAATAGGATTTTGTTTTCATCTACGGCGACGGTATCGGTACAAACACTCTTCGTTCCAAGATCTCCTGATTCACCAGATTGGGATTGAACCCGCCCGTTTCGATATTCTTGAGTGCCGTTGTTTCCTCTTACTGTTGCAGTGAGGCGCGTTGCATCTATGTCGAGACGAATCGGAGCATTTCTGTTGTTATCGCACATTAAATGAATTTCCTCCGCCTTGGCGGCAGATGATGCGAGAACCAGAGCCGACAGTGCGAGCAATGTTGTTCTCATGGTGGTACCCTCCGATATCGATACGGTCATCCAAGAGTTTGCACGATAAAGCAACGCTAACGATTCGGCAAGAATTGCGGGGGCCAGGGTCTTGGACAGAATAACAGGCCTGCTCGTCGTACCAAATGCAAGCCGACGTTTGCAGTAGTACACCCCTCCCCGACTCAACGCAACATCGCCCAATCGTAAACGGACGTTAAGGAATAACGGCGCGGAAAAACGCACCGCGACAGAGGGCCTGCGGCCCTCTGTACTCCCGCTAGAAGCACGGCGGGGGGCTGGGTTTGTTTCTCGGCTGCCTCTGCTTCTCGGAGTGCTGCAAGTATCCGGCGTTAACGGTCTTGCGCTTCCGCAAGTTCGACGATAAAGCTGCTCAACAATGTGAACGTCGCGGGATGCTTCCGTTCAAGCTGGTGCAATGCCTGCATAAGGAGAAGGATTTTCCGGCGTGAGCCTTTGATATCCGGCATCTCCATAGCCGTTGCTCCAAAAAGGTGATTGATCGTCACGCCGAGACTCTCCGCAAGCCGCTTCATCCTTGCGGGCGATAGACCGTTAGTGCCGTTTTCATACTTCTGTATCTGCTGAAAACTAACCCCTACGATTTCTCCGAGCTGCTCCTGCGAAAGCCCGCGCAGAATGCGGGCGGCGCGCAGGCGCTTGCCGATTTGCCGGTTCAAGGTTTTCGTAAAGGCGTCCATAGGGCATCCTGGATGCGCCACATCATAGCCGTATTGTTTCAGGAGGCAATGGCTGCGAAAACAGGGGGTCGCAGGGGTTTGTAACCCCTCGCGGGGACTGGGGCGGAGCCCCAGCCGAATAAGAGCCGTGGGAAGGGGCGCAAAGGCCCCTGCCCTTTCAGGCCGCTGCGCTCTCCTGCTTCGGCTGCAAGCTGCCGAGATAATCTGCCGCGCGTTGCGCGTGGGCTGCGGCGGAGAATATCGCCCGCTTGTCCTCCTTCAGCACCGTGAGCCAATGCCCCAAATAGGCGGCGTGATCGTCTCTGACTTCCGGCGTGATGTCCAGCTCCGCGCATAAAAACGCGGCTCCCAGCTCGGCAACGAGTTCCTCGCGCGCATAGCCGTGATCGCCAAAACGCTTGGCGCTGAAATCCCGATCAAGGCGGCTCTTGGGTTTCGTCCAGTGGGTCAGCTCATGCAGGGCGGTTGCGTAATAGCTCTCCTTGTCCTTGAAGGCCTCGAAGGGCGGAAGCTGCACCATGTCGCGGGAGGGGGCATAGAACGCGCTGTTGCCGCCGTGCTGGATGGTTGCGCCGGTCGCCGTGATAAAAGCTTCCGCGTGCTCGATGCGCTCGGACAGGGGCAAGGGATTCTCCGGCTGTGCGTAGTAGTGCGCGGGCAATCCGTCCACCTGCTCCACATTGAAAACGGTATATCCCTTCATAAAGGAAATCTCGCGCTCCACGTCCTCGCCTTGTTCGTGGGTTTCGGTCTTGCTGATCGTGTTGGCATAAACGACTAAGGAGCCGTGCTCCCCCTTACGCACATTCGCGCCAAGCTCCTGGGCTTGCTTGTAGGTCATCCATATGGGCGCGGCGTATCCCTTCGCCATCGCCTCACCCCATAGTAAAAGGATGTTCATTCCCCGGTAGGGCGTGCCATTATGGCGCAACGGTCGGGTGATGCGTCCGGCTGCGTGCTCCGCATTCCACGGCTTCATCCACGGACGGATGCCTTGCTCCAGGTCGCTGATGATGCGCTCCGTGACTTTGGTGTAAACGTCCTTGCGGCCTACGCCGTTGGCGTCCGCAACTGCTGTGTTGGTCATTTTCCGATCTCCTTTAAATGGGCTTTATGAAGTGCTGTGCTCATGCACATGCACTTCTGCCCACCGGCGAGGTCGGGGGTAGCAACGCGCACAGGGCGCATGACCGGGAGGGGAATCACCCGGCCTGCACAAGCCCCGCCTTTGGGCGCGGAAGGTTGGGGAAACCCGGTCGGGCGGCGAAGCGTTACCCTTGCGCGGCGCGTGGGGCGGAGCCCCTAGTGCTTTTGTTTTTTGCGAAAGGGATTGTTACCCGCATGGGCCGAGACGCGCCTTTCAGCGGCTCGGTGAGCTGCTCTTGCGAGTAAAGCCGGGCCCGCGATTCTCAGCGGGTTCGCCATGACGGATTTTGCATTGTTAACTAAGTGAGGAAAGCAATGGAGGTGAGGAAGGCCCGGCTGAATGTGCTACGGGTTGCCAGGAACCGCTGATGAGCGCCATCCAAGTGCTACGCTTTGCCAGCCTAGACCGGGCCTCGATCCGATCCTAACCCAAGGGTGCGGTCATTGTCGAGGGAGTGAAGGCGAGTAGGAAATTAGACAAGTCTACTTGTATGCAAGCGGACTGCTCTTGGTCATGCGGGAGGAACGACAGCGGCGAAAAGCCCTCCGGCAGATTGCAGGCCCTCGGAAGTCAGGGGCAGCGCTGCGGAGACATCTGACGTAAAGCGGATATCGCTGACCGTGGCGGGAATCGGCCCGTTGATTTTCGGGATGTCGGCAGAATCAAAAAACCGAAGCGACTCTTCCGCCAGCTCCAGATCAAAGCATTCTTCCATGGCATCGCTCCAACTGGCCCCGAGCGTGGCGTAGAAAATGGCATCGAACTGCGTGAGCAAAGCCGGATCGCCTGCCAGAATCGCGCGGATGTCATCCGACAATTGCCGCAACGACAGTCCGCCTCCGACAGGCTCCACAAACAGCGAAGCAACGATGAGCCGGGCGCTGGCCGGTGGCGTGAGCTGCTCAAGCGAGAAGTGATGCACGCGCAGGCGACTGCTGCTGCTCTTGACTTCGATGCGCTGCTGGCCTCTCAGGAAATCAACGCGCTCGACCGGAAGGCCGTGCCAGGCGGCAACAAGGGCGACAGGATCGGCGGCTCGCCTAATGATCAGAAGCTCCGCCCACAATCCCTGGATTGATTTTCTCGCGGGGGCCGTGAGCGCCTGGAATAAATCGACAAGGCCGGAAATCGCCCGGCGCACTGCCGCTGCCGTTGGCGCGGAGCCTAGCGTTGCGATTACGGGGGAAAGAATGCGCAGAAAGTGCGGAAACAGCGACGGGTCGGCGCTGGAGCACTTGATAATCGTGAATGTCCCCTCTTCCTGCTGGCCGTCAGGATGACTTATCGAGCACGGCACGCCATACGACACCAGAAGATTCTGCAGCCGGATCGGCGGCGTTGGGGAAGCCGACGCGGGCTGCCGCAGAAGCAGGCACGGTGAGCCGCCTGCGTCCTTTGCCAGCCGGTGACTGCCAGCGCCGGGAATGGCGACGGCGGAGAGGCTCCTGCCGGCAGGGCGCTCCAGAGGCAGGACAAGGGACTCGAACAGCTCATAGAGGTCTGTGCTCACGTTCCGCCTCAGCTCTGCTCCTGAACAAGCCATTCCTGCGCCATGCTTTGCGGAACCCACACTGCGACGGTCGGAACATTGTCGGCGATCAGTGGCCCGCGATCCTTTTGCCTGACCTGGAGCGTGTGTATCTGAATTGTTACGCCCTGAGCTGCCCTCTCCCGCTCATCTCCTGGATAAACCATATCCCTATGCGCGGCATCGGCATAGTTTGCGCCCTGAAACAGGGTCGGGACTTCCTGCTCATCGTTGACGCTGCGCAGGCGGCTTCTGCCTTTGCTCATCTGATACACGGTGCAGGTCGCGTCGGGGTGAGTTTCAAGATAAGCCTCAACCTGCAGGAGCAGCCCTGTGAATATCTGCGAGTCACGCTCCTGGGTCAGTCGAAGCGGGATCAGCAGATCCTCATAGGCCTGCCGAAGCGGCACATCCTCTGTGATGAGATGCACCTGCTCGGCCGTTCTGCGTCCGTCGCCCGGCGAATCCGTCCAGGCATGCCGCTGGATAAAATCGCCCACGGTCTGGCGGTTGGCGTCCAGCAGCTCGGCGGTGCCGTGCGGAACCTTGGGCCAGAACCAGTCGTCCGAGACGGTATCCTGCCGGTAGTCAAGATCAAGCACCTGGCGGCGCGTGGGCCGAAGGCCGTTGTCGAGGAAGAACGCGCGACGCCACTCACTGAGCGGGCGTCCGATGTCCCGGTGCCGCTGCAGGCGCGTGCGGATGTCGCGCTCATGCTCCACGTAAAAGCGGAAGGCATCGCGCACGCTTACCTCCAGAAACACGCGGCAAAGCCCCAGGTATCCGCGCTTGTATCCGAAAAAGCGCGCGCGCTGCTCGATGGTGTCGGCGTTGCCGACGCCCATATCGCGGGGCATGTAGGTCACGGTCAGGCCCTCAACGGTGAAGCCGCGATCCATCGCCTGCCCACCGACAAGAATCCACGGATAGCTGTCCTTCCAGTCAGGCTGGGGAGTCGTGGGCCGCGCGTTGACTTCCAGCAGCATCGTCTGGCGGATGGAATATTCAAGCTCGCGCGCGAGCGTGTCGAAGTCGGGAAGATCGGCGGTAGTCGCCCGCAGATCATCGTACTCGGGCCGAAATCCGTCTATGAAGGCGATGCGCTCCGGGTCATCGACCTGCAGGCCGAGCATCTCAAGCCATTGCTGCCGGATTTGCGTTATCCAGTGGTAGAACTGCCCGTGTCCCGTCGTCTCGCGCGAAGGATGCACCAGCATGGAGCGGTTCCTGCGCCCCCGCTGCTGATCGTGTCCAAGCGCGAAGCCCGCGGCGACACCGAGAAAAAATAATCGGAGCGCCACAAGAAAGGATGGCGGCACGCTCTGAAGGACGTTGCTGCGGCTGGGAATCTCCGTAGCCGGAATGACGCGCACGAGGTTCGGCATCTGCTCGAAAAACGTCTCGCCGCCGACATAGTCGTCGCCGGGTGTAAGCAGCTCCGCGAAGCGGGGCGAGAGAACGTCAATGATGTTGATAAGCAGCGGCGCTTGCGGGGTGGCCGTGTACTGAAGGTAGGCGTGATGCGGAAGGTTCTGCCGGAGCGTGACAAGGCGCTGATAGGTCGTGCTCTGCGCCCCCTGCCCCGCGCGCGTGTTAAGGCCTGCCTGATCCGCCTCGTCGTCAATGACCAAGACCGGGGTAGTCCCGAGGTCAAGCTGCTGCAGAACCCGGTTGAGATTGCGCAGGTTCGTGGTGCTCTTGAGCACCGTGATGAGCACCGTCTTGCGACGGTGATCGGGTAGCCGCTGATCGCGCCAGGCGGCAAGCACGTCGGCGATGCTCTGCCGGTCGTCCACCTTGGGATTGCGGAACAAGCGCCATTTCCGGTTGTCCTGCAGGCGCAAATCCTGCTCCAGGCGGCGCGTTGACTGGTCAAGGAGCGGGTTGCTGATCCCGGTGATGACGATCACCATCGGGTAGCCGTTGTCGCGGGCGAGCGCCGCAACCGTGGTGAACGACATGGTTTTCCCGCTCTGCACATATCCGAGCACCAGGCCCGTTGTCGAATCGGCGGCTACGTGCGGCGGGATGCACTTGCCGAGAATGCCCGTTGCCTCGGAGACCAGCCGCTCGCTGCTCTCGCGGCCCAGATCGAGATGCGCGACAAGATCGCGGACTTCCGCGCCCTGCAGCGGAACCCACAGGCTGCCGGGCGGCATGTCGCTCTGCGGGGTTATCGTCTCGCCGTTACCGGCATCGCCAGGACTCATGGTTCACGCTCCGCTAGGGCTTCGAGAATGCCTCTCTCAGCAATTGGTTAAGGTTGCGCCGGATGGTGCCATATTGGGGCACCCCGGCATCTCTCGCGGTGATCTCGGCAAGCCCCAGCGCCGCCGCTACCCGCGCGAGCGCTTCAATCTCCGAGGAATCTGTGCGGCAGAACTGCCGCATGAAGGGATGCACCAGCGACATGCGCACGGTAATCTCGCGGGGTCCGCCGCCTGACGACGGCTTGTCGGTGATGGTGAGCCAGTCCTCGACGGCAGGGTCCATTGCCAGCTCGATGGTGATGCGCCATTTCGCGCCGCGATGGTCAACTTCGATGACGCGCGAACTGGCGGACTGGTCGGGCGCAACCGACTCCGGCAGGCGCTCAAGGAATGGCTTCGCCGCACTCTGCTCCTCAAGGACGCGCGGGGCCTCCTTCTGGAGCGTCTCGGCGACGCGGGCGCTAGCCTTCTCTGCTTCGACCTTCAACTCGCGCTGGGCCACGCGCGCGCGGTAGCCCTCGGCCTGCGACAGCAAGGGCATGGCCTCATTCTCAAGCTCCTCGTAAAGCAGCTCAAGAAACGGCTGCTCATGGTCATCCCACTGAAAGCCGTCCTTCGTGTGGCTGACGTTGAAGCCTTCCAAGTGAATCTCGCCGATAAGGCGCTGCCTGCGGTAGGAGTTGCCGGTTCCGAAGATAAACTCAGGCCGGTACGGCTCATCAAGGCTGCCTTCGATCAGGCGCTTCCGCCTGAAGAGGGCAAATCCCGCCGTCGATGTGCTCGCAACCTCTCTCAGGGCGGCAAAGCCGGATGCCTTCAGGCCAAGGCCGAAATCAAAGCTGAACTCGCGCTGCCATTGACGCGGGGCCTCGGTGGGCGTTTTGTAGTAGGGCGCGGTCAGGATTTTGGGGATTTCGTAACTGAGCTGCTCGCGGTTAAACCACAGCTCCATCGTGCCCTCCCGCAGGAATATGCGGTAGATGCTTGCGAGGTGATCCTTGATCTTGCCGCCGGTCTTTGCCTGAAGCTTGTCGTAAGGGTCGAACAGCGTGATCTCGGTGAAGTGATCGCTGGCGGCGGCGGGTGCCTCCATGACATCCAGTTCCTCGATAGCGCCGCGCACAATGGTGTCGATATCGAGCGTGATGGTTTTCTCAACCGTCTCCCCGAGCGCGGATGTTCTCACTTTCCACTGCGGGGCAAACCAACAGGCGGCGCTTTTCATGCCCATCCCGAACTCCGAGAGGCCTGTGCGGTCGCTCGGCAGCTCCGCAGGGCGGAATGCACGCGCGTAGTCGGCGGTAGCGATGCCTGCGGCGTTGTCCCTGATCCTGATGCGAACCTCGTCCGCGCGCTCTACTTCGATCTCGACCTTGAGGCGGAACGCCTTCCCGTGAAGCTGCTCCAGCCTCTCGCGGTTCTGCAGGTAGCTCTGGAGCGAGTTATCCACAAACTCGGCCATCGCAAACCATGCCTTGTAATTGAGGTGCCGCAGGACGGAGAGAATGCCGACGCCCGGACGGATACTGACGCGCTGTTGCAGCGGATCGGATTTTGCGTCAGCTAGCGGCATAGATCAGGTGCCTGGCCTTCTCCGGTGGAATGAAGCGCTCCGCTGTGGGCTTCGATGCATCGCCGGAGCGGGGACGCAGCAGGCTGGCGGCGATAAGCTGCACCACATGCGCGTTTACCGCGTTGCCAAGGGCCTTGAACGCCCTGGTAGGCACTTCCGGCAGGTGATCCAGCTCATGCAGGCTTTGCAGGCGCGCGCACTCGCGCGGCGTCATGTAGCGCTGCTCCCAGCCGATGATCGGAACCTGCGTGGTGGTCATCGCAATGAGGGACGGGGCGGTTGTGGGCCGCTTGATGCGGACGCCGGAGGCCCGGAACTGAATCACGTAGTCCCAGACATCGCGCTTCTCGCCCTTGCAGTTCCACTCCAGCTTCTGAAGGCTCGGCGGAAAGTCGAGGATGCGGGGAAGCCAGGGCTTTATCCATTTCTTGTGTCGCTGGTAGAACTCGCGGTTCTGCTGGATGAAAAGCACCTTCCAGTGCGGGAACTTCTCCTCCTGGCTGCGGGCATAGGAAGGCAGGCCCTCCATTCGCAGCTCAGGGGGATACAGGTTGAGCGGGATACCGTGACTGCCGCGATACTTGGTCAGCCGCCGTGTGCCCGCCGCATGAGGCGTCTCCTCCTCATACGGATAGGTCGCACCGAATTCCATTGACCATATCGGGAACGATGGCAGCTCCTCTTTTTTGGGGAAAGCTTTGATAAATGCCTGCCAGACCTGCAGGCACTTCTTGACCTGCGGCGAGATAAGCCTCGCGCCGTCGGGGTTCTTGTCCAGCACGGCGCTTATGGAGAGATTCGCTGCCGCAGTCTCGTCCGGCCACAGAAAATCATCAAGCCCCGAGCGCCTTCCGACGATAAATACCCGCTCCCGAATCTGCGGAATGCCGTACTGATGCGGTGAGAGGTGCTTGGTCCTGATGTCGTATCCGGCTGCTTCAAGGCCCTTCTTGAGCTGCGCCCATGTCTCGCCCTTGCTGTGGCGCTCCAGGTTCGGCACGTTTTCGAGAATGATGTGCTCCGGCTTGTGATGCCTCACCACGCGCAGAACGTGCTCGAACAGGTCGCCCCATTTGGGGCACTCGAAGCCCTGCTGCTCGCCCGCCTTGGAGAACGGCTGACATGGCGAGCCCGCACAAAGAATGTCGTGCGCGGGAATCTCGGATACCGGCACAGCGCGAATGTCGCCGTGCGGTCTTATCCCGAAATTCTTTTCGTAGAGCTTCTGCAGATTGGTATCAAGCTCACTGGCAAACACGCATCTATGACCCAGGCGCTCAAGCGCGACATGAAATCCCCCGAGGCCCGCAAAGAGGTCAATGAAGCGCATCGCACCCCCGGCTGTTGCGGCGCACGAGATCGGCGACGGCCTGAGCGGCCTGCTGCGGATTGCGGTGAATGTCCGTCTCCCACACCCGGATGACCGTCCATCCTTCCTTCTTCAGCAATCGGTCGTTCCGGCGATCCCGATTACGGTTCGTCCTGATCTTCGGAATCCAGTAGGAGGCATTCGTGCCGGTGCGCAGCTTCTTTGACAGACGCTGCCAGTCTCTTCCATGCCAAAAGTCGCCGTCACAGAAAACCGCAATGCGGGCAGCGGGGAAAACAATATCCGGCTTGCCGGGCAGTGTCCGCACATTCTTCCGGTAGCGGAGTCCCTCCCGCCACAGCAGGGAGCGCAGGAGGCGCTCGTGCCCCGTGTCCGCGCTCCGGTTCATTTGCTTGGCGCGCGAGCTGGCCGGTGATGCGGCGGACAAGCCTTTAAAGGACGGAGTTGGTCTTGAGCTCGCATTCATATGGCGCGATCCGGCAAAACAATAAGCATACGTCTTGTTTTGCTACTTTTGCAACTTATAGTAAACAGGAGAATTATATCGTTATTGCGCGCGACGATTTCAGGTCGCTGTCAAGCCTCGCGCCATGATGCGCAGCGAGTGCCTCCGTAAAGCATAGCCTAATGGCGGCAGTCGGGTTGCAAGACGCTTGTGCAGGACGATAAGCGGGAGATCAAATCAAGCGCGCGCTAAGCGCGGCTTCTCTCGCGGCGCGCGACCGCTGCGGCGGCGTTCTCGGCGGTTTGCAGTGCGTAGCGCTCGCCGTTTTCCTGAGCCTTTGTGCTTTCTTCCATCAGGCGTGCGGCGGTTTCCTCGATGCCGTGGCCCCAGGAGATCGCCGTCATGCACCAAGCGAAATCGGCCATGCTCCGTCGTGGATTGCCGGGGCGGGACTTGCTCTCCGGCGCTCCGGCAAGGCACCTTTGATAGCTCGGCCATTTTCCGGTGCGGATACGTTCCATTGAGGACAGTCGGAAGATGGGTGGTGGCGGTGGCTCCGGCTCCGCTACCAGGCCCATGCTTTCGAGCTGGCCGGTGCTCGCCATCTGGCCGGGGACGCGATGGGCGATTTGCACTGTGGGAAAATCGGGCGCGTACTTGTCCTTGAAATTGAGGCTTCCGGCAACGCGGGTAGCGCCGCTGGCCGTATCGTCGGCCCCTGCCCCTCTGCGGAGTCTGCGGGCGAAATCCTTGTCGGACTGTCCGGCAGGGATGGCTACCCACGCCTGGTAGTTGCCGGGGCTGGTTTCAAGCCCAAGAAAGGCGGCGGGCTTTACCCGTTCAAGCCCTGCCCGGCTTAAGTCGTCAAGCTGGATGAACACGGAGCGGGGGGAGATGGGCCGCACAATCAGGTTGCGTTCGTTCTTTTCGGCGTTGCGAAGCATCACCGGGAGGAGATACCGCAAGGTGTCGGCGGGCATATCGCGGCGGAAACCGGCCTTGTCGCCTTGCCGGGTAGTCCAGGTGATATCGAAGTGGTCGGCTCCGCTGCCTGTGAAAGCATCGACCATGGCTCGGGCCGCTTGGCTGGCCGGATTGTCGTTAGTGCCGGTGTCCTTCCACATGCCCCCGCCGTGCTTCTGATGGGTTTGACGGTTTAACCATAGGAGGTAGTTGCAGTCTGTGCAATGACCTTCTCAAATACTTGAATGCCGCCTTAAGGCTGGGATGGTTTGGAAGGGGTCGGCCTATAGAGACCCCTTCCAAAGGGAAGCGAAAGGCTTCGAGAGCCTTGAGCTTCCAGTTAGTATCTGTTATCGAAGATGTATCGGGTTATAGGGTTTAGGCTTATGCTTCTTCTTCACGGAGTTACCCACCCCGCCGCCTTCGCCAGCGCTCACGGCTGCGCGCTACGGCGTCGGCATGGATAACTCCTACTCATAATCCGCTTTTTAGTGTTAAGAAGAGCAAGTCGTTAACCCATTGACTTATATAACGCGCCGCGATCAGTTTCTGCGCGTGTTTGTTCTGTTTCTGATTTTGTTCGCTCAGATTTTGCTTGCTAGAATGAGCAAACTTGTCCAAAGTGCTGTTCATGTTCGCTCAAAAAATAGATCGAAAAATGAACAAAGACGACCAAAACTCGAAGCACGCTGTCGATGAGAGGTACGGTGTTAAGGTTTATCAGAGTAATCCAAGCATCCCCTCAGAGACAGAAATAAAACGCAGTAAGAGAGCGCAAATTGGAACCGATATGCGCGGACTGGTAGTTGATACTGGCTCTGGGGAAATTCTGGGCCACGGCGGTGCTATTGCATATGAGTGGGAGGAAGTCGACAAGGAGAGATTTGTGAAGCTCTACCTCGCCGGGCTGAAACAGGCGGCGGGCCTTTCAAAAGCGGGATTGGCCGTCTTTGAAACGGTCTATAAACAGGTGCGAGAACGACCGGGCCAGGATACTGTACCCTTGGATTCCTATAGTTCGAGCTTGCACCCTGTTACCTACCGGCGCGGGCTGCGTGAGCTGTTGGAGAAAGAATTTCTGTTCAGAAGCCCGAACCCCGGCCTTTTCTTTGTAAACATCCGGTTCATGTTCAATGGTGACAGGCTGGCCTTCGTCAAAGGCTACAAGCTCAAGAAGGATCAACCTACCCTCCCCGGCCTCGACCTCGATCAGCAGCCGTCTACACCCTCCGGTACGGATAATCTTAATTGATCCAGCGGTGCAGACTTGTATACAAGTCTACTTGTTGAGCTTGCGCGGTGCTATTTCCGGCTTCCGGTATTTGGCAAAGAGTAAATTGAGGCCCTCGGCAACCATATCTGCTACGTCCCTCCCCTGCTCTCCCGCCAGAGCTTTAAGCTGTCGGCGAACGATCTCCGGGTAATGCACCGTGATAGGTTTGGTCCCGACGCGCGACGGCTGTCCAGGCTCCGAGATGAACAGCGGATCGGACGTTTTGTCGGGTTCGGTAGGCTTCAATGCCGCGACCGCCGCGCCGCTGCTACGCAATGCGCTTGCGAGTGCTCCTGCCTTCTTCATTGGTCATCCTTTTGTTTGTAGACAATCCTAGAAGTCGGCTTGCATACAAGTAGACTTGTCTAATTTCATCTGCCGCCTTTCCGTCTGCCTCTACTTCCGTGACGCCCAGCCCTTGGGCGTAGGCATCCTGATAGATGACACGTTCTCCCAGAACGAAGGGACAGACTTCGACCCCCTGTTGTTCAAGCCACGCGGTGGTATCCTCATGACGATTTCCTGCTGCCCGAACGCGAGTCAAAAGTGCTCGCGTGGGCTTGCTTCCTGCGAGACGGATAATTTCGAGGGTCGCGTTGAGCGTTTTAAGGTCAATAAGCGAAGGTTGAAGGGGCACCAAGATCAGGTCGGCGACGCGCGCCGCAGCACTCGCGGCATCATTCGTTCGGCCCGCCGTGTCCACTATGGCGAGGTCGGCTCCGGCTTCGTCGGCGGCTTTTAGAGCACGGTCAAGATGTGGAACAGGGGTCGCGGCGACAACGGGAGGCTTATCTCCACGGATGTCCTTCCAATCGCAGGCACTTACTTGTGGATCGAGGTCGATGTAAACGACTTCGAGGCCGCGAGCAACGGCTTCAACGGCGAGATTGATACCCGTTGTTGTTTTCGCCGAACCGCCTTTCTGGCAGGCTATCGAGAGGACTTTCAATTTCATCGTGGCCCATACTTGTTGGGAAGTATACTTTCATACTTCGCTACTTGTCACAAGGGACATAAGAAGTCATCTGGAAGTGAACGCTTTGGTATTGCCGAAACGCCACAGTGGCTGCCCAGCCGCAGGAATTGACGGGCAGGGGCTTCCACTCCGTTTCCACTCCATTAAGCGACGCTTTGATTGGGGAATTTCGGAAGTTGCTGATTTCGTTGGTGCTGAGTTGACCGCCATGAACGGCTTGGTGTTGTATTATCAATTGAAACGAAGATTCCCAAGCTGGACGTCGCCGGTTCGACCCCGGTCTCCCGCTCCAACTTTTTCAACGACTTGCACGACCGGCCTCCACTCTGTGCTCCGTTTGTGCTCCGATTACATCACTTGCAGGCTTTTCTCTAACTGGTTGACTGCCGCCAGCCTGCTTTCGACCGGCGACTGCGTATAAACGTTTTGGTTCACGTCGAGACTATGGCCGAGCTGATCGGCAACCAGCTTCCCATCTACCCCGAGGCCCCGCATCAAGGTCGCGTGCGTTCGGCGCATAACGAGAAAGTTCGCCCAGCCTAAACCAGCTATTTTGAGTTTCGGCTGCATCGAACGCCGCCAGCAATTGTCCTTTGAGAGCACCGTCATTCTCTCGGACGGAAAAACCCAGGCATCCTCGCGGGTTTCAACCGCGAATTCACGCCAGACCTCGATATCCCGAAGCAAACCTTCGGGCAGGGCGGCTTTACGGACGGACTGGTCCGTTTTCGGCGTGTCGATAGCCCCTCGATACACCCGCTGCCGAATGTCCGCATACGTGGCGGTTAAACGGCCCCAGGTGAGGGCGAAAATCTCACCGGGACGCATCCCGGCAATGACGGCAAGCTTGGCGATCAACCGTTCCCGCTGGTCGAGCGCCGCAAAACATGTCTGCACCTCCTTCATGTCCATGACACGGCGAACCGGCTTCGCCGCTTCCCTTGGCGTGAAGAGCAATAGCGCGGGATTACGTTCCACATGACCCTCAGCTATGGCCATGTCGAAAATCTGCTTCATATCCCAGCGGAGATGATCGACGACCGAATAGGACAGGCCGGATTGTGCCTTTTCATCGAGCAGTTCCTGCAGCTCGTCGCGCCTGAAACCGGACAGTTCCAGCGCCCCGAATTTTCTGACCAGATGAACCGACACCCTGTTCACGTTGTTTGCCTTCGTCGAATCCTTCCACTTGCGGCTGTAATACGGAAAATAAACCTCGGCCACGAACTCGCCAAAGCGCCAGACCCTGTTCTGCTCACGCTTTGCATTGACCTCGGTAACGATCCGATCCACTGACGCCCGCGCATCCGATTTGGTCATATCTTTCACCAAACCGATCACACGGCTTTTACGCCTGCGATCCACCCACCACATCGCGACCCAGCGGCCACGCTGCTTTTTTACCGAACCTTTTTGGTACCGGCATTTGCGCATTTGAAATTCTCCTTATGCGCGTCTCCCGGCACCCCGAACTGGCGATATGGGAATCGTAGCACCGGAGGCGGCATGTTCGTTTTGTTCAATCCAAGAGAGCAGCGTTTCCCGGCGCACGAGCTTGCGCCGACCCAGAGAGACAGCCGGGATAGCAGGACACCCACGGACGCGGCCTGCGACCGCGTTGCACACATGCGCCTTCGAGCAGTGCAGCAGTTGAGCTACATCGGCGAGCGTCAGAAGATCGAAATCGTTTAGGGCATTCATGGTTGCCGCACGACGGGCGGCGAATTCAGCTATGGCTCAATCAGGCGACAAAAAGGGCGTCGGGGCAGCAGGAAAGAAAACGGGTTTGACGCGTAGCTGATCGTTCCAGTCCTTGAAGCCGAAAGGTTCCTGCATCACAAAGCGCAGATCGGAGCGGCCCGATAATTCGACAGCCTTGCGCACCATGGCAGCGAGGGCGGCACCGTCCGCGTCCGCATCCATTGCGGCAATGATTTCACTATCCACCGGCATCCGCGCGATTGCAGCCCGGATGAGCTCCGGTTGCTGAGGGTTCGGTTTTCCGCCAATCGAGGCGTAACGAGCCCTGTTGTCAGCAAACAAGACCGCGTAGGAGAGGCTGTCGATAGCGCTTTCCGTGACCACCAGCCGGTTGTCATCCGGTGCTTCGTGAGACAACCACAAACCCTTGGTTCCACCAGAGGCGAAACCGGTGAAGCCCTTGTTCTTGATTTCAAATCCGCTCAGGCCTTGCGCATCGAAATGCGGAAAGACTGCATTGCCACGATCATCAACGCGCACGCGCCCGGCGAAGCGTTCATGGGCGAGCAGGGTGCCGGGCAGGGCGCGTTCCCGTTCGAGATACGGATGTCCTTTGGCAGCATCATCCATCCGGCCATAGGCCGCTTCCACCTTCATGCGATCCTTTTCAGTTTTGGGAAGCGAAGGGAAAGACGGAACCGGGACAGGCGGATAACCGGTCCATGGCCGCAGCTCCTTCCGCACGGCACCGAGGCTCATGCCCCGGCTTCGTTGCTGCACAAAGTCGATGATTGAACCGTTGTCGCGATCATCGCGCACGGAGAAATAAACGTAGTGCCCGTCCGCGCCCCGCTTGATGATGACCTTGTCATCCGTGATCGGGTGACGCATGACCGCCGTTCCACGCCACGAATTTCTGAGGTCGAGATGATAGCCTTGCCCCGCAGCATAGGCCCGCAGATCAATGCCCGTCTTGAAGCTTTCCAGTTCTGATCCACCATTGTTTTTCTTTCCTGGAGCCCACCTGTTGGCGTGATTCTAATTCGTCAGCTTTTCCGCGCAAGCCCTAAAACCGTTACGATCCGGCCATGAAAAGTTGTTGCCCGGATGCCCACTATCCGCGCCGCCGTAACTTACTGACATCCAGAGAGTGATAGCACCGAGGCTCAAATCCGAGCGTCACCATGAGGTTTTGCCATGGCCTGCCGTGCCCGCGATCCCCATGGAGCTGGTACGCCAACAGGTGACACACTTCATGAACGACGATGGTAAGGATTTCGTCGGGATACATCGCCAGCAGCCGCGCGTTGAGAGCGATGCAATGCTTCAAAGGTCTGGCAACGCCCAGGCTCGAAACCATCCGGGCACTCAAAAACAACCGGCATCCGTTCAGGTATTCGCGAACCTCGGCAGTTGCGATTCCCGTTTTGATAAGCCGCTCTTGCGTTTCAACCAAAGCCAGGCCGATCAATTCGTAAAACTTCGACTCCATGCGAAGCGGTCCACGTACAATCTTCATGGCTGTTTTCCCTTTCCGTGTGCCTACTCCGTTGAGTAGCTGCCCCGACGCAACGACGGCGTTACCCCTGCCTCTGGCCGATGTACCGGGGGTCCCAATGTCCCTTGACCGCCGCAACTGGACCGGCAGCGGAAATAACGCGCGGTTGTCTTGCCGAAGCAAATCTCTTTTCGGCATTGCCCGCAGCGCACCGTGCCTAAGCCACTACTGCCGCACCATGGGCAACATTCCTCAGCAGCATCGAAACTGTTGAACAGGACTTGACTGTCCGCGTACTGCCCGAGAAACAGGGCCTCCGTAACCTTGATCGTTTGCGAGTACTGAAAGCGGCCCGAAGCATCCGACACGTAGCGAGCGACATAGACCTTGTCGTGTACGGCACAGGTGCGAAGCACATCGATGACTTCACCGTCTAACGCTCTCTGGGTCCGCCGTGTTTCGATTTCGGCAGGGCGGCCCGGTTTTTGCGGAGCCCTGTCATTACCGAGGCGGGCAAGAGCGTTATCGATTTTGCGGGCGGCATCACTTTCAGGCAATTGCCACTTGACCAATTCCTTGCTCATAAAAGTTACCTTGACCTTCCTTCCTGTTGACGGGTGTAGTAATCGGGGTTCCGTTCCTTTTCCGATTGCGGACGCGTCTCGCGCTCCGGGTGCGCATGACGGCTTACACATTCTGTTTCCGCGCGGCCCCCGCTTTGAGCGAGAATGCCTGCAAGGGCGCGGTCAATCTTCTCTGCGTTCGTCATAGATGCTCCCTAAACAAACCATCCAGTCAAACTCGAAATCAGGCCCCTTAGTGAAAACGAAGCCGCTTTTGCTGATGTTTTTTTCGCCAGCCGTTCCGTGAACTTCGAGAGAACCAGCAGCACGGTCAGGACAGCGACGACGAGAGCAGGGACCGGGACGGTATACGCCAACTCCGCTTCCCACGGCGGCCCGTTAAAGAACACCAACGCCGACATACACAACCCCGGCCCCAACAGCAGCCACTTCATGACGAGTTGTCCAATTCCGGTTTCGAGATATTGCGCCCGGTGCCATCGGGCCAGCAGCCACGCTATCGACAAGACGAAAGCTATGCTGGCCAACCACGACGCAAAGCCCGGAGGCGCTTGAGACCGCGAAACATCGACCGATGGCCGTTCCCCTGAAGCCAGAAAATAACCGATCCTCGCTGCTATGACCGCTGCCATCGCCAGCAACAGGGGTTTAGCTGACCACGCACGCCTCCCGGATTCTTTCTGTCCTTGCATCGCCGCAATGGTTTCATTTGCCTGCTCCAGGGCGTCAGCGATTTTCGCAGCGTCTTTTTCCCTTTGCTCAAGGCGCTCGATCAATGCGGATTTTTGCGCTTCCAGTTCTGCCGTGTTGCCGTCTTCCTGTCCAAACGCCATCGCGATCAAATTGCACACATGCAGCCCGTATTTCGCCGCCAGGAACACGAGCTTCCGAAATGCAGCGTCGGCTTCGCCCGCGTTCGGGGAATCCAGAAGCGCACCCATTTTTCTGACTAGTTCGAGATCATATTGAACGTCCATACATGCACCTCAATGTCGTCTCTCCAGGAGGAGTTACTACCGTTTGCCGTTCCAGTAAGGGTTAGGCCGGTATTGGCCAAAGAATTCCCATCCCTCGAAATAGGGCTTGCGCCTGGCGTGAATAGGCCCCGCTACTTTTTCGCAAAACACGATCATTTCCCGGTCGTTCATGCGGCGCACCTGATGTGCCTGCATCAGCTTTTGCCAAACCGTGCTACCGCTGTCGCTCACATCGATTTCGCGTGTGCGCCGGTCCTCTCGCACGCTGCGTGATTGCACGACCATTTCACGCTCGCCGCATAATTCGGAAATGTATTCCGACGTTTCCTTATCCAGGGTTGCGCCGCCGAAGAAGATTTTGACGGCGCTGTTTGACAGAAATGTGCGCCAGCCTTCGTTTGGATAAATAATTTCGAGCTGCGCTAAATCCTGGAGGATTGGCCACAGTTGCAGACCAGCAGCGCCCGCCGCCTGGGACATAGCCGTCTGAAACGTCTTGAGATGCCCTATCGAGAAAAACTCATCGATGATGCAGAGGACCGGCAGCCCGCGCGGCCCTGCCTTAAGCAATTCGTTCAGCCATGCGGACATGCAGAGGCGGAACCACTTGACCGCATTTGTGCCGAGTTTATCCAGCGGCAAAATCGGATAGACCGTCATCGGCCTGCTTTTCAGATGGACCGCCCGGATTCCGTCAACCATCAAGGATTCGCGTATCCCCTCCATGGCGAGGAATGCAGTTTGTGTCCTGAAGGTGGAAACGATGTCCTCGACCGATTTACTTTGCGGCGACAGCTTGCTTGTGTAGCGGCTTAATTCCGCCTCGACGACCGCATCCCCGCAATTGGCAAACCGCCTGGCGAAGCTGAATACATCCCGGCAAATAGCCTCACGTACAGCGACGAGGTTCTTTTCTTCCTTCCGCCCATACTTGACCATCGCCCGGATGCCGACCGACAGGAGCAGCGCCGCGCTGTCATGAAAGAAAGCCGCATTGTCGCCGCCCCCTGCTTCATGCGAGAACACGCCCTCTGTAATGCTCTCCACGTCGCCGCCGAACGATACAGATTTAGGGTCGAGAACCGCGAGCGGATTGAAGCCGACGACCTTCACGCCCTTGACGCCGTTCTTTTTCAGGGTGCCGAACGGATCTATCGCCACAACATCGGTGAATTGCGCGGCACGGTGTGCAGTGATGGCGCATAACTCGCCCTTTGGGTCGATAATGAGCCTGGACATTTTGCGGGCAGGGCGTTCCAGCAGCGCCGCCGCAAGCACGCTCACCATCTTTCCTGTCCGAGCCGGGCTTATCAAAATCAGATTGCCCGGCCCTCCGTAATGCAGCACGCGGTTCGATTGCGAATAGCCGATACGGATTCCCCTGCGTTTGAACAGGCCGGCCTTTTGCAGCAGGTTGTCGTCAGCCCAACGTGCCGAGGCTTCGCTGTTTGGATTGTCGTATGTGACCGGAGCAAATTCGTAGACTTGCTTCCGGCGTTTCGCTCTGGCCTTGTTCTTCGCGTCCCAGACCAAAAACATCAGTGTTGCAGCAATAAAGAGCCATTCCATAAAGTCCTTTCTTCACCCGAATATGTAGCGGACCAGCCCTTTGAAAAAGAGCTCGAACTGGTCAAAGGTGATAAACTGCCCCGACATCAGGCAGCGCAGAACGTAAAGGCAGACGCACACCACAAGGAAAATGCCCGTCAGTCTTTGCACCCATGTCCACACTCCAAAAAATCGATCCATACGTTTGTCCTTTCTTCCTACCGCCAGTTCTCTAACCATTTGTTCGCGGTCGGTATCAGATCATCGAGACCGAGCACCCGGCCCGAGTGGTATGAACCCACCGCCCAGACCATCACCCAGAAGCACACGAGCAAAATCAGGTAGCCGTCGTAAATGCGCTTCAGGCTTTCCCAAATCCGGCCCACGGCTCAAACCCATCCTTTCGACCGCAAAAAAGTTTTCTCGCTCTCGACCAGGGCCGCTTTTTGCAATCGCTCCTTAAGGTGCACCGCGAACGTCGCATCCTCCGCCGCATTCGCCAGCAGAGCGCCGCCGATTACCGTCTTCAGGCGTTCGAATTCCCTGAACTCGCGTTTCTTGCGCTTCACAGTTTCCGTCGCGATTGCAGCGCGTATCTGTTTTTCCTTTTCCCTGAGCACAGCTATGCGTCCGGTGCCATTCGTTGTTACATCCATAAGACACACCTCACCTGTTCCTTTCCTTGCTGGATTCCAATCGTCGTTTGGTTAATGAACAACAACCCGGCGCTTGACTTTTTGCGCCGGACCTTGCGCTATGCGCGGATGACTGACCAACCCGGCCCGTTCATCATCGAAGGCAAGCCCTACCATCACGTGTTGAGGGCGGCTCAGATCATCGGCATGATTGCCGACTCAACCGTCTGGCGCTGGGCTAATACGGGGCACACACCATTCGGCCTGGAGCTTGACGTGGTTCGCCAACCCCTTCTCAGGACCGGCCATGAAAAGCCACGGTCCAACAGACAATTTCGGTTGCTGATTTCCGATGCTTCCGTACAGGCGTTGAAAACGATCTTGCATGACCATCCTATTCGCCCTGGCCCTCTTTCCGATGGCTCCCTTTATGAGTTGAAGTGCGCCGCCAAGCTTTATCGCAAGCCCTCAATTGCTTAACTCCGAGTTCTGTAAACTGTCGTGAACACATCCAGCTTATGCACGCCACAAACCAAATATTTTCGCGGGTATGCAGGCCTTGTTTTTCGCTCGCGCATCCGGTCGCCAGGTCATTGCGTCATGCGTATTTTCGCTCATCGATTCAGTAACAAAGCGCTTCTCGTGTCTGGCGGGGCAATGGATCAACTGCTTCAGAATCTGTCTTATGGGCGTGGGTCGGCAATGAGCGCGAATCGGGCGTTCTGCCGTTCAATTTCGCGTTTCGGATGGCGGAGTCCGTACACTCCAGCCGCCGTTCACACCCTGACCGTCATGTACTTAAATCCATCCCGAAGGATGTAACGGATTACTGGGTCATCTCCATACGCATCCGTAGGTCGATCATGAGGTCACTTACCCCGTCTATTAGCCACTGAACCGTAGCTAGTGGTGTCGGGTTCTACGGCTATGTTTAAGAGCGACTTCTCTGTCAGTCGCTCCCCGTCTGGCAACAGTACGGCTACCTAACGATGCGGACCTCGAATTGCGGAGGTGGTAAGTCACCGGGGTTTAGTTGCTATGCCGGATGGAATGCCAGCACCGATTTTCTTTTCCTACTGCCCGAGCGCTGACGACACAGGCGGAACGCGGCGAGACGTTGTAGCGTCTTGCCGCTTTTCGGTTATGGCAGGTCCGAAAGACAGGGCGCAAAGCGTCCTGCCTTTCTTGCGTCTCGATACGGGCCGTTCCGCAGACAAAATGAGAAAATCAGTTGCCGTCGCCGTGATTCTTCGATTCAGTTGCAGGATGAGCGGAGCGGATAAGACAGGCAGCAAGTTGTCCGCGTCAATGACGCGGCAATCGGGGAGACGGCCCAGTGCCGTCTCCCTGATTGAACTTGGCAAGGGGGGAGACCCCCCATTGCATCCCCCGTGCCGCTTGTGGCGGCATGCGGAAACCGTGCCCGTTTCCGCGCCATTCGGCTTGTACGTCGTCGCGCCGCCATCGTTGTGCGAGGTGCACCGATGACGCCTTACGATCCACCGCCGCCCGTTTCTCAGCTCGGCGGAGAACCCGGCTGCGATGACGCCGCAGCGCCGTTGTCCCGGCGCAGCGGCAGCCAGCGGCGGCAATGCACAAAATCGCTGCAAATCATGCTGACGCCCGAACAGCGCGCCGTAGTTGAGGGGTGGGCAAGCGCCGCCGGTCTTTCCGCGTCCGCTTATGGCAAAGCGGTCCTGTTCGGAACACCCGGCCCACGCGCGAAGCGGACGCCACCGCTTCACGCTCGGTTATTCTCCGACGGTATGGTGGCGCTCAACCGTATTGGCAACCTGCTTAATCAGGTCGCCCACAGGCTTAACGCTGGAGGCGCTATCACTCTTGGGGCTGAAACTTCCGCGACGCTTGATGAAATCCGCGAAACTGCCCGCGTCATCCGCGGGGCCGTGGGACGCAAGGACCGGAATGATAATCAAGGCCAACCGGCACAATAACGGCGGCCAACTCGCCCGGTACATGATGACCGGCGACGCCGAAAAAGGCGAACGCGCCGAGTGTTACGAGCTCAGAGGATTTGGTGAGGCGGCGAATATCACCGAAGCGTTTCGCGATCTGGAAATCATGGCAGCGGGAACCAAAGCCGAGAACGCCCTGTTTCACGTTCAGGTCCGGCTGCTCGAACACGAACGGCTGACGCGCCAGCAATGGGAACACGCTGCCGACCGGATTGAAAAGAGACTGGGCCTGACCGGCCAGCCTCGCGCCATTTACTTTCACGTCAATGAGCAGACCGGCGCGGAACATATGCATGTCGGATGGTCGCTTATTGATACCGAGACGATGAAGGCAAAGCCCCTGCCGTTTTTCAAGCTTCGAGCGAAGGCCCTCGCACGCGAGCTTGAGGAAGAATTCGACCTTACACGCGTCAAAAACGAGCGGGATGGCCCAATCCCATATGCGGCGACGAAAGACGAGCAGCAGCAGGCGCAGCGTCTTGGCGTTGACAAGGATGCGATCAGAAACACGATACGTGCATGTTGGGACCGCTCCGATTGTGGCCGCACCTTCGAGAATGAGCTAACCGGCGAGGGACTGATCCTTGCCCAGGGGAGCCGCCGCGATTATGTGGTCCTCGATCACGCAGGCGGCCCACATGCCCTTGGCAAACGCATCCTTGGCGCAACGGCGGCACAGGTGCGTGAAAAGCTGGCCGACCTTGACCGCGAACAGGTCCCAACAATCGAGGACGCCCGGCAATTCCTGCTCGACCTTCCGCGCGACCGGATGGACCAGTTAACCGGAGAATTGTCGAAGGTTCAAAAGCAGATAGAGACTGAGCGTGAATATGCCGAGCGCGATCCCGTCCGCGAGGACATGGCTTGGCATGATGCGCTTGAACAGGCAGCGATTGAAAAGGAGAAGACTGAGCGGCAATTCGCGGAAGACAGGGGCACCGAGATACGGGCCGAAGCCGAACAGCCGGATATTATCGACAGGCTCAAGCGTGAATTGGCCGAGGTTGATCGACTTCTATACGGTCCTTCGCTTGATGATCTGAAAAACGAGGTTGCTGAGGTGAACAACCTTCTGGCGCGGCAGTGGCAGAAGGAAAAAGAAGAAGCGGCCAGACAAACGCCGCCACCGAAGCCGGTCCCGCCGAATCTTGGGAAGACGGCTGGACAAATCCGTTTGGCATACAGCCTTACCAGCACCGGGCAAGAGTTCGCAAACGCGCTTGAAGATCGGGGGTTAATTCTCGCGCAAATGACCGAGGCCGATGCAGAGAGGTTGAATAGGTGGGAACGGCAGCGGATTAGAGAACATTGGGAAGCGCCTCGCCCGCAGCGTGACGAATGGATGGCGCAGCGGGGCGGGGTTTCTGCGCTTACACCGGAGCAGGAGGATGACGCGCACCGAAGCTATGACAAGTGGCTTGAGAACAGAGAGCCCGGCAAACGCAAGCCCATGGACTTTGAAAAATACGTGACTTTCGTTCAGGAACGCGACGAAGAGAAACAACCCGGCAATCCCGACTATCAGAAATACCGAAACGGCGAAATCGTCGTCGTGGATCGGCATGGTGCCGTTCACCAGCTCACGATGAAAAACACAGGCGACAGCTATAACGCCCGAGCCGAACACCTGAAAACTATCGACCGCGCCGCGTTGCCGAGCGTTACCTCCGCCGAAGGTGCCATGAAACAGTTTCAACAGCACCAGCGCGGCGAGTGGCAGCACAACCGCGACGAAAAACAGCAGCAATGGGAGCGGAATCGAGCTGAACAGCATTGGCCCGTTAAGCCACCACAACCCGAGAGCAAATCATGGATGGCTTTTGCAGAGGCCGCCGCCGAAAGCACACGCGACGACCGCACCCACCGCTTGACCGGCCAAGCTGCAAGGGTCTGGAACGCGTGGCGTCAAAGCGATCCAGCTCTTTATGCCAAAGTTGACAGGGCGCTTGAGGATGCGTTCCTTGATGGCCGCGCCTCTATCCAAACAAAACCCCATGCCAAAACGTTCGCCGCCGCACTCGATGACGGAGGAGTTTCGTTTGCCGTTGCCACGAAAGAGGAAGCCGAGCGCAGCCGTAAACAGGCTGAGTTTTCCCGAGCTGTGGGCCGTTACGCGCCTCGTTTTAAGGAAGGCGAAATTGTCATCGTCACTGAACGGTCCCCAGACTACCGCCGCGACGGGCAGATCATCGAGCCGCCGCGCGTTCACAAGATCGACCCGACCCTTGCCGCGAAATTCCTGAAGACGCTTGACAACAAAAACCAGCTACAGGGCATCGACGCAACGCTCAAGGTGTCTGATAAGCGGGCGCAGCAACGCGCCGCCGACCGGCAGGCGACCCGGCTTGAGAACGCGACGGACCTAAAAGACTTTTCCCGCAAATGGGGGAAGGGCACAGCACCAATACCGGCCCTGGAGAACATCGGCCCAGGCGTCATCGCCCTGGTGATCGCCAAAGGCTTCGATATCATCGGCAGTCTTCTTGAAAGCGTGTTTGCGCCAAAACTTACGCCGGAGCAGATACACGAGGGAGAGAAAGCTCAATACCGCCGCGAAGCCGAGGCGGAACACAGCTCCGATATTTCCAGACACACCGCCGACCAGACGCAACAGCGCCGGCAGCAGGAAAATGAACAGGAGGCCGCGCGGCAGCGCCAGCGCGACGAGGCAGGCGGGCGAGAACGATGAGAGCCGAGGGACTAGGGAACCCCGAGGCGAAGACCAAAGCCCCGCCCCCGACCGGAAGGCCAGGCGCTTCACAGAGGGGATCAAGCAGCTATTCCGGGACGTAAAAGCGGCTCTAACTCAGAAGACCCCTGCCCCGCAACAGCCGACACGCCGCCACAGCAGCGGTGAAACAGGCCGGGCCGGTTTCAGAATGGCCGCAGGAAAGATTATGCGCCGAAACGTCATACTCCCGGCAGCGGCCTACGCCGCCATTACGTTTCTGTCGGATACGCTCGACTGGCTTAATCCCTAGCACAACGACATGGCCGCCAGCACCGAGGTTGATGAGGAATTCCATCCCACCGAGCAAAATCACCTTTTCCCTCACCCGTGACCGTGCTAATCCGTTTTCATGGCCGACAGCAAAGCACCGACGCACACCGCCTTTTCTCTGAAACGGGAAGGCAAAAGGCATGGTCGATGGCTTGAAATCGGCACCGCGCGGCAAGAGAGCACCGGAGTCATTCACGTCTTTCTTGATCGAACGCCTGTCGGCGGATTTAACGGCTATGTCTACTTGGCCCCGGCTGGCACGCAGCCGCCACTCCCGGAACCAGAGCGGCCCGCGCAGCCTTCGGACAGTTTGGAAGATGAAACTTAGCTCCGCGTCTCCGGGGTCGATCCCGAACTTGGCAAGGTAAGGGCGCGGTTCGCCTTAAAGGAGCGCGTCAGGCCCCAGACGGAGGGCGGACGCCGCAAGCTTCGCTGTTTCCCGATATGCCTGCCAAACCTGTTTATCGCCCGACGTGACATCCTGTCCGGTTGTTTCCCGATGCTCGATCAACGCTTCTTGCTCTCGGGCTTGTTCTACAATCCGCAGCAGCGCGGCTTCATATCGCTGGACCTTCTCAAGCAGCGCAGGATATTCAAGCCCTTCGCTGGCCGCCTTGAGTGCGCGGTACTGTTCGGTCAAGTCTGCTCCTTCTTTCCACCATCCCACCAGTTCCGGCTTCATTGCCAAATTGTGCAGCGCATCGAGCGCAGCAAATGTTCGTTCCTCTGCGTCCATCCCGTTGATTGTATCGCTTCTGCCCACCGCGCCGGATGCGCCTACAAGCGCCGCTGCGCAGAGCTTTGTCAGAAACTTTCATCTTTGAGGCAGACGTTACATATTGGGTCCTTTCTGCCCGCGAGAATTGACGCAGCATCACAGACGCCCGAAGACGACGCCGAAATGCTAAAACAAAAGAGTGACAGGATGTCACGGAACGGAAGCCGTTGAACTTCTGAAAGTGACCGGCGCGGCTCTATTCGGCCCCCGCTGGAAAGCCGCCCTTGCCGCTCATATCGGCGTGACCAGGGAAACGGTTTCCCGATGGTGCAGCGGAGCCGCTGCCCTACCGCAATGGGCGCTTCTGTTTCTCCGTGAACTTGTCAAAACGCGTGGCGCGGTCCTGAGCCTGTGTGATCGTACCGGCATAATGCTTCAACCGTGGGCGGAAGCCGGTTTCGACTGCATGGCCGTTGATATTCAGCACACCGGCAGCACGAACCAAAGCGGCATCAACTTGATTGGCGCAGACGTGCGCTACTGGCTACCGCCGCCGCGACGTTATGCAATCGTCTTTGCCTTCCCCCCCTGCACCAACCTTGCTGTCAGCGGTGCGAGATGGTTTCAGGAAAAAGGCGTGAACGGGTTGACCGAGGCTCTTGAGGTCGTCGAAGCCTGTCGCCGTATCTGCGAATGGTCGGAGGCTCCGTGGATGATCGAGAACCCTGTTACGATCCTTTCAAGCTACTGGCGCAGACCGGATTTCTTTTTTGACCCCTGCGATTTTGGCGCATGGCTTGACCCGGCAGGCGATCACTACGAAAAGAAAACGAGCGTCTGGACCGGCAACGGATTTCGGCGACCTCAGAAGCGCCGCGTTGAAGCCCTGTACACCGAGCGGAAAATTCACAATCTGCCGCGTACTCCTGACCGTGGCGACATTCGTAGCATTACGCCGGGAGGTTTCGCCCGAGCCGTCTTTGCCGCTAACAGCCCGTTTCCAAAATCCATTTCATAAAGGGTCCGTTTAGCCTTTCTCGGCCCGCACGTTTCCGATAAGTTTCGCGCCGCGTATCTGGCCGCTTGGGCGTTAACGTCCCGTCTGGACACAGACCAGCTTCCGGGCAATAGTAAAGCGGTCACCGTCCGGGAACATGGCCGCCGAAAAAGGGTCGTTTGTCGGACATGGTTTCACTCTAGCGCCGCGCCCGGTCCTTGAAACAAATCTTTGCCCTTCCTGTCCTGCTGATGCTTCTCTGCCCTGTCTCAGCGCACGCAGACACGGGAATTACCGGCCCGTCCTTTACGGCGGGCTATGACCGCATTCACATCCCGGCGTTCCAGCTTTCGATTAACGATGAGCCGCCTTTTGCCTGTTCCCCTGATACGCGGGGCGGTATCGCACTCGACAGCAAGGCGCATCTTTGCCTTTGTGACGGAAGCTGGAAACTCGCCAACACCGATGAGGCTTGCGCGTGGAAATCAGCCGGAAAATAAAACGCGCGGCCTTGCTTGCCGTGGCGTGCGCGAGCCTTGCAGGCCGCGCCGAAGCGCAGTCAATCGGCGCGGCATGTCCAACGGCGGGCCGAATAAATATTCAACCGAACGAAATCCTTTACTGCAATAGCAGTAATCTGTGGTCCATCGGCGAGGAAATCACCTCTGGCGGGCTTGTCGGCATTGGGACGGCGACGCCGGGCGAAGTTCTGTCCGTAGACGGAAACATTCAGGTAATCAGCCCCCTAGCCGGTTCCTTTGGTAGCAACGATTCCTCATGGGATTTTGCAAACACCACGGATACTTCGAATTCCGCGACGGATGCCTTGTATATATATCCACGTGATAATAGCGCTCATCGGATCTTTTTGGGAAAGAGCGGCAATACCGCCTATTCGCTTGATCTAACCAACACCACTCATGGGATAGTTGACGCTGTATCGGTGAGCGGTGTGTCTGGCGGAACCATATGGTATTTCAACGGCAGTGACGCCACCTATGGTGACAACTCTCTCGATATACAGCCCAATATTGACACTTACCATCCGGTCATCATTCGAAATACGCGGGTTGTCGATTCTGCTTCCTCTGTCGGGATGGTCCTGAAAACGCAAAACGCGCTTTCCTCAGCGGGTTCAATTCTATTGAATGTTGACAACGGTTCCACTCACGCCTTTACGATAACTGGCGGCGGCAACGTCGGCATCGGGACAGCGTCGCCGTCGCAGACGTTGGAAGTCAACGGCACAGCGAAGATCGACACCGGGCTGATCGCCCCGCTGATCTATCCGCCCAGTGACAGCACGACGGCAATACAGATCGACAAGGCCAACGGCACCTCGAACGTGATCGATATCGACACCACGAACGGAAGAGTGGGGATCGGGACCACTTCACCGGCTACAGGCGTAAATATTGTTGGAACCGTACCGTCGAATGGAACTTTCACAGCCCAAACCTACACCTCAACCGGGGTCAACGGCGGAACGACGGAACCGGCAACCTTCACCTTCAATCACACGGACTCACCCGCCGCAAGTGACGTGCTTTATGGGTTGTACGCCGATGCGACGCCGAACGCGAACGTCTCAAGGCGCGTGGCGGTTTATGGACAGTCTGCGGGACACCAGAATGACAGTGCAGCGTACCAGAGCCTTTCGGCAGGCGTTGAAGGTTACGGTTCGCGCAGCACACCGGGCGTTCTGGGCGTCGTTATCTCCTCCAATGGCGCTGGCGACAGAACTGCGGGTGTTGAGGGGGTCACTACGGAGAGCGGCTCCGGTGTTATCGGTGTAAACACCTACGGCACTGACAGTTTTCCGTCTGCTGGCGTTTACGCTCTATCTACCGGGCTGAATCCCGCCTTCTATGTCAAGCAAACTACCAATCCCTATAATTCTTCTGCTGCAATTATGAGTGGTCTGGCGACAGGCGTAACGAGCCATCAGTATATGCGCTTGCAGCAAACTACGTCGGCCTTTACGGGCAATGGCATCTATCTCGATTTCGCCAACGGCTCCGGATCGTTCACCGGCGATTACCTGTATTTCACGAATAACACGACGGCCAAATTTGCCGTCAATTCTTCCGGCAGTGTCGGCATCGGTAATGGTTCACCGGGCGTGCTATTGGACGTCGGCCTCGCCGGAACCACCGAAGGAACTATGCGGCTGGAGAGCAGCACGGCAAGCAGTTATGTGCAGTTGCAGGCATCGACAACATCGGGAAGCTGGACGATGACGTTGCCTGCCGCTGCTCCTAGCAGCAGTGGCTATGTGCTGAGCAGCGACACGTCGGGCAACACAAGCTGGGTCGCGCCCGGCGGTACAGTCACGCTCGGCACCTCGGCGAGCGTGACCAATCCGCAGCGCACGGGCGACGCGACGACCGGTATGTTCAGCGCAACAGTCAGTACGGTCAGCGTCTCAGCTGCGGGCACGGATGTCGGTGACTTTGCGGCGGCGGGGCTCAACCTGCCGGGTACAGCGACAAGCTACAAACTGAATGGCATCAACGCCATCTGGCAGGACAATACGAACTTTAATATCGCAGTGGGCGATACCGCGTTCCCGACGACCATTTCGCAAGCAGGCGGCGGCTCCAATGGAACGCTCAACACAGCCCTGGGCTATCGGGCATTGAATGCCAACACGACGGGTGCGGCCAATACGGCGGTAGGAGAGTTGGCACTATCCGTCAATACCACCGGCATCAACAACAGCGCCGTCGGTGTTTGGGCGCTGAAATTAAACACCACAGGCACTTGGAACGCAGCCATGGGTGCCAATGCCCTCGCCAGCAATACGGGAGGTACCTACAACACGGCCATAGGCGGTTATGCGCTCTCCTCTAACACGACGGGTGCGGCCAACACGGCGGTGGGATATGTCGCACTTGATTCGAACTCGACTAGCAGCGGTAACACGGCCCTCGGGAGCTATGCGCTTCAATTTTCCAACGGCAATTACAACACGGCGCTTGGCTCAGGGGTGCTATATACCGTTACGACGGGTACGAACAACACGGCAATCGGTTACGATGTTGGCAGCACGACACTGACGACCGGCTCGAACAACATCCTGATCGGCACAAGCGCAGCGGTCACGACCACAGCGACTGGCACGAACTACAACCTGAACATCGGCAATCTGCTGCAGGGTGACATGACGAACAGCACGGCACTGGGCAAGGAAGCCCTATACCTGCAATCGACGGCCTCAAGCGTGGATTATCTGCAAATCGCGGGCGGTGTGACAGGCAACCCCGGCAACGGTACGCTGTCGGCGCAAGGCACTGACAGCAACGTCAACATCATCCTACAGCCGAAGGGAACCGGCAATGTCGGGATTGGGACGGCGTCGCCGGGCAATTTGCTTGAGGTTGATAACAACAACACCAATTCGGCGATTTATGCCAATAACGCGGGCTATGGCAACGGCGTTTTCGGAAATTCTGTTAACGGCATCGGCGTGAATGCGGCCGCGAACGGCACCAATGCCGCTGTTGTGGGGGTCAATTATGGTGGTAGTAGCGGTCCCGGTGTGGTGGGATCATCGACCTCCGGCGCATCCGGCCTTTTCCAATCGGCAGGCGCTGCAAATACCGCGCCCACCCTCGTGACCGAGCGATACAGCACCTCGACCGCCGATTTGTTCCAGGCTCAGAACGCCTCGGGAGTTTCGCTGGTCAAGATAACGGATACCGGCAACGTCGGCATCGGAACAACAGGCCCGCAAGCCACGCTTGACGTGAACGGCTACGCCCGCCTCAAGCTCAATTCCTCCCAGCCTGTTGTTTGCAGCAGCACCAACCAAGGCGCGATTGCGCTCAACCATCTTGCGCAGATGTGCGCCTGCAACGGCTCAAGCTGGATATTTGCCGACAGCACCGGCGCGGCCTGTAGCTGGTAGCCTCCGCCGTGTTGCGTTCGTTCCATTACTATTGAGACATGGAAACGCCCCTACTTTTACAGGACCGCCGAAAGCAGTCTACCGTGGAGAGCTTTTTACTTCCGATCTAAGACCAGAACAGAGCCGACGGGACCTAGCTTCTTTACGTCTCCGGGGCGGCCGGGGAACATCCCGCTTCGCGCGCCGCCGTGCCCACGGCCCTCCCAAAAATCAACTACGTCATCCCCATTAGCAATAGCCGCGTCAAGTAACATCTGTTCCCCCGATTTCTCGCTCTTCATTGTTTCCTCCGGATAAGTTGTTTTCTAATTCGGGGTTTTATAACAGATGGTCATGAAAGCAAAAGGAGATTTTATGATTAACGTCCGGTGTGGCGAAAGAATGCGGGGAAGCCGTTCCGAATAGGGTCAGTTATCAAACGTGACGAATGCCCGCATTTGTGGCATAGTGTTGTCCCATGAGATGCCTACTCACATTCCTGACTATTGCGGCGTTCATTGTGCCGACATTCGCAAGTGCCGCCCAACCGGGGCCGACAACTGGTGCGCAGGAGTATGTCGCTTGCGGTTGCGGCTGCTGCCCAAGAGCAAAACCCGTTGACCAATGCTTGTACAAACGCAACGGTGACACTCTGGAGGCTCTAGAGCAAGCTGATGAGCAGGCAGCCCACAATAAAAATATGTGTGCGGTCGTCGGTTGTGCCCTTGGAACGCGCTACCACTATTGCGACTAGCATCTTTCACTACGGCTGAGTGTTCCAAATAGGGTAATTTTCGGGATGCCCGACGTATCTAGCGAAATCAATCAGGTGCAAGTCCCGTAAGTCTGTCTCGAAATCGTCGCAGCAGAAATCTATGGCTCCACCAAGCTATTAGGTCCTTTGACAGCCCTTCGCCCGTGAGGCATTGGGAAAGGCTTTCGGAATCGAAAGCCATGACCGATACACCGCTCCGCGACCCCATCCAAGACTTTGCAGACCGCATCATTGCCGAACTTGAAAACGGTGTGAAGCCGTGGGTCCGCCCGTGGGACCCGGAAAAGGCCGGAGGCCCGCAAGCACCGTTCAATCCCGTGACCGGCAACCGTTATCACGGAATCAACGTACTCATTCTCGGCATGGACATGCGGGCTTTCCAGAGTGGCGATCCGCGCTGGATGACCTATCAACAAGCGCATGAAAAGCACTGGCAGGTCCGCAAGGGCGAGAAATCCACCACCATCTTTTTCGCCAAGCCGTATGAGATTACAGACGACGAGACGGAAGACGGCAGGAAAACAATTCGCGTGCTGAAACACTATGCCGTTTTCCACGCCTCGCAGATCGACGGTTTACCAGCATACAAGGCACCGACCTTCGAGGAGGCCCCGTGGACCCGTCCCGAGGCTGCCGACATCATCCTGCAAAACAGCCAGGCGGTTATCAGGACTGGGGGCGACCGGGCTTTCTATTCGCCCTTAACCGACCATATTCAGCTTCCGCCCGAGCATGCTTTTCGCGGCCCCCCGGAGTTTGCCGCGACCGCCCTTCATGAACTTGCCCACTGGACCGGACACCCGTCGCGGCTGAACCGGGACATGCGCCAGCGCTTCGGCTCGACGGCTTATGCGATGGAAGAATTACGCGCCGAGCTTGCATCGGCGTTCGTGGCCTCGGAACTCGGAATCCCGACCGACATTCCGCAGCACGCCAGTTACATTGCCGACTGGATAAAACCACTCAAGCAGGATAAGCGCGAGATTTTCCGCGCCGCCGCCGACGCGCAGAGAATCGCGGACATGCAACTTGGATTTCACCCGGCCTTTGCCGCGCAGACCGACGAACCGGCGGCCCCTGCACCAGTTACTCCCACAAGACACCTGCCCAAGCTGACGGCTGGCTGAAACGCCCTTGCCGTGCGGATCATTCTGCCCGTTGGAACAGAACGAGTAATTCTGTTCCAGGACGCGGCCCGTGCCCCCTGCCCCACTCCGCGCGTCGCCCCTGACTTTACGATTGAACCGGCTATCCGTTTCGGCCATGCTGGAACAGAACGCCCGAGAAATGTTCAAATGGGTATTGTGGAGAAAACGCTTTCACAGAGCGAGCTTGAGGCTATCGCGAAGGCATTGGCCGACACCTCGGAAGGACTGACTGGATCAGAGATCGGCCATCTTCTCGCGACGCTCAAAATGAGCGATCCGATGCCGACAATGACCAAATGGAAGCGGTTGCACAACGCTTTTGTTGAACGTCAGAACCACAGCCAGAACCGGCGGGCAATTGTCGAATTCATCCGCCAGGCTATGAAGCCAGAACGCTACGCAAAAGAACCGAAACGGTTCGAGACAATGCGAGCTAATCTCAATGTGGCGTTGGCGTTTTCTGGAATCGCCGTTAGTCCTTCAGGCGAACTGTCGGCTGTGACCAGAGCCGACACATTGACAGAAGCACAGCGCCGCGCCGATGAGCTTAGGACCGATTTAACAACGCGAGGCGTGCACCCCGATGTCTTGCGTTTCTGCCGCGCCGAGTTGGTTGCCGATAGCTATTTCCACGCGGTACTTGAAGCGACTAAAAGCGTTGGTGACAAACTTCGTGCGAAATCCGGCCTCACAGAAGACGGAGCGAAACTGGTGGATGCTGCGTTGTGCGGTTCAGCGCCGCGCGTGGCGATCAACGACTTAATAACCGACAGCCAGCGCAGCGAGCAGAGCGGCTTCGCCAATCTCGTTAAGGGCACATTCGGCATGTTCAGGAATCCCACGGCGCACGAAGCCCACGTTCTCTGGGCTATGAGCAAGGAAGATGCGGAAGACCTTCTATCGCTCGCGTCGTTGATTCACAGGCGGCTTGATGCGGCTCGTTAGCGCCCGAAAAGGCCTGCTCTGCCCACGCCAGTGTTTACTCTCGACAAAATAAGACATTTCGTCGATAGTGCGAAAACTCCCTGCCCTGTTTGCAAGGGCTTCAGGGGTATCCGGCAAGGGAAACTCTCGACAAAATGATGAACGGGCGAAAAACCGGAAACACGGGGCGGGAGCCCCGCGCGGGCGGTAGGAAAAAAGTGGCTTGGCAGGGCGACGGTGACAGCGACCGCAAGCACCTCACCGGGCGCGAGGTTGAACGGTTGATCGAGGCGACGAAGGGCGGCAGGAACGAGGCCCGCGACCGTTGCCTTTTGCTTCTGACGTTCAGGCATGGCTTGCGGGTGTCGGAGGCCTGCCGATTGAAGCTCGACCAGGTGGATACGGAAAGCCGGGTGTTGCACGTCGCTCGATTGAAGGGCGGGTTATCGACGACGCAGCCGTTACGAGGCGACGAGCTGAGGGCCATCACCGCCTGGCTGAAAGCACGTGCCCGGATGAAGCCTGCCGGCAGGACGTTTTTTGTCAGCGAGCAGCGGAAGCCGTTGCACCGTTCAACCGTCAACCTGGCCCTGCGAAAATACAGCGCCGCCGCTTCGCTCTCCCTGCTCGCACACCCTCACATGCTGCGCCACGCTTGCGGCTTCGCCCTGTCCGACCAGGGCGCGGATACAAGGCTCATTCAGGATTATCTCGGGCACCGCAACATTCAGCACACCGTCAAGTACACCGCGACCAACCCCGCGCGGTTCGAAAAGCTTTGGCGTCTGGCGTGATTTCAGCCCGCGTGTCGGCAGACCCGCCCCGGCGCTTTGACTTCTGTTACGCTACACGTTACGGTTTTAAGATGCCGATGAAAACTCCACCCCACCCCGGCGGGTTCGTACTGCGCCAGTGCATCGAGCCTTTGGGCTTAACCATCACGGACGCCGCCGCCGCGCTTGGAGTCACGCGCACCACATTGTCGGAACTGGTGAACGAAAGGCGCGGGGTGTCTCCTGAAATGGCCGTCAGGCTATCCAAGGTTTTCGGCGGCAGTGCCGAAACCTGGCTGGTGCAGCAGGCGCAGTACGATCTTGCACAGGTTCAGGCCGACCGCATAAAGCTCAAGCGGCTGGTAGTGGCTTAGGGACACGTCTCGCAAATGACAAACCAGCTTTATTACGGCGACAATCTTCAGGTCTTGCGGGATTCCGTTGCCGCCGAGAGCGTTGATCTCGTTTACCTCGACCCTCCATTTAACAGCCAAGCCAATTACAATGTCCTGTTTAAAGCGCCGACCGGCCAAAAGTCCGAGGCCCAGATCGAAGCCTTCGAGGACACCTGGCATTGGAATAACTCGGCGGAACGAGCTTTCGATGAAGTGATGCAGAGCGGCAACGGCGACGTTGCCGAAATGCTTCGCGCTCTGCGTTCGTTCCTCAAAGAAAATGACATGATGGCCTATCTCACGATGATGGCCGTTCGCTTGTTGGAATTGCACCGCGTTCTAAAACCAACAGGCAGCCTGTACTTGCATTGCGACCCCACGGCGAGCCACTACCTCAAGATTTTGCTCGATGCTGTGTTTAGAAGCCGCAATTACATCAACGAAATTAGCTGGCGTCGCACGACGGCAAAGGCTGACTACGTGCAGGGAGCAACACATTTTCCGAGGGTTCGGGACATTCTTTTTATGTACCGTAAGCACAGTGATGATGCCAACACCTTCCATCAATCATTCGTGCCTTACGACGATAGCTACGTTGCATCAAAGTACACCCATTCTGACCCCGATGGTCGCCGATATCGCTTGGACAATCTGACCGGCCCCGGAGGCGCGGCAAAAGGAAATCCCGCCTACGAGGTCATGGGAGTGACGAGGTACTGGCGATATTCGAGGGAAAAGATGCAAGCACTCATTGAGAGCGGGCGCATCATCCAGACAAAGCCCGGAACTGTCCCACAATACAAGCGTTTCCTCAATGAAATGCCCGGCGTTCCTGTGTCTGATGATTGGGACGACATCAGACCCATCAATTCCCAGGCGCAGGAGAGGTTAGGCTACCCCACACAGAAGCCGCTGGCCCTCTTGGAACGCGTCATTAACACATCATGCAACGAGGGCGACCTTGTTCTAGACCCTTTCTGCGGATGCGGCACAACCATTCACGCCGCGCAAAAGTTGCGCCGAAAGTGGATTGGCATCGACATCACCCACCTTGCAATATCGCTCATCGAGAGGCGGCTGAAGGATGCGTTTCCGGGCATTGTCTTTGACGTGCACGGCACGCCGAAGGACATCGGCGGCGCGCGCGCTCTCGCCCTTGCTGATAAGTATCAGTTTCAGTGGTGGGCGGTTTCGCTCGTCAATGCCATTCCCTACGGCGGTAAGAAAAAAGGGGCCGATAGTGGCATTGACGGTTTTATCTACTTCAAGCCTGATGGCAAAACCACAGAGAAAGCAATTGTTTCAGTAAAGGGTGGGGATAACGTCGGAGTTCCAATGATCCGCGACTTGGCCCACGTTGTTGACCGTGAGAAAGCCAAGATCGGCGTTTTTATCACTCTGGCAGAACCCACCAAGCCCATGAACACTGAAGCCGTGAAAACAGGCTTCTACGAGACGCTGTATGGAAAGTATCCAAAGATTCAGATTCTCACCATCGCGGAATTGTTCGCGGGTAGAAAACCGAACATTCCTCTAGTGGACCCGTCAGTGTTCAACAAGCCAGCCGTTGAGTCGGACCCTACTAGACAAGAGAACCTTTTCTAATGGCTGATATCAATCTCACGCAGGACGAGGCCGACAAGCTGATGGCAATGGAAAAACGTGCCGTTGATGAAAAGGATTGGCTCTTTCCTGCCCCCGGCGACAGGGTTGCAATTCCGTTGACCTCACTCGACAAGCGGGAAAACTTCATGCTCGATGTGACCCGCGCACAAATCAAGCTCACGAAAGCCACCTATCAGAACAGGGCGAGAGCAGCGATTATTCTTATGCGGCTGGACCTTGACGGCCCTCCGCACCGAAATCCTGACGGCGAAGAGATCCCCTGCCCGCACTTGCATATTTACCGCGAAGGGTACGGCGACAAGTGGGCAATTGCGGCCCCCATCGCCAGCTACGCTAATACGCTCGACCTTTTTTCAACATTCGAAACGTTCATGCAGCAGTGCAACATCACCGACCCGCCTAAAATTCAGAAAGGGCTGTTCTCATGACGACGGCGCACGAGATCGAGAAACTTCTGAACGATTACCGCGCGTGGCTGAAGGATAAGACCACGCTGCGCGAAGTAAACAGCGAGTGGGTTGAAATCACGACGCCCTACCTTGACCGTCATAACGACGCGCTGCAAATCTACGCCCGCGCGGCAAACGGCGGCTACGTTCTCACCGATGACAGCTATACCATTCACGACCTCGAAGCGTCTGGCTGCAATCTCAACACGGAAAAGCGCCAAGACCTCTTGAAAATGACGCTTAACGGCTTCGGCGTTCGGATGAACAGTGAAGCGCTTGAAGTGCACGCTTCGCCTGAAAACTTTCCGACGCGGAAGCACAATCTCATTCAGGCTATTCTAGCCGTCAATGACCTGTTTTACCTTGCGCAACCGGTTGTTGAGAGCCTATTCTTTGAAGACGTGATTGCATGGCTCGACGCCAGCGACATCCGCTACACGCCCAAGGTGAAATTCACTGGCATCAGCGGGTTCGACCATCTATTCGATTTTGTTATTCCAAAGTCCGCCAGCAAGCAGCCGGAACGTATCGTGCAGGCGATCAATCGCCCGACGCGCGACACCGCAGAGGCGTTTATTTATAAGTGGAGTGACACCCGCGAGGTGCGGCCCCCTGACTCGAAGGCTTACGCGATTCTCAATGACTTCGAGCAGTCGATTTCAGGAGGCGTACTTGACGCATTTCGTAACTATCAAATACACCCCGTGCCATGGAGCAACCGCGCCGAAGTCGTCACGGAACTCGCCGCGTAGAGACTACGCCCGGCGGCGCAACATTCCAGCGTGATCTTCCGTAATCTTGATCGGCCCGATAAGCGGCGGTACCTTCAGGCCATCACAGAAAAACATCACCTCTGATCCTTGCGAAGCCGACCGCGCACTATAACCAATGTTATAAACGACGTGCCGCGCCCCTTTATACAGGTCGCGGATCGGCTGCACGTTGTCATATGAGACGATCCATCGCTGCCGATTGATGTTCTCGGTTACGAATCTAGCAACCGTCGCGTGGTCTTTCTGCTCGTAAAAATCGTAATAGAGGTCGCGCCCCTTTGCGTAGTAGGGCGGATCCAGATAAACCAATGTTTTTTGCGGCCATCGGGAAACACCAACCTTCAGGAATTTCAGCGCGTCCTGGTGCGTAAGCCTTATCCTATTGCTCATCCGCGCGATGGACTCAAAGCGATGCACCAGTTCCTTCGCGTTGAAACGGGCATCGATCTTCCATGGCCCGCTCTGGTCGCGGCCCCCGATGATCCCGCCGTTCAGAATGCCGGAGCGATTCGTCCTGTTCAAAAAGAAGGTGGCGAAGCCAAGATCGACATCCTCATGGTCTGCCGCGTTTTCAAGGACCAGTTTTTGTTTGTCCCACTGGGCGACGGTCAGCGGTGTCTTCATGACGCGCCGGCAGAACTCCTCGGTATGACAGAGAACGCTTTTCCAGAAGGCATGCACCGGCTTGCTTACGTCGTTTATGTGGATACGCGAGACGTATTCGTGAAAGAGAAGCTCAAGCGCAATCGCCGCACCCCCGGCGTATGGTTCAACGTACTCGCCGTCGAGCAGCCGGTTTTCCTTCATCAGGCTCTTGACGTATGCTGCCAGCTTCGCTTTCCCCCCCGGGTAGCGCAGTGGCGTGAAATGTATGAGGCGATGTTGCGCAGGCTGCGCAGGCTCGCTCATGGCCAGATGATCCCAAAAAACGGCTGCGCATTATCCCATGCCGTCACGAGATGCCGGTCTAACGGCGTGAAAAATCGGTTGTGAATGTAGGCATGGAGCGTATCGATGGCGAACGGATGGTTTACGTCGCTCATCGCGGTCGTTACACCCTTCAAGTGTTTTTCGTCTGCGCCGTTCGTGACCATATTGGCAACGGTGTCTTTCACTTTCGTTTTCAAGTTCTTATCAAGCGTTCTGCCGGTCTTCGGGTCTTTGAACGTGATCGGCAGCTTCGCCGCGCTCATATATTCATCCACCGACATTTCCAGAAACACTCTCAGAAGGACGCTGATTGCATGCACGTGCTTCAATAGCTGAAGACTTCGCAGCTCTTCGTAGATTCCGGCGATCTTGGGCACCGTAACGTTGAATTTGCAGTTATTCGGAACGACATGCGTGCGTTGCCCTATTTTCGGGCCGCGCGGTTTCTTCGCCGGCGGCGGCGCCTTCGCCTTGAAATCCTTTTCGGTAATTTTCTCGACTTCCTGCGGCGAGCCGGATTTCTTGCTCAGGTCCGCCGTGTCGGCCGTCTTGAAACCACTCACATAGGTTTCCTGCTGCACCTTCGATTTCAGGGCCGTAACGTTGATGTTCTTTTCGGCCAGATCGACGACGATTTTCTTGAGCGGCTTCAGGGCTTCCTCGGGCGGAAGCTCCGTCAGCAGCTTGCCCTTATCGATTTCCAAGCCGATTGCGGTTCTTACGCTCGGTGTGGAGATAAGGCGTTCCAGTGTCGAGATTGGGAAATTGGCGGTTATCTGTTCCTTCAGCTCCTCCGCCAGACCGGCATGCTCCAGCACGAAATCCAGCGCCTGCAATGCGGGTTCGCGGCCCCGGAAGCGGGCACCTGCAACGGAGGACCAAGGCACGATGCCTCGGCCTCCATCTTCCCGATTATGGCGCTGGCGTATCCAGTCAATCCCTTCAGCCCTGCCCGCCACCTCAAAACAATCGACGCGCTCGACTTTGGTGCCGTCGAAGCCCTGCGCAGCCTTCTGCAACCTTTTCCTGAAAGCCTCGGGCATCTCGAATGTCGGAATAAGGGACGGGTTCTTCAGCAGCTTGACGGACAGCAGCCTGCGGTTGCCCTCAAGCATGATGAATTTTCCCACGCGAATATCGAAACGCAGGATTAGAAAGCGATCCATCGGGTTCAGACCCTTCGCGGCGATGCTTTCCGCGAGGTTGATCAGCTTCACCTTCTGTTCGTTGAGTATCTTTTGCATCGCGTCGCGCTGGTCGCTGGCGAGTATGATGCGCGGGTTTTCGAGATCGAGATCGAGGCTGTCGATTTTGAGCGACTTAGCTGCCATATTCGTCCCAGCTTCCGCTGAGTATACAACAGTTTAGGCCTTCTCTGTTCTGGAGATCACATCCGCACCACCCGCGCGGGTTTTCGTCTTGCGCAGAATCCGCGCCCAAAATTCGGCTCGACACGAATCAGAGAAAGATTCACACTCCGCCGTTACGCGGCGCAGTTGCCGTGTTGTGCCTTTCGATTTTCGGAGATCAGAAAGCCCAGAAACAGCAAAGCCCGCCAGTGGCGGGCCGTACAGTCCGGTGTGAACCGGGGAAATTCGTTTCCTTTAGCAAGAACGACTTTCTCCCAAAACCCGATCCGATGCAAGCGAAAAATCGCATTTTCGCTAACGGGTTGTTTTGCGCCGATTTTCGGCCCCTCCGGGCGGTTTCTTCAACCCTACGAGGAGTGAATCACGATGATCGAGAAACAGTTTGGGACCGAGTACGGCCCTCCCCTGCAACCCGGAGAAAAGAACGCTTGTATCGTCAGCCTTCAGGCCGAGATCGACCGCTTGGGCGGCGTTCCCTATGGTTGGGTGAAGATATACGAAGCCCTGCTATTCGGCTTCTACAACCCACGCACTGGCGAATGCTTTCCGTCCCACAGGGCTATTGCTACCAAGGCAAGATGCGGCGTGAGGACTGTACAGCGTGCCCTGAAATGGGCGCGGGAGAACAGCCTCATTCAATGGGCACATGGCTTGGTGCGCGATGGCTGGCGAGTTCTGCGCACGAGCAATCGTTATGCCTTTGCTGCGTTTCTGACCATGCGCCGCATTCTTGTTTCAATCACTGTTTCTAACGGCCAAAGACGCCGAGGAGTACCCACCTCATATAAATCCCTTGCTGATATCGCCTCAGAAGCCAGATCATTTTCTTTCCCTACTGCCCCATCCCAACTAAAAAGTATCTAGGCAGTAGGAAAAAGAAGGCCTCGGCGCAGTTTCGCGGAGCCGGGGTACGCAGCAGGCTTGTCTGGACCCTGCGCCGTCTCGTTTGCATGCACAACGTGCGAGGTGTACTATCGACGGGCAATAATGGTGAGGGAGGCCGCTGCTATGACAATTCAGATCACCAAGCCCGAAGTCGAGGCGTTAATCAATCAACGACTCCAGACTGGCGGGTACAAGGACGCCGAGGATGTGGTTTTTCAGGCACTCCAATCCTCTCCACCGAATGCGGCAGCAAAGCTACCGAACGACGCAGCAGAGGCAAAGAACATGTTTGAGCTGTTTGCGCCGTTACGGGGCCTCAATATCGATTTTGAGGCGGACAGGAGCAAGGACACAGGCCGGGACATCAATCTGTGAAGGGATATCTGGTGGACACGAATATCCCTTCAGAACTCACGCGCGAAAAACCTGATGCGCGGGTCGAGCTATTTCTCGATAGAGCGGGCAAGGGCAGCGTGTTTCTGAGCGTTCTGACGATTGGTGAAATCTGCAACGGTATTGCTAATCTTCCCCCCAGCCAGAAGCGCATCGGGTTGCAGGACTGGCTTGATCGTACTGTTCGTTCGTGGTTCTCCGGTCGAATATTGCCGGTTACGGAGGAGATTGCCGAACGTTGGGGAAACCTTGCCGCAACCGCCAAGCGGAAAGGAATGACCTTGGCCGTCGTGGATGGCGTAATCGCAGCGACAGCCCTCCATCACGGCCTGACCCTCGTGACTCGCAATGTAAGGGACTTCGCCGGTCTCGGTGTCGAGATTTTCAATCCGTGGGACGAGACGAGCCCCAGTTGAACTAGCTGGCTATCGCTTGCGCCGAAGGCTTTGCTTGACGTTCATCGAGGACAAACGCGACCATCAATACTTATGGCCCGTGTGGGCAAATTCCCGGATCGATGTGCCGCGTAAATCGAGGGTGACACCCCTCCGAAGCTCGCGGATTCGCGCACCGGCAATCCGCGCTTTCTCCTTGTCAAAGCTGCCCTCGCGGCGCGACAGAACGCCCATCGCGGAATTGATGAACTCATCAACCGACCGGACCAAGCCGGATTGTATGGCGTGTTCAATAACGTTCTTCTGCTCTGGTGTCAGATCAATGCCCATTGCCGAACTCCAAGCTTTATTATCTCGCCTCTCGTAATTTACTGCATAACCCCGTCCGCGTCACCCCCAAGAATTCTCAGCCGCCACATGGCGTAACAGCGTTGACAGGATCGGAGCTTTTGCTATTGTGCACACCGGCAACTTCGAAAGTGTGCACATGCGAACAATTGCAGTAACGATCAACAAGGGCGGCGTCGGCAAGACGATGTTGACCAAGAGCGTGGCTACCGCCGCAACGGCGGCTGGCCTAAATGTCTTGGTGCTCGACATGGATACCCAGCAGAATGCGACTACCTGGGGGCGGCGTCGCGTTAAACAACACGATAAGCATTTACCGCTCGCCCGTTACATCACCGAGAACGATCTACTCGAAGAACTGCAACGGGCTGAAAGTGCCGGTTGCGATCTGGTCATAATCGATACCCCGCCGGGTCGGAACAGCGAGGCCCCCGCAGCCGTCGAGTCCGCCGACCTCGTTCTCATTCCATTCTGGAACGATCAGGACGCGTATGAGGGTGTTGCGAAAACCTCTGTGCTTGTGCGGCGATTGGGCAAATCGGCTATCGGCGTCTTGAATTTCGTTACGCCGAACAGCCGCAGTCACGAAGAGACGGCTCGCGTAGTCCTTGAGGCCATTCCCCTGACCATGTGCCCGGTTGTTCTGCATCGATATGATGTTCATCGAGTAGCCAACATCAAGGGCCTTACGGCGCAGGAACTGGAGCCCGGCAGCACAGCCGCCGACGAAATCACGAATTTGTGGAACTGGTTAAGTGCAGCCCTGCAATTGGGCACAAGTGCAGACGTGCACAAAGGAGCAGCAACATGAGCAAAGCCAATAAAGCCGCCGATTTTCTGCAAAATATGCGGGATGAGCCTCCGGCCCTGACTCCGCCTCCGGTCGAGGTGAAACCACGAGAGGTGAAGGCGAAGCCGGTGCCGACGCGCAGCGGTCTGAAACATATCGGCGGCTATCTCGACCGCGAGACGGTGGAGAAGGTGGCAATCCTCAGAGCACGGCTCGGCCTCGATAACTCCGAACTCATCAAGCTGGCAATTGATGATCTTCACCGAAAGCAAATGGCCAAACGCGCTTTCGGGGACGCATAAGGTATTGTGCGTTATTGCAGGACTGCAATTGTGCAAGACAGCATAAGTGCACAATTTTGCATCGCCGGGGACAGCGGCCATGGCGGGGCTCGACGGCTAATGCCCGCGCCCTTGTCAGATGGGCCGCAGGTTGCAGATTTTGGGCGATGAGAGAAGTTTTCGGGCTTTCCGCATCCATTGCCCAGCCACAGGGAGCAAAACGCATGGGGAACGATCCTGACGAGATTTATGCGCAGTTCAACGTGAAACATCCATGAAACTCAACCCGACAGGGAGGGCTGGTCAGAATGGAGCGTGTGCTCCGTTTGTGCTCCGTTAGTATTATGTAGGAGGCACAGAGTGAAAACGCGGTATTCTCAATCGCCAGAACGAGGTGCAGGAAACGCAATGTTCTTTGTTTCCAATTTACTGTCGTCTTCCCAAGCTGGACGTCGCGGGTTCGAGTCCCGTCTCCCGCTCCAAAATCAACAACTTACAGACAGATTAAAAACACACCCTCCATAGCCCTCCATTAAGAATCACGCGGACCTCTTTCGGTAAGCATCACATGAACCCCACTTTTCCAGGCACGGAATGCGGCACATAGTGGAGAGGTGAGC
>Ga0182024_10001233_pt1 | contig 66370 bp, 65 predicted proteins | sample P32metaG_FD_120480 | JGI IMG/M metagenome (GOLD analysis project Ga0182024, IMG submission 120480) | Permafrost microbial communities from Stordalen Mire, Sweden - P3-2 metaG (Illumina Assembly) | ecosystem: Environmental > Terrestrial > Soil > Wetlands > Permafrost | place: Sweden: Stordalen... | reverse complement strand
GTCGAAGTTCATGCCCTGGCCCTTGAAGACGGAATGGTATTGGCCCGCGAGCGTTTCGGTCACGATGCGGTTCGTGCGCAGCTCGATCTGCCGGATTTTTTTGAGAATCTCGCGGGGAATCATTTCTAAAAATCACTTAACTTCGTGAGAGTTGAGCAGGTGAAGTTTGCTGCCATCTTCAGAAAGTTCTAATGTCAGATAAGTCGTTGTTTTTCCATTCTCATAATCGGCAAGAATCGTCCGATTTTTTGGATCAAAACTTTTCAAGTCGCAAGTTAGAGTCCGATTTGTGTCATTGCCGCTGATGCGTTGAATGTCATCTTCTGAAAAATCATTTCTTTGCAGAGGCAGCCATCCGAATTGAAACCACTTCCAAACTTTTTCTTTTGTTTGGACTAATAAAACTTGCTCGGTGGGAATTGGCATGACAATTAAATCTCCAACTACAAAAATTGATGGTGACGGGTCATCAGCCCAGTCAGCAAAATATACATATTTGTCATCATTCGATGATTTATAGCTGGCCTTGTATAAAAAATTTTTATCACTGCTTCTGCATTCCGTTCCATCAATCCGAATGACGCCGCCATTCGAGAGTGGAATTTCTTTATGCGTTTGACGAAGAGGTTTGGAACAACCAAACCAACCGCCACTCAAAACGAGCGCGAGGCAGAGGATGAGTTTGGGTTTCATACTTGCTTTCCCCACATACAATCTTCGCACTTTCCACTAAAACTCTCATTGTTCACCGCCATCGCTGAAAGCAAGTGCGCTAAACTTTTGTGCGCATAAATCAATCCATTTTCTTTAGTCGGCAAAGCTCCGTCCCACCCAGAGGAATCCAGCATATAAATCTTTCCAGATGGACCATCTGCTATAGTCGCCAGCCACACGTTACCATCTGATTCATTCGCGAACGGAAAGAATCCATATTCAATTAAAGGACGATCGCATCCATTTTTTATGAGAATCAGTTCAAACGATTGTGGGTCAAAAAAGCTGAACAGTATAGGCCAAGTAGAATGCCTGTTATGGTTTTCAAATTGCAAACTCGCCCCAACCAAACTGTAATTTGAAAGCAAAGCAGGAATCCACGGCGGAACTAAACTGCGAATGTCACCAGACAGTGTTTCCCATTTGGCGGACGGAATTTTGAAACTCGGCACTTGCAAGATTTGAACCCGCTTTTCAAGCGCAGCCGCAGCTTGCACCAACTCGTCGGGTAAAATATTTTCGTTTGCCATAATTCATTTTTCACGGCACGGGCAGTTCATCAAAGATTTTCTGGATGACCGTTTCGCTGGTTTTTTCCTCGGCCTCGGCTTCGTAGGTGATGGCCACGCGGTGGCGCAACACGTCCATGCCGATGCTTTTCACGTCCTGCGGCGTCACGTAGCCGCGGCCTTTCAGAAACGCGTAGGCCTTGGCCGCGAGCGTGAGCGCGATGGTCGCACGCGGCGACGCGCCGAGCTGGATGAAATCCTTCACCGCGATCTTGTAATGGTCCGGGTCGCGCGTGGCGCAGACGAGGTCCACGATGTAATCCTTCACCTTGTCGTCCACGTAAATGTCATTGATGATTTCGCGCGCCTTGAGAATCTGCTCCGGCGAGACAACCGCGCTGCACGTGGGCGTGCCGCTCGTTTTCGCCATCACTTCCAAAATCTGCCGCTCTTCCGCGCGGCTCGGATAACCGATCTTGAGCTTGAGCATGAAGCGGTCAACCTGCGCCTCGGGCAGCGGATACGTGCCTTCCTGCTCGATGGGATTTTGCGTGGCGAGCACGAGAAAAGGTTCTTCAAGCTTATAAGTCTGGTCGCCGATGGTGACCTGCTTTTCCTGCATGGCTTCGAGCAGCGCGCTCTGCACCTTGGCGGGCGCGCGGTTGATTTCGTCGGCAAGGACGAGGTTGGCGAACACCGGGCCCTTGCGGGTGCTAAAGCCGCCGGACTGCGGATTATAAATCTGCGTGCCAATGACGTCGGCGGGCAGCATGTCCGGCGTGAATTGCAGGCGCGAAAACTTCACGCTGATGCACGCGGCCATGGATTTGACGGCCAAAGTCTTCGCGAGACCCGGCACGCCTTCGAGGAGGACGTGGCCGTTGGCCAGCAGGCCGATGACCAATCGCTCGGTCAGATATTGCTGACCGACGATGACCTTGCCGAGTTCGTTAAACAGCGGATGCGTGAAAGCGCTCGCTTCCTTCACTGCTTCGTTTATTGCATTGATTCCTGTGCTCATGGTTTAGTTCGTTTTTTCGTGGACGACATTCTGACAAAAAGTTTGTTGCCGTGTTCAACCAAATTTATTCACCGCCGCGACTCAGGTGCCGGGCAAAACTTGCACCTGCTTCACCGTCAGCCAGCCGGTCTGGCCCGCGCCGCCGGCGACTTGAACCCAGTTGTCATGCCGGTCCAAAACGGAAAGCTCCGCGCCGTCGTGGACGGTGAACGCGTTCTGCGCATCGTCAAACGGCCCGCTGCGGGCGGTCGCCCCGGCGGAAACGACCACGGCGGTGGCCGACCAAAAATGATTTGCCGCCTGCACGCCCAGCACGGATGCGGAAAAAATGGTCAGGGTGGCAAACAGCCTGGTGGTGGTTTTCAATTTTGGAACCAGCGTGGGACGAAGCTGGCGCGCGACGAGCAGCGCCAGCGTCAACCAGAACAAAGCCGCCGTCAGCAGCGCGCCCTCATTCAACGTCAGCGCGCCGAACCAGCTTTGCCAGCGGCCGTCACGGAACGTCGCGCCCTGCACCTGGTTGCGGACAAACGCGAGGTTGGCGCGAATCTCGTCATCGCGCGCCGACAACTGCACGGCCCGGCGATACGCGGAGATCGCCAGCCCGAGATGGCCGGCCTTGAATTCCGCGTTGGCGTCGTTGAACAGCAGCGCCGTGGACTGCGCGCCGGTCTGGAGAATTTTTTCGTAGGCGTCCGCGGCGTCGGAAAATTTTCCCTTGGCATAAAGCTCGTTGGCGGCGGAAAAATCGGCGGCCACATCCGCCGCGGAAATATTTCCGGCCACCACCAGCGCGAACAAAATAATTAAATTTATTTTCACACCTTCACCTCCTGAAGTTCGCCCACAGTTTTCTCAAATTTTTCCGCGACGGAATACAATTCGCTGGTGCCGCGCACCGGCGCATAGCGCGCCTGGTTGCAAAGCTGAAACAGTTCGCGCAGGCCATCGAGCGTTTCTTTGGCTGCACCGCGTAAAACCGGATGCTCCTCGATCACGTTTTCCGTGATGGCCGAGGCGGGGCAATCCAGCCGCTCGCCCAGCTGTTCCTGCAACAGCCGGAACAGCGTGGCAAAAAATTCATCCGGCTGGTTCGCCGCCGAATATTTTTTCAAATCATCCAGGCCGCCGGCGATGAGCTGCGCCACGGCGCGCTGGCGGCGCAGGCGCGGATTGTTCGCCAGGTTGTCCGTGCGTTTGCGCCAGATGAACGCGGCCAGAAACGCCAGCACCGGCAGGCTTTGCGTCGCCAAGAAAACCGGCTGGGCCACGAGCGGAGTTTTGTTCTGCGAAAGCGTGCCGAGATTTTCCTTGATGGGCAAAATGTCCTGCGGCGCCTGGTTTTCCGGCGGGGAATTTTTATTTGCCGCGATCACCGGCATCGGCGAGGTGCCGGCGGCTTTCACGGTGAGCGGCACGGCGGCTTGCGTGAGCGTGTGATATTTTCCGTCGTCGGGGTTGAAAAATGAAAAGGAAAAAGGCGGCCATTCATGCACGTCGGCGTTCTGCGGGGTGACGATTTCTTCAAACGTCTTCTGGCCCTGAAGCCCGAGCGGGTCGGTGATTTCGGTCTTGGCCGTCGGCGGAAATATTTTGAAATTGTTCAGCGCCGACTGGTCGGGCAATTGAATCGCATCCAGCGCGCCACGGCCGGAGATCTGCACCCGCACGGTCAGTGGATCGCCGGCGGTGAGCGTGGTCGGACCGGCGGTGGCGGTCATCGTGAAATTGCCGACGGCGCCGGTGAAATCCGCAGGCCGGCCCTGCTCCGGCAGCGGCAGCGATTCCACGCTGACCTGCTCGGTGGCCAGCGGCACCTGTCTTTGTTCGCCCTGGTTGAACATCCGGAAAAACGGGTCGCCGCCCTGGTTTTGCGACGGCAGCACGACCACCATGTTGGCGGTGAACGGGCCGAGCGTGAGCCGGCCGGACTTGACAGCGGTGAGCGCGAGCGAAATGGGGAGAACCCGGTAAATATGGCTGCCAATCTGGGTTTGAGATTGTCTACCACCGCCGCTTTTGCCAATGGTCAGGCCGTCGGCAGGCGTGCCGGCGAACTGCGGCTGGCCATAATTCTGCACGTCGTCCCGCAGATAAATTTGCAACTGCGCGGTGAGCATCTGCCCGACATAAACTCTTTTCTGCGGCAGAATGAGCCTTATGAACGCGACCTGATCGCCGGAGTTGATGGCGTTGGCGGTCGGCGCGTCGGGCTTGGCGACGGTCAGCATCAACGGCGCGGTGGCCAGTTGCTGGCCGTTCACGTCCGCCGTCAGCGCGGGAATGGTGAACTCGCCTGCGCGCTGCGCGGTCACGGTGTAGCTGTAGGTGATGCTGGAACTGGTCTGGCCGTTGATGAAGCTGAACGAACTCGACGGCCCGACGTATTGAAATTGCAAGCCGTCAATGCCGGGAATGCCCGGCGCATCCGACGGCTGGACGCCGTCAAACTTGAGCGACAGCGTCGCCTGCTCGCCCAGCGTGATCGTGTCGCGGTCGAGCGACGCGGTGAACGACACCGCGCCAGCCACGGCGCTGAACAGCGCGACGGCGGCCATCACGAATAAAATTTTAAGTTTCAGCAGCATTAATTGTCCGGCCAAATTATGACAGACAAAGACCGGAAATGTTCACGATTTTTCCGCCGGATGAAAGTGCAAAAAATCGAACCGCAAAAGGCCCCCCGGTTTCCGTCGCCGGGCGAGAACAATGAAACCGTCGCCGCCACGACCGTGACCGCTGGCGGCCGATTTTGCGGTTTGACCGGCGGCGGCGTGATTGCTAGGCTTTCCGTCCGTCCCAGACGGTTTTTATGCGACATACCATTTCAGTTTTGGTGGAGAACAAGTTCGGCGTGCTCACGCGCGTGGCGGGCTTGTTCAGCGGCCGCGGCTACAACATTGACTCGCTCAATGTCGCGCCGACGCACGACGCCACCACCTCGCGCATGACCATCGCCACCCACGGCGACGAGGCCACGCTGGAACAAATCGTGAAGCAGCTCAACAAGCTGCCCGACGTGCTCAAGGTGCAGAATTTCAGCGAGGGCGAATATGTGGACCGCGAACTGGTGCTCGTGAAAGTCGCGGTGGATTCCAAGTCGCGCGCCGAGGTGATGCAGATCACGGATATTTTCCGCGCCAAGATCGTGGACGTGCAGCCCAAGTCGCTCACCATCGAAATCACCGGCACCGACAGCAAGGTGGAAAAATTCCTCGGCCTGATGAATTCGTTCGGCGTCCAGGAAATCACCCGCACCGGTAAGGCTGCGATGCCGAGAAAATAATTTTAACCGACAAAATAAATTTATGTCCAAAGTCTATACCGACAAAGACGCCGATCTCGGCGTGTTGAAAAACAAAACGCTGGCTATCCTCGGCTTCGGCTCGCAGGGCCACGCCCACGCGCTGAACCTCAAAGACAGCGGCCTCAAGGTCATCATCGGCCTTTACGAGGGCAGCAAGTCCATTCCGGTCGCGAAGGAAAAAGGATTTGAGGTCGTCACCACCGCTGAAGCGGTCAAGCGCGCCGATGTCATCATGGTCGCGCTGCCGGACACCAAGCAGGCCAAGTGCTACAAGAAAGACATCGAGCCGAATCTGACCGCCGGCAAAACGCTCGTGTTCTCGCATGGCTTCTCGATCCATTTCAAGACCATCGTTCCGCCGAAAAACGTGAACGTCATCATGGTCGCGCCGAAAGGTCCGGGCCACACCGTTCGCCGCCAATACTCCGAAGGCAAGGGCGTTCCGTCGCTCATCGCCGTTTATCAAAACCCCGGCAAGGACGCGAAAAAAATCGCGCTCGCCTGGGCCAAAGGCATCGGCGGCACGCGCGCCGGCGTCTTGGAAACGAATTTCAAGGAAGAGACCGAAACCGATTTGTTCGGCGAACAGACCGTGCTTTGCGGCGGCGCGAGCGCGCTCGTGCAGGCCGGATTCGAAGTGCTCGTCGAAGCCGGTTACTCGCCGGAAATGGCTTACTTTGAATGCCTGCACGAACTCAAGCTCATCGCCGATTTGATGAACGAAGCCGGCATCAGCGGCATGCGATTCTCAATTTCTGAAACCGCCAAGTGGGGCGACGTGAGCGTCGGCCCGAAGATCATTGACGCCAGCGTGAAGAAACGCATGAAGGCTGCGCTCAAGGACATTCAGTCCGGCAAGTTCGCCAAAGACTGGGTCAAGGAATACGAAGGCGGCTACAAGCGCTACAACGCGCTGCTCAAGAAGGGCGAATCGCATCCGATTGAAAAGACCGGCGCCAAGCTCCGCGCAATGATGCCGTGGATGAAAAAGCGTTCCATCAAAGGCGCGCAGGCCGCGTATTGATTTAGGAATCAAACACCAAAGCCGCTGGAAAAATCCAGCGGCTTTTTTTGCAACATCACATGGAAATTTTTGCGGGAGCCGGATTGCTCAAAATGCAATCCGCGTTTCATTTGAGTTGAATCTATGGCTAAATTCCCTGCGTGAAACTGTTTTACACCGGCCCGGTCATCAACGCCGAGATGCTCGTGATGATGCTGGAGAAGCACGGCATTGCCGCCACGCAGGCGTTCGTGGATCCCGCCGCGCCGGACGACAGCGATTTGAGCCGCCCCGCCCAGGTCTTCGTGCCGGAAGCCGATTACGACCGCGCCTACCAGCTCTTCTACGCCGAGCGCGAGGACGAACTTTGACGCTCGAAAATCTTTCGGGAAAATTCCGGGCGGGCTGACGACTTACTGAGGTGGCTGCTGCAATTAGATTATGTTTACGAGGCTGGACAACCTGAAGGCGTTTAGGCAGGCTCACAAGGTGGAAACGCCTCCGATTCTGAAGTCAACTACGGGCACGCCAAAAGCCAGACGCAGGGGACGTGGAAAACTCATCGCCATCGGCGGCGTCGCCGTCCTGGTGCTGGCCGGGGTGATGTTTCTGGCCCTGCACAAAAGCGATTCCGCCATCAGCGTCCAGACCGAGAAGGTTACGCGCCACACCATCACCGAAACCGTCACGGCCAACGGCAAGATTTATCCGGTCGTGCAGGTTCACATCAGCCCCGAAGTCAGCGGCGAAATCACCGAGCTGACCGTCAAGGAGGGCCAGTTCGTGCACAAGGGCGACTTGCTTTTGAAAATCAACCCGGACGTTTACATCGCCGGCCTGAACCAGGCCAAGGCCGGTTACGAGTCGTCGCTGGCGGCGAAAACGACGGCGGCGGCGAACCTGGAAAAGGCCGAGACGGATTACAAGCGCAACCGGGAGCTGTTCGACAAACAATTGCTTTCGGAATCGGATTACATTGGTTTCAAAGTCGCCCGCGACGTGGCCCTGGCGCAGGTTGAAAGCGCCGAAGACGAGGTCAACGTCGCCAAGGCCGCCGTGGACAATGCGCAGGATTTGCTCAACAAAACCACCATTGTCGCGCCGCTTGACGGCACGGTCACCAAGCTGAATTCACAGCTCGGTGAGCGCGTCCTCGGCACCGCGCAAAACGTCGGCACGGACATCATGATCATTTCCGACTTGAGCCAGATCGAGGCGCGCGTGGACATCGGCGAAATGGACATCGTGCTGCTCCAGCCGGGCGAGAAGGCGAAGCTGGAGGTGGATTCGTTCAAGAATAAAAAATTTACCGGCACCGTCACCGACGTGGCCGATTCGTCGGAAGGGCTGAACGCCGGCACCGGCCTCGGCGGCCTCGGTGGCGGCTCGTCGTCAGCGGGACAGTCGGCCACGCAGTTTCAGGTGTGCATCCGGGTGACCGAAGCCGACCAGTTCCGGCCCGGCATGTCCGTGACAGCGGAAATCGAGACGCGCACCCACGCCAACACCATCGCCGTGCCCATCGCCTGCGTCACCACGCGGCTGCTGGCACCGAAAGCCGGCGAGACCAATTCCGTCCCGACCAACTCCGTCACCGCGAATGCCGAAACCAATTCAGTTGGGTCCGACAAAAAAACCGAGAAACAGAAGCCCGTCGAAGTTGTTTTTGTCCTCGTCGGCAACCATGTGAAAACCGTGCCGGTGAAAATCGGCATCAGCGACGACAATTTCTGGGAGATCACCGACGGCCTCAAGGAAGGCGATGAAATCGTCACCGGCAATTACCGCGCCATCAGCCACGATCTCGATGACGGCAAGAAAATCGTGAAAAATTCCGCTACGTCCGGCAACCCGGGCATCCCCTGAACGTGAGTCTGATCCGTCTCCAGAAAATTTCCCGGCGCTACCGCATGGGCACGGAGACGGTTCACGCCCTGCGCGAAGTCACGCTCGACATCCAGCGCGGCGAATACGTCGCCATCATGGGTCCGTCCGGTTCCGGCAAGTCCACGCTGATGAATTTGCTCGGCTGTCTCGACACGCCGACCGACGGCAGTTACGAGCTGAACGGCAACCGCGTCAGCGAGATGAACGACAACCAGCTTGCCGAAATCCGCAACCGCGAAATCGGCTTCGTGTTCCAGACGTTCAATCTGCTGCCCCGGTCCGATGCGCTGCGCAACGTGGAGCTGCCGCTGATTTACGCGGGCATTGCCGTCGGCGAACGCCACCGGCTGGCGCTCGAATCGCTGGCCAATGTCGGCCTCGCCGACCGCGTCCATCACAAGCCCAACGAACTTTCCGGCGGCCAGCGCCAGCGCGTAGCCGTCGCGCGTGCGCTCGTGAACAAGCCTTCCATCCTGCTTGCCGACGAGCCGACGGGCAACCTCGACTCCAAGACCGGCACGGAAATCATGGCCTTGTTCCGGCAGCTCGCCGACCGCGGCCACACCATCATCGTCGTCACGCACGAGGAATCCGTGGCGCGTCACGCGCGGCGGATCATCCGCATCCTGGACGGTTTGATCGCCAGCGACGAGCCGGTGGAAAAATAATTTTTCCCGGCATGAATTTTTTCACCGAACTGCGCGAGGGGCTGGCGACTTCGTGGAGCGCCATCCGCGCGAACAAGCTGCGTTCAGTGCTGACCACGCTCGGCATCGTCATCGGCGTCGTCACCGTCACGCTCATGGGCACGGCCATCGCGGGCATCAACCGCGCGTTTGTGGAAAGCATTTCTTCCTTCGGCGCGGACGTGCTGTTCGTGAGCCGCAACAGCTGGTTCATCATGTCGGAGAAACAATGGCTCGAAGAACAAAAGCGTCCGCGCGTGACCCTCGCCGAAGCCGGTGTGCTGGAAAACCAGATGCAGCTGGCCGGGGCGGTCGCACCTGTCGCGGAAATGAACGAGCCCGTAAAATACAGCCGCCGCAACGCCAGCAACGTTTCCATCCTCGGCACGACCGAGCAATATTTGTTTACCAGCGGGCTGAACCTCGGGGACGGACGTTTCATTTCGCAGGCCGAGTGCGACGGCGGCCGGCCGGTGTGCGTCATCGGCTACGAGGTGGCCACCAATCTTTTTCAAAACGGGGAGCCGGTCGGCCAGGACGTTCTCATCAACCAGCGCGCGTTTGAAGTCGTCGGCGTGCTGGCCAAGCACGGCGGCTTTGCGGATGACAGCAGCGCGGACAACCAGATCATCGTGCCGCTGGCGGAGTTTACCTATGCATTCTGGCGAAATCCCGACTACTCCATCCAGGTCAAAGTGAAAAATCTCGGCGAGTTGGACGATGCGCAGGAGGAATTGCGCGGCGTGCTGCGCCGCTACCGCCGCCTCGCGCCTGACGAGCCGGATAATTTTTCCATCGGCCAGCAGGAACAATTTCTCGAGCTGTTTCACAAGGTCGCCGGCACCATCGCGGCCATCGGCCTGTTCATCACGGGCCTGTCGTTGTTTGTCGGCGGCATTGGCATCATGAACATCATGTTCGTCTCCGTCGCGGAGCGGACGCGCGAAATCGGCGTGCGCAAGGCCATTGGCGCCAAGCGGCGGACCATCCTGCTGCAATTCCTCATCGAGGCGGCGTGCATCTGCCTGATCGGCGGCATCATTGCGCTGCTCATCGCGTGGCCGGTGACGTGGCTGATGCAAAAGGCCATGCCCGCCGAGCTGTCGCCGGCCGTCATCGGTCTGGCGCTGCTGGTGGCGGTGCTGACCGGGCTGCTCTCCGGCTTTTTTCCCGCGTGGCGCGCGGCGCGCATGAACCCCGTGGATGCTTTGAGAAATGAGTAGGAACCACATCTCCATTTTCGCCGAGGCCCGCGAAAGTTTCCGCATGGCGACGGGCGCGCTGCTGGCGCACACGCTCCGTTCGGCGCTGACGCTGCTCGGCGTGCTCGTGGGCGTTTTTTCCATCATCGTCGTGATGACGGCGATGCGCGTGATGCAGAGCGACATTGAAAACAAATTAAGCTCGCTCGGCAGCCAGACCTTCATGGTGCGCAAATGGCCGGGGCTGTTTTTCGGCGGGGACGGCAGCGACTGGGAGAAATACTGGCGGCGCAAAAACGTCACGCTGGAGCAGGGCCATCGGCTGCAGGAACGCGCGACGCTGCCGTTGAGCATCGGCATGGAGGCGACGTTCTGGGCCGGCGAAATCCAGACGCGTTATAAGCAAAGCGCGCCGGACGTCCAGCTGTTCGGCGACACGCCCGGCAGTTTTCCCGCGCACAACTGGAATTTGCAGGAGGGCCGGCTGCTGGTGGACGCCGACGTGGACGGCGGCCGCCCGATCTGCGTGCTGGGCGGCGGACTGGCCACCAATCTTTTTCCGAACAGCTCCGCGCTGGGCGAACAATTGAAGATAGACGGGCTGCGTTACACGGTCGTCGGCGTGCTCGAACCCAAGGGTGGTTCGCTCGGCGGCAACCAGGATAACTTCGCCGTCATTCCGCTCACCGCCGGCCTGAATCATTATGGCCGCCGCTGGTTCAGCCTCGACATTCTGGTGCAGGCGCGCGACCGCGCGAGCTTCGACGCCACGGTCGAGGAGACGCGCGGCTTGATGCGGCTCATGCGCAAAACGCCGCCGGGCGAGGAGGATGATTTTGAAATCGCTTCAAACGATTCGATGATCGAACAGTTCAACGCCTTCACGCGCAAAGTGCGCATTGGCGTGGCGGTGGTCAGCTCCATCGCGCTGCTCGCGGCCGGCATCGGCATCATGAACATCATGCTCGTCTCCGTCACCGAGAGGACGCGCGAAATCGGCATCCGCCGCGCGATCGGCGCCAAACGGCGGAATATCCTGGTGCAATTCATTCTCGAAGCGATTGTGCTGTGCGAAGTCGGCGGCGCGATTGGCGTCGTGCTCGGCATCCTGGGCGGCAACCTGATGGCCGTCCTGATGAAACTGCCGCCGGTCGTGCCGGTGGACTGGATTGTCATCGGCCTGGCGATCTGCTCGGTGGTGGGAATTATTTTTGGAACTTATCCTGCATGGAAAGCCGCGAACCTTGACCCGATTGAATCACTCCGTTACGAATAAGCACAACCACCGGCGTCATTTCGGAACAGAATCGCTTCCCGATTCTCGCCGCATCAATTCCGTGCAGCCGAGAAGTTGGACCAAGCCAGCCGCCGGTTTCCAAGCTTGCCATCATCTCTCATATCATCAAACTTGCCGATGTGAATCAGGATACTTATGACGCACTGGTGATTGGCTGCGGACCTGGTGGCAGCAGCGCCGCCACCTTTCTGGCGCGCGCCGGCAAACGCGTGCTGGTGCTGGAAAAAGAAATTTTCCCGCGCTTTCACATCGGCGAATCGCTCCTGCCGTGCAACATGACCATCTTCCGCGACATGGGCGTGCTGCCCGCGTTGCAGGCGGCCGGTTTCCCGCGCAAGTTCGGTGCGCGATTCGAGCTCGGCAACGGTTCCATCGGCACGCGGTTCGTCTTCCGCCTGGGAAAATTCAATCGTGAACCGGAAGCCATCCAGGTCGAGCGGGCATCATTCGATCACGTTTTGCTCAAGCACACCCGCGCCTCCGGTGCCGACGTGCGCGAAGGCTGGTCGGTGACCAAAACGATTTCCGATTCCGACGGCGTAAAAGTCGAGGCGCGCGATCCCGATGGAAAAATTCACAATTTCCGCGCGGCTTATTTGGTGGATGCCAGCGGACGCGGCAACCTGACCGGCAACCAGGAAAATCTCCGCGAGACGCATCCGACCTGGAAAAAATTCGCCGTCTTCGGCCATTTTGAAAATGTCGTCCGCGATTCCGGCGAGGCCAACACCGACACCGTCATCGTCCGGCTCGAAAACAAATGGTTCTGGATCATCCCGCTCACCGCCGAAAAAACCAGCGTCGGCCTCGTCGTGGACAAGGATGAATTCACCAAGTCCGGCGGCGTGCCCGAAGCCATTTTCCAGCAGTGGATCGAATCCAGCCCGCCGGTGAAGGAACGGATGAAAAACGCGCGGCGCCTCGGCGATTTGCAGACGACCACCGATTTCAGCTATTACAACCGCAAGTTCGTCGGCGACCGGCTGCTGCGCGTCGGCGATGCCGCCGGTTTTCTCGATCCGATTTTTTCCGCCGGCGTTTTTCTCGCCATGTGGTCCGGCCGGATCGCCGCCGAGGCCGTCCAGAAATCGCTCGCCCAGGGCAAGCCCAACCGCCGGCTCTTTGCCAGCTACGAAAAGCGCGTCCGCAAGGGGCTGATGTTTTACTGGCACGTCGTGGAAAATTATTACACCACGCCGTTCATGGAACTGTTCTTGCAGCCGCGCAACCACCATGACCTCCCTTCCGCCGTGAATGCCGTGCTGGCCGGCGAACTCGAGGGCGGCTGGAACCTGCGCTGGCGGTTGAAATATTTTTTCCTGCTCGTCAAGCTCCAGAAACGCTGGCCGCTGGTGCCGCACCTTCCTTTTTTGCCGGGCCGTGCGAAGGAATCCAAAACCTCCGCATGCGCCATGAAAGCCTGAAAGGTCATCGGCGTTGAAAGAGTTCGCGTGCGCCTTCCAATTCTCATCTTACCCGCGCTGCTGTTGATGATTTGCGCCGGCTGCCGCACCGCCCCGCCGTTGCCGCCCGCCGATTTTTCCGCGCCCGGCTGGCACGTCCGGCAAGGCCAGGCCGTTTGGCTGCCCTCGCAAAACGGCTCCGAACTGGCCGGCGACCTGCTGCTCGCGACGAATGCGAATGGCGATTTCTTCGTCCAGTTTTCCAAAATGCCCTTCCCGCTGGCGACCGCCCAAACCTCCGGCGATCAGTGGCAGATCGAATTTGGCGCGGACAAATATTCTTGGCACGGACGCGGCACGCCGCCGGAACGCTTCGGCTGGTTCCAACTGCCGCGCGCGCTGGCCGGTGCAAAAATGGCGGGTAGCTGGAATTTTGAAAAACCGGCGGCAGATTCCTGGCGCTTGGAAAATCCGCGAACCGGCGAAGTTTTGGAGGGTGAATTTTTCCCATGAAATTTCGCTGGTGGGTGTGGCTGCTGCTCGTCCCGATAGTCATCGGGCTGGCGCGGCTGCATCTTGATGTCGAGATGCTCGACCTGCTGCCGTCGGAGGTTCCCGCCGTTCAAGGCCTCAAAGTTTACCAGCAACACTTCATGGACGCGCGCGAGTTGCTCGTCACCGTCCACGCGCCGGATCGCGAAACCGCCGGACGCACGGCCAAAGCCATCGCCGACAATCTGCAACGTGCGACCAATCTTGTCGCCAATGTCATCTGGCAGCCGCCGTGGTTGGAACATCCCGAACAGACAGCCGAACTGATCGCCTATCTCTGGCTGAATCAACCGCCGGACAAATTCGCCCAACTGGCGGGCCGGCTCTCGGAAACCAACCTTGCGACGGTGCTGGCCGCCACGCGCGACCAGCTGGCCACCACGCTTTCACCCCAGGAAATCGCGCAGTTGAGTTATGATCCCTTCGGCCTGACGCGCCTGCCCGAAAATGTTACCGGCATCGTTTCCGGTTTCGGATCGGGAGAGGAATTGTTCGCCTCCGCCGACGGCACGTTCCGGATCATTTTTGTCCAGGCGCGTGCGCCCTTGGACGGCTATCGCGAATGCACCAGCTGGTTCAACGCCGTAAAAACCATCGTCAACGGCAACTTGCCGCCGGCTGAAAAAATCAAAATCGGTTTCACCGGCCGGCCGGCATTCACGGCGGAAATATCCGGCAGCATGCAGCACGACATGATTTTGTCGGTCGGCGGCACGGCCTTGATCATCGCGGTTCTGTTTTGGTGCGCCCACCGGCGTGTCAAGCCGATGCTTTGGCTGCTGACTTTGCTGGCGTTGATTCTGGTGGCGACGCTCGCGCTCGGCGGACTGATTTTTGGCGTGGTCAACATCATCAGCATGGGCTTCGCGGCCATCCTGCTCGGCCTCGCGGTGGACTACGCCGTGGTGCATTATCAGGAAGCCCTCGCGCAACCGGAATTATCCATCCCGGAAATCCGCCGGGCGATTGCACCGAGCATTTTCTGGGCGGCGGTCACAACGATTTCCGCGTTTCTTGTTTTGAACTTCGGCGGCCTGCCCGGCCTGGCCCAATTAGGTTCGCTCGTCGGCATCGGCGTGGCGCTCTCGGCCGGCGTGATGATTTTTGCGTTCCTGCCGCCGCTGTTTCCGCAGCGGATGAAGCCCCGGTTAAACCGGATTACCGCCGAAGCCCAAAATGATTCCGACCTGCCGCTGAATCCTCTTCGGAGAGAAATCGTCTTTGCAGGCACGGCCATTTTGATTTTGTTCTGCGCGGCAATCCTATTTTCCGGTCTTCCGAAAATGGACCCCACCGCTGATGCTTTGCGCCCCCGTGACAGTCAGGCCTACGCGACGCTCGACGCCATCAAGGAAAATTTGAATCAAAAGCGCGAGCCGCTCTGGCTGGTCGTTTCCGGCCGGGATGAAAATGAAGTCGCGCGCCGGCTCGACGCCGTTTTGCCGGTGCTCGACGGCGCTGTTTCCAACCAGACGCTTTTTGGTTTCACATTGCCCAACGCGCTCTGGCCACGGCCGGAGTTTCAGGCGGCCAATCGTGCGAACGCGCAGCAGCTCGCCGCCGAAATTGATCTGTTCCATGCCGCCGCTTTAACCAATGGCTTTTCTGAGGCAGCGCTCGGGCTGACCGGAAGTATTTTGGAAACCTGGCGCCGCGCCGCCGCGGCCACAAACGTCTTCTGGCCGTCAAATCCGCTTTGCACCTGGATTTTTGAAAAACTGGCGGTGCATGAACCGCAGAATTTTTTCGCCGTCGGCTTCCTCTATCCCGCCACCAACGCGACGGGAGCTGCGTTCACCCGGCTTGATGCGCGATTGCCGCGGGACGGTGTCTGGCTCTCCGGCTGGGAATTGTTGGGCGGGACGGTTTTGGCCTCCGTCCAAAAAAACCTATGGAAACTGCTGCTGCCGATGGCCGGCCTCATCTTGCTTTCGCTCTGGCTGGCGTTCCGGCGGTTTGCGGAGGGGTTTTTCAGCCTCGCCATTTTGTTGTTGAGCGGACTGGGCCTGCTGGCGGCGATGAAAATCTTCGGCTGGTCGTGGAATCTGCTCAACCTCATGGCGCTGCCGCTGATTCTCGGCACGGGCGTGGACTACAGCATCTTCATGCAGCTCGCCCTGCGGCGGCACGGCGGCAATTTGCAGCTGGCCCATCAGTCCGTCGGCCGCGCGCTGCTGCTGTGCGGCGGCACGGCGATCGCCGGCTTCGGCACGCTTGGCCTGTCGAGCAACGCCGGCCTCTCCAGCCTCGGCCGGGTGTGTGCCATCGGCATCGCGGGCAACATGTTGATTTCAGTTTTCCTGCTGCCGGTCTGGTGGAAATCATTGCTTGGCGATAAAAACCTGAAATCCACCGCAAAGATTTCCGTGCCGTCACAGTTTTACGGCGCGTTCATCTGGCAGGCCGGCTTGGCGCTCGGTCGGTTCGTTCCGGCGCCGGTGTTTGCGCTGTTTGCCCGGCTGCTGGCCGCGATCTACTGGCGGCTGGCCGCGCACCGGCGCGAGATCGTGATCCAAAATCTGCTGCCCGTTTTGGACGGCGACCGCCGGCAGGCCGTCCGCACCGGGCGGGAATTGATCACGGATTTCTTTCTTAAAATCACCGACCTGTGGCGTTATGAAAGCGGCGTAAAGTTTGCAAGCGGCCAGGGCGATTGGAAAGGCTGGGAACATTTCACGGCCGCGCACGCGCGCGGCCAAGGCGTGCTGCTCGTCACGCCGCACCTCGGCAACTGGGAATTCGGCGGCGCGTTTCTCGTTGAGCACGGCTACCAGCTGCTCGTGCTCACTCAGCCCGAACCGGATCAGAAGCTGACCGAACTGCGGCAGGTTTCCCGCGCGCGGCGAGGCGTCGAAACGGTGGTGGTCGGCGAGGATGCCTTTGCCTTCATTGAAATCATCAAGCGCCTGCAGGCGGGGGCCACGGTGGCGTTGCTGGTGGATCGGCCGCCCGCGCCGACGGCGGTGACCGTGAACCTGTTCGGTCGCCCATTTCCCGCCTCCATCGCCGCCGCCGAACTCGCCCGCGCCTCCGGCTGTGCCATCGTGCCGGTCTATATCGTGCGCCAGCCCACCGGCTATCTCGCGCGCATTTTGCCGGAAATCGCCTATGACCGCGCCGCCATCGGCAATCGCGAGCACCGCATCCGGCTCACGCAGGAAATCCTGCGTGCGTTCGAGCCGTCCATCCGGCAGTATGCCACGCAATGGTTTCATTTCGTCCCCATCTGGCCGCAGGAAAAAAAATGAGCCGGCTTCGCTTTATCGGCATGGCCGTTGCCGCCTTCATCGCGGCGCAAAATCTTTTTGCCGCCGACACCAACGCCGTGCTCGACGCCTGGTTCGCCGCGCAAAAAAATTTGCAGAGCTGGTCCGCCGATTTTGTCCAGACGCGCACGCTCAAGACGCTCACGCAGCCGCTCACCGCCAAAGGCCATGTGGATTTCGTCGCGCCGGACAAATTTCATTGGGCGCTCGGCGAGCCGGCCCGCACCATCGCCGTGCGCAGCGGCGACGAGATGTTTGTGATCTATCCGCTGCTCAAGCGCGCCGAACGCTATCCGCTCGGCGACAACACGCCCAAACAATTGCGCGACATGATGTCACTGTTGCAGGCCGGCTTTCCGCGCAGCCGGGAGGAGTTTGAGGCGCAGTTTCAAGTCCTGTCGCTCACCGAGACCAATGGCGACTGGCGCTTCGCGCTCCAGCCGAAAAGCCAGTTCGCCGCTCAAATGATGCCGGAGCTGCGAATCTGCTTGGCGACCAATGATTTTTCACTCCTCAGCACCGAATTAATGTTTGTGGATGACTCGCGGATGCGCAGCGATTTCACGAACGCCGTGGTGAATCCGCCGCTGGACGAAAAACTTTTTGAATGGACGCCGCCCGCCGATTTCAAGGTCACCAACCCGCTGGCCCCATGAACTCCGCCGCCGATCTGCAGCGCGCGCTGAATCTTCTGCCGCACGGCGCGGAATTCCGGTTCCTTGACCGGCTGACCAAATTGAATCCCGGCCACAGCGGTGAAAGCGAATACCAGGTGCGCGGGGACGAGCCGTTTCTGCGCGGGCATTTTCCCGGCGAACCGATGTTCCCTGGCGTGCTGCTCGCCGAGGCCGCCGCGCAACTGGCCGGCGTCGTGGCCCAGAGCGATCCAAAAATTCCGCCGCTGAAAAATCTGAAGCTCACCGCGCTGCGGCAGGTGAAAATTCTCGGCACGGCGCGTCCGGGTGAAACGATTTTGCTGGAAGCGAAACTCACCGGCCGGCTTGGCAACCTGGTGCAGGCGCAGACCGCCGCCAGCGTGAACGGCCAGACGGTGTTGCAGGCGGAACTGGTTTTGAGCGGCGAAGCTACCGGGCCGGTTTAGGGCATATCCTGACGTAGCGCAGGCTTTTCAGCCTGCGGGTTCAGGCGACTTTCCAGTCGCCTCTTCGTACTGATGAAACACGGGACAAGAATGTCCCGCAAACCCGCAGACAAGAATATCTGCGCTACCTCAAAGTTGAAACCGCCCTGGCCGCCGGAACCGGAAGCATGCTTTTAATTCCCGTTCCAAGGCGTTCGCTCACCGTTGCGCAATATACTCGCTCAAAATCCCGTTGCTGACGGTGCGTTTGACGCCCTTGAAACCGCCGACTGCCAGCGCCGCGAGGATGACCGCCGGCGGCACGCATTCCGCGATCGTGGCCCAGTAATACTGCATCAGCTTCACGGTGGATTTATTTCGGCGGCGCAGCCAGCCGATGCGCGGCACCAGTTGTTGCATATAGAATCGGATCAACGGCAGTGCCACGCGATTCGTGGGCCGGGTAATTTCCAAGATCAAAACCTTTCCCCCCGGCCGCAGGACACGCCGGAATTCGGCAAAGAGCCTGCCGAGATCCTCGACGTGCCGCAGGGCGTAACCCATGCAAACAAAATCACAGCTCGCATCCGCGCACGGCAACGCCTCGCCCGTGCCTTCCAGCAACGTCACCGGGTTGCGCTTTCGGTTCTCCGCCAGCATGCCTCGGCTGGGGTCCACGCCGGTCACCAGTTCGGGCGCCACGCCAAGTTCGAGCGCGGCCTTGATCATCAACCCCGTGCCGGTCGCCACGTCCAGCAGCCGCATTCCGTTTGTCAACCCGGCCCGCCGCAACGCCTCCCGCCGGTAAATCTGGTCACGGCCGAACGACATCATGCCGCTCACCCAGTCGTAGTCCGGCGCGGCCTCGTCGAACAGTTCATTGACGAAGTTCTGCCGGGCCGCCGGGGCCGCATAGAATTCGGACAACGGGCGATGCGGCGATAATGGGGTCGCCGGTAAATCGGGTTGTTCGTTCATCTGTTCACGTTGCCAATCGCTGCCCGGAAGTCAAACGTGTTTGGTTGGGCGTTTCCAAGAAGTTTACGGCCATTATCCCGGTTCATCATGCCAGTCGTTTCGTCACCGGCAGATTTTCATTGTTGCTGGATGACATTTGGCGCGGAAACGAGCAGCCAGCGCAGGTGCATCCCGGCGACAACGGAACCCATTTTTCTTAAAAAGTCCGTCGTTAAACAGCAAAGGATAGTCGTTAAACAGCAAACGTTAGCCGCTAAACAGCAAAGTTTAATCACTAAACTTCAATGGTTAGTCGCAAACCTTTGAAGTTTAACCGCAAAACTTCAAAGGATAACGAAGTGCCGGCCAAGGAGGCTAAAAGGGGAAGGCAGAATCTGACGACGGCCAAGACGTATCTGGTGAATGCACGGGCCATCGGCGGCAGCACGGGCGCGAGCGCGTGGATCAGCACTGGCAGCATCGTCTGCACCTGATAAAATGGCAGGGGCAGTCGCGCTGCGACGCCCCCGTTGGCGCTTTCCAGTTTTTCGGCCAGCGGAATCTTGAAACCCTGGCCGCCGGAGACGGGAAAGCGCGGGCAGGGGGACGGCGCAGCGCACCATCCCTACCAATCGGGGATTTGTCCGGCTGTTCCGGGCAGGCGGGCGGCTGGCAATAACGGTCTCGTATTGCTGGTCGCCCGGTTTTTATTTCACCGGTGGGCTGCTTGGCTAGGAGGGACGAGCCGTTTCAGTCCGGCACCAATTTCCGCAAATCCTTCGGGAGCCACCAGCGCAGCAGCGGGCCGCACATGGCTGTCGTTGCCAGCGCCATGATGACCAGCATGGTGAACAGCGCGGGCGTGAGCAGCTTGAGTTCGAGGCCGACGTTGATGGCGATGAGGGCCATGAGCCCGCGGGTGCTCATCAGCGCGGCGATGCAGCCGGCCTCGCGCGGCGGCTGGCCGGTGAGGCGCGCGCCGAGGTAGCAGCCGCCGAGTTTGCCCACGACGGCGGCCGCCAGCACCATCGCGCAAGCCAGCCATGCTTCGGGCGTTGCGAGCGAACCGATCTTGGTGTTCAAGCCGGTGTTGGTGAAAAATATCGGCACGAAGGCGACCAGCACCACGCCGGAAAAACGGTCGCGCCACGCTTTCACAATGCCGGGCTCCTGATGCAGGCAGGTGCCGAACAGGAACGCGCCGAAGATGACGAAGATGCCAAGGTAATGCGTGATGAGACAACTGCTGAACAGTGCGATGAGCAGCAGCGCGAGATAGGAATCGGGCATGACCTTTTCGGTCGAACCGGCGAGGCTCTTTTGCCACCGCCGGCGCAGCCACGGCCCGAGAACTTTCTGCAGCAGCACAAAAAATCCGGCGATGCCCGCAAGCTGCAGGAGCAGATGCCAGCCATTGAAATCCGCCGTGACCAGCGCGGTGGCGACGCCGAGCAGTACCCAGCCAATGACGTCGTCAATGGCCGCCGCGCTGATGCCCATCGCGCCGACGGCAGTGCGCTCCAGTTTCATTTCCAGGAGAATCCGGCCCATGATCGGCAGCGCGGAAATGGACAGCGCGATGCAGAGAAAGAGTTCAAAGCCGAAGCGCGGCGTGTCCGGCGCAAATGTTTCATGCAGCCACGGCGCGATGCCCAGCCCGCACAAAAACGGCGCGGCGATGCCGAGAACGGACACGGCGGTGATGGTGCGCGAACGCGACCGCAGATGGCTGTAGTCAAATTCCATCCCGACCTGGAATAGCAGGAAAACCAGGCCGAGCTTGCCGAGGAGCTGAAGCGATTGCTGGGTTTCCTTGGGGAACAGCACGGGCCAGTCCGCCGGCCAGATCAGGCCGAGCGCGGACGGGCCGAGCAAAATGCCCGCCGCGATTTCGCCGACGGCGAGCGGCTGGCCGAACTTTTTGCCCAGCCGCCCGAACGCCCACGCGGCGGCGATGATGATCATCCACTGGATCAAAACGAGCGTCAGATGGCCCTCGATGGCGACTGGATTCATAAAACGACTGCTGGCAAATAAGGGTCTGCCGCCGGCAAATCAAGGAGAAACCGTTTCAGGCGATGGTGCCGGCAGCAAACCGCCGCCGCCATTCCACGCGCGACACCTTTCCGCGCGGGCCGGCCTGCAGCGCTTCCACAAACCGCCATTCGCGCGGCACCTGCCACGCGGGCAGCTTTTCCAGCAGAAATTGTTTCAAGGCCGGTTTACCGATATCGGCGACGACGATGGCGACAATGATTTCCAGCCGCTCTGCATCGCGGCTCGGCGCGCCGAAGACGAGGCACTCGCGCACCTGCGGATGGGCGAGCAGCGCCCGTTCGATGGTTTCCGGCGAAGCTTTCCGGCCGGCGACATTAATCTGGTCGCCCAGCCGTCCGCGCAGAAAAACCTGCTCGTCTTTTATTTCTGCCAAGTCGCTCGTCTGAAAAATGCCGCCGCCGAGCGAAGCGGATTTTGCCGGCCAATACGTTTCCGCCACCGCACGGCTCTGCACGGTCAGGCAGCCGTCGGCGTTCACGGATAAATTCACATTGCGCATCGGCGCGCCGGCCAGTGCGGCATCCGTGCGCGGCGTTTCGCTCGCGTCGTAGGCGATGCCGCCGCATTCCGAGGAGCCAAGAAAATTGTGAATTTTGAGGCCGCATGATTTGAAAACTTCCTGTTCCAAATTCATCGGCAACGGCGCGCCGGCGGAGATCGCCAGCCGGACATTGGGCGGAATCGCACCGGCCTGATGCCAGGCACGCCACATCGCCGGCACGGCCGGAAGCGTGATGAATTTTTCTGTTTCCGCCGCGCGCCGGACGATTTCCGGCAGCGGCACGGGCGCGAGAATCAACGGAATGCCGTGGAGCAACAGCGGCAAAACCAGATTGGAAAAGCCATACGAATGCGCCAGCGAGATGACGCCGAGGTTTGGCCAGTCCGGCCGCAGCCCCATCGTGGCGACGATGTTTTCCGCATCGGCCGCGAGTTGTGCGGGCGTGAAAGCCACGAACCGGGCCATGCCGCCGGTGGCCGAGGTGGTTTTGAGATGGACACAATTTTTTGGCGGTGTGGAAATCTTCGGCGGGGCATGGCCGGATTCGAGCGGGCAGGCGTTTTTGTTTTTGCGCCAGGCGGCCAGCAGGTCGAAAATAAATTCAGCCGAATGCCCTTGCGGGAACGCCGTGCCGGCGTGGCCAATGTTTCTGACTTCGCCGGCCGCGAACAGTTCGGCAAAGGTCCAGCGGTGGCCCGATGCAACGTCGCGCAGCGCAAGTTCGTTGCGGCGTTCCGAGGAAATGTTCCGCCACCGTTCGTAAAGCATTGTCAGCTTGGTAACGCAGTCGTAACTTGTTGCCAAGCTGATTTGCATGGACACTGAAACATTTCCACGCCGGTTCGATTTCACCCGCGACAGTTTTGCGTTCGCGAACGAGCTGGTCTGGGAATACCGGACAGACGCGGCGACGGGCAAAAGAACCTTTGGACAGCGCCATCCAAAACCGGAATACGCCCACCGGTGTTTTGCCCTCGCGCGGGTGGCCAGGCAATTTTTTTATCACGCACGGTTTATGGTGGACCAACCAGTTGCGACAGATCAAATTTACCGGCAGCTTGTTCGTGCCGTCATTGCCCGGCATCCGCGAACCTCCAGCAAGCCCCGTGATCAAATCATCATTCCCGGTTTCGCGGGCCTGCGCGACTTCAGCCAGGCGCAGGAAAAACTTTTGAAGATTGAATGCGGCGGCGCGTGGCGCTCGTATTTTTTGCGGAGCCACTGGCGGATGGCTTTCCCGTTTTCCCGGAATCATCAGGCGCGCACTGCCGAGGGTTTGGTCGCCGCGCTTGGGAAAAAAAATCTGCCCCTGCTTCATCTGATGGATTTCCCGACGGTGTCGATCAATCACTGCATCGTTCTGTTCGGCGTGGAGGACACCGGTCGCGGCTGGGAGTTCGAATCTTACGACCCGAACAATTTCAGGACACCGGAACGGCTGGCGTTTGACCGGGCATCGCGAACTTTTATTTTACCGGCAAATGCCTGCTGGCCCGGCGGGGCGCTGAACGTCAGTCACATCTGCCGCTCATGGTTTTTCTGATGGGCGGAGTCGCGCCTGGGGCGCCAGAACAACGGGCCGAAAAAGGACAGGCCACAGACGTTGATGCCGCAGATGTAACCGATTTTGTATAGGCGTCCCGAATTATCCGCCGCAAAGATTTCCACGTTCTGGCCGAGGAGCAGGCTCGGCAGCGCCAGCGGCATCAACGCGCCATGCAACATGCCGTAGCCAAAGCCGAATGTTTTATTTTTTGGAAAAGCCCGGGGCGATGACCAGCCGTAAAACCAGCCCAGCAACATTGAGGCGATCAGAAAAGTGGCGATTTTCCTCAACCACAACTTCCGGCGGGCGGCGGGGATTGGAACATGGTCCGATAGGGTCGGCATTTCAGCCACAGCATGATTTTCCACGGCGGTGGCGCGCAAGCAGAATTTCAAGAAATGAAGGCGGTTGGGTAATGCCGCAAAATTCGCCCTTGAAAAGAGCCATCCAGAAACGCAGGCTGGCAGTGTCGGTTTGCGGACCATGATTTTTTAAGCGGATGGCGATACAAACTAAAAACTGGTTGAAAAACATTTTGCAGACCGCAGCCTTTTTTGGGGCGTATTTTGTTTTTGCGGTGCTTGGTTCGTTGGTCAGCCTGGCGTGCGCCGCGCCCGCAGCTTTATTTCGCGGGGTGCGCGCCCGTTTTTTTGGCCAAAAGCTGATTCACCTGCTGTTCGTTTTTTTTGTGGGGAATTTAAGGGCATTTGGCCTGATTGAACTTGATGCGGCCGAGTTGTCCGAACTGCGCGAGGGCGGCGGGTTGATCTTGGTGGCGAACCATCCCTGTCTGCTGGACGCAGTGCTGTTGGTTTCCCAAGTGCCGCACGCAGTCTGCCTGATGAAGGGGAGTCTGGCGCGAAACATTGTTTTGTCGGGGACGGCGCGGCTGGCCGGGTTTATCCATAATAAATCCGGCTTGGGCCTCGTCAAACAATGTGAGGACCGACTGAAAGAGGGGGCAAACCTGCTGATATTTCCCGAAGGCACGCGAACCGTGAGCGAACAATTGCTGCCCTTCAAAATGGGGTTCGCACTGGTCGCCGTCTTGACCCGGTCGCCAGTTCAAACCATCATCGTCACTACGGACTCCAACTATCTGGGCAAAGGCTGGCCGTTTTTTAAGAAGCCGGCTTTCCCCCTGCGTTATTCCCTGCGGCTGGGCCGGCGGTTTCAGCCGGAGCCCGGCGAGGATGCAAAAAGTTTTGGCGGCGCGGTGGAGAACTATTTCAAGGAAAAGCTGGCATACTCCAGCAAAGTAAATTTATCTGCGCCCCAAAGAAAATGACACCGAGCCAAACGCATCTGGTCATCATCCCCAGTTACAACACGGGAAGCAAACTGACCGGAACCGTCAAGCAAGCCCTGGCTTGCTGGCAGCCCGTGTGGGTCGTGATGGATGGCTGCACGGACGGCAGCGCGACCGCCCTGACGGGAATAAGCGCGCCGGAAAATGGCCTGCGGATATTGTCCTTGGAATGCAATTCTGGCAAGGGCGCAGCCGTGCTGCACGCCTTGCTGGTTGCAAGCCGGGAGGGTTTCACCCATGCGCTGGTGCTGGATGCGGACGGACAGCATTCGGCGGCCGATATTCCCCGTTTCATGCAGGCTTCGGGAAAAAATCCCGCCGCTATGATTTTGGGCGTGCCACAGTTTGCCCCTGATGCGCCGGCATCACGTCGTCACGGCCGGCGCGTGGGAAACTGGTGGGCCAACCTGGAAACCTTCTGGGGCGGCGTCGAGGATTCGCTGTTCGGTTTTCGGGTTTATCCCATCCAGGAATCGGTGCGCATTCTACAGGGCACGCGCGGCGCGCGGCGGTTCGATTTCGACACGGAACTGGCCGTGCGGCTTTTTTGGGCCGGCGTGCCGCCGGTCAATCTTCCCGCGCCGGTCCAGTATTTCAAACCGGCGGAAGGCGGAACCTCCCACTTCCATTATTTGAGGGACAATTTACTACTCATCCGACGGCACAGCTTGCTCGTGTTGGAGATGCTGCCGCAAATAAGGCGGATCTGGAAATTGCGGCAACGGGCGCGGCAAATGTTCAGACCTTCTGATCCCAAATGAAAAAAATCCAGAATTTGACTCCGATTATTGCTGGATGCTGGTGACCTTGTCGTCGTCAAAATGAACAACGAACGTGGCGAAGGTATCCCGCCAGTAACGCCATTGATTGCCATTCAAGGTCGGCGTCTGGTGCTTTGGCGGATAGCCCAAGGCGGCGATGACCGCGTCCTTGCTCATGCCAGGTTCCACGTCGCCCGCCTCGATGCTGTTTTTTTCCTTGGTGCTGAAGCGCGAAAGATCCGCCGCCGTCTTGCCAAAAGTGCGGTGAAAGATGCCGTTGATATTTTCACCGGAATACTTTTCGACATTGACGATTCTCAAGTCCGCGCCGTCCGGAAGCGTGACATCAATTTCCTTCTTGTTCGCCTTCACAAAGGTGACTTCCGTGTTGACCGGCACAAAAGTGCCGGTTCGATAATTGGTGGTGCGATGAACGTTGTCCTCGTAAAACAGGCTGAACTGGGTGTAAAATTTATCCCCTTTGACCGCCGAAATGGTGTTGGTGTCCGCCGCGGTCAATGGCTGTGCGGGCACCAGAAGTATTCCGCAGACGGTCGTCAGCGCAAAAATTAAAGACCTTGAAAATCTTTTCATGAAAGGAAACTTTCCAGAACTGGACGTCATGTCAATTCAAAAGCAAACCGCTGCGGATATGCCGGCTGCGCCCGGCTTCACTTTGAACCGGTTGGGACGCTGGTTTTTCACCCGCCGCCGGTCCGCCCTAGTTCTTATCCTGATCGTGGGACTGACCACGCCCGTGCTGCTTGCGCTCAATTGGAATCACAAATTGTTTTTTATCAGTCTGGAGCTGACCACAAAGTTTTTTATTGTTTATCCGGCCATTCGCGCCAACTGCCGCTGGTTTGGGCCGGTCGTCACCCGCTTTCGCACGCAGAAAAACGCTGTTTGGCTGACCATTGATGATGGGCCGCATCCCGAAGACACGCCGCAGTTGCTCCGGTTGTTGAAAAAAAACAACGCGTCGGCGACGTTTTTTGTCATTGGCCGGCGGGCGCAAAAATATCCTGAACTGGCGCGGGCGATTTTGAGTGATGGTCACACGCTCGCCAACCATACCCAGACTCACCCGGCGTTATTTTTCTGGAGTTTTCTCGAAACCCGGTTTAAACGGGAAATGGATCAATGCACCGAGACGCTGCAAAAAGCCACCGGCGAACAGCCCCGCTGGTTTCGTGCACCGGCGGGCATGGCCAATCTGTTTCTGCATTTTTTACTGTGCGACCGGAACATGAGGCTCATCGGCTGGTCGGCGCGCGGGTTTGACGGATTGTTTCACAACACCGAAACCATGGCCCGCCGGATCTACAGATCAGTCCGGCCCGGGGCAATCATTCTGTTGCATGAAGGCCGGCGCGACCGACAGGGGCGTCCGATTAATCTACTTCTGGCCGAAAATATTCTGACCGGGCTGAAGGCGAAAGGCTATGTTTTCGTCGTGCCCGACGAAAAAGACTTTTTATAAAATCCGTTCAGCATTCCGCGCGATGGTCCGGGCTTGAAAGTCTTTTCGCGACTGGAGCTTGAGTTAAGTCCGTGCTTTGCTTATCTGACAGCATGTTTTTACGTCAGCGTTCCACGCAACTGGAATATTTTGATTTGCCTGACCGCACGGAGGCAGAGATTGCCGCCTCATTTCGTGAACTCAACCGCGTGAACTGTCTGTTTCGCTTCTCGCATCCTTTTGAATCAATATTACCCCAATGGCTTGGCCCAAAGAATTGTGAGCGGCTCGACATTCTCGACGTGGGCGCAGGCACCGGATTGCTTGGCAAAATATTGACGGAATGGGCGCAGGAGCGGGGCTGGCACTGGCGATTCACCAACCTGGACACAAACCCGGTCGCACTGAAAATCGGCGGTCAACCAGACAGTGTCGTGGGTTCGGCGTTGCAACTGCCATTCGCCGACGGCAGCTTCGATCTCGTCGTCGCCTCGCAAATGACCCACCACTTGACCGATGAGGAAGTCGTCACGCACTGGCGCGAGGCGTGGCGGGTGACACGCGACGCCATTTTCATCTGTGACCTGCACCGCAATCCTGGGCTTTACGCGCTGGTCTGGCTGACGCTGCACGTGATGCGCGCAGACCCCACCGTCCTTGAAGACGGTTTAATTTCGGTGCGACGAGGATTTCGCAAAAACGAATGGCACCGACTGGCGGCCCGGGCAGGAATCCCCGAGGCCAGCATCTGGCGTTATCATGGCACGCGGATCGTGTTACAGGCGCGAAAAATTTCGTGAGCCGACCAACCGCACGACCAACCCAGGTGTCGGCGAGCGGATTGATTTTGCAGCCCAGTGTTCAAAAACCTTCCGGATGAGGATGAAACCAACCCTTTTCCACCTATGAAAACGGTGGGCAACTATGGTTTTAATTCGAGCGGGAAATCAATCCACGCTGTCTGGATGCAAGTCTATCTTGAGGATTGAGCCGTCGGCAGCGGAAAGAACGACAACGCCAATGTCCGCGTCATTAGCGGGATTGGCCAGCTTGGCGGCCCAGAGCTTGACGCGCCACTGCGGGCCGTTGTCGCCGTGTTCGAGCCAGAGTTGGGTGGCCTTGAGCGTGAGATTTTTCAGCAGCGGCTGCGTGGTGGCAATTCGAATCGCGGCGTCGGAATCGATTTTTAATTTTGTTGCCTCCAGCGGCTGCCTCTTGTCGGTGAATCTTTGCAACAGCCGCCAAGGGCGCGAGACATCCATTTTCTGTCCAGCACCGAATTTCATCTCGACGGCCCGGAACGTCGTGTCGGGATCATAATAAACCACATACCAGATGTCCGGCGTCAGGCTGGCGATGGATTTTTCCGAGCGGATCTGGACGACTTTGTCCTTGCTCTGCACGCCGACATACGGGTCGCCCGCCTTGACGAGTTGAAACGCGGTCGGCTCGTCCGCCCGCGCCATGCCGGTGATCAGCACCGCCAGCACCAAACTGAAAGATAATTTCAACCAAGTATCCATTTAATGAATTTAGTCGCGCCGGCCAAAACTGCAAACTCCATTTTGCGGATGAAATGCGTTGCTTCAAAACCTGCTGACAATTTAAATAGCCGCGTGCCGGAGCACGATTATTATCCAACCGGAGCCGACTTGAACGCCGGCGGGCCGGCCCAGATTGAACTGCAGACGCGGGCCGCCACCGCAACGCGCGCGCAATTCGGCCGCGAGGTCTTTGTCCGGGCCGTGGTCGAGGCTTCCAATTTCTGCCGCGAAAATTGCGCCTACTGCGGCATGCGCCGTGACAACCGGGAATTGAAACGCTTCCGCGCGCGCCACGAACAGCTCGCAGAAATGCTCGTCCACCACCGGCCCGCCAGCGTCACGGACATCAACATCCAGACCGGCGAAGACCCGGTGGCCGTCCGCGAGATCGTCCTGCCGCTCATCGAGACCCTGCGGCGCGAAACCCCGCTCGGCATCAGCGTCTGTCTTGGCACATTGACGCCGGAAATCTACCGCGAACTGCGCTCCGCCGGCGCGACGATTTACATCATCAAATTTGAAATCGCCGACGCGGCGCAATATGAAAAACTGGAGGCGCCGGGCACATTTGATGAACGGCTGCGCCATGTCCGGCTGCTCGCGGAAAGCGGCTGGAACGTCAGCTCCGGATTCATCGCCGGTCTGCCGGGACAAACGCTGGACGGCTTGCTGAAAAATTTTGAACTCGCGCGCGCGCTGCCCCTACGCGGCTGCAGCGTCAGCCCGTTCATTCCTGGCAACGAAACGCCGCTGGTGAAAAGTCCGGCGGCGGATTCAAACTGGACTTTGAATTCCATCGCCGCGCTGCGGCTGATGCGGCCCGACTGGGTCATTCCCGCCGTCAGCGCCCTGAACCTGATGGCGCAAGACGGCTATCGCCATGGCCTGCGCGCGGGCGCCAACCTCGTGACCATCAACCTTACGCCGGATGAGGTGCGCGGCGACTACGTCATCTACAAGCGTGACCGTTTCATCATGACCGAGGAACACGTGCTCAATGCCATCGCGGCGGAAGGGCTGACGCCGGCGAAAACCGGCCTGGCGGATTTTTATCTGGAGAACGCGGCGGAAAATCTAAAGGGTAAAAAAATTTCCGCTGCGGCGATCTGAAATTTACCGTGCTGTTTCTTTCGTCCAAAAAATCCGGCAGCGCCAATCGCGTCGTCATCACCGGCGCGGGCATTGTCACCGCGCTGGGCGCGGGCTGGAAGCTCAATGCCGAAGGCTTTCGTGCCGGGCGGACGGCGATCCGTCCCGTGACGCTGTTTGACGTTTCGCGCCAGCGGACAAAAATCGCGGCAGAAATTGACCTGCCTGAAATTTTGCCGCGCACCCATCTTTCCGAAAAAAATCTCCGCCGGATCAGCCGCGCCGGGCGGATGCTGCTGCTCGCCGCGCACGAGGCGTGGACACAAAGCGGCTGGCAGCCGGAAGAAAATCTGCCGGTCGTCCTTGGCACCACCAGCGGCGAAATGCAGCTGGGACAGGATTATTTGGAACAGGCCATCTGCTCGCCGCACCGTTCTAAGAAGCAGGCCACGCGCGTCGCGTATTACCAGGTGCAGCGGCAGGGACTCGACTTGTGCGACGCCTTCGGCTTCCAAGGACCGATCACGATCATTGCCAACGCCTGCGCCTCCGGCTCCAACGCCATCGGCCACGCGTTTGAAATGCTGCGCCACGGCCGCGCGGAAAAAGTTTTGGCGGGCGGCTACGACGCCTTGTGCCACCTGACCTTCGCCGGATTTGATTCGCTTCAGGCGCTGGCGCCCACGCCGTGCCGGCCGTTTGATGAGGAACGAAATGGTCTTACCTTGGGCGAAGGCGCGGCGATGCTGACCTTGGAAACTTTGGCCAGTGCCGAAAAACGCGGCGCAGAAATTCTAGGCGAAATCATCGGCTACGGTGCGACCACGGACACACATCATCTCACGCAACCGCATCCGGAAGGCAACGCTGCACTGGCTGCGATGGATGCCGCTTGCGCCAGCGCAAAAATTTCTCCGGCGAAAATTGCTTACGTCAACGCCCACGGCACGGCCACGCCACAAAACGATGCCACCGAGGCAGTCGCCATCAATCGTTGGGCCGGCGAAGGCGCAAAAAATCTGGCGGTCAGCTCCACGAAAGCCAGCATCGGCCATCTGCTTGGCGCGGCGGGTGCGGCCGAGGCCGTCGTGTGTTTGATGGCGCTGCGTGGACAATGGTTGCCGCCAGAAATCTCACTGGGAAAAATTGACCCCGTCTGCCGTTTTCAAGTTGTGCGCGAACCGACGGACAAAAAAATCGAGACGGCGCTTTCCAACTCCTTTGGATTTGGCGGCGCGAATGCATCGCTCATTTTTCGGAGGTGGGCATGAGCCGGATTTTCGTCCATGGAACCGGCGCGATTTCACCGGCGGGCTGGGGCGTTGCTGCCCTGCGCGAAGCACTGGAAAAAAATGTTCCGCTGCCAGGGCAGGCGATGGCGCGGCCCGGCTGGGAAAAACCGTTGTCCATTCGTCCGGTTCCGCCGCCATCGCCACGGCCGGCATTTTTCGCACACGCCCGCCTGCGCCGGGCCGGCGCGATGGCGCAACACACCGTTGCCGCTGCGCTGGAAGCTCTGGGCGGCGACGCGGAGCGGGTGCAGGCCGGCGAGCTGCGGCTCGGCGTCATCGTCTGCATGATGGCGGGCGGCGTGGCGTATTCACGCCGGTTTTACGAGGAAGTTTTGCGCGACCCGGCGACGGCCAGTCCGCTGATTTTTCCGGAAACGGTTTTCAATGCGCCGGCAAGCCATCTCGGCGCCTATCTGAATTCGCCGACGATCAACTACACGCTCGTCGGCGATCAGGGAACTTTTTTGCAGGGGCTGGCGCTCGCGGCGGACTGGCTGGACGATGGCCGGGCCGACGGCTGCGTGGTCGTGGGCGCGGAGGAAATGGACTGGATTGTGGCCGACGCCATCCGGCTGTTCCAACGTGACACCATTTTCGCCGCCGGTGCCGGCGCGGTTTATCTGAAAAAAAATCCGGAGGCCGCAATTGAACTGGCCTCCATCACGGATTCCTTTACCTTCACCAAAAAAAAAGTCCGGTTGGACGCGGCGCAGAAAATGGAATTGCAACTGCCGACAGGTGGCGCGGGTGAATTGCTGTGCGCCAGCGAAAGTAAAAAGTTTTCCCAGGTCAACTTGCCCGGCCAGCGGCTGGAGCCCAAGTCAATTCTGGGCGAGGCGTTTGTCGCTTCCGCCGCCTGGCAATGTGTAGCGGCCTGCGATGCGTTGTTTCAGAAAAAATTCACCGCCGCCAACGTGAGCGTCATCGGTGCCAACCAACAAGCCATCGGCGCGCGTTTTCAACGAACTGAAATTTTATGAGCCGCAGGATTATTTTAATCACGGGTGCGAACGGCACCTTGGGCTGCGCCATCGCACGGACATTCTTTGCCGAATTGCCGGATAATTTTGTCTGGCTGGGAATCCACCGGCGCCGCGACCGCGCGGATGAACTGGCGGCGGCCAATCCAGACCGTTGCCGGGTTTTGCAACTGGATGTGACAGATGCAGCCGCCTGGAAATCAGCCGTCGCAGAAATTCTCGGCGTCCATACACGGCTCGACGTGCTGGTGAACAATGCTGGCACGCATGACGACGCGCTGCTGGCGCAGATGAAGCCGGAGTCGTGGCAAAACGTAATCGCCGTAAATCTGGATGGCGTGTTTCACGGCTGCCAGGCGGTGATGCCGGCGATGATTTCCCAGCGCGGCGGAAGGATCGTCAACATCGCGTCGTTGAGCGCGTTGTTTTCACCGGCGGGACAGACGAATTATTCCGCCGCCAAAGCCGGCGTGGTGGCCTTGACCCATTCGCTGGCGAAAGAAGTGGCGCGGCTGGGCATCACCATCAATGCCATCTGCCCCGGCTATCTCGACGGCGAAATGCTGGCCGGCCTGGATGAGCCGGCCCGGCAGCGCGCGCTGGCGCAAATTCCCATGCGGCGCTTTGGCCGGACCGAGGAGGTGGCGGCGGCGGTCCGATTTCTGGCTTGCGCCGAGGCCGGCTACATCACAGGCTCTGCGCTCAAGATTGACGGTGGAATTTTCTAATGAGCAACCCAACCGAACTCAAAGGACAGATCAAACAGATGCTGGTGGAAAACCTCATGCTCCAGACCACCGCCGCAGAAATCGCCGACGACCTGCCGCTGTTTGGCCCGGGCGGACTCGGGCTGGATTCGGTGGACGCGCTGCAACTGGTCGTCGCCTTGGAAAAAAATTACGGCTTGAAAATTTCCGATCCGCAGGCGGCCAAAGGCATTTTACAGGATGTGAATGCCATCGCGGCGGCGATCGAACAGAAAAAACCGGCTGCCGCCTAAATTTGCCTTCCGACAGCAATTGGGTTTCTTTGAATTTCTGTTTGGTTCCGGCCAGCCCCACTTTTCAAGCGGATTCAATTCGTCGCTGGCATTGAAAACTCAGAGTTTCCCCTTGGTGCTCGGCAGTTGGCCGGCGATGCGCGGGTCGTGCCGGCGCGCAGCGTCCACCGCCCGCGCAAACGCCTTGAACAGCGCCTCGACAATGTGGTGCGGTTCGTCGCCGTAAAGCAGTTCCAGGTGCAGGTTGCACCGCGCCTCGTTCGCGAAGCCCTGGAAAAATTCCCGCGCCAGTCCGAACCGGAACGCGCTGGACATATCCTGTTTCTTTTCCGCCTCGGAAATTTTCTTCTGCGAAAACTGGTTCAGCCCGCGCCAGACAAGAAACGACCGGCCGCTGAAATCCACGACGCAGCGGGCGAGACATTCGTCCATCGGCACATAGGCTTCACCGGTGAACGGATTTTTCGGATGAAAGCCGTGGCCGTAGCGGCGGATACCGCGCTTGTTGCCGAGCGCGGCGGCGATGGCCTGGCCGAGCGCGAGGCCGCAATCCTCGACGGTGTGGTGCGCGTCCACAGCCAGATCGCCATCGCAGCGCAGTTCCAAATCCACCGTCGCGTGCTTGGCAAACAGCGTGAGCATGTGGTCGAAAAACGGGATGCCGGTGCGGATTTTAGATTTGCCCCGGCCATCGAGATTGAGCCGGAGGGAAATTTTGGTTTCCAGCGTGTGGCGTTTGATGGTGGACTGGCGCGGTTTCATTTTGGGAATTAAATCAAAGCGCGCTGCGGAAGACAAAGCGCAATTGCAGATTCAATTAACTGGCTTTGCCGGGAGATTGGCATCTTCAGCAATTTTTTCCTGGAACCGGTTGATCTGCGTCTGGAGGGCGTCGGGCGTGTTGGAAACTTTTTTTGCGGCTTGATACCATTCAATGGCCTTCGGCAGGTTTCCCGCGTTTTCCTCAAGCTTGGCAAGATGGCTGGTGATCTGCTCCATGATGAGCTTGTTGTCGTCCTGGCTGGCGGGATCGAGCTTCTGCCATTTGCGGACGGCCAGCTCCCAGACATTCCGCGCCCGCAATTCGTCGTGGTAGCTTTCGTCATAGAGCCGGCCCAGCTCGAAAAGAATGTCGTAGCTGTCCGGACAATGGCGGAGGCCATCGTGCAGCAAAATGTCGGCCTCGGCAACTTTGTGCATCCGTACCCGCAGCCAGTAGGCGGTGACGGTGTAGGTCTGGACGTTGTCGGGATCCAGATCAACGGAGAGCTTCAGCCACGGCAAAATTTCCCGGAGGTTTTCGCTGCCGCTCAAATCTCCGGACGCACCGCCTTCATCCAAATGAGTGTGCCGGTCTGGGAAAAAATTTCGCTCGAAAGAATCAATCCAGTTGCGCCGCGGACCGAGAAAACCCTCCTCATCGCCGTGGTTTTTGGTGTTGACCGCGCCCGTGTCCTCGGCCATGTGCGCGGTCTGAAAGGCGGTGTTGTCATCGAACATGGTCGGGTAATAGCCGCTGTGATAATAGGCGTCGGCCTTCACGTAAAATTCGTTGGCGAACATCCGGCGGCTGTCGCCCAGCACGACATTGAAGATGTCGCCGGTAGCGCGGCTGCCGGGCCACGCTGCAAACTGCGGCTGTAGCCGGGCGGCCAGACCGAAACAGGAAACCAGCAGCGCCACCATCAACAAGAAAACTGTGCGCGGCGAATTCATTGTTCAATTCACTGCTTTGCGGCGAAAAACCAGGCAGGCACCGGCTAGAAATACCGCCATGTAGCCGAGCGCATACAGCAGGGCGAGGGAAAAATAAAGCCACGGAATCAACGGCCAGTTGTGGATGACGAGGTCGCGCACATCGAACAATTCCAGATGCGGAATGGCAAAATAGATCGAATAAACGACGGTGCGGAACGGTTTATGCAGCGTGAGTGCGACCTGATCAAGATGCCGGCCGACAAACAGAATGCCGCCCACGACCACGAAGCAGATGGTGGCGTTGGATGAGGGCGCAGCGAACACGAGCGAGCCAAGCAGCGTCATGGCCACAATGATGCCGAGCATGAACCAGTGCAACGAGGCGCCCTGGAAATAATCCAGCAGCGGCCACTGATGTTCGCGGGTGGCCGAAAGTGCGCCGAAGAAAACATAAAAGCAGAGCAAAGTCAGACCGCAGGCGAGCCAGCAGCCCAGGAATTTTCCTACGATGAGCTGCGGCCGCGTCAACGGCTTGGCCAGCAGCGGCAGCAAGGTTCGGTTTTCGCGTTCCGCCGGAATCTGCCGCGCCGTGGTGGTGATGGCGATGACGAGCGAAGAAATCCAGACGAGCAGCAGGCAAATTTCCTTCAGATAGCGGACGATTTTGGCGTCGTTGAATATGTTGACCGAAGCCATGACCAGGCAGATCAAAATCGTCACAATGAAGAGGACGTAAAAATCCTTGCGGCGATACAGCTCCTTGATGACGACGCCGGCAACGGCAAAAATATTCTTCATGGCGTGGGTTGCGTTTGAAAACCAATGATTTCCAAAAAGGCCTTTTCCAAGCTTGCGTGGCGTCCCGTGATTTCATGAACGCCGCCGATGGCCTTGAGTTCACCTTGATGGATGATGGCCACGCGGTCGCAGACGGTCTCGACTTCGCCGAGCTCATGCGAGGAGAAAAACACGGTCTTGCCCTCGTTTTTGAGCCGCTGGATGATTTCGCGCACTTTCATGCGGCCAAGCGGATCCAAGCCGCTGGTCGGTTCGTCGAGGATGAGCAAATCCGGATTGTTGATCAGCGACTGCGCGAGGCCAACGCGCTGCTGCATGCCTTTGGAATAGGATTTGATCGGGCGCTTGGCGGCGTGTTCGAGTTCAACGAGTTTAAGCAACTGGTCAATGCGCCGGTCCGCCTCGGCGCGGGCGAGCCCAAAAATTTTCGCGTAAAACCGGAGCAGCTCCTCGGCGGTCAGAAATTTATAGTAGTAAGTCAGCTCCGGCAGATAGCCAATGCGCTGGCGGGCGATGGGCTGGCGGACGTCAATGCCAAACAGGCTCGCCGTGCCGCTGCTGGGCGGAACGAAACCCAGCAGGACGTTCATGGTGGTGGTCTTGCCGGCACCGTTCGGGCCGAGAAAGCCGAAGACTTCGCCGGCATGGACTTCGAGATCAAGGCCGTTCAAGGCGACTTTGGTGCCTTGACACATTTCGCGGCTGCGATATTCGACCCGCAACTTCTGGGTTTGTAAAATTGCAGTCATGTAAGGCGGCAAACAGCTTGCATCGCCTTGTTTCGTAATGGAAATTTTGATTCTAGTCAATCCTGACTTCCAAAATCCAGAAATTGAAAAAGCCCTATCACCCGGCAACAAGCACGGGTGTCGGCGCGCTGCCCATCGAACTGTTCATTGCAATGCGTGCGGGGCCACAGTCAGCGTGCTCAACGAGCATTGCGACTGGGGATTCGATCCCACCGCCAGCAGACTGTAAATGCCGCCAGCCGGGCAAGGCGGAATCGAACCGTTGGTGTTCAGCTTGATGTAAGGTGTCACGTCCGTCGTAAGGCTTATGGTCGCGCCACTGGCCAAGTTTTTGGCGATGGCGATTTGCTGGCAGGCCGCTTCGATCTGCCGAAGGTTGTTGATGCAGGCATTGGCCTGCGAAGTGGCACGGGCATGAATAAAACTGGGCAGCGCAATCGCAGCCAAAAGGCCGATGATCGCGACCACAATCATGATTTCGACAAGAGTAAACCCACTCGAGTCGTTATAAGTCCGGGCTGTTTTCATTTTTATTCGCGTCGTGAACAACCGGCAGGCGGATTATTATAATATTGCGCGTTCACGGATTGCCTGCCAGAAACGCTATGTTCTCTATCAGCACGACGAGTGCCATAATTTAAACCATATAATACTTCAACTTCAACCCGAAAAGCAAAAACCCCGAAGCCGAAGCTTCGAGGTCTGAATCAAACAACTAATTTAACTCTTACTGGAGCGCGTGAGCCGGCGTAAGCGTGCTCAACGTGCAGGTCGGATTCGTGCCTACGTTGGCACACGCATAGGTGCCGCCAGCGGGACACGCCGGCAGGCTGCCGGCCGAGTTCAGCTTGATGTAGGGCGTCAGGTCGGTGGTCAGCGTGACGGCAGCGCCGGTCTGTTTGCCCTTTTCCAGCGCGAACTGGTTGTTCGCCGCATCAATCTGACGGAGGTTGTTGATGCAGGCATTGGCTTGCGAGGTGGCACGGGCCTTCACGAAGTTGGGAATCGCGATGGCCGCCAGGAGGCCGATAATGGCCACGACAATCATGATTTCCACCAGGGTGAAACCCGCTTTGCGGATGTTTTTGGTCTGTTTCATTTTGTTTTGCTTTCTTTCTGTTACGCGGCGGAACTGCGCATCAGGCGGGTTATATGATTGCAACTTTGTTCCCTTGATTGCCTGACGCAACCGCGTGAGAGAACATTAGCACTACCGATGCCAAAGTCGAGGGATAAGAAAAAAATCCCTAATCTCGGAAGAATCCAAACAAAAACCCATTCCACAGGCTCTCGACCCAACCGTGGAAACGACAGCCTTAATATAACTTGCCTAAAAAAAAGGACAAAGAATATAGCGCCGTCTGTTTTTGGGACACCAGCTCGACTAATTGCACAAAGACAGGACATTTTGGCTGAAAATCATTTGACTGAACCCGAACTGACACTTTGCCTATATAGCTCGATGATTGGAATACCGGTTCAAAGTCAGTTGCCATCCCACGATAAACGATAATAGGCATCCGGTTGCGGCGCATTCATGTCAATGAACTGGAACTGGCCATTGGCCGGAGCGTTTGTCGTCCAAATGGTGTTCCAACTGGCCAGATTGGTGGAGACCTGCACATTGTAGGAATGGCTTGGGATGCCCGCAAAAACCAGCGTCGCCACAACGCCGGTAACGGTGAGGCTGCTGACTTGCCCGGTCACGCCAGTGCCTATGGCAGCGGTCAAGGTGATGACTGCGCTATTGGTGCCGCCAAAACCATCCGTGACAGTGTAGGTGAACTGATCATCAGCAAGATTGGTGTTGTAATACGCGACAAACACGTTACTGACAACCAACATTATCCCATTCGTGCTGACCGTCAGACTGTTCAAATTCAGGGTATCGCCGTCAATGTCATTTGCATTGGTAAGCAAATCATTGACATTGATCTTCCAGCCCAAAAGCCCGCTCCGGCTATAACAATTGCCCATTACGATGGGTGGATGGTTGGTTACCGTCTGGAACAAGTTCATGGTAACAGCCACATAGTTGGTGTCACCACTATAAATAGCAGTTAGCACATTCGTTGTTGCGCGGGGCAGACCGTTGGCTGTGGCACTGTAAGCCACGCCACTCGCTAGTATGTTTGTGCTTAAGGAAAATCCATTGGTCTCGAAAAACACGCAGCCAGTCGCATCCCGCGGCAATCCTGCCGTTAAGCAAATGCCATCCTTAAAGCCGCAAGGGTTGGAACTCGCCGTCAAGTTCAAGGTCGGCGTTGCTGGATTCACCGTCAGCATCCCATTGATGTAGGTGATACTGTAGTTCGCCGCCGTGAAAGTCCCGCCGGTTGCCGCACTCGGAGTCAATGTGTAAGTGCCGACAGGATTCGTGGAGTTAACGCCGCCGCTGGGAATAATGGTCACCGAACCAATCGTCTCGCCGTTCTGCAATCCACTGCTCGTGAATGCGATTGACCCGGCTCCATAAATTTTGGCCTGACCGAAAGTTTTAGTGTCGTTGCTGGCCGTTATGCTCAATGTGGCCGCGTTGACCTGCTGTCCGCCAGTTAATGTGCTGGCACTGCTCGCATAGTTTGCGTTACCACCAAAACTTGCCGCAACCACATAGGCGGAACTGTTGGAACGGGGCAGCGTGCTGATGGTCAAATTAGCGGCACCCGCAGTCGTAGCCGCCGAGCCGATGGAAACGCCATTGGTCATGAAGCTGATGGTCGAACCATTCCCCGGATCCGGGCTGACGACCGCGTGGAAAGTCAAGGGATTGCCGTAAGTGGATGGGCTGGTGCCAGACGTGCGGGTGAGTGAGAGTGCGGTTGGGTTTTGGATGACGAGATTAACATTTCCACCACTGACAGAAATGGAGCCGGTTTTTCCAGAACCAATGGCGGTTCCCGTGACGTAATACGATCCAGAATTACTAACGTTCCCGTTAGCTTGCTGAATTATCGTATAAGTGCCGACGGTCAAAGCAGAGGTGCAATTAACCGTGAAACTGTTGCCATTGAGAGACAGCATGCCTTGAGAAACAACCAGCGCCGGATGCGAACCATCATAGGTCAATATGATGGGCTGCGATCCCAAGCTGACAGTGATGCCACCTTTGATTGTTGCAGTCGAAGCGGTGCCGCTGGCGCTAAATAAGGTATTGCCGCTCAAAGCATAGGAAGTAATCGCGGACACATCATAAGTTGCACCAGCCTCGATGGAAATATTGGTGGAACCGTTAATTGAACCATTGCTTCCCAACGCCAGCGTGCCGGAGGAGACGACGGTGCCACCTCCATAAGTGTTGGCTCCGTTTAATGTGAGCGTTCCGGTGCCAAGCTTGGTCAATCCCAACTTGCCACCACTGGAGTTTTGTATCACTCCGGCAAACGTGCCGTCCGGATTGGAGCCAGCCGTCCCAACCTTCAATGTAATTGAAGAACTTGAAGAATTATCCACCACCGCATTACCGGTGCCGAAGCTGACAAGCCCATTGACGGTTTGATTGTTGCCATTCAAATCGAATGTCGCCGTGTTGGTGGAAGTGGGATTTAAAATTACAATCCCCTTGCCAAGGCCGCTGGGGATGGCGGTGACGCTCCCAACTTGGAGCGTGCCCTGACTATTCGTCGCATTGCCAGCGTAAGTGTTTGCACTATTGGCGGCACTCAACAGCACCGTGCCGCTGCTGACCTTACTCAAACCACCGGTTCCGGTTACGGGACCGGACAAAATGATTTCACCACTGCTGCCGGGATCTAATGTTACCGAATCATTCAAAACGATGTTGCCGCTGTAATTGACCGACGCGCTGCTCACGTCGGCAAGTGTCTTGGCCCCACTGCTGCCAGCCTGAACCGTGATGGGATAGTAATGCTTGGCCGCCGCACCGGAGTGGATCAAGGTCGCACTGACGGTGCCGCTGGTGTCACCCAGAAACACGATGCTGTTGCTGGGGCCAAGCGGCCCACTGGTGGCGGAGCTGCTGCCACCGCTAAAGGTGATTGTGCCCGCCTTGATCGTCGTGCCGCCGCCATAAGTGTTGGCACCGGAGAGCGTCAATGTGCCGCTACCAATCTTGGTGAGCGCGCCACTGCCGGTGGAATTTTGCAACGTGCCGCTGATGGTCGTATTGCCGTTGCCATCAACGGTCAGAGTGTTGCCTTGCAAATCCAGGGTGGAACCAGAAAGCATAACTGCGCCTGGAGAATTTGCACAAATTGTGGCGCTGGCCTTGAGAAGAAGGTTGTCATTGTAAGCCGCCGTGCCGCTGGTGCCGCTGGTGTTGGCGAGGGATTTAGTTCCGGAACTCCCTGATCGCACGTTGATGGTCTGGCCGTTCCAAGACAAGCCGCCATCCAGATTCAGCGCTGCGGACGCGGTTCCGTTCGTATCGCCCAAATAAACGGTGGAAACACCCAAGGCCCCGTTCGCGCCGGCCCGCAACGTGCCGTTATTAATATAGGTGCCGCCCGTAAATTTGTTGGAGCATTGAAGAATCACGGTTGCCGCCCCGCTTAAACCCGTTGCCAGGCTTGCACCGCTGCCAGTGCCGGTCTGGCTGATGACGCCGCTGACCGTCAGAGTTTGGCCGCCATAAACCTGCAACGGCTGACTGTCTTGCAGGACGACATTGGACACCGTGATGTTGCCATTGACGGGATTGATTTGCAAAGCGGTGTCCGGGTTAGTCCGATTCGCCAGCGTGGCCGTGGCCGTCAGGGGAACGGCGTCTTGGTTCTCAAATTTGTAAAGATAGGTTTCGTTGCCTTCCCAAGTGATCCCGCCTGAACAGGCATAGGTGATGAGGTTGCTAAAATAAGCTCCTGCCCCATAATTGCAATAAGGCGTCTTGATGCCGGCGGTTCCGCAGGTGCCACCGGTATTGTTAAAATATAAATTGTCGCCCGAATTTGGAATCGCAGTGAACCAGTTGCCGGTTTGGTCAATATTCGAGGAACCGCCGCTGTTTCCGCTCCAATAGCAATCTGCGGCCAAGGCGGCCTGCGCGGCAACCGCCAGAAAAATTAAAACTGCCGCCGCTGTCGCCAAAGCTTTCAGCCGGTTGAAAAATTTCCGGATGAGTTTTACAAGCAGTTTTTCGTCAGAATGTGTTTTTGAAAAATTCCCACAATGGCCGAGGAATTGATTTCGTGATGATTTAAGGTTTTTCATAATGATTAGGGAGTTTTTTAATGGTTTAAGAAACAGCGGCTCTTGGGATTGAAAATTTGCGAAAATTAACCAGCCATCAACGCGACCGAAGAAGCCGGCCACCACCACCGCACCCGGGCCGGGACAAAATGCCGCCCTAAGCATTATAGCCAATGCTTGTTTTGATCGGAGGCTGCCAGACATAAGTCGCCAATCATTTATAAATAGCAAACAGCTAACCCATGTCAATTAAATTGTTAATAACTCTTATTAATTATTAGTATCAATTGTGCTTAAACCCAAAAACTGGCCGAGGTTGTCACAACGCGGCAGAGGTGAAAAATTAAACAGGAAGAAAGGAACCGCGTAAACGCCCCCGGCATCCGCTCCGGGTGTTTGACCGCGAAATCAAACTTTCACAGGCTCGATCAATCCAAACCGATCACCGCTGCTGCGGCAAATGCGGTCACAAATCAATGACCTCGTTCAATTCCGGCAGCTGCGGTTTCAACTGGAAGCGCTGCTCAATCAATTTTCCCAGAATCTCGCGCTGGGGATTTTCACCGTGCGTCAGCACCACGCGCGGTTTGCTCGGCGCGATGGCGTTGAACCACGCGAGCAAATCTGTCTGTCCGGCGTGCGCGCTGAATCCGCCAAGCGTGTGGATTTGCGCCTTCACCGCGATTTTTTCGCCGAAGATGCTGACGAGCTTTTCGCCGTTCACCAACCGCCGGCCCAGCGAACCGTCGCTTTGATAGCCAACAATCACGACATGCGTCTCGGGTTTCCAGAGGTTCGTCTTGAGATGGTGCAGGATGCGGCCGGCATTGCACATGCCCGCGCCGGCCATGACGAGGCACGGCCCCGGCTGGTCGTTGATTTTTTTGGAATCTTCCGCCGTCACGCACAATTTCAGCGTCGTCAAATCTTCGTGCGCCGGTTTTTCCGCGATGTATTTCAACGTCTCGTCGTCGAACAATTCGTGGTGATGCCGGTAAATTTCCGTCGCGGCGATGGCCATCGGGCTGTCGAGAAAAATGGGGAACGGCCGCAGCTCTTTGTTCCGAAACATCTGGCTCAACAGCAGCATCAGCAACTGCGCGCGACCCACCGCAAACGTCGGCACCAGAATTTTTCCGCGCGTGTTCACGGCGTCCTTCACGATGCTGGTAAATTCCGCCACGGTTTCGTCCAATGGCTGATGGTCGCGGTCGCCGTAGGTGGATTCCAGAAAAACCATGTCCGCCTGAAGGAACGGTTCGTAGTCGCGCAGAATCGGTGCGTTCTTCGGGCCGAGATCGCCAGAAAAAACAATGCGCTTCTTTTTGCCGTCGTCATCCACGATCAGTTGAATGCTTGCCGAACCGAGCATGTGGCCGGCCTCGGCCCAGATGGCTTGAATGCCCGGAGCCACCGTCACGGCCTGCCGATACGGCACCGGTTTGAAGCGTTCAATGATCGCCTCGGCATGGGCCGGCGTGTAAAGCGGCTCCTGCGGCGGTTCGCCTGCGCGCTCGCGCTTGCGGTTCACGCGCTCGATGTCCTGGGTTTGGATGTGCGCGGAATCACGCAAAATCAGAGCGGACATTTCAATCGTCGCCTGGGTCGCGAACACCGGTCCGGTGTAATTCGCCTTCGCCAGCAATGGCAATCGGCCCGTGTGATCGAGATGGCCATGCGTGATCACGACGGCATCGAGCGGGGAATTGGCCGGCAGCGGCGGACGGTTCAATTCATCCGCGCGATGACCGCCTTGAAATAATCCGCAGTCCACCAGCACGCTGGCGGATTTCGTCTGAACCAAATAAGCCGAGCCGGTGACTTCGCCGCCGGACGCGCCGAGCGTGGTGATTTTCATATTTTATTTATTTTCCAACGGTTTTGATTCCATGAAACGGCTGGCCGTCGCCCATTCCACCACCAACCGGTAGCCGACGGCCAGCAGCGTCGGCCCAAGAAAAACGCCGATGAAACCGAACGTCAGCGCGCCGCCGAGCACGCCGAAAAAAATCAGGAGGAACGGCATGTTACTGCCCTGGCTGATGAGCCACGGCTTGACGACGTTGTCCACGTTGGCGACGCCGCAGCCCCAGACCAGCATGAAAATGCCCCACCCGTTTGAGCCTTGATGAAACAGCCAGATCGCCGCCGGCCCCCAGGTCAGCGCCGTGCCAAAGACAGGCACGATGGAGGAAAAAAATGTCAACAGCGCCAGCAGCATCGCGCCCGGCACGCCGGCGATGAGAAAACCAATGCCCGCCAGCACCGCCTGTATGAGCGCGGTGCCGAGAATGCCATAAACCACTCCGCGAACCGTGTTGCCTGCCACGGTGAGCAGATGTTCGCCGCGTTCGCCGGCGATGTGCCGCACCAGCGCCGTTGACCACGCACCGACCGTTGCCCCGCTGCGAAACAAAAAGAACGCAATGAAAATGCTCAGGGCCAGTTTGATCAGACCGCTGACGAGAAAAAAACCGCCCGTGAGCAACAGGGCGCTGGCCGGTTCGACCAGCTTCTGCGCATGCACCCATAATGTGCTGGTGTCCGCCGCCGCTCCCTGCCAGTAACTCGTGGCGCGCGCGCCGACGAGCGGCACCTTGGCCAGCCATTCCGGCGGCCCCGGCGGACCTTGCTGGATGAAGTTCTGCGTGGCGGCCGTGAGATCCTTGACGTTGTCCGCGAGCGTGGTGCCGACGATGACGAACGGCAGCAGCAAAATTAAAATCATCACCAGCGTCATCAAAAACGCCGCGAGCGAATGCCGGTGGCCAACCAGTTTCAACAGCCGGCCATAAACCGGCCAGCTCGAACAGACCAGCACCACCGCCCAGAGCAGCGATGATAAAAACGGCCGCAACACGAGGAAGCAGCCGAACAGCAACGCCAGCACGACCACCACGAGAAATCCTTCCTTGATGCCGAATTTCATTTTTGGTTTCGGATTATTTTTTCAACAGCGCCGCCTTGGTCGCCGCCAGTTCCTTGAGCTGGTCCTTGCCGACTTCGGGATAATGCAAATCGAGCGATGCCAGCGTTTCGATGACCGCCGCCGACACGATGATGCGCGTAAACCATTTGTTGTCCGCCGGCACGACATACCACGGCGACGCTTTTGTGGCCGTATGGCGGATCATGTCTTCGTAGGCTTCCATGTATTCGTCCCAATGCTCACGCTCCGCCGCATCGCTGGCGGAAAACTTCCAGTTCTTGTCCGGGTTCTCGATGCGTTCAAGGAAACGGCGTTTCTGTTCTTTTTTCGATAGATGCAGGAAAAATTTCCGCACCACCACGCCGTTGTTGGATAGATATTGCTCAAAGTTGCGGATGTCCTCGAAGCGGTGCTCCCAGATTTTTTTGGTGACGAGTTCCGGCGGCAATTTTTGCTTCGCAAGCAGTTCCGGATGCACGCGCACAACGAGCGTTTCCTCATAATAGCTGCGGTTGAAAATCCCAATGTGGCCGCGGTTCGGCAGCACCTTCATGCACCGCCAGAGATAGTCATGATCCAAATCCTCCGCCGACGGCGACTTGAACGAATGCACGTCGCAGCCCTGCGGGTTGACGCCGGACATGACGTGCTTGATGGCACCGTCCTTGCCGGCGGCATCCATCGCCTGAAAAATCAGCAGCACCGCCCAGTTGTCCTGCGCATAAAGTCTGTCCTGAAAACCGGCCATCGCCTGCACGCCGACGGCGAGCGCCTCCTTGGCACGCGGTTTGAATTCCGACTTGATCCCCAATGTGTCGGCCGGGGCAATATCCTTCAGCCGGAAATTTTTCCCATCCGTGACCCGGAACGAATCCACAAACTTACGCGCCTTCTTGATGATCTCTTTAGTTTTCATAAATATGATTCTTCATTTTTGTCCGGCTCGTCGCGGGTCATCTTTTGGCGGTTCGCGAAATTATTTTTTGCCTCAAAAAACCAAAGCCCGCTCACGGCTGCGTCTTCATTTTGCGGTAGCGGCGGATGAGATTGTTCGTCGAGCTGTCATGCTTGAGCGGCGGCAAACTTTTGCCTTCCAATTCGGGAACGATCCGTTGCGCCAGCGCCTTGCCCAATTCCACGCCCCATTGATCGAACGGATTCACGCTCCAGATCGCGCCTTGCACAAAGACGATGTGTTCGTAAAGCGCCACGAGCTTGCCCAGCACCGCCGGCGTCAGCCGGTCGGCGAGAATCGTGTTCGACGGCCGGTTGCCTTCGAAAACTTTGTGCGGAATCAGCGCCTCGGCGACTTTTTCCGCCTTCACTTCCGCCGCCGTCTTGCCAAACGCCAGCGCCTCGCTCTGCGCGAAAACATTCGCCAGCAAAATATCGTGATGCCGCCCTAACGACGTCAGCGCGTGCGCGAACGCGATGAAGTCGCACGGAATCAGCCGCGTGCCCTGATGGATCAATTGGTAGAACGAATGCTGCCCGTTCGTGCCCGGTTCGCCCCAGTAAATCGGGCTCGTTTCGTAATTGACCGTCTTGCCGTCGAGCGTGACGTGCTTGCCGTTGCTTTCCATCGTCAACTGCTGAAGATATGCCGGAAACCGTTTCAGATAATTTTCGTAAGGCAGCACCGCCACCGTTTCCGCGCCGAGAAAATCCGTGTTCCAGACCGACAGCAGCGCCATCAGCACCGGCAGATTTTTTTCGAACGGAGCGGTGCGGAAATGCCCGTCCAGCTCATGAAAACCGGCGAGCAATTCGCCGAACTTTTCTGGCCCGATTGCCAGCATTGTCGAAAGGCCAATGGCCGAATCCATTGAATAACGCCCTCCGACCCAATCCCAAAAGCCGAACATGTTCGCCGTATCAATGCCGAATGCCGAAACTTTTTCTGCATTTGTCGAGACCGCGACGAAATGTTTCGCCACCGCTTTTTTATTTCCGCCCAGACCTTTCAGCAGCCATTCCCGCGCGCTTTCCGCATTCGTCATCGTCTCCTGCGTCGTGAAAGTTTTTGAAGAAACAATGAACAGCGTTTCCGCCGGATCAAGATCGTGAACGGCTTCGACGAAATCTGCGCCGTCCACGTTCGACACAAATAGAAATTTCAAATCCCGCTTGGTGTAATACTTCAACGCCTCGTAAGCCATCACCGGTCCGAGATCCGAGCCGCCGATGCCAATATTGACGATGTTTTTGATGCGCTTGCCGGTGTGACCTTTCCATGCACCGCTGCGGACGCGCTTTGCAAACGCGGTCAGCTTGTCTAAAACTGCGTGGACCTCCGGCACCACATTTTTTCCATCCACAAAAATCTTCGCGCTCTTCGGCGCGCGCAAAGCGACATGCAGCACCGCGCGATTTTCCGTGATATTGATTTTCTCGCCGGCAAACATCGCGTCAATGTGCCCGCGCAAGCCAGATTCTTTCGCCAATTGCAGCAATAGCTTGAGCGTTTCGGCGGTGACGCGATTTTTCGAGTAATCCAGAAAAAGTCCGGCAGCCTCGGCGGTAAATTTCTCGCCGCGCTTCACGTCGGCGGCGAACAGTTCGCGCAGATGCAGCTTCATGATTTTTTTGTGGTGCGCGCCCAGCGACTTCCACGCCGGACGTTGCGTCAAAGGTTTGATGACAGATTTTGTGCTCATGAATTTTGGTGGTTGAAAATCAACCGAGCGCGTTGTTCACGATCTGCTGCGCCTCGCTGACGATGGTTTTGAGATGCGCTTCATCACGGAAACTTTCCGCGTAAATCTTGTAGATGTTTTCCGTGCCGGACGGCCGCGCGGCAAACCAGCCGCTTGCCGTCGTTACCTTCAAGCCGCCGACCGGAGCGTTGTTTCCCGGCGCGCGGGTCAGCTTGGCGGTGATGGTTTCACCGGCCAAGACCGATTCTTTCACGGCTTCGGGCGACAGTTTGGAAAGTTTAGATTTTTGTTCCGGTGTCGCGGTCGCGTCAATGCGCGTGTAAAACGGCGTGCCGAATTCCGCCGTCAATTCTTGGAAATGTTCGCCCGGATCTTTGCCGGTGACGGCGGTGATTTCCGCCGCGAGCAAATCCATGATCGGTCCGTCCTTGTCGGTCGTCCACACCGTGCCGTCCTGCCGCAGGAAACTAGCGCCCGCGCTTTCTTCGCCGCCAAAACAGAACGAGCCGTCGAACAATCCCGGCGCAAACCACTTGAAACCGACCGGCGTTTCGCAAAGCTGGCGACCCAGCTTCGCCACCACGCGATCAATCATGCCGCTGCTCACCAGCGTTTTTCCCACCACCGATTTTTCCGACCAGCGCGGCCGGTGCGTGAGCAAATAACCAATGGCCACTGCCAGATAATGATTCGGGTTCATCAAGCCGGCCGACGGCGTGACGATGCCATGACGATCCGCATCGGGGTCGTTGGCGAACGCGACGCAGTATTTGTCTTTCAATCTGACAAGGCTGGCCATCGCGTAAGGGCTTGAACAATCCATGCGGATTTTTCCGTCGTGGTCCACCGTCATGAATGAAAACGTCGGGTCGAGTTTCGGATTCACGACCTCGATGTTCAATTTGTAAATCGAATTGATCGGCTCCCACAAAGGCAGCGCCGCGCCACCGAGCGGATCCACGCCAAGCTTCAGTCCAGCAGCGCGAATCGCGTCCATGTCTACGACGTTTTTTAAATCCTCGACGTAAGGCAGAATGAAATCTTTGGCGTGCGTGGTCGTGGCTTTGATGGATTGGGAAAACGGCACGCGTTTGACACCGGCATTGCCCGCGCGTAAAAGTTCATTTGCACGATCCTGCACCCAGCGCGTCACGTCCGTGTCCGCCGGGCCGCCGTTTGGCGGATTGTATTTGAAGCCGCCGTCCTCCGGCGGATTGTGCGACGGCGTGATGATGATGCCGTCGGCAAGCCCAGTTTTGCGACCGCGATTGTGAACAAGAATTGCGTGCGAAACCACCGGTGTCGCCGTCACGCCATTGTCGCGCTGGATGAAAGTTTCAACGCCGTTCGCCGCGAGCACTTCGAGCGCGGTGCGCTGCGCGGGCGCGGACAATGCGTGCGTGTCCTTGCCTATGATCAGCGGGCCGGTGATGCCATGAATGCGACGGTATTCGCAGATCGCCTGCGTGATGGCGAGAATGTGCGCCTCGGTGAACGTGCCGTTCAACGACGTGCCGCGATGTCCGCTCGTGCCAAAGCTGACGAGCTGGTTCGCGTCGGCCACATCGGGCTGGCGCCCGTAATAATCCCGTTCGAGCCGGACGAGATCCACAAGCATTGACTTCGTTGCCGGTTTGCCGGCCAGAGGTGAAACGGCCATGATTATTTTTAGTTCGGCGGCCATTCTACAACTCGCCGAACGGCGGGGAAGAAAATAGTCGTTCGGATAAACCATGAAGAAATCCTGGCGCGGCGGGGATTTTTTCCTTTTCACGCGGATGGTTGGAATCGTATTTTTAGCCACGGTCACGCGCCAGCTTAGCTCAGTGGTAGAGCAGCAGTTTTGTAAACTGCGGGTCGTCGGTTCAATCCCGACAGCTGGCTCCACTTTTATTCGAACCAGCGCGGCCCCAGCGTCTTCAAGGCATTAATCATAAACTGCACCGCGATGGCCGCCAGCAGCAGCCCCATGATCCGCGTGCTGATCCGCAGCGCGATCGGGTTCAGCCGCTTCGCCCCATGCGCCGCCATGCGCAGAACGCCGTAACTCGCCAGCGCCACCAGCAGGATGCAGCCGTACAGCGCGAAACTATACCAAATCGTCGCCGCCTCCGATTGCAGCAGGATCACCGTTGAGATCGCGCCCGGGCCGGACAGCATCGGGATGGCCAGCGGCGTCACCGCGATATCGGTTTTTTCCGCGCCCGCCGCCGTTTCCTCGCGTGTCTCCTGCACGCGTGAGCGCTGCGCCCGCAACATGTCCAGCGCCACCAGCAGCAGCACGATGCTCGCCGCGATTTGAAACGCCGGCATGGTGATGCCGAGAAACTGGAAAATCCATTTGCCCGCGAATCCAAACCCCAGCAGCACGCCCGCGACGACCAGACAAGCAATCTTCGCCATGCGCGACCGCTCCGCCGGCGAGTCATTTGGCGTCATCGCGATGAACGCCGGAATCACCGCGAACGGATCCACGATCACGAACAGCGAGCTCGCCGCGAGCAGACTGTATTCGAGCAGGCTCATAAGGAACACGGCGCCAGAATGGCGTCCGTCATCCCATGCACAATTTTTTTGTCGGCGGGAACAATCGTCGCCAGCACGCCACCGAGCGTTGGCCGCGCAGCATCGCTTTCGCCGCTGACAAAATAATACGGACACAGCCGCGCCCGGCCTTTCATCGGCACTACTTCGTTCTTCGCAAAATCAAACCAGCTCGTCTCCACCTGCGACGGCTTATGGAACCGCTGCAGCACACTTGGCGACGTCTCGAAATTTTTCAGCGCCGCGTCCACCGCCACGCTCCAGTCCGCCTGCGACAAATCGCTGCCGAGAAAAACGCCACGCGCGCCCCAGGCGTTTTCTGAGAAGCCCGACACTTTCAAAACCAAGTCGCGCTCCTTCTGCGACAGCGTTTTCAAATGCGACCAGTCCGTCAAATTAAGTTCAGGAATCGCCGCGTGCGGCGGCAGCGGTGTCGGAACAACAAGCCAGGTGTAAGGAATGACTTTCTTCAGCCGCGCCAAAAAACCTTCGCCCAGTTCCTGTCGCCAGAAATTTTGCAGATTTCGGTTCCATAGCAGCGCGAACAGCATTTTTTCCTCGAACACCGGCTTCGGCGGCGGGGTGAGACGGATTTTCTTTTCCGCCGCGAGTTCAAAAATCCGTTTCGCATTCGCCACGTTCGGCAAATCGAACAGCTCGAAGAAGCGATAGACGGCGGAGCCGTCGGCAAAGTCCTTGAATTGTGAATCGCGAACAGAGAATCGGCTGCCAAGTTGCGCGGCCAGCCATTCCATTTCCGGCCGGTAAGTTTTCGCCTCTTCCGACACGACAATTTGAACCTGCTTGGCGTCGCCGAAGATACTGGCAAAGCCTTGAGTCATTCCATTTTCGCCACCGAGAATTTCCGCTTTCCGCTTTCCGCTTTCCGCTTTTGAATAGGTTTTATTCAGCCAGCCCGTCAGCCCGATGCCGCCCGGCACAGAATCCAGTTCCGTGATGCTAAAACCGTTTTCCGTCAGCAAAATGTCCGGCCGGATCACGCGCGGCACTTCATTCTTGAAAGCCGCCGAACGCTGAAGCTCAATCAGCTCGCGTGGCTTGCCGAGGTCGAGCCAACGCGCGACCCATTCCGGCTGCTTGCCCTCGGCGCTCTTGCGGTAAAGCAGATTGACCGCGCGATAAAATTGCAGGAGCACGCGCCCCAGCGACTCGATTTCCTTCGCCAGATTTTCGCCCAGCGGAAACGGCTCCGGCGAAATCCTCCATTCCAGCCCGGCGAAAAGTCCGCCGACAGGAATTGAATCGCGGATGAATTTGGCTTGTTCGGCGGGTGTGCTCACAAATTTTTCGCCACAGTTTAACACAGATGAAACATAGATTTCCAAAGCGGAATCATTTGTGTTTCATCTGTGCCCATCTGTGGCTGGTTAAGTTCTGATTTGCCCATTGCCGATGCCAAGCCATTTGTAGCTGGTCAGTTCGTCCAGGCCCATCGGGCCGCGCGCGCCGATCTTGTCGGTGCTGATGCCGATTTCCGCGCCCATGCCGAACTCGCCGCCGTCAGTGAAGCGCGTGCTCGCGTTCCAATAAACCGCCGCCGAATCCACCTCGGCAAGAAATTGTTTTGCGTGCGCCTCATTCTTCGTGACGATGCTGTCCGAGTGCGCCGAGCCGTAATGATTGATATGGTCAATCGCAGCGCGCACGCCGTCCACGACGCGCACATTCAGGATGTAGTCCATGTATTCCGTGAAATAATCCTGCTCGGCGACCGGCTTGACTTTGGCCGAATTGAAATTTGAAATTTCCGATTTCAAATTCGCCAGCGTTGCTTCGTCGCCACGAATCTCAACGTGCTTGGCAAAAAGCTTTTCGCCGATGGCGGGCAGAAATTTTTCCGCCACCGCCTGGTCCACGAGCAAAGTCTCCGCCGCGTTGCAGACGCCGGGACGTTGCACTTTGGCGTTCATCACAATCTCCTCGGCCATCTTCAAATCGGCGTCGGCATCCACGAAGACGTGGCAGACGCCTTTGTAATGTTTGATGACGGGAACCTTCGAGCAGTCCGCGACGGCGCGGATGAGGCTCTCGCCGCCGCGTGGCATGCAGAGGTCAATGTATTGCGTCAGCGATAGCAAAATCGGAATTGCCTCACGGTCGGGCGTGGGCACAACCTGGATCGCGTGTTCGGGAAATCCTTTATGCGCGGTCTTGCCAGCTTCAATCATTGTCTGGGCGATGATCTGATTTGAGTTCAAAGCCTCCTTGCCGCCGCGAAGAATCGTGGCGTTGCCGGACTTGAAGCACAGGCTCGCCGCATCCGCCGTCACGTTGGGACGCGATTCGTAGATGATGACGACGACGCCGATGGGCGTGGAAATTTTCTGCAGCTTGAGTCCGTTCGGACGGATGCGCTCATCGAGAATTTTCCCGACTGGGTCCGGCAGCGCGGCGACTTCGCGCAAGCCTTTCGCCATGCCGGAAATTCTTTTGTCATCCAGCTTGAGCCGGTCGAGCATCGCGGCGGAGAGTCCGTGGCTCGCGCCGAATTCCATGTCCAGCGCATTGGCTTGCTTGATGGCATCGGCGTTTTGTTCGAGCGCGGCGGCTATCGCGAGCAGGCAGGCGTTTTTCTCCGCCGTCGTCAGCTTAGCGAGTTCGCGCGACGCGGCCTTGGCCTGCTTGGCCAGTCGCGTCATCTGTTCAGTCAGGTTCATGCGGCAAAATCAGAGTGCCAAGTTAATCGAAACGCCCCGGAAGTCAAAAGCGCGAAAAAAATGGGTGGTGGCATAGTTTGACCGGAGCGCGGCTGTGTCGAAGACCAGCCGCAGCAACTTGAACGCGACTGCGGCTGACGCTGCGCGCACAGCCGCGCTCCATGATCACCAACGTCACTTCAAATTCACATCGGCGCCGAGCAGGGACGTGAAAAAATCCCCGCCGCGCAGCGCCACCAGCACCATCAGGCCGGCGAGGTCGGCGGTCGTCTTCACATTTTTCATCACGAGATTATCAATGCCGATTCTCTGCTCGCGATTGTTGCCGGGATTTTTCAAATCAATGAACCGCGCCGTGCCGACGGACACGTTCAACGCGTCAATGCCCTGAAAGTCCAGCCCCGTCCGCTGCTTGAATTCCCTCAGCCCCGCGTTGCCGCCACCCGCCTCGCCTTTTTTGGGCAGCGCGACGCCGAGCGCAAACAGGTTCGTCTGGCCGGCCTCATTCTTCACGATGTCGAGCTCGCCGAGATTGAAGCGCATCAGCGTGACGTGAATTTTATTTTTCACCAGCGCGTCGCGGTCGTATTCCACGTGGATTTCCGGGATGTTGAGAAACGGCGTGCCGCCGAAGGCCGGCGGGTTGTAGATGCGCAGGTTCTCGATGGACACCACCGGCTCGAACAGGCCGACGTGAAATTTCCCGATCTCCGCGTCCATGCCGGTCTGCGCGCGGATGCGGTTTTCCGCCACCACGCGCAGAATCGTGTCCAGCGACAACAACAAAACCACCGCCAGCACCACGACCAGCAGCACCGCGCCAAAAATCCATTTCAGAATTCGTTTCATTTTGCATCGTAGCGGCGCGCCGGCAGACCGCCGCAAATTATTTTCCAGCCAAGGAATCCGGCTTTCTGCCGAAAGCCGCTACACCGCCACATCCTCCGGACGCACTTCCAGGCATTCGTCCTGGTCCTCCCAGATCACCGCCGCGTAGCTGTCCAGCAGCTTGGGCGCGATTTCCGCGCCGGCCACGGCCAGCAGTTTTTCCGCCGCCAACGCCGCGTTCTCGAACGCCGTGTCGTAATTGCCGCTGCGCTTGCGCTGGCGGTCGTCCCAATGCGCCACCGCGTGGACCGGCTCGTAATCCTTCGCCCACGGTTCGAGGATCACGCGCAGCTCGGCGGCCAGTTCATCGAACGGCACCAGGACTTCGTTGCAATGCTGGCAGATCAAACCCTCCGTGCGGACATCGCGGGTGAGCAGCGGCAGGAACGGCGCGCGGCAGCACGACGCGGCCGCGTAGGCGGCGGGCACGGTGGCCAGGCGCTTGGACCAGATTTGCCGGCCATGCGCCACCTGCGCGGCGAGCCGATACGCGCCGACGAGCGGATGCGAGAGCCGCCACGCGCGGCCTTCCAGCTGGCCGAGCGTCTGGGCGAGCCAGCGAGCCAGCGTGAGATCGTCCCACGACGCGAAGGCGCGGCCGTATTCCGTCCACAACGAATCGAGCGGCGAATTGGGAGCCATGTCCATGCCGGCAGTCTGGCGGGGGAAAAATGTTTTGTCGAGCGGTTGTCGGCAGTTCCATGCACTGGCCAAAATTGACTTTTTGTATAAAGTAGAATGAAACAAATAATTCGATTGCTTCTCCGGCTGGCGATTTTCTGGTTGGGATTCTGACCGGTGGTTTGCCATTGAACTTTTCAACTCGCCAGCGGTGCGCCGACATTGATTCCGTGCTGGAGGCAATACGCGCCGTTGTCCACATATTTCTGCGCCCACCATTTTAAGCCGGCGCGTTCTTCCTTCGTCAGCTTGCGGACAACTTTGGCGGGCGCGCCCAGCACCATCGAGCCGGGCGGAATTTTCACGCCCTGCGTCACCAGCGCCTTCGCGCCGATAATGGATTGTTTGCCGATGACCGCGCCGTCCAAGATCACCGCGCCCATGCCCACGAGACATTCGTCGCCCACCCGGCAGGCGTGGACGACCGCGCTGTGGCCGACGGTCACCCAGTTGCCGAGGATGCACGGGAAATGATCTGCCAGGTGCAGCACGGCGTTGTCCTGCACGTTGGAGTGGTGGCCGACGACAATGCGGTTGATGTCGCCGCGCAGCACCGCGCCATACCACACGCTGGTATGCGCGCCGAGCGTCACGTCGCCGAGGACGACGGCGGTCTTGGCGATGAAGACACTTTTGCCGAGCTTAGGCTGGCGGCGGAGAAATTTGTCGAGCTGTCGGTCAAGTTCGCCCATGAACAAAAACTAGCCCAGAACGGGTCTTGAAACAATTTGGATTTCGCGCGCGGCGGGCGGAGATCAGGTGGGTTCGTTCACGCGGTCGGGATGCCGGTTCTTGGCGTAGTCCAAAAGCATTTTGTAGGTGATGCGGGAGTTCTCGCCGGCATTGAACATCTTGCGCTGTCCGGCGTATTCGTAGGTGATGATGAGTTCTTTGTTCCAGCCAGGGGTGGGATCGGCCTTCAACCATTCAGGGTTGGCAAAGAACTCGCCGTTGCCGGTGTGCAGCCGCATTTGCACGCGCGCCGTGACGTCGGCGAAGTGAGTGCCGGAACCATACACCGCCGAAATGATGTTCAGTTCGCCGACTTGCGGGCCGTCGCCACTGAGGTCGGGCGGCGGCGCGGAAGCGCAGCCGGACAGCAGCAGCAGGCCGGCCAACGGGAGGAGGCATAAAAGCGCTTTCATAATTTTGTGGCAACCGCACCAGCTCTACGCAAATCCGGCGGCCGGGTCAAGCGGCGGATTGCTTTTGCCGTGCGAACCGGCAAACATCCTTGCGTGGCATGACCAAACAACTTTCACAACGTCCTGTGCCGCCGCGCCGCAAATTGCCGCGGTCGTTCAAGGATTTGACGCCGTCGAAACATTTCAATCCGCGCACGTTTTTTCAGGAGCTGGTTTGGAAAGGCTGGTTCACCAAGCGCACGGGCGCGCACCGGCCGCCGATTTTTCCCAAGTTGAAACGCCGGCAGGTCGCCATCACGTGGATCGGCCACGCGTCTTTTCTCATCCAGTTCACGGATTTGAACGTGCTGGTGGATCCGAACTTCGCCAACTGGCTGTTTCTCCTGAAACGGCTGAAGCGCTCCGGCCTGCGCATCGGCGATCTGCCGCCGATTGACCTGGTGCTGCTGACGCACGCGCACTTCGACCATTTCCACAAGCCGACGCTGCGCCGGCTGGCGTCCACGAAAATCGGCATCATGCCGTGGGGCGTGGGCGACCTCGCCAAAAAGCTCGGCTTCGCGCGCATCGTGGAGCTGGACTGGTGGGAAAGTTTTTCGCAGGGCGACTGGAAGGTGACGTTCACGCCGAGCGCGCACTGGGGCGCGCGGACGCTGCACGACCAGCATCGCGGCTACGGCGGCTTCGTGCTGGAGCATCAGGGCCGAAAAATTTATCACTGCGGCGACAGCGCGTATTTCGACGGCTTCGCGGAGATCGGCAAACGGCTCGCGCCGGAGATCGCGCTGCTGCCCATCGGCGCGTATTACCCGGAGAGTTTCCGCAAAGTCCACATGGGGCCGGACCAGGCGGTGCAGGCGTTCAAGGATCTGCGCGCGAAGATTTTTGTGCCGATGCACTTCGGCACGTTCAAGCTGTCGTTCGAGGCGATGGACGAGCCGCTGCGCTGGCTGCGGGAAATTGCCGCGCAACAAAAGCTCGCGCCGCGCCTGAAAATCCTCGACGAAGGCGTGCCGAAGGTGTTTTGATGGGCGAAATTTTAAAGCGCCATGTTTGAATTTGAACTGCCCGAAAGATTCCGCCGCTACATTCCGCTCGCCGTCTGGGTCGTCGTCGCGCTCGTCATCCTCGCGATTCCGCTGAAGATCATCAGCTACGGCTATCTGCCGGGCGACGACGCGCTGCGGCATTGCGCGAAGGCGGTCAGCGGCAAGTCGTGGCCGGAAATTCTCGTCTTCGGCGACAGCTACCGGATTGACCACAACATCGGCTGGCACGGCATCCTCGGCGGCGTGCACGGGGCGACCGGCTGGAACGCGGAGGCGCTGGTCATTTTTTCCGTCGTCGCGCTGTTCATCATCGTGAACGCGGCGCTGCTGCCGTGGCTCAAGCGGCCGGAGGCGTGGCTGGTCGCGCTGCTCGCAGCGATGATCGTCTCGGACCTGCCGCAGCGTTTTCTGCTCGGCCGGCCGTTCAACGTGTCCATCGCGGTGCTCATGATCATTCTGTTCGTGGCGCGCAAATCCAAACCGGAGCTGAAATATTTTCTAGTGTTCACCGCCATGCTGGTCGCGAGCACATTCATTCACGGCGTCTGGTATCTCTGGCTGCTGCCGGTGGCGGCATTTTTATTTGCGGGCGAATTTCTCTGGGCGCGGCTGGTGGCCGGCGCGTGGCTGGCAGGAACATTTCTTTCCGCCGTGCTGACGGGTCACCCGACGGATTATCTGGCACACGCGGTCACCATGGCCGTGCATGGCGTCGGCCAGCACACGACCAACAGCACGCAGGTGACGGAACTCCAGCCCTTCGCGGGCGACATCCTGGCCGTCCTCATCGTCGGCGCGCTGGTGGCGCTGCGGTGGCTGATGAAATCGAATGCGGTCCCGCTCACCCGCAGCCCGGCGTTCTGGCTGATGTGCGGCTGCTGGATGCTCGGCTTCCGAGTCAGCCGGTTTTGGGAAGACTGGGGCTGGCCGGCGTTGATGGTGCTGATCGTAACGGAAGTGGAATTTCTGTTCGTCGCGAAGTTCACCGCCGACTCCACGCGACGGCTGCTGCTGACGGTGATTCTCGCGCTCGCCACTTTTCTGGCGGTGACCTGCGATTTAAACGGCCGATACACGAAAAATCTGACCTGGCAATTCCTCTCGGTCGCGGAGCATCCCGAGCTCGATGGCTGGATGCCGGAGGCCGGCGGCATTTTGTATTCCGCCGACATGGGGATTTTTTACCAGACTTTTTACAAAAATCCGACGGCCGACTGGCGTTACATCCTCGGCTACGAGCCAGCGCTGATGCCGGCGGAGGATTTTGAAACGTATCACAGCATCATGTGGAACAACGGCGATGCCAAGGCCTACGCGCCTTGGGTGAACAAAATGAAACCGGCGGACCGCCTGGTCATCCGCGGCAACGGCAACGAGCGGCCGAACATTCCGCAGCTCGAATGGGATTACGGCGTGAGCGGTATCTGGATCGGCCGCACGCCGCGCACCTCAACCCGCTGACAGCGCGTCATACTGGCGCGCCAGCTCGAAATCTTTTTCCGTCAGCCCGGCCGTGTTGTGCGTGGTAAGCGCGAGGGTGACCTTGTTCCAGCGAATGTCCACATCCGGATGATGCTGCGCCTGCTCGGCCAGTTCGGCGACGGCGTTGACGAATTTCATCGCGGCGGGAAAATCCTTGAACACGAACGTGCGCGAAATGATTTCGCCAGTGCGCTGCCATTGCGGCAGGGTTGAAAGCGCGAGGATGATTTTTGCCGGATCCATTTTGACCTGGTCGGCGGCAAAACTTTCGAGCGATTCGAGGCTGACCTTGGACGCCTCGCGCAGCAGGCTGAAGCTCGTCGCCAGCGACCAGACCCACGCCAGCACAAACAATATGCCCCCAATCAAAAGGTTGGCCAGGACCACCGGGTTGTGGACGGTCGAGTCGCCAAACATCTGCCCGTAATACCGCATCATCATCTGCGCAAACCAAAGGGTGACCAGCGCGAAGCCGCCGACGGACAGCACCAGCTGGCCGGTGCCCGCGAGCCAGCGTCCGGCCATGACCGAGCCGAGCCCGGGCGTGGCGAGCTGGTTCAGCAACACGGCGTTGCGGGCCTGGGCGCGGCTAATTTTTTTTCGCGCCGAAGATGGTTTCATACGCAATCATCAGCGCCGCAAAGCCGACGGGAATCGAGAACAGCAGGCCGACGCAGCACGCGCAGACGCCTGCGAGGTTCAGCAGCGAGATCAAGATGACCAGCCCGAAGACCAGCCACCAATGCTTGTTCACCATTTTCCAGCTCGCCTTCATCGCCGCGCCGAAATCCATCCGCTTGTCCACAATCAGCGGCAGCGTGAATTTCCAGCAGACCGACAAATACGTCGCCGGGATGGCGCAGATCAGCGCCACCGGCAGCGTCGCGAAAATCAGGGACTTGATGGCGTCAATCGTTGCCGGGTCCGGCGGCGTGCCGGGATGCAAATGCTGGAGCTGGCCGGCCAGCGGAATGAATTTGATGACGAGCAAAACGATGAACGGAGCCATGCACAATCCCATCAGCAGGCCGGTCACCAGCACGCCGAGAAACAACTGGCCAAACGCGCGCCGGAAACCGGAAAAAATTTCACCGACCTCCGCGGGTTCGCCGCGGTTCACGCGGATGAACAGATAAAACACGCCGCCCATCAACGGCCCGGAGCAGATGAAGTTCGCGATGGAGAACAGCGGCCCGATCATAGGAATGCTGGCGAGCCCGCCCACCGCGCCTTCGATCAGCAGGTAAAGCAGCGTGCCGACGAACAGCAGGCCCATGTTGTTTTTCACCAGTTCCCAGCCGCGCGAAAAACAGCCGCCAAGGTCGAGATCGTAATCGCGTTCCAAAAAATCGGCGGCGGCGGCCAGCGGCGCAATCGTCTCGGGCGCGCCCGGCGAAGCAAACGCGCCGGCGAATTCCGGGAACTGCGCCAGCGGGCGGAACTCCGCATCGCTTTCAGATTTCGCCTGGGACTGCGCGCTGAGCCGGCCTTCGGCAATCCACTGGCGCACGTCCGTGTCCGTGACCGGGCCGTATTCCTTGCCGTCGCCGCCGATGATGAGATAGTTCGCCATACGATGTTCCTGTTCGCTGTTGTTTCTAATTCATTACGTTCAATGAAGCAAGCTGGTTTGCCGGTGGAAATGAAAATGCCGCGCGCAGGCCGCGATGGTTGAGAAGAAAAAAACTTAAGCCTTCGTCTTCTTCGCGGCCTGCGCGCGACATCCGGCTCACGCATTCCGCACGAACATTTTTCCCGGCAACTGTTTCACCAGCCGTTTCATCTCCAGGCCAAACAGCGCCACGTTCACCGTGGAACTGGGCAAACCGCTCGCGCGGATGATTTCGTCAATGGCCGTCTCATCGCCGGTTTTCACGGCGGCAAAAATGGTCTGCTCGTTCGCCGAAAGTTCGAGCGCCGGCAGCACGCCCGTCGCGCTTGCCGAGGGCGGCCGGTTGCTCGCCGGAAACAGATATTCGAACTCGCTCAAAATGTCCTCGACGCCTTCGCACAGCTTGGCGCCTTTTTTGATGAGGTCATGACAGCCCTTGCTGCGCGGCGAATCAATCCGCCCGGGCACCGCGAAAATCTGCCGGCCGTATTCCGTCGCGAAGTTCGCCGTGATCAGCGCGCCGCTGGTCAGATTCGCCTCGACCACCACCGTGCCCAAGGTCATGCCAGCCACGATGCGGTTGCGGATGGGAAAACTCTGCTTGTCCGCCGGCCGGTTGAACGGGAACTGCGTGATGACCGCGCCGTTCGCCGCGATGCGCTCGAACAGCTCCGCGTTCTCCGTCGGAAAAATCAGGTTGATGCCGGTGCCCAGAACGGCAATCGTCCGGCCCTGGCCGCTCAACGCGCCCTGATGCGCCGCCGTGTCAATGCCGCGCGCGCCGCCGCTCACCACCGTCAGGCCGGCATAGGCGAGCTGATACGCCAGCTTGCGCGCGGTTTCGAGTCCGTAATGCGTTGTCATCCGCGAGCCGACCATCGCTAGGGCATTCTTGTCCTTCGCGGTCAGCTCGCCTCTGACGTAAAGCACGAACGGCGGATCATAAATTTCGCGCAGCGACGGCGGATAATTTTCATCCGACTGGATCAGGACGTGGCAGCCGAAATCGGCGATGCGTTTCAATTCGCCGGCGAGGTCAATGGATTTTTCCCAGCCGAAAATTTTTTCCGCCGTGTCGTCGCCGATGTTGGGGACGCGCAGCAACTGCGATTTTGCAGCCGAAAGAATTTTCGGCGCATCGCCAAAATGTTCCAGCAGCGAGCGGGCGCGCACCGGTCCGACACCCTCAATCAGGTTCAGCGCGATGAAAGCTTCGCGGGAGTCCATGTCGTCTTTTAACGACAGGCGCTCGCGTCGGCAAGAAATGTTTCAAGCGATTTTTCCAGCCGGCGCGCAGACGCAGGATAAAAAAGCGGCAACCAGTGTCGGCCGTTCCGCTTTCACAATTGACAACCGCGCGCCGGCATGGCTCAGTTCACGGCGTGGTCGCATTGACATTATGGCAGCGAAACAATTTTTCAGCCTGACTACATGACCGCTTTTCGACGCGGTTTCCGCAGCTTGCTGGCGAGACTGATGGGCGGCCGGAAAAGCTGGCCAACCGCCCGACCCCGCCCGAATGCCCGGCCGGAGGCCAGAAAGATCGCGGTGCTGTTCCTTTCTCATGTGGTGAACGACGAGACCGTCGCGGAATACCAAAAAATCGCCGAGGCCGTGAAGGATTTTGCCCGGCCGCATTTTCTGCTGCACGTGCGGCCGGACACGCCGTTTGATGCGCGGCTGGAGCCGGCGGTTTATCCGTTCGCGGACGACATTTTGAAAACGATGGGCTGTGAACCGTGGACGAATTCCTTCGTCCCGGGCAGCGCGCATTTTCCCCTGCTGCACTTTTTTTTGGAGCAGAACCAGCATGAACATTACTGGCTGATCGAATATGACGTGCGGTTTTCCGGCGACTGGCGCTGGTTTTTCGAGTCCTTCCGCGACGTCGAGGCGGATTTTTTGACCAGTTGCATCCGCACTCCGCCAGACGAGCCGGACTGGTGCTGGTGGAACAGCCTGCGCCATCCGGAATCATTTATTCTACCGGAACAGCGACTGGCTTCGTTCAATCCAGTCTACCGGATTTCCAATGCCGCACTCAAACATCTTTACGAATGCCATCGCCACGGCTGGGTCGGGCACTTTGAAGTTTTGATCCCGACCCTGCTTCACCGCCAGGGTTTCAAGCTGGTGGATATTGGCGGCGAGGGATCCTTTGTTCGCGCCGATGGGATAAACAAATTTTACACCGCAGGAGCCGACGGCACCTTCAGACATCGGCCCTGTCATTTGGAAGCTGGGCCGCTGGTGAATAAATTGTATCATCCGGTAAAGAGAATTTAGGGGAATTTAACCAGTGTGCCCGCGCCACGTTCCTCGACCGGCCCTTGCACTTCACCTTGACGGGAACGGGCAGAAGTTTATTTTCGGGGCATGAGAAAGATTTCTTTTTGGCTGGGCATCATGATTTTCACGACGGCGCTCGCACGCGGGCAGGACGCCGCCACGCAGCAACAACTGGACAAGCTGTCCGGGCAGATCCAGGACATCCTCGCCGCGCAGGAACAGCAGGGCAAACGGCTGGACGCACTGGAGAAGCAGCTCAGCGATTTGACCGACAAGGTCAACTCGGCCGCCGTCAACACCTGCGCGAGCGCGGATGATTTGAAAACGCTCGCCGCGCAGGTGCAGGAGATTGACAAGAAGCGGCAGGATGACCGCGACCTGATTTTGAAACAGATTGAAAATCTCGGCAAGGTGAGCGGCGGCGTGCCCGTCAGCCACAAGCCGGCGGTGAACACGACAGCTTCCGGCGGCGACGACACCACCGCGCCGGCCACGCCGCAGAAGGGCTACGATTACAAGGTGCAGGCAGGCGATACCATCAGCGCCATCGCCAAAGCTTATCGCGATCAGGGCGTGAAGGTGACGTCCAGCCAAATTCTAAAGGCCAACCCGAAGCTGGACCCGGCCAAACTTTACGTCGGCCAGAAAATTTTCATTCCTGATCCGAACGCGAAATGATTTCAACCAAGGTCTACTCGGATTTATTATCCGCGAAATCCGCGAAATCCGCGGATCAATTCATCTTGATGTGGATCAGCAACACGCCGACGGCTGCGATGAGACAGTAGAAACCGAAGAATTTCCAGCGGCCGCCTTCGAGCCAGCGCGACAGCCATTTTAGCGCGAGCAGGCCGGCGATGAAGCTCAAGACCATCCCGACGAGTCCCGGCACGAAGAGATGCGCCACGGAATTTTGCCCGCTTAGCGCGTGCGCCTTGACGAGGCGGTGCGCTTCCTGCGCGATGATCGGCGGCGTCAAAACCACGGCCAGCGCGAAGCTGAATTCTTCCAGCTTTTGTTTCGGCAGGCCGAGAATCAAGCCCGTGGAAATGGTCGCGCCGGAACGCGAAAAGCCCCGGAACGGCAGGCATAATCCCTGCACGAGGCCGATCCAGATGGATTGCTGCGGCTGGATTTCAGAATGGCGTGGCTGCTTTTCTTCGTGCAGGCCGGCATAAATAATAAGGACGCCCACCGCCGTCAGCGCGCCGGCGATCAGCGGCAGGTTGGAAAACAGATTTTCAATTTCCGCGTGCTCGGCGCCGCGCATGAAAACTTTTTCGATAAGGATTTTCAGCCCGTAGCCTACGACGCCGGTGCAGATGGTCGCCAGCACCATCTGGATGGCGAACCACTGGAATTGCGCCGACGTGGCAAAATAATCGCGCTTCCAGCCTTTCCAAAAATAAACGATGACCGCGAACATCGTGCCGGTGTGCAGCATCACCAGCAGCATCGTCATTTCCGGGCTGGACGGATCGAGGCCCATGAGTTTTTCCGCCACGATGACGTGCGCGGAACTGGAGACCGGCAGCAGTTCGCAGGCGCCCTGGATGAGCGCGAGAATCAGGATTCGAAAATAGTTCAACATGATGATGGTAAAATTTGCCCGAAAATTTCCTGGATCACAACGCCGGAGGCCGTGGCCGGATCATTTGTTTCCGCCCCAGAAAGATTTTGACTCTTCCATGCGCTGCTTGACCTTGAGCTGGCCGAGGATGGCGTGCCAGCCGATGTAAATTTTGTGCCACTGGGTTTCGAGGCCGCGCAGGGCGCCTTCGCCCATCTCGCTCAGATAGCGGAGCGACGGGGCGTTGGTGATGAGGCCGTGGATTTCCTCGCGCGTGGGCGACTGGACCTCGATGGACGCAAAAATCAATTCCAGCTCCTGCACGATGATGCTTTTGATCTCAAGAAAATGATTGTCATCCGCCGGGCCGAATTTTTTGGCGCGGGCGATGGAGATGAAATGGTTGAACTGCTTCCAGCATTCGATGTGCGTCTCGATCTGGGTGACAAGCTGGTTGATGTCCTTGGAGGTCATGTGCGTGAGCGGGTTGGCGTCGGGAGCAACGCGGTTTGCGGAAACAGAAAAATGATTGCGCCGCCGCGCAGCTCGCGGGCGGTGATGTGCAGGCTGCCGAACTGCAGGCTGATCTCGGCGAGCGGCATCTGCGCGACGCGGGCCTCGCGGAAGAGTTCCAGCACGTCGCGGCCGATGTCGCGCAGAAAGTTTTTCGGATACGCGGAGGACACCGTCGAGGTGACGATATGACCATTGCGGTCCACCGTGATGGTGCCGGTGGGCAGCTGCTGCACGCCTGCGCGGGCGCGAAAAAATCGTTTTAAGAATCCCATGATGCGACCAGTTTTCGGCTTTTTTCCAACAAATTGCCGGTGGCCTCGGCCGGCCAGCCGACGAGGAACAAACGGTCCTCGTGGTTTAATACAAGCACTTGACGTTCCAAATTCTGACCGTTCACCTGGAGGATCGGCCCGGCTTCGAGCCGTTCGCCCAGCCGGCGGGCAATGACGGCGGCATGGCGCGTCCATTGCACGAGCGGCATGACAATCTGCGTGCCGAGCGCCTCGGGTTCGCCCATGCCTTCCGGCGGAATGGCGATGACAAACTCCGCGCCTTCGCGGGTGAGCAGCGCCAGTTTCCACACGGTCTTGCGGTGGGCGGACTGCTCGATGGATTCGGGCGCGACGGGATTGGCGGACTCATCCATGTCCTGCACGGTTTCGAGCAGCAGGGCGTTCACCGGCTTGGTGATGGTGCGTTCGCGGTTCGGCTCGGGCGGGAGATTTTCAAACGTGCCCGCCTTCCAAGCCAGAATCCGGCGAAACGCCGCCTCGCCGCGCACGCCTTCGGCCTCGGCGTCTATCAATTCGCCATCCTGAATCCACAATCTCGACACCAGCGGACCGCGCGTGATGCGCAACACCGTCGAGCTGCGGGAGAGGCATTCCATCTGGATGATGTCCATCAGACTCTTGCTCTGGATGCCACGGAAACCCGGCTCGTCATCGCGGCCCAGCAACGATTCGAGGCACTCGATGAACAGCTTGGAATTCCGCTGCATGTCCATCTTGATCCAAAACAAATCCACGCCCAACGCGTAGGCACGCGAGCGAAATTCCTCGTCTTCCAGCCCGCTCAGGACGACGGTGCGCAGTTCCGGATAACGGCGGCGGACGATGGACAAAATTTGCAAACCGTCAATGCGCGGCATCTTCAGATCGCAGATCAGCAGCCGCACCGGCTCGGATTCGAGCAGCGACAACGCGCGTTTGCCGGTGTTGGCGGTGAGGATTTCCGGGCGGCTCGGCAGGGCCGCGAGCATTTCCTGGCTCAGCGTGAGCCAGTCGGTGTCGTCGTCGAGAATTAAAATTTTATGTCGTTTTTCCATGACCAGCCCGCGTTACGGCTAACCGCACGGCGGACGAAACTCAAGCGTAAAACTCCGGTTGCCAAAATGTAAGCAATCGGCATTCCCGCCGGCCAGCCGATTTTTGGCCGCAAATCTGGACAAAGCTAGCACCGGCAGTCCTGCCGTGGGACAAAAGTGGAAAAAATTCATTCTGGCGGGCCATGGCGTGGATTCTGCTTGAAGTAATACGTCAGTAAAAAAATTATCAGGCAACCAAACAACCGAACGTCATGTCGAACATGGTCAAATCAAGTTTTGCCGGTCTGCTCCGCGGCATCCTGCGGCGGATGGACCCGCCGGGAACGCCGCCCGCGCCGGCTGCCCGTCCGATCGCGGCCGCGAGCCCCATGCCGGAGTCGGCAAAAGCCGCGCCCATGTCCGGACCGCCGCCGGTTCTGATGGCGGCCACGCCGCCAAACGCCAACGAGATCGCCGTCCCGCTCGCACCGGTCATCACCGGCCTGCCGCTGGATTTGCGCGGAAAAACCATGGCCATCCCGCCGCCCGGCATGACCATCAATCTGCCGGTCGAAACCGTGATGGCGCAGCTCGCCTTCGGTGCGGTGAAAATTTCCTTCGGCGAACTCCGCCAGCTCGCCCCGGGCATCTTCGCCAATTCAGGCGGCGAATATGACGCCAAAACCGTCAGCCTGCCGCTGGGCGAAATTCTGCCGCGCCTGAACCCGGCGCTGCTCGCGCGCCGCACCGGCCCGAAAGTGGAAGTGGCCGAAGACGTCAACGGCCCGTTTGACGGACGCGGCAACGGTCTCGCCTTCACCACCCAGCCGCTCAAAGCGCCCACGCCGCAAGCTCCCAAACCGACGCCTCCGTCAACATCCACGGTTGAACAGTTGCGGATGACCCAGCCGGTCGTTTCCCCGAAGCCGGCCGCACCAATAGCATTCACCGCGCCGGTGCAACGCGCCGTTACGCCGACTCTGCCAGTTCGTCCGATGACGTCGGCACCGTTTATTCCGCCCATTTCCGCCGCGCCGGTTTCCACGCTCACGCCGGTGGTGCCACGGCCGGAACCCGTGCCGACGACGATTTTTGCCGCGCTCTGGGATCTGGCGGAAAACTGGCCGGAGCCGTTGAAGGATGAAATTTCCCATTCCGCGCTGGCCAATGTCAGCGTGCCGCTCGCGGGCGATGCGATCCAAGCCGGCTTGAAACGCGGCCGCGTGACGATGTCGTGGAAACAGTTGCGCCTGCTCGCCAAGCCGAGTTCGTCGGCGTCGGTGAACGACCCGCTGGAACTGGACCTGCCGCTGAAGGTGATCGCCCCGCTTTTTTTCGCCGCACAAAAAAATTTGCAGCAGTCGAAGACGAAGGCTACGGTGTCGGCAGAAATCCCAAATTTATTCTTCGGTTTTCCGCAGACCGCGCCGGAGCCGCCGGCCAGCGCGCCCCGGCCGGTGGAGAAGAAAACCAGCGATTCAAATTTTTACGTCTGGGGCGAAAACGGCGAGACGCCCAAAACGGACACGAGCGTCTTTGCGCCGCCACCGGTGCCACAGACCGATTTCACCCACCGCTTTGCGCCGCCGAAAGAAGTGGTGGCGCGCGCGGTCGCCCTGCCGGGCGTGGCCGGCGCGCTGGTGACGCTGCCGGACGGTTTGCGCGTGGCCGGCGAGGTGTCGGCGGAGTTCAACGCGGACACGCTCGCGGCGTTCATCCCGCAGCTTTTTGAGCGGATGAACCAGAGCGCACGCGAGCTGCGCATGGGTGCGCTGAACAATGTCAGTTTCACGGTGGGCAATGTGCCGTGGCGGATCATCCGGGTGAACTCGGTTTATCTGGCGGCGTTCGGACGCGCGGGCGAATCGTTGCCGGCGGCGCAGCTCGCCGTGCTGGCGAGTGAACTGGACCGGAAAAAAGCTTAATAATTTTATGGCCATCATCAATCAAGCGACCAAGGAACTACAGGTCAAAATCGTGTATTACGGCCCGGCGATGGGCGGCAAGACGACCAACCTCGTGCAGGTGCATGACCACGTCCAGACGACGGCGGGCAACAAGGGCAAGCTCGTGTCGCTCGCGACGAGTTCGGACCGCACGCTGTTCTTCGATTTTCTGCCGATCGAGGCGATGGCGATCAAAGGGTTCAAAACCAAATTTCAACTTTACACGGTTCCGGGCCAGGTGATTTACAACACAACCC
>Ga0182024_10001231_pt1 | contig 66380 bp, 55 predicted proteins | sample P32metaG_FD_120480 | JGI IMG/M metagenome (GOLD analysis project Ga0182024, IMG submission 120480) | Permafrost microbial communities from Stordalen Mire, Sweden - P3-2 metaG (Illumina Assembly) | ecosystem: Environmental > Terrestrial > Soil > Wetlands > Permafrost | place: Sweden: Stordalen... | reverse complement strand
TCACCAGGGGATATCCACGATTCCCGAGGCAATTCAGGGCGTCGTGAGTGTTCGAAACCGCTTCCACCGGATAGCCCTCCAGCTCGAGAAAAGTGACGATGGTGGTTCGCACGCTCGCGTCGTATTCCACCAGCAAAATGGGATCACTCATAACGCGCGCGAGACCTCATGATGCACGTCTCAGGATCAACGTGAATTTCGATCCTTTGCCGGGCTCCGACTCCACGTGGATGGTCCCGCCGTGCTCGTTTATAATCTGCTTCACAATGGAGAGTCCAATGCCGGTTCCCATTTCACCAGATTGCTCGGCTTTTTTCGTGCGATAGAACTTTTCGAAGATACGCCCAACTTCTTTTCTGTCCATTCCGATGCCCTGATCCTGGACGGAAAGCTCGACGCGATCGGCTCCGGCTGCGTTTCCGTTACCGCCATAAATAGTGACGCGCGTTTGCGGGGGAGAGTATTTGACGGCGTTAGTGAGCAGATTATAGACCGCGTATTCCATGAGTTCCCGGTCGCCCACGAGATCGTCCGCGGGGATATCTGCAATCGCGATTTCAATGTGCTTGTTGTCGGCCAGCGGACGGGCCCGCCCGGCGCAGTGCTCGACGAGATCGTGCAGCGGGAAGCGCTCCTGCTTCAATTCCATCTGGCCGCCGGACATCCGCTCCACGCTGAGGAAGGTCTCGATCATTTTGGCGAGGCGCTTCGATTCGGAATTGATGAGTTCCGCCATTTGTTTGCGCTTCGCTTCCGGCATGGACCCATAGCGGCTGATGAGCTCACTCGAACCCTGTATGGCGGTGAGCGGCGTTCGCATTTCGTGGGTGACGAACTGCATGGCCTGCTGGTAGCGCGTCTTCTCGTGCTCCGCGTGGACCAGTTCGCGGCGGACCAGTAAATGCCTCCACGCAGCGGCGGAGGCTGTTGCGAGGATCACCGCGAGTGTTCCCGGTACCCAGGGCCAGACTATCGAACGCGAGAAAGACACGGCGGGGATTAACTGCGCGCTCAGCAGTACGAGCAGCGTCAGTACGTTCGCGATCCAACCTTGCGTGAACGCATAGGCCAGGCCCGCGAAGATGGCGAGCGCAAGACAGCAGGGGAGAACCAGCAGAGGCGGCGCGTCGACGAGGAACATCTGGCGAGCGATGGTCTCGTAGGCGTTGGCGTGAATCTCCACGCCGGGCATGAAGACGCCGCTGGAGTTGGGCGTCATCCAGCGGTCCTGCACGGCCGTTTGATCGGTTAATCCGGCGAAGACGACTTTCCCGGCGAATCGGGAGGCGAGCGATGGATCGCGATCGAGCGCGGCGATGGAGATCTGCGGAATCCCGCCCATGGAAGGTGGCACGTAGCGGATGCGGATGATGCGCTGGTCGGGTAGCGCTCGGGACGCGCGCTGATGATTTTCGTCTCGTATGGCGGAGGGAATGCGGACGGAACCGACCGTGAGATCGTCGGGCGATTCGATGATATCGTTGCCGGCCCCATTTCCAAATGCCGCGCTGTAGGCAGCGAGGGCCAGCGCCCAGCGGCGGTCCGTGCCTGCGACCTTCTCCAGAACGAGGTAGCGGCTTACGGCATCATAGGTGTCGAGCGCCGCGTGGGCATGGCCCACGGCGACGGCGTATTTCCTGAAGATCGGACTCGGATCCTCCCAGCCTGCGGCGTCAGGCAGGAGATCGCATGACAGAACGAGATTGCGAGTGCGCGAAAATGCATCTTCGAGTTTCGCGTCGGTAGTCGGATCACCAGGTTGGGGTAAGGTCACGTCAACGGCGACGGCGGCGGGGTGCGCGGGTTGAATTCTGTCGAGTCCGTCCGCGAGAGCGGCACGAATGCCCGCCGGATAGCCATATTTATCGTCGGTCTGCTGATCGATCGCAAGAACGATCGACGAGGTCTGCCACGGCGCGGGCGGCTCCAGACGGAAGAGGAAGTCGTAGGCGTATTTATCGAACTGCTGGCCGAACGAGGTCCAGCTTACGGCGAGACCCAGGAGTGCGGAGCCCAGCACCAGGGCTGCGAGGATCAGATAACTCGTATGATTCGAGACGCGCAAAATGAAAGGGCAAAAAACGGCTGAAAACGCGGCAAACCTTGAGTATAGACTTTCCGGAAAGCCCAAAGGTGCGGCTATGCCGGGCCGGCTGGCGCGATTTAAAGGCCGTGACAGACGGCCACACATGTTTTACGCTGGGAAGTGACTGGCAGGATATCCGACGAATGACCGTAATTGAACTTCCCGACAGGCAGGCAGCGGCGCTCAAGGCAAGAGCGGCAGCCCAGGGACTGACCCTGGAAGCGTGGTTGAAAAAGCTCGCCGATGAGGAAGCGTTTTCGATCGCGCAACGATCTCCGCGGGAGGCGGCAGCCCGTATTCTCGCGCTGCAAAAGCGCGCGAATCCCGATCCCGAAGGCTGGACTGTTCAAGATTACATCAATCATGACCGCCCCTGATGCCGTCCCTTGTCATCGATTCTTCGGTTGCGGCCGCATGGTGTTTTCCGGATGAGCGCACAGATTACGCGAACGCAATCCTTCAAGCCATCTCCGCTCCGCTCGAAGCAGTAGTGCCCCGTTTGTGGGCTATGAAGTGCGTAATAGTGTGCTGATGGGATTGCGACGCAAGCGCATCACCCACGCTGACGCTCAGGAATTTCTGGATTCCATCAGGGAACTGCCCATTCGACTGGCCGATCCGGTTTCCTACGACGGCGTGTTCACCTTGGCCGATCGCTACGGGTTGACCGTGTATGATGCCGCCTACCTTGATTTGGCAATTCGCGAAGGTTTGCCGCTTGCCAGTCTGGATAACGCTCTCTGCAAAGCGGCGTCTAGCTCCAATGTAGTCTTGTTCGAGCCATAGCCCGCGGAGCTTCCATTACCTCGACAAGGGTAAATTTAGGAACTTTCGAGACTGGGGCTTCGTTACTCTTGTACCGATGAGTCAGAACGCGATATCCGTGTCCGGGCTGCATAAAAAATACGGCGACGTTGAAGCCGTCAGAGGTATCGACTTCGAAGTGGCCACGGGCGAGGTCTTCGGGCTGCTCGGTCCGAACGGCGCGGGCAAGACTACCACCGTCGAAATTCTCGAAGGCATCCGCCAGCGCACCAGCGGCGACGTCCGCGTACTCGATTACGATCCGGACAAGCAGAAAACGAAATTGAAAGACCGGATCGGCGTGTGCCTGCAGGCCACCAACCTGCCGGACAAAATCAAAGTTATCGAAGCGCTGCAACTGTTCGGCGCGCTCTACAGCCGCATGCTCGATCCGTTGGAACTGTTGAAGCGCCTGCAACTCGAAGAGAAGCGCGATGCTTTTTACTCCACTTTGTCAGGCGGACAGAAACAGCGCCTCGCGATTGCGCTCGGTCTGATCAACGACCCCTCGCTCCTGTTCCTCGACGAGCCGACGACGGGGCTCGATCCGCAGGTCAGACATGAGATTCATGTGCTGCTTTCCCAACTGCGGTCCGAGAAGCGCACTATCCTGATGACCACCCACTATATCGAAGAAGCCGAACGCCTGTGCGACCGGGTGGCGATCGTAGATGCGGGCAAAGTGATCGCCATCGGAACGCCCCGCGAGCTTCAGGACCGAAGCGCCGGGAAATCGACCATCGAGATCGTGTGCGGCGAAACGCTCCACGGACGCGACATGCCGGAATGGCCGGAAGCGACGCAGACCAAAATGAGCGAAGACGGACGGCATCTGACGGTGGCTTCGAAGCGGCCGGCACGGACGCTGGTCGAGATCGTCAAATGGGTGGATGCGCAGGGAATCGGCCTTGAAGACGTGCACCTCGCACGCCCAACGCTCGAAGATGTCTTCATTGAACTGACCGGAAAGAGGCTTCGCGAATGAACGCGTACCTGACGCTCATCAAGATCGATATCCGGCTTGCGTTCCGGCAGAGGGTGGTGATCTTTTTCAACTATCTGATGCCCTTCGCGTTCTTCTTCATCTTCGCCCAGGCCTTTCATGCCGACCAGGGCGGCCTGATCTTACAAGTAGTCGCTATGGTGACGGTGATCGGGATACTGGGGAACGGTCTTTTCGGTGCGGGCATCCGCGCGGCGCAGGACCGGGAAGCGAATATTCTGCGCCGGTACAAGGTCGCGCCGATCTCGCCGCTGCCGCTGCTCGTCGCATCTTCCGTCACGGGCCTGGTTGTTTACATGCCGTATGTCGTATTGATGCTGGCCCTCGCCAAGTGGCGATATGGCATGGTGATGCCGAAACATATGGGGGCCGTGCTGATCTTTATTGTGATTGGCGTGCTGGCGGTGCGGTCCATCGGTTTGATTGTGGCGTCGGTGGCGAACTCCATGCAGGAAAGCGGCATTCTGGTACAGATCATCTATATGGCGATGCTGTTCCTCAGCGGCGCGAGTTTTCCCACGGCGATGTTCCCGAACTGGCTGCTGACGGCCACGCAGTTCATCCCGGCAACCTGGCTCATGACCGGCATGCAGGGGATGATGCTGCGCAACGAAACGCTTTTCGCAAACTGGCAGGCAGTGGGCGCGTTGCTTCTGACGACTGCGACCGGGCTGTTTCTCTCGGTCAAGCTCTTTCGGTGGGAGAAAGAAGAGAAGGTGCGCCCTGCGGCGAAACTCTGGGTGCTGGCGGTGCTGCTGCCCTTCGTAATGCTCGGGACCTGGCAGGCCTACGCGAAAGATAACATCAGCAAAACGAAAATCATCGGCCGCGATTTCGCGAGGTCGCGAACCGTGCTGATTCGCAATGCGCGGATTTTCGTGGGCGATGGCAAGGTGATTGAGAACGGCGCCGTGCTGGTGAAGGCGGGCACGATCGCGGAAGTGTATGACGGCAACATTCCCGATCCGAAGCCGCTGAACGCGGAGCCCGTTGAAGCCGCGGGCAAGACGATTTTGCCGGGCCTGATCGACACCCAAGTGCATCTGAACGGTCCGGGCGGATTCTACGACGATTGGAAAGACTACGACTCGGCGAAGATCATGCAGCGGAATCTGGCCGCTTACCTCTACAGCGGCGTGGCCGCGGTCCGGAGCGCGGGCGATCAAATGGATGAAGCTCTGAAGATACGCGCCCTTGTTAATAGCGGAGAGAAGCAGGGCGCGGAATTATTCGTGGCAGGTCCGCTGTTTACGGCCGCGGGCGGGCACGGAACCGAGATCCTCAAAGATCTGCCCGCCGCATATCGCAACCAGGCTCTGCCTTTTCCGAAGTCCGCCGATGAGGCGAAGAAGCAGGTGGATGAGCTGAAGAAAGCCGGTGTCGATGGCATCGCGGCCGTACTCGGGGAGTTCGATGCACAGATCTTGGGCTCGATATCGGATCAGGCGCACGCGGATCATCTCCCGATCGTCGTCCGTACAGTGGACGGTCACGATGTGGAGGACGCACTGCGGGCGCACGCGGATGGGATTGTTAACGGTTCTATTCGCTCGCGGATTCCCGATGAAGACTTCGAAGCCATGTCGAAACAGGGCATCGCGTACGATCCGGCGCTGAGCGTGGCGGAAGGCCTGCGGGATTTTGCGGAGGGCAAGCTGGATCTGCTGAATCGGTCGTTGGTCCAGCAGGTTGGCCCACCGACCCTGCTCGCAGGCACGAAGAACGCGATTGCCCGGACCGGGGTTAAGCGGTCTTCGATCAGCCCGGATGTGGCGCGGGATAACCTGCTGCGCGCTTATCGGCACGGCGTCATTCTGGTGGCCGGAAGCGGCGCCGGCAACGTGCTTGTGTTCCATGGCCCGGCCATTCAGCATGAACTCCAGTTGTGGGTGGATGCGGGCATCCCGGTGCAGGTGGCCTTGACCGCCGCGACTCTGAATGCGGCGAAGGCGTTGCGGGCGGATTCGCGCCTGGGATCCATCGAGAAGGGCAAAGATGCAACCATGCTGGTGGTCGACGGCAATCCGCTGCAGGACATCAAGGCGACCGAAGCGATTTCGTTGGTGATGCTCAAAGGGGAGCGGGTAGACCGCTCGGATCTGTTCAAGCCGGAGTAAAGGCCGAGAAACCAATGAACAGGACGAGCGTGGTCACGGCAGCCCAACGCGCCAACAAGGCTTCCAGACCGCCATCATAGGTGAGCGCGACGGTACATGTGCCCGAGCAGGCGGGATCGATGGTCATCAAGCCCAGGCCATCCTTTTCGATTTGCCGGGACGATCCGGCCACCGTTGCATGCCAGCCGGGGTGGTAAGTAATCTGAATCGACAGGATATCGCCGGGCAGCAGCGGGGCGGTAACGAGAGCGGAATGCGCGCTCTGCCATGCGAACGAGGCAATCGGAAGGGAATTGTCCTCGAGCGCTGAAACATAGCGTTCGATGTCCGCGGTATCGCCGCGCCGGATTACCTGAGCCAGCGATCGCGACCGGCGAGGGATGAGGTAGATGAAATCGTCTCCGTCGCTCCAGATCTTGCGGGCGAATTTGTCGAATCTCTCCGGTGCGTGAAAGGTTCTGAAGGGCGCGCGTGTGTGCGGACCACCCACGACCGCGAGGTCCGCGCCGAAGGCACGCAACCAGAGAAGAGTGGTTTCGGCATTGTCGGTTTCCGAAATGGTTTTCAGCGCTGTTCGGTCGATGGGGTTGGGAGTGCCGGGATCAAAGCCGCCGCTCACCTGCGCAACGTCCGAAAAATTGTTGAGCCAATAAGCCACGGTGCCGATGGTGAAGACGCGCGAATTCGAATAGTTGCTTTTCAGCCAGGCGGCTGTTTTGTATTCGATCGTCGCCGTCATGTCGATGGGCTTGATCAATTCCGATGCGTACATGCGGTAGGCCCGGATGTTGTAAACCCCGAACAGCAAACCGATGGCCACGGCAATCCAGGTTATCCGGCGGGGGAATTTCCGGAGAAACGCGGACGCGAGGATTGCCGCCAGCACGCAGACTGCGAAATCCATCTCCCAGACATATCGATGGGGTGTGGGGAGGAGAGCCATTCCAGCCCATTCGAAAAGCAGGGGAATGCTTCCGGGAAGCAAGACGAGAAAGACCGCTAACTGCGTTGCGGGCGGAGTTTTGCGCTTATGGAAAGCGAATTTCAGAAACGCGAAAATAACTGAAATTGCGAGCGCACGCGTTGGGAACTGCCTCATGTCGGCGCGGAAGTCGCCTTCGTCGACTTGTCCACCGGAGAAAATCACTCTGATGGTGCTGGGAGGGATCCACGGGCATGCAAGCAGGTAAGCGCTCATTGCGATCAGCGTCGAGATGGTCCAACGGGAGAGTTCGGTCCACGCGTTTGTAGTCGCAAGCAGCCAGCAAAATGCGATGAGAGCCAGGGCCATCGAACCGAGCCAGTTGGTGAGCAGGATCGCGGCCATCAGTAACGCGGCTACAAAATGACGAACCGGCCGGCGGCGTTTCAGGGCTGTATCGAGGGCCAGAATGGCGAAGGGAAGCAGGGCGAATCCGAACATGTGCGGCGCGTCCCCATAGGCTGCGAGCACACACAACCGCCACGGGCCGAGCCAGCCGCCGCCATACATGCGGGCCGAGGGCAAGAGCAGGGTGGATGGCGACAGCAGGCTGAAAGCGAACGCCGCGGTGAACGCCGTGCCTGTGGATCCTGACACTCGCTCTACGAGAAAGAAAAGGCCCACCGGCGCGAGCGCGTACGCGATGCACGCGAACTGATGATGCGCCAGAGCGGGACTGATTCGCTCCACCGCGGCCAGCAGCGCAACGATGGCGTGCAGGAACGGAGGATACGAATCGTGGCCGGGAATGCCGTTGTACCAGATGGGCCACCAGGACAGGTCGCGCCAGTGATCGCGCATGTAGCGGCTGATGGAGATGAACGCTGCATCGCCGGTTATGACGCGGTCGGTGTATTCGGTGCGGAAGAGTTTATGGCAAATGAAAAAATTGAGAGCAAAGAGCGCTAATCCGGCGAGGGTGAGCCGAAGCCTACGTGCGATCGCCAAGGTAGTAGTGTACAGCCGGCGTAACGATCAACGACAACACCATGGACGCAAAAATACCGCCGATGACAGCGATGGCGAGAGGCTGCAGCATCTGCGATCCCGCGCCAATCGCCAGCGAAAGCGGAATCATCCCCGCCATCGTAGCCAGCGCCGTCATAAGGATGGGCCGCAGACGCCGTTCGCCCGCCTGGATCATGGCATCTCTGGCGGACGAGCCCTCCGCCCGGAAACGCTGGTCGGCATCGAGCAGCAGTATGCCGTTCTTTGCCACGATCCCGACCACCATGATCAGTCCCATGAACGATGAGATGTTGAACGTGGTGCCTGTGACGAGAAGCGCGAGGAAGACGCCGGAGGTTGACAACAACGCGGACGCGAGAATCGCCACAGGCGCAGCGAAGTTGCCAAACTCAAACAGCAGCACCGTGAACACCAGCACCACGGCCAGCACCAGCACCAGGAGAAGATCGCGGAACGATTTCTGCTGCTCCGCATAGATGCCGCCGTAAACTACGCGGATCGACGAGGGAATGTTGATTCCCGCCACCGCTTTCTGCACCGCCTCCATTCCTTTTCCCAGGCTGACGCCCTCGAATCGGCCAGTGACGGCAACTTCACGCTGCAGATTCTCACGCAGAATTTCCGTCTGCCCCGCCTGGTCCTGGAACTCGGCAACCGAGCCGAGGCTGGCGCTTTTACCGGTGGAACTGGTGATCAGCGTATTGCGGATCCGATCAAGCGACGACCGCGTACTCTCGGGAAAACGGACCCGAATCGTGTAAGATCTCGCATTCAGAATCACCGGTGGGGGCGCGGGCTCACCCTGCAAAATGGCGCTCGCATCCAGTTCAATCTCCTGCGGCGTAAAACCCGCGCGCGCGGCTACGACCGGATCGACTCGCATCACGATAGCGGGCCCGCTGATCGTGTTTTCAATGCCGTTCTTCACGTCTTTCACGGCGTCGATTTTCTTGATCCGGTCGCCCACTTTCGGTGCCCATTCCTTCAGCAGGTCGGGATTCTGCGAGAACAGCTTGATCTCGATCGGCTCCGGGGAGCTGGTGAGGTCGCCGATATTATCCTGCAGGATCTGCGGAAACTCGACGTCGAGTTGCGGATACCGCTCGTTGACCTTGTCCCTGATTCCGGAGATGACCTCATTGATGCCGCGCCGCGGCGGTTTCTTCAGTTTGACCGTGAAATCGCCCCGGTTGGCTTCTGTTACGGCGTACAGTCCGAGTTGCAGGCCGGTGCGCCGCGATGTGGTTTCCACTTCAGGCGTGGCAGCGAGAATCTTCTCCACGCCCAGCAGCACTTCGTTGGTGTCGGCCAGCGAGGATCCGGCGGGCATCAGGTAATCGAGAATGAAAACGCCTTCATCCATAGCGGGCAGCAAGTCGCTCCCGAGCGCGTTGTAACAGAAGTAAGACGCAACCACCAGGAGCACGCATCCGCCCGTAAGGATTAGCGGATACCCGAGAGTGAAACGCAGCGCGCGTGCGTAAAACCGGGTAACTCGGCCCATGATTCCGGCGGCGGGTGCGTGACCGTTTGGACCAGCGGTCCTGCCTTTCAAAAAGTACTGGCTGAGCGTCGGGGTCCATGTCAGAGCGAGCGCGAGCGACGTGATCAGCGCCGTTCCCACGGTCAGCCCCAGAGCACGGAAGAACACTCCTTCCACCCCCGTGATCGTGATGAGTGGCAGAAAAACTACGATGGGCGTAATCGTCGACCCCACCAATGGAATGCGAATCTCGCGCAACGCGCTGCGGATCGCTTCCGCCCGGCTCTGGCCGCTGTCGCGGTGCAGCACGATGTTTTCGACCACCACGATCGCATCGTCGATCACGAGTCCTACGGCGGCCGCAAGCCCGCCCAGCGTCATCAGATTGAAGCTCTGGCCCAGCGCACGGAGCGCAATCAGCGTGATGGCGATGGTCGCCGGGATCACCAGCCCGGCCACCAGCGAGCTGCCCCAATCACGCAGAAAAAGAACCAAAATAATGGCGGCGAGGATCAGGCCGACGACAATCGCGTCCCGCACGCTGGCGATCGAATCGCGTACCAGCGTGGATTGGTTGTAAAAGGTCTGAAGCTTCACACCCGACGGCAGAGTCCTCCGAATTTGTTCCAGTTCGCGATCCACGGTGTCGGATACAGTTACCGTGTTGCTGTCGGGTTGCCGGAACAGATTGAGCAGCACCGCGGGCTTGCCGTTCGCGGTGACAATGGTATACACGGGCATTACCGACGGGGCGACATTCGCAATGTCCGCGATCCTAACCGGCACCCCGGCGGGCGTGGTCTTCACCACAATGTTCGAGATTTCTTCCGGTGTGCGCGTTTGCCCGCTGACCAGAGCGAGCACCAGTTCATGATTGTTCTCCAGCAGTCCAGGCGAATCGATCATGTTGCTTCGCGCGACCGCGTCGAGAATGCCGGGCACCGTGATCTCCGTCTGCAAGAGCTTCGCGGGGTCAGGCTCGATCTGAAATTCCGGCACCTGCCCGCCCTGCACCACAACCATCGACACGCCGGTAACACGGTTCAGCCGCGGTTTGATGGTGTAGTTCGCCAGCTCCCAGAGCTTTGTCAGCGGAACAGTATCGGACGTCAAACTGTAGCCAAGGATGGGAAATGCGGCGAAGGTCAGGCGGTTCGAAGTCAGCTTGGCGGTTGGAGGCAGTGTCGATTGGACACGCGCCAACGCCGCGTTCACAAACTCCAGCGTCTGGAACATATTCACGTTCCAGTTGAAGAAGAGACTGATATCCGCCGACCCGCGGCTGGTGGTGGAGCGAACGGATTCCAGGCCCGGTACGCTGTTTACCGCTTCTTCGATCGGTTGCGTCACCGTGACCTGCATCTGGTCGATGGGGGCGACGCCGTTATCGACTCCGACAGCGATGCGGGGAAAATCCGTAGACGGAAATACGGCCACCGGAATGGTAAAGGCCAGGTAAACTCCGGCCGCGATCAGCGTGAGAATCACGAAGATGATGGGGCGGGAAAAGCGCGCGGTCCAGTGTTCGGACGCGGTCGGGGATGACGGCTCAATCATCTGGTGTTTAGTCCGGCGCTCCGAGTGGGGCAGACGATCGTTTTCTGTCGTCTGCCCTTGCGCTCACGCGGGGAAAGGACCACAAACGGCGATGACCTGCCCCACGCTTGTGTCTCTCTACTTCTTGTCATCGTCATCGTCGTCTTCATCCTCTTCGGACTTGATGGTGACTTTCGCTTTATCGTCCAGGCCCAGTCCGCCCGACGTGATCACCTTATCGCCTTCGTTCACGCCGCCCAAAATCTGCACTCGGTTTCCTTCGCGAATGCCGACCGTGACTTGGCGCTCGTGCGCCACCGAATCCTTGCCGACGACCATCACCTTCTCGCCGCCTTCATCCGAATTCAGCAGGGCCGACGCGGGCACGAGCAGCGTGTCCTGGATCAGGTCCGCGCGAATCGAAACCTGAACCGTTCCGCCGGGCTTCATCTTTTCTCCAGGATTCTCCGCCTGAACCCAGACCTCGATGGTTGTCGTACTCGGATCCACCGCGGGACTGACGACCGTGACCTTACCTGCGAGAACGCCCTCCGGTCCGGTAATTGTCGCCGGACGCCCCACGCGAACGGAAGCCGCTTCTTTTACCGGAATATTGGCGCGCGCGACGACCTGCGAGATATCGACAATGGATACGATCGGTGCGCCGGCCGCCGCGGTTTCGCCAGGATAGATCGACCGGTCGGCGACAATGCCGTTAATCGGGCTGCGAACCTCCGCGTATACGACTTGTACGGCCGCGCTGTTGTAATGGGCTTTTGCCGCGTCGACCTGCGCTTGTGCGGATTTCCGCTGTTCCGCGCCCGTTACCTGTTGGACGGATTCGAGGTGCCGCTGTGCGGTGTCGAGCTGGCTTTGCGCCTGCACCATCGCGACCCTGGCGTCATCCACCAGTTTCTGCGCCAGCGCGCCCTGCTTTTGAAGATCGACGCGATTGTCGTAGAGTTTTTTCGCGGCATCGAGCGCCTGCCGGTCGGCCTGCACATCGGCTTCGGCCTTGGTCCGGTCTTCGGGGACCGTAGCCCCGGTGACGGTTTGATACGCGGACTGGGCCTGATCGAGCTGACTCTTGCTCTCCTCGGCGGATGCGGCGAGGTCGCGGCTTTCCAGTTCGGCGAGCAGTTGGCCGGCTTTGACATGATCGCCGCGATTGACGAGAACACGGCGAACGGGGGCGCTGATTTTGGAAGTTACGTTGGCCTGATTGACCGGATAGAGAACCGCGTTGGCGGTGACGATCAAATCGATGGGGCCGCGCGTGATGGCGTCGACTTGAACAGGGGTTGGGGCTTCGGCTTCCGCCGCTTCCTTGGGTTTACTACAGCCGGACAGCAGAGCGATGAGGATGACGAGAACAGCGATTGTGCGCCGCTCCCTGACGGTCACGGTTCGGAAATACCGATTCAGAACCGTGACCGTCAGGGAGCGGCTGTAAACAGCTTCTATCAACATGAGTCAGTTTCCTGTAAGAATCTGCAAGTTTGCTGTCGCCATCCGCAAGCGGGCCAGCCCGTCGTCATAGGCGTTGCGCGCCTGTGCCAGTGTCGTTTGCGCATCCACCACTTCGAGCGCATTCGCCTCGCCGGCCTGGTATCGCAGCAACGTCAACCGCAGGCTCTCCGCCGAAAGATCGGACGACCCGCGCAGAGAATCCACTTGCGCCTGCGCGGTCTGCGCTTCCCGGTAAGCGGACGCGATGTTCCCCTGAAGCGTGCGCTGCGCCAGAGTCAGATCGAGTTCCGCCTGTTGCTGCCGGAGCTGCGCCTGCTTGATTTTGCTCCGCGTGGCTCCCCAATTCCACACGGGGATGTTCAATGTCACCTGCGCCGAGTAGCCGAGATTCTGCCGGTTGGGCACAGTGGCCTGCGGGAGTACGGCGCGGCCGGTATCGTCGACATTGGAGGCACTGGCGGCAAATTGATTCGCATCGATGCCGTAGAAAAAGTCCACGCCGAGCGAAGGGAGAAAAGCGTACCGCGCAACGTTGACGTCGTATCCGGCTTCCTCGACGCCGGCCTGCGCCGCGCGCAGATCGGGACTGGTGGCTGTGGCCTTTGCGCGCGCTTCCGGGAAAGGAGGCAGCAGAACAGCCTGCTGCAGATCGTCTTCCACCGCAAAGTCGGAACGGAAATCGGGAAAGATCAGCACTCCCAGTGCGATTCTCGCCTTCTCGATATTGAGATCCGCGTCCTGCAGATCCCGCTGCCGCTGCTGCTGAGTAATTTGGGCCTTGATGACATCCGCGTGCGCCACTTCTCCGCCCTTTTCCTGCTTCTGCGAGATATCCAGAAACTGACCGGATTCCCGCAGGCTGGTTTGCGCATTGGCGAACCTGCGCTGCGCGGAGACGATCGCGTAATAGTCCTGTATGACAGTGGCATTCAAGCCGCGCAGCGCCACCTCGGTCTTCGCCTTCGCCACCGCTTCGGCGGCCATGGCGCGCCGAATCTCGCCATGGCGAACGAGCGACAAAAGCTCCTGATGAACCTGGGCCTGCTCGTTATATACATGCACGCCGTCGGCCGAGACGAACACTCCCGAAGGCGTGCCATTCGCTTCGGTATAGATGAACTGGTTGAACGCATTCAGCGAGGGCAGCGTGGCCGCCTTCGCCTGCGCGCGATCTTCCCGGGCCAGCAAGGCATTGATATTGGCGCTTTGGATTTGCGTTCCATATTGACGGGCGCGCGCCAGCGCGTCCTGCAGCGTGATCGTCAACGGCGTCTGGCCAGCGATCGGCACAGCTAATATGAGCAACGGGATGAACGCAGAAAGGCGAGACAAGGCGGACATGCCTGCGTTTCAGTGGACCATCGCTTGCTGAAAAACTGCTGAAAAGCTAACCCGAAGTACCTTGCGACGGCCGCCAGTTGCCGGGCTACGCCGGCGACGAATCGCCGGACGGCGTCAGGGTTGGGAAGTACATGGAGGGTCGCGTCAGGCGCCTGGCTGGTAAACGCCTGCATAAGAACCAGACGGCTTTGACGGCGATAGCGCAACAGCCAGAGCCAGAAATCGGCGCGCTCGCGCGATCGCCGGAGTGCTCGCCAGGCGCATCGCAAGAGGAAATCCAGGAAAATAATTGTGTCCGCTGCGCCAAGCCGGACTTCCGGAGAATCATACGGACCCAAGTCGCCATCCAAGTATCCACCTGTCCTTCTCGACAAGCCTCTGCTGGAAATCGACCCACTGATCGCGCGGTGTTGCGAGAGGACCTGGGCGCCAAAAAGCCTTATCCAGCTCGATTACGGGTAGCCCGGTGATAGCGCCAAGTTGAACCGCCAAGGTAGATTTGCCCGAGCCCCCGGGACCGAAGATGACCACGCGCTTCACATCCCCAGCCTAACCCGACTAGCCGAAACACTTGATGTGCCGCATTCGCTACGATTGTGGTGAATGCAAATCCTGGTCGTCGAAGACGAGCGGCGCATGGCTGAGCTCCTCAAGCGCGGTCTTACGGAAGAGGGGCACCACGTCGTGGTGGCGGGTGATGGCGTGACCGGCTTCGAGATCGCCCGCGCCGCGCAGTTCGACGTAATCGTACTCGACATGATGCTCCCGCGGATGGATGGCCTCACAGTGGCGCGCCGTCTTCGGGCCGCCCGCAATCAGACGCCGATATTGGTGCTGACCGCGAAAGACGCTGCAACCGAAGTGATCCGCGGACTCGACGCGGGCGCCGACGATTACCTGACAAAGCCGTTTTCGTTCGAGATCCTGTTGGCCCGATTGCGCGCCGTAAGCCGGCGTGGAGTAATCGCGCAGCCTGTATGCCTCGCCGCCGCCGACGTGACCCTGGATCCGGCAACGCGGCGCGTAACGCGGGGATCGGAGGAACTGAGCCTGACACCCCGTGAGTTCAGCCTGCTCGAACTGCTGCTCAGGAACTACGGGCGAGTGGTGAGGCGCGAGACCATCCTCGAATCCGTCTGGGGATTCGATTGCGATGTGACCGAAAACACGCTCGAGGCGTTCGTCCGCCTGCTGCGTCTCAAGGTGGATACGCGGGAACCGAAGCTGATTCATACCGTACGCGGCGTTGGCTACGCACTGCGGGTACCGTGATGCGGCGCGCTGGTTTGCTTCGAGCTGGTTTGCTTCCAGCTGGTTTGCTTCGAGATCGCTCGATACGGTTTCGACTCACATTCTGGTACGCGCTGGTTCTCATTGCCGCCCTCGGCCTGTTCAGCGTGCTGATCTGGTTTTCGCTTCGCCAGCGCTTGCTGAGCGAAGTCGATGGGGATCTGTCCGATCGCGCCGCGCGATTCCAAATTTACGTAACCAAAGAGGCCTCGGAACTTCCGCCGGTGGACCTCAGAGACGAGATGGAAGAGTTCTGCCAGGCGCTCCCGCCATCGGATTATCTGGAACTTCGCGGGGCCGGCGGCTTCGAGTTCCACTATCCGAGCCAGGCGGCTTCCGGCGCTGTACGCACCCGAACCGTCGAGAGACGATTCGATATGGGGAACAATCCCTTCGATCTCCGGATCAGTACATCTCTCGCGGCTATCGACCATACGCTCGATCTGCTGAAACTCCTGCTTCTCAGCCTCGTTCCCCTGGTCGTCGCGATCGCCTGCGCCGGTGGCGCCTGGTTGAGCAGGCGCGCATTGAAACCAGTGGATGAAATCACGTCGGCCGCGCGCATGATCGGCATCGACAACTTGTCTCTGCGGCTGCGAACTCCCCAAACCGGGGATGAACTCCAGCGTTTGACGGAAGTGTGGAATACCATGCTGGGGCGTCTTGAGGCAGCCGTGAATACGCTTTCCCAATTCGCCGCCGATGCGTCGCACGAGCTGAGAACACCGCTTGCAGTCATCAGAACCAGCGCGGAACTGGCGCTGCGGCGCGCCCGGTCGCCCGAAGAGTACCGTGATTCGCTGGACGAGATTTCGCAGGAGGCCGAGCGCATGACGCAACTGGTCGATGACCTGCTGTTTCTTGCCCGCAACGACGCGCGCGCGGCGGAGATGCCGTTGGAACCGCTCGATCTCGCCGCTCTTCTGCGGGAGGTGAGCGGCGAATTACTCGATGTCGCCGGAGCGCGCAGGATTCGCATACGCCAGGAGAATTCTCAAGATCGTCAGGCGCTGGTTTCAGGCAACCCGGCGGCGCTGAGGCGTCTGTTTCTTGTCCTGCTGGATAACGCGATCAAATACTCGCACACGGGTTCGGAGGTGATTGCTGCCGTCACAACCGGAGAGCGAACGGTCACGGTGACGGTGGAGGATTTTGGCGCCGGGATCAATCCGGAGGACCGGCCGCACATTTTCAAGCGTTTCTACCAGGCCGATAAAGCGCGAACCGAGGGAGGTTTCGGGCTCGGGCTTCCGCTGGCTGAGAGCGTTGCGCGGGCGCACGGTGCATCGATAGATGTGACGAGCAAGGAAGGATCCGGCTCGAAGTTCCGGGTGGTGTTTCAAGCCGCTTCCGGGGCGCACCTCGCGGAAGCGGTAATCGCCCGATCAAGCGTGTACGATTAGAGTTGGTTCGTCGCTGTATCACTCAAGGCGCTGCATAACGGCGAGCGCGACGATATTGTAATGTTATTCACGTTCTGCAAACTGCGACTGACTTCCGTCGGTTTGATGGCCGTCTTTTTGTTTGCCTGTCTGCCCGCGATGGCTGCCGAAAACTCGCCCACCGGCCTGTGGAAAACCTTCGATGACAGGACACACAAGGCTCGTGGAACGGTTCGGATCTATGAGGAGAACGGCGTATTCTTCGGGCGCATCGAATCGAGTTTCAATCCCGCGGAATACCGGGAGCGCTGCGACAAGTGCGCCGGTGACCGGAAAGACGCTCCGGTAATCGGCCTTGTCATTATGCGCGGCATGGCCATACATGGGGCGGAATATGATGGCGGCGATATTCTCGACCCGGAAAGCGGCTATGTTTACAGATGTAGGTTCGTACTCAGCGGTGATGGAGAAAAACTCTTCGTCAGGGGCTATCTGGGCTTATCGATATTTGGCCGAACGCAGACATGGATTCGGATGGAAGGTACAACTGGGCCGGTAACCGTCGGCCACTCAGTTGCATCCATAGGGGCGGAGAGTACGAAATGAAACGATTCATCCCGTCAATTCCGGCACTATCGCGCGTCGCACTGGTGTGCATTTCTTCTGTCCTCCTGGTTTGGGCGCAGGCACCTCCGCCTTATCCGCCGCAGGGTAGTCCGCCACCACCCACATACGATCCGCAGGAACTGGATGGACTCGTGGCGCCATATGCTTTGTACCCCGATCCGCTTCTTGCTCAGGTACTGACTGCGTCGACGTTCTCGAATGAGATTCCCGACGCGGACGGCTGGGCGCGATCGCATGCATATCTGACGGGCGACGCTCTGGCGCGGGCGATCGGCGAAGACAACCTTCCCTGGGATCCCAGCGTAATTGCATTGCTGCCGACTCCGTCGGTGCTCGACATCATGGCCGGTGACATGGGCCGTACCCAGGAGTTGGGGAATGCGGTGCTGGCCGACCGGGCGGGTGTGATGGATGCGGTCCAGGATCAGCGTCAAAAGGCGTACAACTACGGCTACCTGCGCACAAACCCGCAGTACCGGGTGGTCACAGCGGGTCCGGGCGACATAGAAATAGTGCCGGTAAATCCCAACGTTATTTTCGTGCCGTATTACGACCCGAACGTCGTGTTTTTCCGGCCGCGTCCAGGATTTTTCATCGGCGGCGCGATCAGTTTCGGCCCCAGCATTTTCGTCGGATCATTTCTGCCCTGGGGGTGGGGCGGCGTCAGCTTTGGCTGGAGAGCGCACACGATCCTCATCGGCGGCCGCCCCTGGGAGCGGACTTGGGTGAATCGCGGCGCGTACGTTCATCCCTACGCTCTTCCGGCGCGTCCACGGGTGGCAGCGCCGCGAATGGAACGCCATGAGTTGCGGGAATACCGGGCAGTGCCACGCGGCGGCGAACGAGAGCGCCGTTAGAGCTGACTTAATTCGACGGTCGTGAAGAAGTACTTCAATTCTTCCGCAGCCGTTTCCGGCGCATCCGAGCCGTGGATCGCGTTCCTTTCGATGCTCTCCGCGTACAGCTTCCGCACCGTACCTTCGGCGGCGTTGGCCGGGTTTGTCGCGCCCATTACTTCGCGCAGCTTCTTAACCGCATCTTCGCGCTCGAGGGCCATCACGATGACCGGTCCTTCGGTCATGAACTTTACCAGGCTGGCGAAGAACGGGCGCTCGCGGTGGACCGCATAGAATCCTTCGGCCTGCGACTGGCTCAGTTTCGTCATGCGCATGGCAGCGATACGGAATCCGTTGCTCTCGAGAAGGGAAAGGATCTTGCCCGCCTTGCCGCTCGCCACGGCGTCCGGCTTGATAATGGAAAATGTTTTCTGCAATTCGCTCATTTGTTTTGTAGTCTCATCTGAATTGTTTCGCCGATTTGCGCGGGCGACGAGCAAACCGTAATCCCGGCCTTCTCCATCGCGCGGATCTTATCCGGCGCCGCGCCCGACCCGCCTGAAATAATCGCGCCGGCATGCCCCATGCGCCGTCCCGGAGGAGCGGTCTGTCCCGCGATAAACCCGACTACCGGCTTCTTCACGTTGGCCCCGATGTAAGCGGCCGCGGTCTCTTCCGCGTTGCCGCCGATCTCGCCGATCATCACGATGGCGTGCGTATCCCGATCCGCGTCGAGCAATTCTATCGAGTCGAGAAACGTTGTCCCGATGATCGGATCGCCGCCGATGCCAATGCACGTCGACTGGCCAATTCCGAGTTTCGTCAACTGCCCCACCGCTTCGTAGGTTAAAGTGCCCGAGCGCGAAACCACGCCTACGTTTCCCGGCAGATGAATGTGTCCCGGCATGATGCCGATCTTGCATTTACCCGGCGAAATGACACCGGGGCAATTGGGACCAATCAGGCGCGATTCTTTGCCTTGGAGGAATTTCCAAGCCTTCACCATATCGACTACGGGAATGCCTTCCGTGATGCAGACAATCAGTGCGATTCCGGCGTCGGCGGCTTCCATGATGGCGTCGGCCGCGAACGGCGGCGGCACAAAGATCACTGTCGCGTTCGCGCCGGTTTCCTTTGCCGCTTTGGCCATGGTGTCGAAGACCGGGCGACCCAGATGCGTCGAACCGCCCTTGCCTGGCGTCACCCCACCCACCACGTTCGTCCCATAAGCGATGGCCTGCTCGGCGTGGAACGTGCCTTCCTTGCCGGTAAAACCCTGCACGAGAAGGCGCGTATTCTGGTCTACCAGTACGCTCATGATTTTCCTTGAGACCGCGGGCCTTCGGCAAGAGCAACGACTTTTTCAGCCGCGTCTTTCATTCCGTCGGCGACGGTGAAGTTGAAGCCGGACTCCTGGAGAACCTTGCGGCCGAGTTCCACGTTTGTGCCTTCCATGCGAATCACGATCGGTACTTTGATTCCCAGATCGCGCGCCGCCGCGACTACGCCCGTCGCCAGCGTGTCGCAACGCAGAATGCCGCCGAAAATATTAATGAGCACCGCTTTGACGCCGGGGTCCGACAACAGGATGCGGAACGCGTTCTTCACTTGTTCCGCGTTCGCTCCGCCACCCACATCGAGGAAGTTCGCCGGACTGCCACCCGCGTACTTGATGATGTCCATAGTGGCCATCGCGAGACCCGCGCCATTTACCATGCAGGCGATATCGCCATCGAGCTTGATATAGTTCAGGCCGAATTTCGACGCTTCCACTTCGAGCGGATCTTCTTCGTTCAGATCGCGAAGTTCCAGAATGTCCTTGTGGCGGAACAGCGCGTTGTCGTCGAAGTTGATCTTGGCATCGAGCGCGTAGACCTTGTTGTCCTTCGTGAGAATGAACGGATTGATCTCGGCCAGCGAAGCATCCATTTCAAGACATGCTTTTGCCAGCGCCATCATCGCGGCCACCGCGCCGTTGATGGCCGGGGCCGGAATGCCGATGCCGAACGCCAGATTGCGGGCCTGATAAGCCATGAGCCCCAGCCCGGGATCGATGAATTCTTTGAGGATCGCTTCCGGCGAGTGCGCGGCGACCTCCTCGATTTCCATTCCACCGGCCGCAGACGCCATGAAAACGATCTTGCCCGCGGCGCGATCGAGCACAATGCCGAGATAGAGTTCCTTCTCGATCGGCAGCGTCTCTTCGATGAGCAACCTCCGGACCAGACGCCCTTCCGGACCGGTCTGGTGCGTAACCAGCGTCATCCCGAGAATCTTCCCGGCAATCGCCGCCGCTTCCGCGGAGTCCTTTGCGACCTTGACGCCGCCGCCTTTACCGCGCCCTCCCGCGTGAATCTGCGCTTTCACGACGACGCTCCCGCCGATATTCTTCGCGGCCGTCTCGGCTTCGGCGACGGTGAACGCGACCTCGCCTCGGGGCACAGGGACGTTGTATTTGGCCAGAATGGTCTTGGCCTGATACTCGTGGATTTTCATTTTGGGGGCGGTTTTTGCTACGTGCTACTGTAGCTAAGTCTTCAACTTACCATGAGCGGTTCTCCCATCAGTGCTTTACTCCACGCCGTGGTGGAAGGCCGTTCTCTGACCGAGGCCGAGGCTCGGGAAGCGATGCGCGCGCTGCTCGCCGGCGAATCGACTCCCGTGCTGACCGCGGCGTTTCTGACTGCACTCCGGATGAAGCGCGAAACGGTGGAGGAACTCACCGGCTTCGCCCGCGCCATGCGCGCTGCCGCCCTGGTGGTCCCCATTGAGGATGCTTATCGTCCCGTTCTTGATACGTGCGGGACCGGCGGCACCGGCACGTCAACCTTCAACATTTCGACTGTGGCGGCTTTCGTGGTGGCGGGTGCGGGGGTGCGCGTCGCCAAGCATGGCAATCGGTCGATCTCGAGTCGCTGCGGCAGTGCGGATGTGCTTGAGGCACTGGGTGTGCGAACGGCGGTCGAGCCCGAAGTGGTTGCGCGCGCGATTCGAGAAGCCGGAATCGGGTTCCTGTTTGCGCCCTCGTTTCACGGTGCGACGCGAAACGTGCAGCCCGTTCGCATCGAATTGAAGATGCGCACGGCCTTCAACTTTCTGGGGCCGCTGACCAATCCGGCGCGCGCCGAGATTCAGGTAGCGGGAACGTGGTCGGATGAAGCCGCGGAGAAAATCGCCGGCGCGATGGCTCGGCTCGGGTCGGACCGGGCCTATGTCGTTCACGGGTCTGACGGGCTCGGCGAGCTAACGATAACCGGACCATCGACCGTGTTCGCGGTGCAGCACGGAGCGGTGTCGCGGATGGAACTCTCGCCCGAGGATTTTGGGCTGAAGCGGCAGCCGGGGGACGGCATTCAGGGAGGGGATGTGGAGCAAAACCGCGCTATCGCGGAGTCGATCCTGAATGGAGAGGGAGGGCCCGCCCGCGACATCGTGCTGATGAACGCCGCACTGGCGCTGGTCGCGGCGACGAAGGCGTCGGACTTCCGTGAGGGAGTGATGCGCGCGGAAGAGTCGATCGATTCCGGCGCGGCGCGCGGCAAGCTCAATCAGCTGCGCGAGATTGCCTCACAGCCAAAGCGCCGGTGACAAGATCACCAGCGGTACAAATTCAGGTCGGCATCATTCCATCGAGAATCGCGGGGAGATTTTGTGCGAAGACGGAGCGGGCGACTACGGTATCGCACCCGATCTCCTGCGCCCGTTTCTTCAACTCCGTTTGAACGTGCGAGACAAATCCGATGATCGGGATCGCCGCCGTCTCGGGGTTGGCCTTGATTTTCGCGATCAGATCGAGCGGATCGGCTGCGTCGCAATTCAGATCGACGATGATCAGCGGCGGCTTCAGCTTGGCTTTTTCGAGAGCCAACGTTTTGTCTTTCACGAACTCGGCGGTCATACCGAGTTTCTTTGCGGCGTCGTTGATCTTCACCGAGAAGAACAGGTCGCTCATCACTGCCAGTATCTTCATTCTTCGATTCTTCCGTAGATGGGGCGGAGGGCGGGATACAGAGCGCGGTAGGTCTCGTATCCTTTTGCGTAGATCTTAGATTCCGCGGTGCGGGGCATGACAGATTCGGCTTCGCGGATTGTCGCGGCGCAAGCTTCCGGGACGGTGGAGAACTCGCCCGTCCCGACCATTGCGAGAAGCGCGGCTCCGTACGCCGACCCTTCCTGGTTGTCCAGTCTGGCGACTCGTTTATCGAAGACGTCGGCGAGGACCTGACGCCAGAATGGACTGCGGGCACCGCCTCCGGAAGCACGGACCGAAGACACGGGAACGCCGAGTTGCTCGACGATATCGAGACAGTCCTTCTGGCTGTATGAAACGCCTTCGACGACGGAGCGGATGAGGTCGGCGCGGGTGTGTTTGGCGGTGAGGCCGATCCAGCCCCCGCGGGCGCGGGCGTCGAGGTGCGGGGTGCGCTCTCCCATCAAATAGGGCAGCCAGAACAAGCCTTGCGAACCGGCGGGAGCGGTGGCGGCTTCCGACATCAGCTCGTCATAACTCACGCCGGGCGCCAGCTGATTACGCAGCCACTGCAGACTGAGCCCTGCGCCCTGGGTCACTCCCATCACGTGCCACTTGTCCCGCACTGCGTGACAAAAAGTGTGCACGCGGCCAAGCGGATCCCATGCGGCTTTATCGGTATGGGCGAAGACGACGCCGGATGTGCCGAGGGTGCAGGAGACGATGCCTGGCTCCACAATGCCGTTGCCCACCGCGCCGGCAGCCTGATCGCCGCCACCTCCGACGACGGGCGTTCCCGGAGCTAATCCCGTGAGCTGCGCGGCTTGCGGGGAGATGACGCCGGTGACATCGGTCGATTCATGAACGCTTGGAAGGATGTCACGATCGAGGCCGAGGGAATCCATCATGTCGAACGACCAACGGCGGCGAACGACATCGAGGAGCGCGGTGCCCGAGGCATCGGAGACTTCGGTGGCGAACTCACCGGTCAATCGGAAGCGGATGTAGTCCTTCGGGAGCAGCATCTTTCGGACGCGCTCGAAGTGGTGCGGCTCGTGGTCGCGAACCCAGAGCAGCTTGGGAAGAGTGAAGCCGGTGAGGACGGGATTGGCGATCAATTCGAGGACCTTCTGTGGTCCGATGGTGCGGTTGATGAAATCGACTTGGGGCTGGCTGCGCTGATCGCACCAGATGAGGGAGGGGCGGATGACCGAGCCCGAGCGGTCGAGGATGACGAGGCCGTGCATCTGGCCGGAGAGACCGACGCCGCGGATGTCATGGCTGCTAACGCCCGATTTGCCAAGTACGCCGCGGATGGCTTGGGCGGCGGCTTCGATCCAGTTTTCCGGGCGCTGCTCGGCCCAGAGGGGATGCTCCATGCGGATGTCATCGTGTGGAGCGGTGACGGCTGCGATCTCTTTGCCGGAGCTGTCGATGAGGAGGGCGCGAGTGCCGCCAGTGCCGGTGTCGATGCCAAGCCAGTACATGTCACAGGAACGCGGCTGAAGCCGCGTGTACCGGAGCCGCGTGTACCGGAGCCGCGTGTACCGGAGCCGCGTGTACCGGAGCCGCGTGTACCAGAGCCGCGTGTATCGGAACCGGGATCATCGGCGCGTGTCCCCTAACGTTGGACCGTAGGTGAGGTCTTTCACCTTTCCCCAGGCACCTGTCGCAATCCGAAACCGTGCCGTTTGGGCCAGAAGCTTCAGCGAGCGAACGGCATCGGATGGAGTGTCGGTGATCTGGAATTCCAGCCAACGTCCCCAAAGGCGCGCCGCAAGTGTCAACTCTCGATCCGGCTCCGACCAACTCTCGAAATCCGCATAAAGCTTCTCGTTCAGACGCCAGTTCAGCCAAGTCTTTGGGACCGCGACTTCGGAGGGGAGGAAGGGCTCACCCCAGTGGGCGCGGAAGGCCAGGTCCACCATCCGGAGCGCTCCGCAGAAGCGATGGTCGACTGCCCTTTGGACGGCTTCTACTCGGACGCCGATCGGCTCCGCGCTGCAGACTCGGCGGATCTCGTGAAGATGAAATAACGTGCCAAAACGAGAGTGGGCCAGGTGCAGTATCAGATGCAGAAGCTGATCGGCCGGGCCGAGGACTTGTGCTTCCATCCCACTTGGCAAACGGCTGGATACGGCCCGTGCAAAGAACTGGTCCACAGGAATGCCCAAGGTCTGATGACTGAGCTTGAAGTGCAACTCGAGTCTGGCCCTGGAAGAGTGCGAAAGGGCGACGTGATGGCTTATCCGTTTGGCTTTAGCTATGGGCGCGTCCAGCGTGTAGCCGACTTTGATTAGCGCCTCGCAGGCGCGTTCAAGATCCTGCTCCGTAACAGCCAGATCCAGATCCACAGACGGCTTCCGGAGAAACGCGGGCGAGTAGTGGCGCTGCGCGAGCAGGGGGCCCTTTAGCGCAATCGCAGGAATTCCCTCGGTAGCGAGAAGGCCCAACACGCTTTCCAGGTTCCAAAGCATCCGCTCGTGGCGTACCCAGCACTCGGTCAGAACCCGGTCGCACCAGACGCGCTCCGCCGGGGAAACGTGCGAGCGCGCGTTATACGCCACCAGAGCAGCCACGCCGTAGCGGCCCGCGTTGTCTTTAATGATGTTCCAGCGTGCGTCGTCCTGTAACACCGACAAATCGGGCGGATCAGCGAGCATCGGGACGAGGAGGCCGACCGGGGAAAGGCTCATTTTAGCCACGGATGAACACGAATGAACACGAATAAAGGACGAATGATAAGCTCATGGTTGATATGGATGGGAAGCGCTGGTATGCTTTGGCCGTTAAGCCGCAGCATGAGGTTCGAGTCTACCAGGGTCTTCAAGGGCTCACCGAGATCGAAGGCTTCCTCCCTACTTATAAAGACAAGCGCCTCTGGTCGGACCGCGTCAAAATTCTGGATGCGCCGCTGTTTCCGGGGTATGTGTTCGCGCGATTTGAGTATCCGGCACGGCGTGTTCCAGTCCTTCGCGTCGCAGGCGTGAGATCGATTGTCGGACTCGGCCATGCTCCTTCGCCACTGGCCGAAGAAGAAATCCAAACGATCCAGACCCTGGTGAGCTCCACGTTTCCGGTCCGGCCCTGGCCATTTTTGCGCGTAGGACACCGGGTGCGAATCACCCACGGCCCGTTAAGCGGCGTCGAGGGGATCATTCTGGGGCAGAAGGATGAATGGCGAATGGTGGTCAGCGTGGAACTCTTGCAGCGCGCGGTTTCGGTATTGCTGGACCGTTCGGTGCTGAGTAAGATCGGCGAAGTGGGACCGACGAGGGCGTCGGCCGCAGGACAGGGGTCGCGCCCCACGCTATAGCCGGCAGTGGTCGCGAAGCACCGGGTCGTAGTCTTCGACGGTTTTGTAGGACTCGCCCAAGGGAGAAGTGGCGCGGACTGCGGCTTCACGACTGGTAACGATGTCACGCTGCTGCTGCTCGACAGATTTTTCGCCAGTCAGGACCGGGCCTTCAAACTGAATTCCCAAGGCATCCTTTTCCTTCGGCATTCGCAACTCGGTGTAGCCTCGCTTACTGAAATATCCTGCAATGCTCATAACAGTCGTTTCCTTTCTTGTGCCCAGGTTCGTTTCGGGTTTTCCCGGGTTTGAATCAGGTTCGTCCCGGGTTCCGCCGGGTTCGCTTTCTCAGACCTTGTTCCGTGTTTTCAATATCTTCCTGGGTTCGAATTGGCAAAAAACATTTTGGTTGGACTCCCAAGTTATTCGAACCGGCTTTTCGGCTCGGGATACAGCTCTCGTGTGCGACTTATCGTGGGTGAATATTCGGTTGCCAAAGACCTGCCCGCAGGTGCCTGCGACAGGCGTTCCGCGGAAGTTGTACCTCGTTACGTAAAGCTTAGTTTTTGGGTAATAACTCTTACACTTCACAGTATGCAGCACACAGGATGCTATTTCGACCATTATGTCGCGTAAGTGACTGGAATTACGGCTAAAATATTGACCAAATCGTTGTGAATTGGAAATGCGAAGCGTTAATTCAGTCGAATCACTTCATCTGAATTCGTGCCGGGACCCCAAATGCCGTTACATCCGAGGGTATCTCCCGAAGCACAACCGCGCCCGCGCCGATTACGCTCCGGTCGCCGACACGCGATCCAGGAAGCGCGATCGCGCCGATTCCCAAGTGGACATATTCACCGATACTCACCGTGCCACCCAGGGTCGCCGAAGGGGACAGATGAGTGTGATCACCAATGATGCAGTCGTGCTCGACAATTGCGCCGGTGTTGATAATGCAATCCTTTCCGATGCGGGCATTCGACTGGACTACGGCCCGCGCCATAACAACCGTCCCAAGGCCGATCGAAGCGTCAGGCGAGACCCACGCCGTGGGATGCACGCAGACGGCTGGACGCAGGCCAGCTCGAAGCGCTTCATCAAAACGCAAAGCGCGTATCGAGTTGGTACCGATAGCGATGATGAACTCGTCGAACCCCGCCTGGCTCAATTGGGAGATTGAAGGAGTTGCGATCGCCGGGTCGTCATCATGGAACGCAGTTTGATCGAAGACATTCATCGCCCGAACCGCGTCAAGAACTACTCGCGCATGCCCGCCGCAACCCCAGATTACGAGACTTCTCATTTTGACGCTTCCCGATTCGACGCTTCTCTTTTCGAGCCCAGAAACGGCGAAGCTGTCGCATGCCCAGCTTGGGTGATACCCTCGCGTCTGATCACGGAAGCGAACGTCCACCACAAAATCGACAGGTCCAGTCTTAGACTGCAATGATTCACATAGTAGACATCCAGTTCGAATTTCTCTTCCCATGAGATAGAATTTCGCCCTTTTACCTGAGCGAGGCCGGTGATTCCGGGTTTCACCCGATGGCGCTGCCGCTGAAAGGCCGAATACAATGGGACATACTCGGGCAGCAGAGGCCGTGGCCCAATCAAACTCATATCGCCTTTAAGAACATTCCAGAGCTGAGGAAGCTCGTCCAAGCTGCTGGCGCGCAGGAAACGACCGAACGGAGTTAAGCGCTTGTCGTCGGGCAACAACTCCCCGTGCCGGTCTCGCTGGTCTGTCATTGTTGTGAACTTAAGAAAAACGAAGGGTTCATCGTGCAGGCCAATGCGTAGTTGCCTGAAGACAACGTGTGCACCGAGATGCAGCCGGACCGCTAATGCAACCAGGAACAAGATTGGCGAAAGCAGCGTCAGCCCCATAGCCGCAAGACACCGGTCAGCGGCGGATTTGAGAAGTCGGCGATATAACATCCCGGTTCTCCAAAAAGCTTGAAAGCTCCCGCACTACCCGATGGGCGGCCCTGCCGTCCCAGCCAGGAATCGGACTGCTCTTCTTGTAGCGGTGGTTCAATATCTCGAATACCAGCCGGCGTGCCTTTATGAAGTCCAAGCCGACAAGAGTATTCGTCCCCTTGCTTAGTGTCGCGGGTCTTTCAGTATTCTCCCGCAGTGTCAGGCAGGGAATCGACAGATACGAGGTCTCTTCCTGGATACCTCCCGAGTCGGTGAGGACTAGAGTCGCATTTCGCATCAGTCCAAGATTTTCGACGTAGCCCAAGGGCGGGAACAAGTGAATTGCCGGATGATTTTCCAACCGCTCAAGGAGGGCGAACTCGCGCAGTCGATTTCTCGTCCGGGGATGGACAGGGAACGCGATCGCGAGATCAGCGGCGATTTGGATCAGGAAATTCACAATACTCGTCAGAGAGGCGCACCGGTCCACGTTGGAAGGCCGATGGAGAGTGACGAGCGCGAACGGGCCGTCAGTGATCCGGTTGGTACGATCCTCTCCTTTCGAAAGCTGGTCGACGAGCGTGTCGATCATGACGTTGCCAACGTACCGAACACGCGAGGCGGAAACTCCCTCGTTTCTGAGGTTCTCCTCGCCAGCGGGTTCACTTACGAGGAGCAAGTCCGAGATTGCGTCTGTGGCAAGGCGGTTGATTTCCTCGGGCATGCTCCGATCGAAGGAGCGAAGTCCGGCTTCAAGATGAATAGCCGGCACCTGGAGTTTTACGGCGGCGAGAGATGCAGCCAGTGTTGAATTCACGTCGCCAACGACCATGACCGCGGCAATGCGCGGCGACGCTTCGAGAAGAAATCCCTCGAAGGCCTCAAGCACTTTCGCCGTCTGCTGGCCGTGTGTTCCGGAACCGGCCTCCAAGTGAACGTCCGGAGCGCGAATGCCGAGCTGCTCAAAAAATATGTTCGAGAGCTCTGCACTGTAGTGCTGGCCTGTGTGGACGATGACGGGATCAAAAGCAGGCTGCAACTCGTCGACGGCCCGTAAAACCGGCGCGATCTTCATGAAATTCGGGCGCGCGCCAGCGACAAAAGCAATCCCCGGCTTCCTCATGAACCGGTTGACTCGGCAACGCGTTCGTTGGATTTCCGCCATCCCCCAACCAAGGTCCCCATTGCCTCCAGGTAACGCGAGGCAAGAGCTGCACGGCTCGCATTGGCGAGGACCCAATTGCGGCCGTTGCGGCCCATTCTGGCGCGTTCATCAGGGTTGTCAGCAAAACTCCTGAGAGTCGCCGCGATAGCTGCGGCATTCTCCGGCTCGGCAAACTGTCCCGCTTCCGCTTGTTCACAAACGAGGTTGCGGGCGACTCCGTCGATAGCCAGTAGAACGGGCCGAGCACAGGACATGTAATCGAACACTTTGTTTGGATACACAGTGCGGAAGGTCGGATTGTTCTGAAGTACCGCAATGCCGGCGTCGCAGGCGTTGACTATTTCAGGCATTGCAGATTTCGGTTTCGGGCCGTAAAATTGGATGTTGTTTAAGCCCCGCCTCTCGGCGTCGGCCTCCAGCTTTTTCCTCTCAGGGCCGTCTCCCATACAGGCGATCAGAATATCCGGCCTCTCTCGCAATTCATAAGCCGCTTCCACAAGCTGACCAAGGGCGTTTGCCAATCCGTGCGCTCCCGCATACATGGCAACAAAGCGGTCTCCCCAGCCAAATTCGCGCCTCGCAGCATTGTCCCGGGGCCCGGGGCGGAACGATTCCGTGTCCGCCCCATTTGGCACAAAAACGATTTTTCCCGCCGGCGCAAGACCGCGGCTTTCGATGTCTTGCCGGAATGCGGGTGTTAAGACATTCACCTTGTCCGCGCTCCCGCACGCCCACTTTTCCAATGCGTAAAGACTGCGGGTCAGTATGGACTTTTCTCTCAGGACGCCAGTGGTAACGGCACTTTCCGGCCAAAGATCGCGTACCTCAAAGATCCAGGGAGAGGGCTTTAAGCGCGCGCGGGCGGCGATCCATCCTGGGATAACGGCCACCAGAGGCGGTGAGGTTGCAATAACGACGTCAGGTCTTCGAAGACGAAGCGCAGCAGTGGATGCGGAAAGCGTAAATCCGAAGAATCCCCACATCCTGCCCAAGTAGCTCTTCCCATAGGTCTCCGGCACATGACATCGATAGACAGTTACGGCGCCATCCAACTCCTTCGTTACCCACCGTCCGCGGTAACGATCCGGCGCCTTTCCGGTGCCGTAGTCCACAGTCCCGGCGATCACAGTAACCTGATGGCCCTGTGCCGACCACAGACGTGCCATCTCATTGAAACGCGATCCGCCGAATTGCCCCGGCATCAGATAGTACTGATGTACGACCGTGATTTTCACCTCTGAAGCTCCGGAATCGGCCTGCCGGCAATCGCGATGTTCGCGAAAGAGCTGGCCCGACGTGACCCAGCATCAAGCCGGAAGCGGAGGGTCTTTTCGTTGACCACGATGGTCCAGTCACCTCCAGCAACATCTACTTCAGGACTGCCCGAGCATGCCAGAGTCACAAACGTAATCGGCAAGGGGCCGATTTCAGTTGCCGCGAGAGAGGGAACAGGGACTTTTTCTCCGTAATAGCGCGAAAGCCAACCACGCGGTGGCTGTTCTACCCCGGATGCGACATCGACGGTTCGACTCGGCGTTCCGGTCCGGTCGAGAACTGTTACAGAGAACTGGCCGACCGGTGTGTCCAGACGCAGGCGCGCGCTCTTGCTGTCAAAGTCGTGGGGGTGGTTTCCCGCGAGCCAATGAAGACGCGCCCGGTGCGAACCTTCACCTGAGATCGTGTCCGCAATAACCCATACGTCATGGTCTTTCAGAAACAGAACCGAACGGCGATGAATGCACTTGTCCTCGCTAAGGTACCCATAATGCTCTCCTTCGCAGATTGCCCATTCTGCTGTGTCCTCAAAATGCGTAAGTTTGGCTTGAGTCCTGTATAGCGTCTTGAATTGGCGGACATGCGGCATTTGCTCGCTACCGTCGATCTGGACCGTATTATGGCTTCCGGTCCGCAGGAAGTGGTTATGCCAAGCCGCCGGGCCATTGTACAGGTAGCTTCCGGCATCAGTCAGTACGTTCTGCCCACGCCACCACACGTCGAGATGAAGCATGTCGATTTGAGAGAAGCGGTCGAGGATCGAGCCACAACGGAATGCACAGAACGAATCCGTTCCGGTTGCCCGAAGCACGTGATATCCGGAGGCTGCGAACGACACCGATGTCTTCTTAAGTATTCGGCGGGGCAACTCCAGTGCTTCCGGACCAAAAAGCCAGGCAGCCATTTCATCCCAGGGTCCCAGAGTATAAATGCGTTCTCCGCGGCTCGCCACACTTAGTGCCTGGAGAACGGGCCGGAAATCGGAGAAGTCCGTGGTCGTCAATATCAGAGGATTTGAACCGTCATTCGAACCGTAATTGGGGAGACGGCCGTCAGTGTCATTCTGATGCGCAAGCAGGAAATCCAGCGAACGCTCCATAGCCGCGATCCACGACAGAGGAGCTTTCTCAGCATTGGCGCGCGCGAACGCGGTGGCCCAAAGATAGACCTGCATGGCCACTCGATGGTAGTTATGGGAGTCTTGTATAGAGGCACCATCGCTGTAGACTTGCCGGTCCGCGCCTTCGGAAAGAAGCTTCAAACCCTGCGCTCTCCAGCGCTCCGGTTCAACGCCTGGCAACAGACTGCCGGCGACATATAGTCCAAGCGCCTCCGAGAGCAGATGATTGTTGTAAACAGAATCCCGAGCATATTCGATGTGCCGGGCGATGTGCGCCCCCGAAGCTGCCAGACTCCGGCCCACCGCCATCCTGAGAGAATCGGAGACCAGACCGAATGCCGAGAATACATGGATACCGAAGAGCCATGCAAGATGGCGCAATGCGATCTCCTGACCGGAAGACCAATGCAATCCATGGCCGGGCGGATTGCGCTCGATAAAACTCACCGCCTGGGAAGAAAACGCCGTCGCAAAATCCGGGGCTGCCAAGTGATCCAGAGCCGCTGCACGCGCCAGGAAGTACGTTTGGGGAAACCGCCCGGCCTCCCAGGTGAACTTGACATCGGTTCGACCATGCCCGCCCCGGACAGCTCTTGCCCAGTGTGAATCCGCGGGCCATCTGTGTTCGTTGGTCGGGTCACGATGCCAGTCGATGGGGTTACCGAAATCCGCCATCCACCTGCCGAAACAGAGTATCCGCCCGCGGGTGGCTTCGGAGGCGAGCCAAGCAAGACGATCCGCATCGCGTGGGGGAATCAGATGCCGCATTACGCCAGCCACGGCGTTCGGATCTGTAAAGGGAAGTCTCGAATAACGGCCCGTCAGGAAGCCGGCGGCACTGGCCCCGGCGGTCTCATTCCCAACCGCCAGTTTAGTAAAACCGCCGCGTGTCTTGATTTCCCATGCGACGCGCGCCAGCGTTCCTTGTACGCCTAGTTCCGATGCCTCACGCGAGAGATATCGAACCTTCAGGTGAAAAGGAAGCTTTGTTTGTTCGTTCCCCTCTCTCACTCCCGAGGTTGTGGAAGACAGCATGGGAGACCCATCAAGAAAGATCGAAGCCCAAAGCTCAATGCAGAGAACTTTCCAGAGTATGTCAAACTGTCCTGAAGCCAACAGGGACTCCAGTCCACGCTTGCTCCAGAAACCCCGTTCCAGCGATCGGGTCGACAGGAGAGTGTCCCTAACAAAACCGTCGTGCTGGCCGATCCACAATGCGGCAGGCGTATCGAATCCAACCTTGCGGCGACCGAGGACAAGCGACGGAAGCATCGTGGATACGGCTTTTCGGAGGATCCATTTGGAGGCACCACCGCGAAACCTGAGGTTCGGGTCAACCTTAAATGCGAAACGGACGAGGCGGGGGTCGGCAAACGGGACACGAGACTCCAGGCTGTTCGCCATGCTCATCCGGTCGTCCTGATGGAACAAGCCGGTGAGATAGGTCTGAAGGTCCCAGTGCATGATCTTATCCATCGGCTCTGATGCGGGAGAACGACCGACAGCCTCATGGAAGAGCTGCTGACATCGTGCCCGCGAACAAAACTCCGGACCCGAGAAGATCTCCATCCAAGAACGTTCGGGGACTTTGGCGAAGTGCTCGAAATAACCGGATTCCCAATTGATCAGGTGGCGCGCATTTCGCGCCAGCCGATAGAGCGTCCCGCCTTCCGCGAATTGCGGAGCGAGATTAGATCCGAAGCGGGCCTCCACGCCAGACCTCCGGGCGGAACTGTCCCGAGTCGAAACGTTTCGAGCTGAAGCACGGCGGCCGGAGTACCAGGATCGGATCACCTGCGCGGGGCGTCCCAGCGCATAGCGGGCATATCCGCCAAAGATTTCGTCGGCCGCTTGTCCGCCGAGGCAGACCTTCACTTCGCTCGAAGCAAGCTGGCTCACACGTGACATGGGGAACATTGCTGCGCCGATCACAGGCTCGTCCTGGTGATACATCAGGCGGCTGAAGTCGTCGGGAAAACTGGTTCCGTCCATCGTGATCAATCTGAGATCGAGGCCGAGGGCTTCGGCGGCCGCCTCCTGGTAGGGGCGCTCGTCTGTCACGCCCTGACCGGAGAAATGGACTCCAAAACAAACCGGCTTTCGGCCCGTATCCGAAGCGAAGGCGGCGATTGCGCTGGAATCAATGCCGCCGCTGAAAAACGATCCGACAGGGACATCGGACATTAACTGCTGCCCAACAATATCGCTCAACTGATGACGCAAATCATCAATCACTTCGCTCTCCGATCCCGACACCTTATCGAAGTCATTCACGGCCCAGTAGCATGTCAGGTTAGCGCCATAGCGAGAGACTCTCATGTACTCACCGGCGCGGAGCTGTCGTATCCCCCGGAAGAATGTCCGATCAAAAAGGGCAGTGTGGAAGTGGAGATATTGATTGATTGCCTCCGGGTCGGGATCGCGCGGAACGTCCGGATCTTCGAGGAGTGCTTTGATTTCACTTGCGAAAGCGATTCGCCGCCCGTTGTCATGGAAATAGATCTGCTTGACTCCGAGCGGATCGCGCGCCAGTGTCAGCGTCTTGTTTCTGCCGTCCCAAAATGCAAAAGCGAAGATGCCGGCCGTATCGGCGAGGGACTCGGGGCCATCCTGCTCCATTAGATGAAGTAGCGTTTCGGTGTCGGAGTGGCCACGAAAGCGAGACCCGCGGGCGGCCAGCCGCGGGCGGAATTCAAGGTGGTTGTAGAGCTCGCCATTATAGGTGATCCAGCAAGACCCGTCGTCATTGGACATCGGCTGAGCACCTGTGGGAGTAAGATCGACGATCTCAAGCCGACGGTGACCGAAACCAACGTTATCCTTGACGAAGAATGCTTCAGCATCCGGCCCGCGGTGAGCAAGAATGCGCGTCATGCGCCCAAGCAGTTCTCGGTCGATAGGATGATTCGGGTCAGCGTAGTGAAATATTCCAGCGATGCCGCACATGAGATCAGCTCCGGATCGGGAGCGGAACGCCTTCTCTGAGGCTGCGGACAGCGCGGAGAGAGGCGGCGGTCACGCTATAGAGATCATTCCAGGAGATCGGCCAGGGTCCGTCTGAGCGGCATGCGTCGATGAAAGCGGCGAACTCCTTGTCATGCCCCTTATCCTTTTGCGCGGAGAACTTTTCGCAACGGCCTCCGGACCACAGCTGCCCATCCTGCCATGCGTCGATCACCGCACTGCGTCCCAGAGCAATTACTTCGATGCGCTCGGCCGGGAACGCCTGATCGCCTCCAGCCTGATAGGAGACCGAAGAAACACTATCGTTTTGGTGACGAATGCTAATGAAGACGCGATCGTCCGAATTCACCGATTCGGCGTAAACCTTCACCGGCGGGGAGCCCGCGATGGCGGTGCACGTGTCGATTGCATGGCAGGCTTCGCCCACGATGCGGCCACCCCCGATCTCAATGTCCTGGGTCCAGTGATCAGGCGGCAGGAAGGGAGGGGCGAAGCGGTAAGCAAGGCTCAGGGGTGCTATACCAGCGAAGAACGATTTCACTCGCAGGGTAGCAGGGGCGAATCGCCGGTTGAACCCGACGGTTAGGATGGGGCACCCATCACCCAGCTCTTCGATGCAGGTGGAAATACGATCCAGTTGGTCCTCCGTGATGCACAGGGGCTTTTCGACAAATACGTGTTTACCGGACCGCAAGGCGGCGATCACCACATCGGCATGAAGATCGTGGCGCGTCGCGATGAAAACGGCTGATGTTCCGGCGTCCCCAAGAATCTCGGCCGTATCGGTTGCGGCAAACTCAAAGCCGTAGCGCTCGCCCGTGCTCTCGGCGGTGACGCCCTTGGCAGTACAAATACCGCGCCACGCGATACCGTCCAATTTTGAGATCGCCGGCAACATGATGAGGCGTGCGAAGTTGCCAGCGCCGATCAGGCTAAGGCCGAGCGAAGAACCTGCCTTGAGGGGGCGGCCCGGTAAGCTCACGCGACGGCGGGGAAGAGCGGTCTCGCCGTAGTCCACGACTATCCCGAGAAAGGGTTCGCGCCGACCGGTAATGAGATCGTAGGCTTCGGAAGCGCGGTCGATTGGAAAGCGGTGAGAGGTCAGTTTCTCGACAGGCAGTTTGCCCTGGCTCATCAACTCAAGCACGGCCTGCATGTTGCGCTGCACGGTCCAGCGGACGTGTCCGATCGGATAGTCGACACCCTTTTCTTCGTAGAGGGGGTCGGAGCGCCCTGGACCGAGAGAATACGATACCGTAAATTCGAGTTCTTTCCTGAAGAACGGAGGGCGAGGAATGTCCAGCCCTACGACGCCAACCAGGACAATGCGTCCTTTGGTTCGGCACACCTCCGCGGCGAATTCGATGGGTTCGTTGCTCTCGGTGGCGGCGGTGATCACAGCGGCGTCGACGCCCAGCCCGCCGGAGAAATCCTTTACAGCCTGCTGTGGTGAACCGAAGGCCACGGCGTCCGCGCCCAGAGTCCGGGCAAGTTCAAGCTTTGCCGGATCGAGATCGACCCCGAAGACGCGGCAGCCCTGGGCCTTTAACAAGCAGACGCAGATCTGCCCAATTAGCCCTAATCCGATCACGAGCACGGACTCGCCCAGAGTCGCGTTCATTAACCGGACGCCCTGCAGCCCAATCGCCGCAATCGACGTGTAAGCTGCCTGCTCGAACGTCACATTATCGGGCATGCGGGCGCAAAGATTGCGTCCGATAGCGACGACGGCTGCATGCGGCGCCACGGCAGCGACGCGATCACTCGGTTTGAATTCCTGAACTCCCGCGCCACAGGCAAGCACGATGCCAGCCGCGGAGTATCCCAGTGGCATCGGATCGTTCAGTTTGGCAGAAACCTGGGTGAGAGTAGTACGGATACCCTCCTCCCGCATTTTCTGGAGGACGCGTTTGACATCGGCTGGCCTTTCACGCGCTTTGCCCATGAGGCTTTTGCGTGCGAGATCGACAACATATCGCTCCGTTCCAGCGGAGATCGCCGACGCGATTTCCGCAATCAGGACCTGACCGGGGGAGGCAAGGGGATCGGGTATCTCCTTGACGGTTGTGGCGCCGGAGCGCACATTCTGAATGACCTGTTTCATAACGTCGCATCAGCCGACGGCCGCGGTTTCGAGGCAGTGATGCATATCCCAAGACCGTGTTTCTTCATAACGCGCGTTAGGAACCACTGGTGCACAAGGCCTTGGCTACCCTGAACAAAATATCGCTATGGCGCTGACCGACTGCACTCCAACACATCCCGGGCATCTGGCGAAGACTATTGGAATCCAGAAAAGCGGGGTTAGTGCCGAATCTGAATTATTGGAATATCGACGGACAGATTCGGATTTTCTAGAGCAGTTCTCGATGCGACGAATACCGCTCTCGTCAACTGGGCGCCCAGACCGACCTTTTGATCTCTCCAGTCCGTTGGGAATTCTTCGTGCCAAGGTTGACTCACTGGAAGATAAACAAAGGAGAAATGCTTCTTCAGTTCTGAATAGATCCAAGTCCTCGTGGGACGGCATCCGTAACCGGAAACCGCTTGAGACACCTGGCTCCTGGGCTCCCGTATCGGGTTCATCTCTTCCTGTGCTCCGTACGAAACGCAGGTTTCGAGAAGCAAAAGTTCCTGGCAATTGCGGGACAAATACTCCAGGGCCTCGGCAGGGTTTGCCAGGTGGTAAAGGGTGCCGTAGCAATAAACGACCTGTGAGTGTTCCTGAAAATCGACCGGCGCTTCTAAGTCCAGCAATTGCACACGCTCTCGGGGAAACCGTTCTTTGAGATACTTGACATTCTCCGGTCGGCCGTCCGTAATGGTCATCGCACACCCGCGATCGAGAAAGAAGGTCGAGTGATCTCCAATTCCGGCACCTGTTTCAAGGACCGTTTTTCCTGCCAACGACAGACCCAGGGACGCAAGGTGCTCCTGACGGCGCTGATTGTGGCGAAGGTACTCACTCGATCTGAAATCGCTCTCAGCCGAGCCCCAAAGCGACTTGGCGCGCCTATAGGCGAAGGCGAGTCGAGCACGAAAAGAACTCGCCTGAGCGTTCATAAGAGGATTCTCACGGCTACTCCAGATCGGGATTTCGTTAGCGTTCATCCACAGTGCCGCACAGGTAACTCGCGGCGCGACGCCCTTCCGCTCACCGAGGCCCACAAAAGCTCACGGTTTGCTCGGACAACGTTGTGGTCCTGCGCATAGCCCAGTCCAACCTTGCGCGCCCCCTCGCGAAGCGTCTCGTGGGATGGGGCATCCATGTCCACGCAGACTTGGATCGCACTTGCGAACGCTTGCGGGTCATCGAGTCGCAGATCCCAACCGGCCCCCGCCTGCTCAAGATCGCGCCACGGTGTCTGATCGCTAATCAGAACCGGGCAGCCGGCAGCCAGGGCCTCCCGTATCACGTGACCGAAGTTTTCGCCGAGCGTGGGGAATAGGAACAAGTCGTAGCCGGCAAGCGTTGCCACGACTTGTTCATGCGGGAGCGTTCCGCGATAGTTGACCTCAATGTGGCTCGGGAGCGCGGAAATCATTCGCTGGCACTCCTTCCAGTAGCTGGCGTCTTCCGCGGGACCGAAGATGTCGAACGTAATCTCGCCTCGTGCTGTCATTAGGATTCGCAGCGCTCCATCCAGATTCTTCTTCGGGCATATTCTGGAGATGAAAACGGCCCTTAGTTGCCCCGTTTTCTTCTTCCGGTTCTCCCGTGGTTCGGCGACATTGCCGGGAACCAGATCCGGGGCGACCATCACCTCCGCACGCTCCCCGAACCACATCCGAATAGCTGCGGCCTCGTTTGCATTTGAAGCCTGCCAGAGCGCTGATGCGAAAAATCCACAGAGCCGGGACAATCGAAGAAACCACAGCTTCTTGAAACGGCGAATCGAAAGTGCCCCCGAATCCAATTCCCCCCTCGGCGCGACAATCGTCCGCGCGCTGGTGCGCGCAAGCCCAACGCTGATGGCAGCCAGGGGCTTCAGTGTGAATGGCGAAAAGCAACTCTGGAAGTAGAGCGCATCGTGCGGCGTCGTCTCGATCACTCTCTTGCAGCGCGCGAGCGTCAACCCACCCGGAGATATATAGAGAACATTCGCCTTTCCCACGCGCTGCCATCGGTCGGGAACCACGGAAGGATACGGCGCAACATCGCCCGCGTCACGGTCGTTCGTCACAATGCTGAACTCAAATTCATCGGATAGAGTCTCCGTCATATTCACAACAGTGCGCAAAGCGCCGCCAGCTTTAAACCCCGGCAGGTATCCCCAGATGAATGTCAGGATTACCGGACGCCGCCCACTATTGCCGATTCTCACTTACGTTAACTGGCGTTACCGATCGCCCGCGGCTCGCGAGATTTTCGTGCCAGCGGACTAAGTGTCGGTGTGCTGGTCAGTGCGATGCGATGACCTATCGGACGAACTTGTTTTTCCCAGCCAAGCTTGAGGAACGCGCCAAGCAAAAATAGGGCGATGAATGCCCAACCACCGGACACGCACGATTCCAAAAGGTAAATCGCAGCACCTGCCAAAAAGGGGTCGCTGGTCGAGCGTCGGCGCGTCAGCAGCTTAAACGATGAGAGGAGGCATGGTCCGGCTATCAGCAAAACGAATGCTGGCAGTCCACCCTTGTACAAGAGCGCGGTGACCCCGATGTGAGGTGCTGCCGTGAGACCGCTTTCGGGAATGCGGGATTCAAATTGTCTCCCGAAACCGCTTCCAAAGATCCATTCCGTGGTGCCCATTTGACTCAACATCATGGACAGTTCTTCGTATCGGTCCTCTCTTTGGTAATCTGTGGACTCTAGTCGCTCCGCAAGCAACGTGTTCTGAAAAGTTCCGAGACCAGGCAACCCTCCTGCTGCCCCAACGGTCATCAGGATAATAACGGCGCTGATCCAGATAAGATAACGACCATCTTTTTTTATTTCGACGATCGCCGTAAGAACCAGGGAGGCAATGAAAATTATGAACATTGACCGGGTAGCGGACGTCACGGCAAATACGGCACAAAGGATCATTCCGGACACGGCGGTTAGTTTTTGTATCGGTCCGCTCGACACCCAGACGCAGGGGAACGACATGCAGATGAAGATATCTGACGTGAACATTGCGAGGTCCAGTTGCCGCTCTCCGGTTCCTGTGGACTCGAGGTAGCCAAAGGAAATCAGGACAAGATTGACTGCGAACACGATGGCGACAAGCAGATAGCATATTCTGAGTAATTGCTTCAGGCCCGCCTTACCTTTCAACTGTGCGAGCGCTATACCGAGCGGTAAAGCGGCGTAATTGGTCACATCCTGAAGCGCAGAGCGAATATCGAACAAGGGATCATCTCGGCGCAACAGCCCGAGCGCTGCCAGATACAAGCCCGCTGCCGTATAAACAATTACGGTGCCCTTTCGCACCGGTTGATGGGTTAAATAAGTCAGTGCGATGACCACTATGTTCAACAGATAAAAAGCGTTGTGGATCGGAATTCCGTACACTCGCATATCTAAAGTTAACGACAGAGGAAGGCTTGCAAACATGAGTGTGCATGCCACACTGATATCCATCGGAAGTTGCCACTTCATGGAGAGAGGCTGACTCATACGTCGTTACCTTTGACTATTTGTACAGCGGCGGTGTTGAGGACGAACCCCGACCCGCCAGCTTTCCAGATAACTGGTAAATCCTTAGTACCCGTTCGGCGTACGAGACAGAGCTTGCCAAACGCCAAAAGAAAAATGCGCACTTGTCGGAAAAGTTATGGTTCAGCCGTAAGCGATCTTCAATTTTTGCCTTCTCTTGCCTGGCGAGGGATGCCCCGCGTATGCTCAACTGGTTATTGTGGAGCCGAAAGGCTGCCACCGGCTGCGAATCAAAGCGACGGACCGGGTAGTTCAGCATGGCCGCCCTGCAAAAGAAGTCAAAATCGGAGGCGGCCTTGTATCGTTCGTCGAAGCCGTTCAGAGCTTCGAATACTTTGCGGCTGAATATGGCCGCGGGTTGGCAAAACGGCATAATGCCCGCGCGCCAGATCCTGCGCGCCGTTGCCGGGCTCGATGGCAGGTGTGAAAACAAGAACCGCCCACTCTCGTCCACGTAGTCGGCACTTCCATAGACGACATCAGCACCGCCTTGAATTGCCATCTCCAGCATTTTCGCGTAGGAAGAAGTGAAGACCCAATCGTCAGAGTTCACATAAGAAAGCCAATCAGTTCGTGCGAGCCGCAATCCTGCGTTGATCGCCTTGTACATGTTCCCTGCTGGCACGCTTATCGTTTCAACATTCCAGCGCCTGCAAACATCGGCGGTGCCATCTGTCGAGTAGCTGTCCGCGACGATGACGCGAATGGCAGTGTGCGAGCAAAGCGACGCCAGTGTCCAGTCCAGAGTTCCAGCGCTATTCAGAGTAGGAACCACTACTGTCAGGGCTTCGCCTAATCTCTTGGCCGGAGATTCCATTGGCACCTCACTTTTGTCGTCCGGGACGTTCTGGGCTGCGTCCGGCGTCGGTAACACGATGGATACGGTTGTAGACGATAGGCAACTTCTGTTGGTTCGTCAAAAGCGTAAGCCGAGCTCAGACCCTGACGCTATGAAGATTGCATCCGCCTGCAGTATCTCGCCCGTTCCCGGATCGTTTAAGTTTTCTATCGTGCCTGCAAATCTAAAGCCGAGAGCGCCCATACTTGTGTAAATCTGTCCGAACAACGGCTGATCATTGTAGAGTGAGACAAAACTGACTTCGCTGACGACAACATCCGAGCGCCTGATCGTGCGCGCGCCCCCACGTATAACGCGATCTTCGAAACCCTGCACGTCCATCTTGACCAACATGGGCGTTTGGAGGTTTCGGCGTTCGGCCCAATTGTCCAATGTTGTCATTGAGACGCGTATCTTTTTTGTTCGGGACGTGTGCGGAAATGCCCCGATCCCCCGTTGGGTAACGCCAAGCATCGACGACGACGGAGAAAAGCTATTTTCCTCAAAATCGACCTCTCCCAATTCGTCGCCAAGGCCCGCGTTGATCGCTTCGAACCTCGAATCGTGTGTTTGAAGTTTTGCCAGTATGTTGAAGACATGAGGTAGGGGTTCGAAACTGTAAATCGTCGCTTCTGGGAGAAGACTCCGGACTCTGCGGGCAAACTGTCCTTCATTAGCACCGACATCCAGTACCGTTTGGATATTCATGACTTGGAGAAACCGCAGAGGTTCTCGCCTACGGTGGACCTCAATCCCCATGGACAGCAGAGCGCCAGCTGTGGCTTTCCGAAGCTTATCAATCATTCGATTTCATTCAAGACCAGAGAATATCCGCCGGCAAACGGATACAAACGTTACCCTACCAACCGACTACCGGGGATGAAGCGCCAGCGATCGAAATGGCATTTAACGGCAAGCAAGTTCTGATGAGGTTGAAAGCTGCATGGCCGAATCGCCTTCGTCAACAGTGCGCTCCGGCCAAAGGCGAACCACTGATATCCGAAGGATTCCAGATAATCCCAAATTTCAACTGCGCTATAGTCAAATCCAGCCGTGGTGACATCCGCCATCTCGATCACTATCGCGGGCGCGTCTTGGCCGCGCAGGATGGATCCCGCACCTCGCAAAGCCAATAACTCTGCGCCTTCGATATCCATCTTTATGAGGTCGACGTGGCTAATAGAATGCAGCGAGGTATACGAATCGAGCGTCGTCGTAGTGACGTCATCGTATCCTAGAATTGTGTTTCCAGGATAGGCGTTTTTCCCCAAGGAACTATACCCATCCGATCCGGCTTCGTACCTGGATAACTTGGCACTCCCTCGATGATCGGATAATGCAAGGTTGTTCAGAGTGCAGCGAGCGTTCAGTCCATTCAGTGCGACGTTGAAAGACAATTCTCCGAACATCCTTGGGCTGGGCTCGAAGCTGTGAACCTGACCGGCGTCGCCAACCCGATCGGCACCCAGCAGGGTGTATTGACCCAAGTTTGCTCCGACATCGAAAAAAACCATTCCGGGCCTAAGAAAATTGGTGACGAGCCGCGCCTCGGGTTTTTCGAAAACACGATGCCGGTAAATGACTTTTCCGATCACATCGTGCGGGTGAACGCGCACTTTGAGCCGACCCTCCTCGCCCAGTTTAGTGATGATTGAGCGTGACGGGGCGCTCGCGTATCTTATTCGCCATGCAATGGCTCTTGGGTGCAGTCCCCGAACAATGTTCGCTGCTATATGCCGCACTTTCCGATATACAGCATTCATGCGGTAATCGGCTCAATCATAATTGGGCTTAGCGAGGAGTGCCACTTAATGAAACGTCCGATGACAGATGCGCGGGAACTGGGGCACCGCCAGCGATCCGATCGATTTTCCATAGGACATAGCCGCAACACAGGCTGATCCCCACCGCAACGCTGACCGATACAGAAATGAGCGATACCTTTCCTGTCGCTACAAAAGCAAGAGCTATAAATGAGAAGCTCGCGCACCATTGAATTGCTGATGTGATAAAGCAGCTTTTCGCATCGCCAAGGCCCATGAGAATATAATAGCCGGGTACGCAGAGAAGACTAAAAAAAGAGCCGGCCAGCATGATCCTGAAGACTGCCGGGAATTCTGATTGAAATCGGGTCCGAAGCCAGATCCTTAAAAGCGGTCCGGCGAATAAAATTAGAAGTGTATAAAGAGGAATGCCGACGTTCCTTATGAGACGAAACCCAGAGCGCTCCAAAGTAGCGGCTCTCTTCAGCGTTTTTTTGGTGATTGGGGCGCTGATACGGCTAATCTCCGGCATCATCGCCCGAATGCCACTTTCAAGGAGGCTCCTGACCCTCATGCTTGAGCTAAAGGCGATCTCGTATACCGGCAATGCAGCAATACCAGCGTAGCGGGAAATTAAGATCCGGTTCAAGGGGCTAAGTGTCATGTTAAGCAGCGAGCCGCCGAAAATCCAGCCGCCAAAACGCAGCATACTCGAAAGTCTGCCAAAGCTTAAGTTATGAACAGTAAGCAGTCTGATGCCCAATGTCCGACGGACTGTTAGGAATCCGAGAAGGTGCATCGTGACATAGGCTATTGCGTTCCCCAGCAAGAGACTTACAACACCGCATCCAGACCAAAGCAGAAGCGCAGAGAGCAGGACCGCAATCGACTGCGAGATTGTGCGGTAATAGCTTTCCAAGTCTGTGCGGCCCAAGCCCACAAGCACTGCATTCAGCAGCTCGACAATAAATATGTATGCTGAAAACAAGGCTATGTACGGGAGGAGGCGTGACATCAGGTTAGCGTCATCTCCTGTCAATCTGAAGACCGAAATGATCTGGTGTTTCAACGTGATTACTATAGAGAAGGCGGCTGCGCCGGCTAATGAAACGGTAAGCCATGCAGCGGTTATACAACGCTGTAGACCTGGTAGATCATTTAATCCGTGTGATTCTGCGACGAGCTTGCTCACGGCAGGATTTAAGCCCAAGTTGCCCAGTTGAGCAAATGTCAAAACCGTGGAGAGTGCGAGCCAAACGCCGTACTCCTGATAGCCGAGATAATGAAGATAGATCGGGTACGACAGCAGGCTCAATAGTGCGTTCAGCATGGCGGTGCCCGTGCCGACTACTATGTTTCGCCGGAGCTGAGAGGAAAATAGCCAGCTGGCGCGGGCGATCAATCCGGCGGCTACGTTCTCGGCAAGGTCGGGTTGGACGGGCAGCCGACCTGTGTTCGCAACCTCTCCGTGAGCTCGCGCTGCACACCGTTTCATTTGGATGTTCAGAAACTTCCGCAATCTGTCGAGACCACTATCGGCGTGCCCGCGCGAACTCCTGTGACGTCGCAGCCACCGATAGCCCGAGTCCACTTTACCGATCGTTCCAATAATGGATACTTGGCGGTCGCGGGTCGGTAGCTTTGCGGGTTCAACGTCGCGGTCAAGGTTGGGCAACCCCGTACTTGAACGTTCGACTTCCGGTAGGACAGGAGATCGAAACCGAAGTTACTACCGAGATCACGGAGTTGCATCCTGCGTTCGCACACGCCGTTCCCATGGCGGGTTTAAGAGTGCAACCAGTGAGGAAGGTGTCCGTGCCTCCGAAACCGGCTCCGTCAGCATAGAGCGTCCGCCATTCCCAGATATCCGATGCGTCCTTAACACAGACCTTATAGCTACCGGTCACTCCGGACGTCCCTTGGTCATACCAGATGTCGCCGTGCCCGTGCGTGGCATCGCAAGTGGGAAACTGACGCGGGCCGACACCGATTTTGATGAAATCTGAATTCGTCTGGAACGCCGGGAGGTACCCATTGGGATCATCAGATTTTGTGGCGGCACCCACCCCGAAGCCGAACGAAGACAGATCGCCAGAAATCTGCATGCCGTAGAACTTATTCGGAAAGACAGTACCGCCATTGGCGCTGGAGTTGTTCAGAATTGTCGTATTGGTTCCATTGTCCGTGATCGTGGCGCCATTTACCGCATTATTGCCATAGCTGTTGTTTATAATAATGGTCCCGACCACACCAGAATCGACCGTTATCTGGCCAGTCGCAACGCCATCTATAACGGCCGACGGTAATGCGCTGGACGCGGATGGCATAACGTGGATGTACCACTGTTGAATTCCGCCCACGACCCGAACCAGTGAGCCAGACGTCAGAACGTCGCCAAGCGTGTTTGCCTCGTTGTCCATGTTAAGAACGTGGACAAGAAGTGACTTGGCATCTATGTTCACACCTACGCCATTTGCCTCCGACGTGCCATCCTCGATGGTTACCGGACCGGCGTTGGTTATATTTATCCCGATCGGAGCCGGAAGGCCGCTGCCAACTCTTAACGTAGCGCCATCCGAAAGCCGGGTTACGACACCCGATGAAAGGACCTCAGAATATAATCCGGGATTAGTCGCGAGCGAATAGGAGAATCGGTACGGGTTGATAACGGTGACCGGGATGGACGATGCGTTGTAGCCACCAGGGGTCAAGACGCTCACGGTACCAGTGATGTTTACCCGCGATCCGGTCGATAAACCGTGCGAAGTTGTCGTCTGCATCGTCACCACGCCCGATGACCACGATGCCGAAATACAGACGTTTTGTCCGGTAGCAGCGTTGCTGCACAGGTCCTCGACGGAAGGAGCTATGACGCTTACATTGTTCGCGTGGTCAATCCATATACCGGTCGTTGGCAACACGGTCATCAGACCGTTGTATTGCGTGCAAAGAACGCGGTCCAGCACTTCGGTGTTTCCATAATCGACCAGAAGGCAAGTCGGACCATCTTTAAGGTTCACATTCGCGATTCGCTCCGATGCGGAATTGGACATATGCAATACCGCTTTAGTCACGTGAGCATTGCCACGAATCGTGCAATTTTCGATGCTCTGGCCCCAATAGCTATTCGGGCCGTATGCCCCCGAATAATTCCCCATCAGGACAGTACTGTCTATAGGTGCGGTTCCCGTGTACCTGATCTCCGCGCCGTCGTCACAAACCAAGTGCACATTGCTCTTATTGATGGAGAATCCGCCGCTGATGAAATTGTAGTTGCCAGCCGGTACCCGGATCCGCCCCGGAGAGCCGACGTATTTGTTCACCGGTGCTCCAAGGGCAGCCAGAGCTGCATTGAATGCTGGCAAGCTGTCGAGCTTGCCCGTCGAATCCGCACCGAAGTCAGCGACGGAGATGCTCTCCATTAGCTTAGCTTCAACAGTTCTTCCGTTAGCGATCCCCGGGATATTGGGTTTAAAACCGGTGCGATCAGCGGACTGCCCGTACAACGTAAAAGACCACAATAGAGCCGCACAAAGCGCCAGTCGCATGGGGGTGTCAGCGTTTTGAAACGCTCTCTTCAGTAGCTGGCATTTCTTGAAGTCACGTGGGAGAGTCATCGTCGGCTATTTGGTCGCGAGAACAAAGGAATGGAAATCTTCGTTACTTCTTACCGCGAATATTCTAAACTCAATGTCCCTGAACCCCAACTCAGACAGAAAGCGAGTGAGGTCCTGGATTGGAAAGGGCGTCCCCCTCATCATCTTCACGCCGGCCGCACGTCTCCTCTTGGCCAGTACTGCGGCGATCCAACGCGCAACAGCATACAGGGATCGCATTAAGACATGGACTCTGCTGTCACCGGGAAACTGATAGAGCGGCAGGTGGATCATGAGCGTCCCGCCTGCGGCCAACACGCGAAAGAACTCACGGAAATAGGAAAAGCCGATGTCTACGCTATCGAGGTGCTGCAGGACATGAGTTGAGAAGACAGAGTTGACCGAGCAGTCACCATGCGGCAGATGAAGCCCGTCAATAATCGAAAACTCCACGTTGTCGCGGTTTACGCCTCGCCGGGCAAAATCGATCATATGCTCCGAGACGTCGACGGCGCAGACCCGATCAAAGAACGTCGCCAAGTGCTTTGTGATGCGTCCGGCACCGCATCCGATTTCGAGGCAGCTCCGCCGGTCGATCCCGTATTGCTCCCACTGCCGCAGGAAATCCTCCCAATCGGATTCTCCGAGGGCGTAGAAGGCCTCAGCAGTCCATGGCGACGGGCCGCCTCGCTGTTTGTTTGACCATGAGGCGACACCCCAAAGTGGATCGTCCTTTCCCCACTGCTTCCATTCGGTGTTGGAGTCAAGCCCGCTCAATATCCGCACTCGTCCAAAACAGGACTGATCGCTGTGATGGTGCCGCCGGCAAGTCGGATTGTTCTTGTCAGCATCATTTCTTCGATCATGCCGAAGCGCGCGTACGATCGATTGTCCCTTAAAGTTCAAACTGGCTCGAACGCACCTGCAGCTCCCAGACGGGCGTCCGCCCTACGGCCCAACAGTTCCGCACTCGGGCGATATTCCGGCACAGCTTGCCGTACAACAGAGATCACACCATCGCAATTTCTTTCCCAGCAACACGTCTGGAGCCGCGACAGACAACGGTCGATTTCCGCTCGCGGCATGCCCTCACCGGCGAACACCTGAATCTTCTCGTGGTGCGTGGGAAGAAGGCCTTCGGCATCTTCATTTAGCTCTTCGAAAAGCTTCTCTCCCGGCCGCGGGCCAGTGTAGGTAATCTGAATATCGAGCTCCGGGCGAAGTCCCGACAAGAGGATCAGATTCCGGGCCAAGTCGGCAATTTTGACCGGCTCTCCCATGTTCAGGACAAAGATCTCGGATCCCTTTCCCATCGTGGACGCCTGAAGCACGAGCTGGCAGGCCTCCGGAATGGTCATGAAGTACCGGCGCATCTCGGGGTGAGTTACGGTGACGGGACCTCCGCGGGCAATCTGATCTTTAAATATCGGCACCACGCTACCATTACTGCCCAGCACATTGCCGAATCGTACCGACACATATCGCCCGCCGTCGGGCTGAAGGGAACGGACAAGCAATTCGGCAAGACGCTTGGTGGCACCCATCACGCTGGCGGGGCGAACCGCTTTGTCGGTGGAAATCATGACGAACTCCGCGACCCCGTGCGACCTTGCGGCTTCGACAACATTCAACGTCCCGAACACATTGTTCTCGACCGCCTCGAAGATGTGAGATTCCATCAGGGGTACATGCTTATAGGCCGCGGCATGGTAGACGGCGGACGGGTGATGGCGTTCAAACACTTCTTCGAGGCGCGAACGATTCTGAATGCTTCCAATCTCCGGATGAAAGACCGTGCCGGGAAAATCGCGGGCAATCTCCATTCCCAAGTGAAAGAGGGGGGACTCGGCAATCTCGTAACCGATGATGGCTGCGGGGCGGAAGCGGGCTAGTTGGCGGCAAATCTCCGAACCTATGGATCCTGCGGCGCCCGTGACCAGAATGGTTTGGTTTCGGACCTTAGCCGAAATGCGATCGTGTTCAAGGTTAACCGGAGTTCTCCCCAGCAGGTCTTCGACGGCGACATCGCGGATCTGACGGGCCAAACCTGCCTCGTCGATAATCTCAGCGAGACTGGGAATGGTCTTGTATGGAATTCCTGCGCCGGTGCACCGCTCCAGGATCTCTTTCATTTGCGAGCCGGTCGCAGTCGGGATAGCGATCAATAAGAACTCCACCCGGTGCTTCGTTGCGATCGCGTCAAGGTCCCCGCCGCTCCCGAGAACGCTGACGCCCTGCAGAACGAGTCCGAGTTTCTGGGGATTATCGTCGACGAAACCGCACACGTCGTAATTCAATGCCGGATTTTGGCGAAGGTCGCGAAGCAAAGACGCGCCGGCATTTCCGGCCCCATACACGATGGTGCGCTTCTGGTTCGGTGCAGTCCTGCCCGGCCGGTTGGACTCGGAGGCAACCCGAACTGCTACGCGAAGCCCAGCGGTAATCATCACGCACAAAAGGAAGTCAATCGCATAGACAGACCTCGGGACGCCGCCTTTGATCGCCAGGAGGATTACCAGCGACAGGCTACTACCGATCAGATTGCTGAATGCCAGCCTTACAAGATCTGTAAGAGAAACATACCGCGCCCATCGCCGATCCAGACCAAGAAGCTTGAAAGACGTCAACTTGACCGGCACCCAGACGATGGAGGCGAGAAGGAGTATGTGAATGTAGTAGGCGGGTACCCTAAAGTCAAAACGCAACAAAAATGCCAGAACGGCGGAACTGAGGATGGTGGCTATTTCGATGCCAAACACGGTCAGCGCGCGCGTGCGTCCGAGAAATGACGTCATGTGATTTCGCGGCGTGTCAGGCGCTGTCACAAAACAACCTTTCTTATTTGTCCGCGCTTAGGATGAGTGAAGACGCGGGGCAAAAGCCCGGCGGCAGCCCGGAAGGGCTGGCCCCACAATTGATACTCAGGCATGAGAAGGCACACGCTCTGCTGTTGCGGCGATGGGACGGGCAGCGGCTCTGACGTGGTGGATGACAAAATCCTGATCTTCCGCGGTCAGGGAACTGGAACTGGGCAGGCAGATGCCTCGCTCATGCAGGTCCTTCGATACGGCGCCGCCGTAATACTTACAGTCTGAAAAAAGGCGCTGAAGATGCATGGGCTTCCATACCGGTCTCGATTCGATGCCCGCTGAATCAAGTCTTTGCATGAGGGCATCGCGCGAGCATCCGAATTTCGCGGGATCGATCAGAAAGCAACTCAGCCAATTCGTCGACAATCCATATGGCGCCTGGGGCATGAGGGAGATGCCCGGGAGGCTGGCAAATGCGTCCCGGTAACGGAAGGCAATCGCTCGGCGCTGCTCAACCCGAAGGTCCAAGACCTCGAGTTGGCCCCGGCCAATCCCAGCCAACACATTACTCATCCGGTAGTTGTAACCCATCTCGGAATGCTCAAATCCGATGCCGGGGTCTCTGGCTTGGGTGGCCCAGAAGCGTGCCATTTCGACCAGTTGGAGGTCTCGAGCAGCCAACATGCCGCCGCCGGCCGTAGTAATGATTTTATTGCCGTTAAAGGAAAACGCGGCTATCTCACCCAGTGTGCCCGCCTGCCTTCCTTTATATGTGGCACCCAATGCCTCAGCCGCGTCCTCGAGAACTCGTACGCCGAATCTCTGACAGACATCGAGGATTGGATCCATGTCCGCACACTGCCCATAGAGATGAACGACGACGATCGCTTTGGGGAGTCTATTCTGAGAAGCGCGATCCTTCAATGCATCCGAGAGCAGATCCGGATCCATGTTCCAGGTGCTGGCGTCGCTGTCCACAAAAACGGGCTTGGCGCCGAGGTAGCGGATTGGATTCGCAGAAGCCACAAAAGTAAGGGCTGAACAGAAAACTTCGTCGCCCGGTCCGACGCCGAGAAGACGCAGACCCAGATGTATTGCCGCGGTGCCGCTTGCCAAGCAGACCGAGGGGACGCCCAGCCTGCTGGTGAACGCTTCCTCAAAAGCCGCGAGGTTGGGACCAGCCGTCGACACCCAATTGAGACTGAAGGCCTCGTTTGCATATTGCCTTTCGCGGCCGCACATATGAGGAACTGAAAGTAAAATTCGGGGCATCGGGCTATTACGTTGGCGCAAGCTCCCGCTTTCTCACCCACATTTTCGGCTGAGTCCACGCCAAAATTCGCTCCAGGATCTAAACAGAACAGCATATCAGCAACCGGTCAAGACGCCGGCTTTCGACCAAGATAAAGGTGCCGCCAGCACCGTGAAATCCTGCGGTCGACGGAAAAGCCACCTAAAAAAGGCGGCTTGCAGCCAAAATTGGCCGCCCTACAATTGGTGTCGAGAAACAAGAAGCACACGATAGACAGCCAATCCGTAATACTCCCGCAACGCCTGTTCCGAGTCCCGCAATAGGCCTGAAAGCGGAATAAAATCGGCCGGGGTCAAGTCGTGCCGCCCAATAACTCGTTCGTCTGTCGGAAACGGCGAGACCTCCAGACCGCGCGCCCGAAACAGAAGGACCGCGCGAGGCATGTGGAAGGCGCTGGTTACGAGGAGGATCGAGTGGATGCCCGGAATTTCCGAGATGGCACGGGCCTCGTCTTCGGTAGTCTCGACACGGGGTGTTAAGACGATTCGGTCCGGCTGTATCCCCTGACGAATTGCGGTCTGCCGCAATACATCACCCTGGTCTGGGCTCAGGCCCGCCGAAAACACGATTATCTTTGCTTTCCCTGCCGTGGCCAGATCGATTCCGGCAAGATAGCGATTCGCGCTCTCCCCCCATTGGACACCCGGAGCAGTTATGCCTCTTAATATCCCACCGCTCAGAACCACGACTGCATCGGCTGTCGGCGCCGCTGCCACACTCTTTGGTTTATAGACTCGTTCGAGAGATCGCATCATAAATGTGCCCACGAACTGTGTACTGAAACCGTACAGTGTGACGACACCGGCGATGGCGATCCAGCGACGGCGGAGAACGACTCCGGCGATTACCAGGAGTCCGGACATTCCAACGGGCAGCAGCAGCGCCTCAATGAACTTCCGCATGAAAAAGAGCATTCAGTGCTATTAGAGCGCGGGAGCGGGTGCAGACTGGAGTAGTGTCCACGAAATGACTGGACACTTGGCGGCGCGGACGATCGTTTTTCCATCGGTCCGCATCGGTCTCGTAACCGGAAGAAGGCAGGCCACGGAGGAACGATGGCCTGCCCCACGCCTGACCGGCCCCCTGACCCGGATAAGGTGTGCATTTGGCTGCGCCAATGGTCAGGGGCCTCAGCCTGACCAGGAGTGTGTCCAATTGTTTGTTGGACACTGCACTGGCTGACGGCGGTGTTGTTCCGGAAATTGATATGTGAAATACAGTCGCGTTCGTGGTTTGTCAGCAAGACGCAGGCGAAAACGCGTACTTCACACAGACAAGCACCCGACCGCGTGTCCGGGGAACACGAGCGGCTGCGGTTTGTTCGGGGAGGAAAAAGCGCCGGCGACAAGATCGCCAGCGGTACAAAATGCGCGCGCGATAAGCTTGGGGATTGCGCGTTACAGTTCTTTCCATTCTGTTGATTGCGGTCTGCGGATTCGCTACGTGGCGATCTGTCCGAATTGCCGTGGCCGACTGGGTGGCAAGCGCAGGCACCTCCGAGGCGCTGGAGCGGGCTCTTCATTTCGCGCCGGACCGCGGCGACCTTCTGGCGCGCGTGGCGCTGTACCGGAACAACAGCGGGGATTCTTCGCCCACGGTCGACGAGGACCTGCAACGCGCCGCGCGCCTGAATCCACTCAACTCGTCCGTGCTGATGACGCTGGGATTGCGGGAAGAATTCCGAGGGAACAGCGCCAAAGCGGAAAGCTATTTGGTTCACGCGGCCGAAATCGACCATCAGTTCAAGCCGGCGTGGACGCTGGCGAATTATTACTTCCGGACCAACCAGCCGGACAAAGGGTGGCCGATGATCCAGCGCGTTCTGGATCTCGATCCGCTCGATTTCAATCCCACGCCTGTTTTCGATCTGTGCTGGCAGCAGGCGGGTGATAACCAGGATGCCGCGCGCCAGATCCTCGGTTTGATTCCCAAGGCGGGTCAGAGACCGGTTCAGTATCTGCAATTTCTTATCGGCACGCACAGAGTGGACGCGGCTCTGGATGCGTTTCCCAAGGCGTTGGCCGCGGCGGATTCGGCGATCCCGTCCGATGTCGGGACACTGGCCGGATTCGTGGATTATCTGGCCGGGGCCGATCGCATGGAGGAAGCGGTGAAGGTATGGAATCAACTGGTGGACCGCGGAATCATCCATTCGGGTCGTCTGGATCCGGCGAAGGGAATTTCTATTGCGGATCCCGATTTCAGGTTTCCAGAATTGCCTAACGTGCCGAATACATTTGGCTGGCATCTGGCGGAAATTCCGGGTGTGTTTGCCGGCGGGTTTGCGGGCTCGCTGCGTTTGGAGATCAACGGCGACGAACCGCAATCGTTTGAGGTTTTGTCCACGTTGGCGCCGGTTCTCTCCGGGGCTCGGTACCGTTTGCGCTGGAAGAGCGATGGATCGGGGCTCAATGCGGCGCAGGATCCGGGCTTCAGTTTTTCGATTGTGCAGGCTGGTGGAGTGGTTACGCAGTGCCCTCCGCTGCTGGCGACGGGCAATGCGGCTTGCGATTTTGTGGCCCTTTCCGACACCGGGCCAGGGCACGCCGGAAAAGCTCGGATCGAGTTGCGTTACGCGCGTGCGCAGGGGACCACGCGCGTTTCCGGCGTATTGCAGCTTTTTGAAGTCCGACTGGAGCGTGGGCTGTGAGGGGCTGTGTGGGTTTTAAACAGCATTTCTCGCTGGTATTCGCGACCGATCGCGTGGCGCGGGCACTCTGCCTGCCGCTTGCCTCCGACACTCGGTTACACCAGCGAACAAGTGTCGAGATGAGTCTCGACACGGCAGGCACGAGTGCCCGCGCCACGGCGAACTTCGGCGGATTGGAGCGTGGGCAGTGAGTGATCTGAATCGTTCGCTCTGGGTTGTGGGGCTTTGGGTGGCGCTCCTTGCGGGGATTGTCGTTGCGTGGTCGCCGCGGTATTGGGCGGTGAGCGTGGCGATTACAAGCATCTCGATCTTCGCGGTTTGCTGGGTTGTTGTTTCGCGCGAGATCGATTTGCCACGCCAGACCGGTCTGGTCGCGCTCATCGGGGCATGGGGATTCCTTCAAGTCTTCTTCCACGCAACGCTATTGCCCCAAATGACGCTGGACCGTTCGATGGAATGGGCCGTGAGCGCGTGCGCGTTCGTCCTGGGATCGCAGCTGCTGCGCGACCGCGCGGCGAGGAAACTGTTTCTGGAACTCCTGCTGTGGTCGTTGACGGTCCTCGCGTTTGCTGCCATGCTGCAGTCGTACAGCACGCCTGTGCGCGTGTTCGGGATATTCCCGGCGGAGGACATTGTAATCGGGACGCTGCGCTCCCGTAACCAGTTTGCCGCTCTGATGGAACTCGCGGCGCCGATCGCTCTCTGGTATACGCTCGATCGAAATCCCATGACTGGAGGCCTCTGTTACGCCATGATTGTGGCGGCGACGATTACAGCGGGATCGCGGGCAGGAGTGATTCTTGTCTTCGCGGAACTGGTGGTTTTTCTCGGCGTGGCACTATTGACTCGGCGCCGCGAGACGAAAGTAATTGTGTCCCTCATCGCGGGGATGGCGCTGTTGGTGGCCGTGGGTGCGATGATTGCCGGCACGGATATAATCAAAACGCGATTCGAAGACAAGGATCCCTATGCGATCCGCAGGGAATTATTACAGTCGACGTTGAGGCTAATCGCCGAACGACCGTGGTCCGGCTACGGTATGGGGACTTGGCGCGCGGTCTACCCGCGCGCCGCCACATTTGATTTGTCCGCCACGGTCAATCCGGCCATCGAGGCCCATAACGATTGGGCGCAATGGACGTCGGATGGGGGGATTCCGTTTCTGCTCCTGATGGCCGCGCTGGTGGTGTGGATTGCCAAACCGGCGATCCGGTCCTTGTGGGGACTGGGGGTGCTGAGTGTCATGATCCACAGCTATGTCGACTACCCGATTCGAGAGCCGGCGCTGGCGTTCCTTTGGTTCGCGATGGCGGGAGCGGTGGCGCACAGGGGAACCCTCGATCATTCCCGTCGACAAGCGTCGACATGAGTCTCCTGACCACGGGCATCAACCAATGGATCACCTTGTCCGGGGATAAGGCCTGTCCAATATGCTGCGACTGGCCCGCTCGCAAGAGTGCGCGCGCCACGTGATACCATAGCGGAAAAATGCGCTTGTGATTTCATGCCTGACGAAAATAAATCTCTCGCGCTTCCAACGGCGCAGGTCGAACGGGTTTCATATTACCAGGTTCCGGCCGAAGAGGCGGAGTCCTCAGAATCGCAAACACCGCTTTCCCACTATCTGTGGGTGCTTCGCCGCCGGAAGTGGCCGCTGTTGGTATTCGTGGTTTTCGCGGTGGCCGCGACGATCATTGTGTCCTCCCGGATGACGCCGTACTACGAATCCACGGCAACCGTCGACGTCGATCGGATGGTGCCTACGGCGGTAATCGGCCAGGAGTCGAACATGGCGCGCGCGTCATCGATGAACGACTCCGATTTCTTTCTCTCGACGCAAATGAAACTGATCCAGTCCGATTCCGTTCTTCGTCCGGTCACGCAGAAGCTGAAGATTCCGCTTAAGGGCCGACCCGATGCACCGGTGAAACTCCCTCGTCTCGCGGTTACACGGCCGACGAGGACGTATCTGCTTCAGATCAGTTATCGGTCGCCGAATCCACAGTTTGCCGCCGATGTGGCGAATGCCGTCGCGGAGAGCTACAAGAATCACAGCTACGAGATCCGGTATCAGGCGGCCCGCGAACTTTCGGCCTTCATGACAAAGCCACTGGAGGAGCTGCAGGCTAAGATGGAGCGCTCCAGCGCGGCTCTGGCGCAGTTCCAGAAGGAACTGAATATCGCCAGTCCGGATCAGAAGACGAGTATTCTCTCGGCGCGCGTGTTGCAGCTGAATACGGAATACACGAATGCACAGGCGGATCTTTTTAAGAAGGAGGTGGCGGCGAAGTCCGCCGCGGGCGGCTCAATCGAAGCTCTCGAAGTTTCGGCGCAGGGGGAGCAGATCCGAAAACTGGCCGAGAAAATCGCCGAGGCGGAGCAGAAGTTTGCCGAAGTCAGGACTCACTACGCGTCGAATCATCCGGAGTATAAGAAAGCTGCGAGCAATCAGGCTGAATTGCAGCGCCAACTCGAAGAGCTGAAGGCGAATATTACTCAACGGGTGGAAGTGGAATACAAGGAAGCTTTCAACCGTGAGCAAACGCTGCATAAGGCCGTGGACGAAGCGAAAGGCGAGCTGGACGGCCTGAACGGCAAAGCCTTCGAATACATGAATAAGCAGCGGGATGCCGATGCGGATCGAAAACTGTACGAAGAACTGACCCGCAAAATACAGGAAGCGGGGATTAATTCCGGATTCCAAGACAGCTCGATTCGACTGGCCGATCCGGCCCGGCCCGCGTTAAAGCCGGTATTTCCGAGAGTGCAGTTAAACGCGCTGATTGCTTTCTTCACGTCCACGCTGCTCGGGATTGGGGTTGTATTTTTGTCGGACAGCATGGATCACACGTTACGGGATCCCGAGCAGATTTCGCGACAGCTTCAAACCGAAGTGTTGGGATCGCTGCCGGTGGTTAAGGCCTGGCGCGGCCATCTGCCGGGGAAGAACTCGGATGGAAAGCAGCCGCGTGAGTTGTTCGGTCTGGCGAAGGGCCTCGCGAGTTCGTACGAAGAGGCGATTCGAACGCTTCGCGATTCGATTCTGCTGCCGCACGCGGAACGACGGCCACGAACGCTCCTAATGACGTCGGCGACCCCCAGAGAAGGAAAGTCCACTACGGCAGTTCATCTGGCGGTAGTTCACAGCCAACAGAAGCGCAAGACCCTGTTGATTGACGCCGACTTGCGGCGGCCGAGCATTTATCAATACCTGGGGGTATCGAACGATCGCGGGCTGTCGAACGTTGTAAACGGAGAAATGGAGTGGCGCGACGCACTGCAGAGCTCGGAGGTGCTGCCGTATCTGACGATCCTCCCGGCAGGCCCCGCCTCAAGACGCGCCGCCGACGGATTGGGGACCACCCTGAAAGAGTTATTTGCCAGCGCAGGCAAGGAGTACGACCTGATTATTTGCGATGCGCCGCCCCTGCTGGGTTTCGCGGAATCGCTTCAAATCGCGAAACTGGTGGACGGCGTTGTGGTGGTTGCGCTGGCGGGCCAAACGGAACGCAATGCCGTGGCCAGCGTGCTGACGAATCTGCGGCGGCTGAAGGCCAATGTGATCGGTCTGGCGCTCAACGAGGTTCGCGCGGACATGAGCGAGCGCTATTACTACTACGGTTATTACGGTAAATATTACAGCCGGTACTACAAACCTCTCAGCGACTGATATTTTTCGGGGCCAAGCTATTCTCCGCCGAGCTATTCTCCGCCGACTCGCTGCTGAACCATGAAGTAGAGAATGGCGAGGAAGATCAGCGAACCGATGCCGTAGAGGATCAGTTCGCCGCGGGTGCGCTGCCAGCGAATTTTCCGGCGCAACTTCATGATGCGCCTCTCTTCCGGGGTTCGAAGCCTGGACGACTCCGCACCACCCCTGAAGGCGTAAAAACGGTGCCGGCAATCGCGACAGCGGTAAGGCTTCAGGGAGAGCCAGCTGACGGCCCAATCCCGGAATGACCTGTGAGAGCGATGCGCGCTGTTTTTCCCGCACTTCGGGCAAATCATTTTGAGCAGATCAAGTTGAGCAAATCAGGCCTCTGACTGCGAAGATGATCGTAGCACAGGCTTCTGCGTACAAGATCGACGAAATTGCCGCCAGGAGGGACGGCTGACATCGGGCCAGGCGTCTAAAATTAAAGGACTTGACTAAAGTTATCGATCCCCTGCAAAATGGTTGTTGGTATAGTGTTTTAGATCGGAGGAGTTGGTTCCGTCTATGTTCAACTCAAGGGCAGTTCTCATTTGTGCGTTTTCGTCGACTGTGGGGCTCCTGTCGGCGGCCACTTCAGGCATTGGCGTCGCGATGTCCGAAGGGACGATCCTGATCAACAGCTCCACCGCAGCGGGGAATGCCACGATCTTCGAAGGCAGCACGCTGGAGACGCAGTCTGCCACATCGCAGGTACGCCTGAATGGAGGCGCACAGTTACGGCTTGCCTCCGGTTCCCGCGGTACGGTGTTCACCGACCATGTGGATCTGCAGAAAGGCAGTGCCCGGATCGCGGGGTATTCCGCGAATGCCAACGGATTGAATGTACGAGCGGACGGCAAGGCTTCGGCGACCGTCTCCATGCGCGACCAGGGAGTGGTCGAGATCGCGGCCCTGACGGGAAGCGTCCACGTATTTAACGCAGCCGGATTCAATGTTGCCAACCTGGTACCGGGACGCGCATTGGATCTTCGGCCGCAGGATGCCGGCGCCAGTGCGCCCTCGTCGCTGGTGGGTTGCGCGGTCAAATCCGGCAACGACACGCTTTTGACCGATGAAACATCGAACGTCACGGTCCAGCTGCGGGGCGGCAATGTTAGGGCGGGCCGCCGCGTTCAGATCACCGGGTCGATGGTTCCAAACGCAACTCCGGCCAGTGGCGCCACGCAAGTGGTCAACGTAACAAATGTGAAGGAAGTGGGAGGCGCCTGCAAGGGTGTCGCCGGCGCAGCGGCGGCTGGCGGTGCGGCAGCAGGAGCTGCGGCGGCCGGAGCCGGGATAGGCGTCAGCGCAACTACCGCGGTGGTCGCCGGTGTTGCGGCAGCAGCAGCAGCCGGCACAGGTATCGCGGCGGCAACCGGGTCATTTTCCAACGTTGCGAATAACGGCGTGCAGGGTAATTATTCCGGCCGCTTGGGTGCGTTTAACTAACTACGCGACGAGGTTTTGTAAGAGGTCCCGGCACTGAAACTGCCGGGGCCTTTTTAAGTTTTTCCCGCCTTCTTTTCGTCCTTGCTCTCGTGGTATTCCATTTCGGTGTTCAACGCCCAGATGTTGGCTTTGTCGACTCGACCCCCGGCGATGTTATCTACCGCGGTCATGGCGGTGAGCATCGAATGATCCTGGTTGTTGTACTTGTGCATTCCGTTCCGCCCCACAAGGAATAGATTCTCGAATTTGTCGATGTAATTCCTGATTTCTTCGAACCTCTCGTATGCGCCAAAATAGGCGGGATACGTTTTGGGAACACGGATTACGCATGCGTCCAGAACGTCACTCTGATCGATAATGCCGATCTTCTCCATCTCGGCCTTGGCCAACCGGATCATGCCGGCGTCGGGCTGCTTCCAGATCTCGTCCGTTTCGTAACAGAAGTATTCAAGCCCGATCCACACCTTATCGGGATCCGCCACCAGGTATGGGCTCCAGTTGTTAAAAATCTGCATTCGGCCCACCATGACATCGGGCTCCTGGATATAGATCCAGTTGTCCGACAGAAGCTTCGCCCCGTACGGCGTATCCTCTTTCACCGTCAGCTTCTTCAGTAACAACCCAACCGTTATGAAGTCGCGATAGATGAGACCGTCGCTGACCTCCATCACGTTTTTCGGCACGGGCGCCTGCAGGCAGTGCATCAATTCCTTGATCGGCATCGTCGAAAAAAAGTAATCGGCCTGGATTGTGCGACGTTCGCCCGTTTCCGCATGGACAGCCTCGGCGGCCGTAATTTGAAAGCCATCAGTGTGCAGTTTTTCAACCGACCAACCGGTTTCGACACGCCCGCCCTTGCGCTGCACGTCTTCCGCCACATACTCCCAAAGTTGGCCAGGGCCGAATTTGGGATACATGAACTTCTCGATCAGCGAGGTTTCGGTGGCTTTTTGCGAGATGTCCCCCGCGGGTTTCTTCGCAAACGTCGTCTTCAGAAAGTGAGTCACCGCGGTCAGAACGGACAAACCCTTGATGCGCTGCGCCCCCCACTCCGCGCTGATCTCGTTGCAGGGCACTCCCCAGACCTTTTCCGTATAAGACTTGAAGAAAGTCAGATAGAGCTCCCTGCCAAACCGATTGATCAGGAATTGCTCGAGCGTGTTCTCGGGCTTCCTCTGGTGGATCGCGCTGCCGGCGTAACTGAACCCGATTTTGACAGTTCGCAGCAGCCCCAGTTTCCGGAGCGTATCGCCGCTCAGCTTGATCGGATAATCGAAAAACTGCCGAAGGAAATAGATTCGCGACTTACGATTCCGGATCAGCATGACGCGATCTTCCACTTGCGGATTCGGCCCGGTTCCAGTGGCCGCGACATGCCGTGTCTGGCCCTGATGAGCGATCTGGTGGGAGCGAGCGTCGCCGCCGTCCGCGTTGTTCGCGGAAGCGTCCGAGCCTTCCACGGGCATCACTTCCATCCACCAGTTCATGACCCGGTCGGACTTGGAAAAGAAACGGTGGCCTCCGATATCCATCCGGTTTCCCTTGTATCGAACCGTGCGGGAAATGCCACCCATGTGGGAGCTTTTTTCCAGAACGATTGGTTGGATATCGGTACGCTTGATGAGTTCAAATGCGGCCGTCAGCCCCGCGGGGCCAGCGCCGATAATCAAAGCCTTGCGGTCGCTCATTTAAATGAAAATCAGCCGGGTTATCCGAAGCTGGTTCACTTTTGCTGGGGGGCTACATAATCGGGGGGCAGCGCGGCGCCTTCCCCAAAAAAGTATTGTTCCATCTGCTGAAGCAGAAATTCCTGCGCCTCCTGCGTGCCCAAGTTGAGCCGGTACTCGTTCATGAGCATCTTCATATGTTCGACCCACAGCTTCCAGGCGTCTTTCGAAACGCTTTCGTAGATGCGCTGACCGAGAGGATGGCCTTCAAAGGGCGTTTCTTCCAAGCCCTCCATCTCGCGCTGAAACTTCACACAGAAGACCTTGTGCGCCCCTTCGGGAATCGGAGCAGACTGCTGCTGCCCTAACGTGCCACCGGATCCACAGCCCATGTCGTCAGGATACCAGTGGAGGACGCCGTTTGTGCCAATCCGTGCGGTTTTGGAACTCCCGGCCGAGTGCGAGGAGCGTATTTTCCGTAAACGCAGGCCCGGCCAATTGCAGGGCCACCGGCAGATTGCCCGCAAACCCGCACGGGATGGAAAGCGCCGGTATTCCGGCCAGGTTGCCCGCCTGGATCAACCGTCTCATGCCCGGGGACGCAGGTAACGGCACCGGTACCGGGTCCGGACCGTCCAGCGGCTCCGTGATCTTCGGCGCAACTTCGTAACGGGCGGGCGCAATGAGAACGTCGACATCGGCAAACAGTTCCCGAAACTTCTGCTTCACCAACGATCGAATTCGCATCGCTTTCAGATACTCGGTCGCCGGGATTTCCAGATTCGCCCGCAGCGCGGCCGCCTGGCTCGGGTCCGCCAGATCGTTCACTTTGCCGCTCGCAATCAGGGTTTCGAAAACCGACGCCTCTTCCGCCCCGATGATCACATCGGCCAGCACGCCATAAGGCAAGTCCGGCAAGCTTACTTCGACAAACTGGACGCCGGTATCCCGCATAACCTGAATCGCAGCCTGAAAGGCAGGGCGCGCCGCGGGGTCCGCCCAAGCGATATCGGAGGGTGCGTAACCAACCTTCAGATCGCTGAGTTGCCGCGAATATTGCGGCGTATAGTAAAAGCTTTTGTCCGCCGAGCCGGGATCTTTCGAATCGGCGCCCGCGATAGCCTGCAGAACCAGTCCACAGTCTTCCGCGCTGTGGCACATCGGACCGATCTTGTCCATTGTCCAGGACAGCGCCATCGCACCATGGCGGCTCACCAGTCCGTAGGTAGGCCGCAGTCCGGTGACGCCGCAATACGCGGACGGAGTGATGATGGAACCAGACGTCTCCGACCCCAGCGCAAACGGCACAAGCCCCGCCGCAACCGCGCTGCCGGAGCCACTGGACGATCCGCCCGACCAGCACGACGGATCCCATGGATTCAGGCCGGGGCCGAATAAAGAGGCCGCTGCCGTGCGGTATCCACCGCCTCCGGCCAGTTCGACCATCGATAGTTTTCCAATCAGTACGGACCCGGTCTTGTCCAGCTTCTGAAGTACGGTCGCACTCTCGTCAAAAACCTGCGCGGCGTAGGGTTTCGCGCCCCATGTGGTGGGATGCCCGGCGAACGAGAGCAGATCCTTGGCGCCGAACGGGATACCCTGCAGCGGCCCCCGGAAGCGCTCCCGCTTCAACTCATCGTCCACCTGCTTCGCGCGCTTCACTGCGACTTCAGTAAGGGGCAAAGCCAGCGCATTGTAACGAGGGCCGAGCCGGGCAAGCCGTTCGGCGAAAGCTTTTACGAGCTCGACGGTCGAAAACTCGCGCTTGAGGAGCCGCGCATTGAGATCGGCGATACCCGCGAAAAAGATATCGTCCGTCATGCCTTGAACTGGAATGCGGGCTCGAGGGATATCGGGATATCAAACTTCGCCAGCGCCGCCGAGTTCTCCTGGTGGGACTCGCGCGCGGCTTTCTCCAGGTCCTGACCCGTTACCGGCGCCTGGGCGATCACATTGACGACGGCCAACGAGACGACCGCGGACCCGGCGGCGACTTCGGCAAGCCGACGTCGCGTTATTTTCCCGGCCATGTCTTTTTCTTTGTTCAACTCGTCTTTGTTCAACTCGGGTTCAACTCGCTCTACTTCTGCTCAGGATACTTCTGTTCGGAATACTTTGTCTCGAGGGCATCGAGCGCGGCTGTTTCCATGGCGGATCGAGGCGCCGTCTCGCCGGTCCAGATCTCAAACTGCCGCACCGCCTGCTCAATGAACATCTTCAACCCGGGAACAACCTGCTTCCCCTGTTCACGCGCGTGCCGGATCAGCGCCGTCTCCAGCGGATTGTAGACCAGGTCGAAAACAATCTCCCCGGGGATTCTGCCGTTGAAGTAGCAATCGTTGACGTTGGGCCACATCCCGACCGGTGTCGCGTTGATCACGACGTCAAAATGGCGGGCCAGGAGCTGGTCGTGGGACATAGGCTCTCCTCCCACCAACCGAGCAAGCGCCCGGACACGGTCCGCGTTACGACCGGTTAGTGCGACTTTGGCGCCGCCATCGGCAAGAGCACAGGCCGCGCTTCTGGCCGCTCCCCCGTTCCCGATAATCAACACGGTCGACTTGGGAAGCTTGATCAGCTTGGAGAGCGGACCCGCGATCGCTTCGGCGTCCGTATTGGCGCCACGCCACTTTCCCGCCTTCCGCCAAACGGTATTCACCGCGCCGATGCGCCGGGCCAGCGGGTCGATCTGATCGAGATAGCGCATGATCCGCCGCTTGTGGGGGATGGTGACGCTGAATCCGGAGATCGGGAGATCGCGCGCGAACTGAAAGAAATCGCGGAGCTGATTTGCATTCACCAGCAGCGGAACGTAAACCGCGTCGATCCGGCGCGATTGAAAAGCGCGGTTATGCACATGGGGCGAAACCGATTGCCGAACCGGGTCCGCGATGACCGCAAAGATTTTCGCCGCCTTCGTGAATTTGTCGATGCGGTAGAGCGACCGCAGTTGCCGCGCGTTCACCTGGCCCGAGGCCGTGCCCTGCACATGGGCGGGCGCCGCATAGGTATAGACGGCTCCAAACCCCGTCGAGAGGACGCGCGAAGGAAAGCCGAGCTCGCCCATCGCGAGCGTCACGAGCGGTATCTTCGGACTCAGCCTGCTGGCCGCCAGAATGCGCCCCGTATCGCTCGGCTTCCGCGCGGTGCTGACAATTTTGTAGACATCGGCGGGAACCTTCTGCATTCGCTTGAGCACGGGATCAAGAGGCGGAGTGGTTTCGAAGTGGTGCCACGAGACCACCAACTGCGCGCGCGTGCGCAGGGCTGCGCAACGGTCCGGGACTACCTCAGCGGTTTCTATTTCGATATCCATGGCGCGCGCCCCATGCTCAATTGCGAGATCGAGAATGCGCAGTTGTTCCTCGATACTGCCGTTGAATTTGCCGTGGTTCTGATGGCGGCGGCAGGTGGCGAGAATTGTACAGTTCGGATAGCCCTGCAGAAAATCCGCGATGGCCCGCGCCCCCACTGCCGGATCGCGAAGGTAGTCGAGACGGAATTCGAGAAAGTTTTCGCCCGCCTCGGCTTCGCGGCGAGCCTGTTCCAGCAGACGGGGAACGTCCGGCAGACCGAGCGCAATGCAGATCTTTGGAAGAGCGCGCCGCTGGGTCATATTTGGTTCATTAGGATATCAAAAGGCAGAGGCCATCCCGAATTGCTTCAAAGCATATCAGGCGCGTACAGCGGGATGACATCCAGCGAAGCAAAGATCTCGAACCGGAGCCGGGAGTGCGCCGTTCGCAGCGCGCTCTCGACCGAGGCCGGATCGTCCCCACCGGCAAAAATGAATCCCGTATAACTTGCGCCCTCGGGAAGGGGCAGCAGTTTCTGCCCCGTTTTTGCGGTGATGACAACATCGTCAATGCCAGGCGTCCGGAGAGCTTCTTCAATCCCGGTGACGGATTCGTACACGCCCGCGCGTGGAACGGGAATCATCATGACGCCCAAGGCTGGTGGAGATAAGGTCAATCCGGCGGGAGGCAGCTTTCCAATTGCGTGCAGGATTACGGCTTCTTCGAGAGTGAGTCCTCCCGCGAAACGCAGGGCGCGCGCGCAAAGGCCTCCGATCGGACGCGCCGCGACCTCCAGTATATACACGCCTTCCGCATTCACCCGCATCTCGGCATGCACCGGCCCGTGGTAAAGCTCCAGCGCCCGAACCGCCTGCCGCGCCGTATCGACGATCGCAGATCGAATTTCGCGGGACTCGCGCGAAGGAGTTACGTAAATGGTTTCTTCGAAGAATGGCCCTTCGAGCGGATCCGGCTTATCGAAGACTGCCAGTACTTCGAGCTCACCTCGCGTCATCAATCCTTCGAGCGCGAACTCGCGGCCCTCGATGTATTGCTCGATCTGAATCGCCTCGTTCCATTCCTCATGGAATTGCCTGATCTCGGGCTGTTCGAGGATGCGCCGGATGCGCTCGAACGCCGCCACAAATTCAACCGGGTTGTTGGCCCGGATCACTCCCCGGCTGGCCGACAACCCGAGCGGCTTCAGAACGCAGGGATAACCGGCATCGCCTGCGATCTCTCGTGGATCGCGATCCAGCGCTACGCGGAAATTCTCCGGAACGGGCAATCCGGCCAGACTGAAGAGCTGGCGCATTGTGTGTTTATCGCGGCACGCGGCGGCCGAACGCGGCGAGTGCCAGGGGATCCCGAGTTTTTGGGCTGTCGATGCCGCGACCAGCGTCGGGCGGTCGGCCACGGCGACTATGCCATCGATTGCGGAATCGGAGAGCGTTTCGGCCGCGAATTCTGGCTCTTCAAACCGCACTGGAATCGCGTTATCCCGCCATGGATCCTCGAGTACATGGCAGCGGTCGGTTGCCAATATGACCTCGACGCCCAGCCGGCGTGCGGCTGCCGTGAACGAACGAGTTTGATAGCCGGTAGTGGCCGCCACCAGGAGAACGCGCGGCATGAAACTCGATTATCGGTTATAGAGCCCTGTTGATCGAACACTGCTCGTCGGAGCTCAGGCTGAAGGCGTATCGATCGACGAAAGGGGCCGCGACGTGTTCGCATCCGCGAGCTCCTGCCTCCTGCGTTACCTGGAGGTCCCATCAGCGGTATCGTCCGACGGCGCTCCCTGCTCGAGCCAGAGCCTGAACTCGCCCAATGCATGGGCCAGGCGCCATTCGTCGAAAACAGCTCTGGCCATGGCGAAGGCGGGGCCGGCCAGTTCCGGAGCCTTGCAACTCTGAGGATAATTGAGCAGCCATTCTTCAAAGGCTTCAGGCTGCGGGTCGTCTTCGACCGCCCGTTGCAACAGCGCCCGCTTGACCGCAAGTCCGAAGGCGTCGGGCGTCTGATCCCGTTTGCGTTTTCGTCTGCGTCCTTCCGAGGCTTCGAGTGCCGCGAGCAGGGCCCTGCACACATCGGCCGGGCGAAATGCGTGCGAGGCATCTTTCTCGGCATTCATGGGGACGGCGTTCATGACTTCCAGGCGAAAAAGCCTCGCCTTGCGCCTTTGTCAGCCACCGTGATCCCGAGGGCAAATCCCGGGCCTGGCGGCCGCGCGAAGCCGTGCTCGATGGCGGCCAAGTCAAGATCGACGCTGGCAAGATCTTCGATCATCACCGCCCCCGGCGAGCAGCCCTGAAGCCGGGTAAAAGTCTTGACGTATCCCAGGCAGCGCTGGCACGCCTCTATCACAGCATTCGAACCCACGGCATTCGAATCGCCTTTCTCCGGCACGAGCGCGACGAGCTCATCATGATCGCTCATGGCGCAGTACGGGCAATACAGCGCGCGCGCATGCCACTGTCCGCCGCATCGCCCACAGCGGAAATAGCGGTTCCGTTCGATGCCGCGCACTTCCGCAAAGGCCGGCAAGGACCCGCAGACGGGACAGTACCCTTCCACCCAGCTCGCGGGAATAGAAGAGGCCCAACGGCGGTTGCAGGCATGGAGAAACGGGACAGGCAGAAGGGCGATGACAGCGTGGAGCGCCTCCGCGTCCGCGCCGGAAACAGCCGCGATTTCGTTGATCCGATCGCTGTCCTGACACAATGACGCCGTGAACAGTGGCACCCACTCCACATCCGCGTGCAGCGCCGCTTTCAGGCTTGACATCTTCGGCGTTCCGGCGCGCGAAGCGGTGCGGATCAGCCGTTCAAACAGACGGCGAGCCAAATCAGCCTCCAGGCTGAGAGTGGTTCCTGCGAGGAGCGGGACCGCGGTCTGTTGTGCCTGGGCGGCGGCCGGAACAGCCGCCTCCCATACGGGACTACCTGCCTCGCGCAGAATCTCATCGACTACGGCGAGCCATGGCTCCCATTCCGGGCGCTCGCGCCTGAGACCATTCAGAGCGGCGTCCGGCGCACTCATTGGCGACTCAATTGCTCCGCCTGCCGTGCGGATTCCAGAGGAGGGTGGGTGGCGACGCGTCGAGGTGTCTTCCAGAATGGTTCTGCGCCGTCGTGCATCTTTGCGACTTCGGGTCGGTTGCCGACGTCGGCGCCACGACCGCCGCGTACGCGCGTAGTCTCCGGGCTGACACAGCCGACGACGACGGTACAGCCAATCACCAGCAGAGTGAACGCAACCGTCTTCATCTTAGGCCCTTTCAGACGAAAAGACGATCACAACGCGAAGGAGGAAACCGGCGATCAGGACAAGTATGGCGGTGGTCGACATACTTACGTCGCGAAGCGGACTTCTGCGCCATGAAAGGAACAGCGGCGCAACCATTCCCAGCGCAACCACGATCAGGAGTAGAAGGCCCCAGCCATTCAGCCAGGCACTCAGCACCCGCCCCAGCGACACGACTACGGCGGTGAAGACCAGCAACTCGAGCGCGATGACCCAGGTCTCCATGCGACGCAGGTCTGCCAGGCCGGGCAGGGTCAGGGCGGATTGGTGCGCCAACAATGTCATCAATGCGGCCGATGTCGACGCCGCCGATACGACGAACAGCATTCCCAGCAGGGGCGTGTCGGACCAGATCGGACGGTTAGTAACCCCCAGGAGAACTCCCGTATAGCTGGCAACGTAGAATCCGGAAATTCCGCCCAGCAACTCAACAACGACCCCTGGCGCCGCTGGTGCGCGCAGTTTGCGAAAGGCGGGCCACGCGATCCGACCGTCCTCCGCGAGTGCTCCGAGAAATGAGGCGAGGGTGAAGAATCCAAAGGCGAGGAGCACCCAGGAGCCGATGGACATCGGGGACCAGTACTTGAACATCGGCCGGAACGTGTTGCTCTCGATCAACATGTGCCAGAACCGCATCGGTTTCCCGAGATCCACAGTCAGCAGCAGACCGCTGAGCGCCACACAGGGAAACGCGACGTAGTAACCAATGTGAGCGAGAGG
>Ga0182024_10001230_pt1 | contig 66401 bp, 54 predicted proteins | sample P32metaG_FD_120480 | JGI IMG/M metagenome (GOLD analysis project Ga0182024, IMG submission 120480) | Permafrost microbial communities from Stordalen Mire, Sweden - P3-2 metaG (Illumina Assembly) | ecosystem: Environmental > Terrestrial > Soil > Wetlands > Permafrost | place: Sweden: Stordalen... | reverse complement strand
GTGGCGGTGCTCGATGAACATCTTGACGGCCCGCTCACGCACCTCTGGGGGATACGGGGATCTCCTTGGCATTGCTCCATCCTCTCAAGGGAAGGAGCCTCCAGGATTCCCGGGCCGATTCAGGCGTCAGGAACTGCGCGCCCCGGGCGCTCCATTCGGCGTACACGGCGTGGATGTCTGCGACCCGGATATTAAGGAAGCTGCTGACCCGGTCGGGGTCGCTTGGCGTCTCAAGAGTGACCGTGGGTTTGTCGTCGGTGGGGCCTCCGCCGCCGTTGATGATGATGAAGCTGTTGGCGAGTGCGATATTGGTCGGCTCTGGGCCGAAGACCACCCTGCCACCGAGTACCTCGGTATAGAAGCGGCGGGAGCGCTCGACGTCATCGGAGACGATGAAGTGGCACACGACCATTCGCTCTGCGGGCTGCGTGGGTTCGGCCACTGGCACCTCCACTCGTTTGGGCTCATGCCCCGCTTACGACGGAGTCTGAAGCCTTCAGTCAACCACGTCGGGTCGTCGAGGAGGTCGGGTCGTCGGTTGGGGTCGAGGCCGCCCAGAATCGGGGTTCTCGGTGGGTTCCCTGTCCCGGATCGGGTGTTCCCGGTAGGTGAAGTGGCCGCAAAGACTTGAGCCCGGGGCACGCAAAACCGGCAGGGTTTTGGAGTCCTCGCAAGGTGGGCTGAACTCAGTAGCGCCAAGCGGCTCAACGTCGATCGGAGTACCATTTCCCTCGGGGTTGGCTCGAAAGCCCGAGGCGGGACTGGGGTGCGTCGGCCATGAGGCGAAACCGGTTGGTGGCGGGCTTGTCGATCACCGTTGCGTTGCTGGCGCTTGTGTCATACCCGGCCTCGGCCAGACCGCACGTGGGTCACTCAGAGAGCGAGGCGATGCAGAGTGGCAACGGTCTATTCAGTTTCTACAAACTGGGGCTGAACCGCCGCGCAACGACCATGACAGAAGGTCCCGATGGCGCTCTTTGGTTCACGATGAGCGGCCATCGTCGCTCCTATATCGGTCGCATGACGACCTCTGGAAAGCTCAGTGCGTACCGGAGTACCAGTTCTCTGTTCGCACCGACCGGCATCACCACCGGTTCCGACGGCGCCCTTTGGTTTACAAACACTTCGGCCGGGGAAAGTAGCAACACCACCTGTAGCGGCAGGTTTGCCATCGGTCGGATCACGACTCGGGGCAAGATGACGTTCTATACCGATCGGAGTCTGCTCTTCCCCGGGAGCCTCTTCACCGGCCCAGACGGAGCCCTGTGGTTCTTGAACGGTGGATGTGGCGGGGTCCCCCTATCCCTGGAGCGGATGACGACATCGGGCATTGTGACCAACAGTTTTTCGCTCGCGGGAATCGCCGGTTCCATCCTGGACATCACCACTGGTCCTGACGGAGCGATGTGGTTCACCGATGACGGTTACCTGCAGGGGAGCGCCCGTGTCGGCCAGTCCATCGGGCGGATTACCACCTCGGGAGCGATCACTATGTACCCCGTCACCACCGGTCTGATGGTCAGCGCCGAGGGGCCGATCGACATCACCGCTGGTCCCGACGGAGCTCTGTGGTTCGCCAATCAAGGTGGCGCTTGCACGCCCGTGGGGCAAGACGCCGTGTGCCTGACTTACACGTCGATCGATCGCATCACTACCTCAGGAGTGGTGACCGCGTACTACCCACCTAATGGCGCCAACTTCGGTAGTGCGACCGGACCAGTCGCCATGGCAGCCGGTCCCGACAGCTCTGTGTGGTTCGCGAACTACGGGCTGGACCCGTCAATCGGACAGATCACATCGTCAGGCGCAATCACCCTTTACTCGATGACAGGGGGCAGAGGAGGCCCCACAAGCATTACCACTGGCTCTGACGGCGCGATCTGGTTCGCAAACGATTTCGGCATAGTGAAGTCTTTCTTTTCAAAGCGAACCACCGAAAAGTATTCGATCGGCCGCCTCGCGCCAACGTAGGGCCTCGGCGCAGCACATTTTCTAGGGGTGGTTGACGCCCATCCGATATTGCCGTTCGCGGTCGGCGGCTAGCAGGAAGTATTCCGCCGTCGGAGCCACACATATTCGGGGATCTCGACCGCATCGTGCATTCGTTTGGCCCGTCCGGGACGTGTGGATATCGGTGAGCCGGTTCCCTCAGGTGACGACGGTAAACCGTCCGGTATCGCCACGATGCCGCGCTTGCCTCCGAGAGGAGTAGTAGTCAGGTCCCCCAAACCGCTTCATTTTCGAGCTCGTGATTTTTTATAGCCGAAAACTCCAAGTCAGGACCGCCTTTGGCGAGGCGCCCGTTCATGAACTGTGATGTGTCGGATGGTCTTGTCCCGTATTCGCTGACAATTCCCCGATCGGGAACTGGCTGGGCAGTATCGAGCGGGCAGCCGGGGGGCGGGGGCGATTCGTCGCAGAGCAGATCAGATCAGGGATCGGTCGCCAAACGAAGAGCCCGTTTCCTCGGTGCCAGGGATGCCTTGCTGGGTTTCTCCACCCGGGCCACGATCTGCTTGAGGGCTCCGACCTCGATCTGCAGTGCCTTGATGCCCTGACGCGTAATAGTGATCCAGGTCTTGGCACGGCGAGCCTCGTATCCCTTTTCGATGCTCACGAGGCCAGCTGCTTCCAATACCTGAAGGTGTCTCGAGAGATTGCCGGCGGTGAGTTCAAGGGTTTCTTGCAGGAACCCGAACTCGACCCGCTTGGCTTCGTGAGTGATCGTGAGAATCCCGAGTCGAGTCCGCTGGTGGACGACCTCGTCAAGGGAGCTGCTCGGTTCGGTCACGAGGTGGCCCCGGTTCCACGCAGCATGCGATGGTCCGCCCACCAAAAGCCCGCACCACCGACGAGCAAGAACAGTCCTGGCACCACGAGGTTCGGTAGGTTCACCGCGCCAACTGGGAGATTCCAACCCAGTCGAGACACCTCGTTCTCTATGTTGTAGAGATTGGCCAGAAGTGCCAGTGCGAGGAATAGCACGGCGAACACGACCAAGCCCCTGTTGTGCTCAAGGCGGGCGAGTACGCCGAGGCCGATTCCGATTACCAGCAAGGGTTCGAGCCCCCTGCCTTCGAGCAGGAAGACAGGGACGGGAACCCCCAGCACGATCCCGCGTGTGGCAAATGATCCAACCATGAGCGCCAACAGCGCGAGTCCGACGGCGACTGCTGGCCAGATCCGACCCGCGACGCCGGTGCGACGCGCTCGATGACGGTAGTAGAGGACCGTCGCGAAATAGCCGAGAGGTACCGCGACAAGCCAATACACAGAGATCCAGCGACCAATCCCCCAGCCGACAGGCCCTTTCACAAATGGATTTCCGAGCGGCCCCCCATTCTGAACGAACGCGCAGGCATTCTCGCCGTTCGTGCATCTTGGGGTCGTGGTCCAGAAGAGCGGCGCCGCTGCCAGGGTGAGAAGTCCGAACATCACCAAGGGAGACCAGGACCCCTGGCGCATCGCTCGGGTAAGGGAGCGCCACTTCTTCGCGGCTCGAAGGGCTTCTCCCGCTGCAACCTCTTCTGACGTAACGCCAACCACTTTGTACCACCAACGAGTTGGTGTCAAGGCACAACAGGCGTCCGGGAGGTCGCGCCGATTGGTAAAAGGTGAACTGGATGATCTGGGCGGCCGTCGGCGAGATCTCTGGGTGTTCTCGTCAGGATGTTCTTCAGCCGTATGCGTCGTGCCATTTCCACCATCCATACGGTGGGGTTTGGGGGTAGCCCTCGGGCGAGTCCTCCCATTCCTCCTGACGTCCGAGCGCGGTCAGGTCGAGGTAGCTCCAGGTGCTCCCCATTGTTTCGTCGCCGCGGTTGTTGACAAAGTAGGTGAGGAACACGTTGTCGCCGTCGCGGATGAACGCGTTGGTGCCGTGCCATTCGTCCACCCCGAAGTCCTTGTCGAAACCATCGGTCATGGTGTACCAAGGCATCTCCCAGCCCATCCGCTTCTTCACGCGTTCGATGTCTGGTTGCGGTGCGCGCGACGCGAAGGCGAGAGTGGTGTCGCGGGTGTTCAGATGGGCCACGTGGGCGACCTGGTCGGCTACGAGAGAGCAGCCGGGACAGGCATGGTCCGGCCAGCCGAACACCCCGGGTTCGAAGAAGGCGCGATAGACGATCAGCTGACGGCGGTCCTCGAACAGGTCGAGCAGGCTCGCTTTGCCCTTCGGTCCGTCAAACTCGTACTCCTTCTCCACGGCCAGCCACGGCATCCGCCGACGCTCGGCGGCCAACGCGTCACGGGCTCGGGTCAAGTCCTTCTCCTTCACCAGCAGCTGCTGGCGCGCCGCTTCCCACTCCTGCGGCGACACGATCGGGGGTGTCTTCATTGCGATATGTCCACCTTCCGGTTTAGGTCCATGCTCGTGCGCGATGGAGTTGCGTGACACAACCCGAGACGGCAACCTGCTGGCCTCTCGCTCGACGCCGCCCAGCTTTCAATGGTGGCGGGCAACCGCCGGCTCAAGCGCGGCCATCGGATACGAGGTATCCGAAGAAACTGGTGTCGAAGTCCCGATCCTTTCATGAGTCTCTCCGATCTCACGGTTTGGGGGCATGTGCTGAGGGTGTCAAGGGCTAGTCGCTGTGTGGCCCGCCCCGCTACGACGCAGGCAAGGCCGCCCCGGTCTCGAGCAGCGTCTTCAGGCTGGCCAGAACGGCAGGCCACCCCGTGGAGACGGCCTGGAGAACGGCGCTACCGGGCTCGAAGCCGTCGTGGACGACCGTGAGCTTGACCACGCCCTTCCCGGCGTCCTCGATGTCGAAGGCGACCTTGGACCGAGGCTCGGCCCGCCACGCGGTGGCCGTGGCGTCGTCGAAGCCATGCTGGGCGGCCCACTCGGGCGTGAACGTGTGCCAGGTATAGGCCAGCCGGCGGTAGGGATCAGATTCGAGGATGACCTGTTCGGAGTCGCTGATCACGAGGTCGATCTTCTCGAAGGACAGGTCGTAGCTCGAGCCCTTGTGCCAGTCCGAAGAGAATGAATTCCCGCCGGACACTTCATGGCGCCAGTAGCGCGTGGTGAAGGCGGGGTCCGTCAGCCCCTGCCAGACCCGCTCGGGGGTGGCATGGATATACGTGGTGTAGACGAACGTCGTCTGGTCGCTTTTCTGGTCCATTGGGGTTGTGGCCTCCAGTGCCGTCTTGAGATCGGACAAGGCCTCGGCCCGCGCCCGGTCGTAGGTGTGGATCCAGCGGTCGGCGATGTCGTTGATGGGAGCGGCGTTCAGGTAGTGCAGGCGTTCCCTCCCCCGGCGAAGCGTGGTGAGAAGTCCGGCCGCCTCGAGGACGTCCAAGTGCTTGGTCACCGACTGCCGGGTCATGCCCATATCTGCACAGAGCTCGGACAGGGTGAGCCCGTTGCGCTCGTTGAGCCGGTCCAGCAGGCGGCGCCGGCCGGGGTCTCCGAGTGCCTTGAAGATCGCATCCATGTCTCGCATCGTGATCCGCTGTTGGGTTGATGCAGCCATTTGGCTGCCTTTGAACCTTATGCAGCCGTCTGGTTGCATGTCAAGGGGTCGGAAAGTGGGTCCGACCGCGTGGATTCCATCGACGGGGATTGATCCCGCCCGACGGATTGAAGCTCCACGGATTGAAGACGGGTGCCTTGCACAATCCTCGGCCTACGAGGGGAAGGGCACCGCCTCAGCAAGGCCCAGCAGCTCGGCGCGGTCGGACTCGAGCAGGAACCCAGCCGAGATCGTCACGTCCAAGCTGCGCCTGTAGGCGGCCAGATATCCCGCCCTGTCCCGGTACAGGGCGACGAGGGTCGGCTCGTCGAAGCGCACCGTCGAACCGAACAACGAGCAGAGCCTGCTCGCGCCGAGCGGTGCCTCCCCGCTGAGGGTCGAGATCGGAACGTCGACGGCGGGAGTCCGCACACCACCGAGCGCGTTGCCGAGCTGGTCGCGCGCGAGCTCGGGCGGCGCCGTCGTCGAGAGCTCGAGGCGTGGCGCCTCAGGAGCGGGTACGCCGTCGGCGATCCACCTGTTGAGTGCGACCAGCGCGGCTTGAGCCACGAAGTGTTGCGGACCCTCGTTGACGATGAAGTCGCATCCCAATGCACTGGCGAAGGGCCCGACCACGTACGCGTCGGCGTGAGCCGTCCCTGCCACCTCCCAGGTGCGAATCCGCTCGGCGTCGGGCTGACGGGCGGGCCCGTAGTCGAGCATGGGCCCGAGATCCGTCTCGGTCTCGAAGATCATGACGGGCACGTCGGTGTCGCTCCGAATCTTGAGTCCCCTTGGTACGTCGTCGCTTGCGATGGGCGTCCCCGTCAGAGAGGCACCACTTGCGCCGCGGCTGTGCACGAAGAACCCGTCGTAGACCTGCGCCGTCGGTTGCACGGCATCGATGTAAGTGGTCAAGAAGAACGCGGACTGTGACTCGCCCATGGCGACGATCCGTTCCGGGCGCAGAGTCCCGAGCGCGGGCGGGGATCCCGGAGCCCGAAGGGCCCGGCCGATCTGCGACAGCATGTCGAAGGCGAACCTGTCTCCGGGGTGCCGGAGCGATCCATAACGCTCGGGGCCCGATGCCACCAGACCACTTCGTTGCTCGAGGCCGGGGACTCCGAGAAGGGCGCGACCGCCGCCGACGCCGAACTCCTGAGCCGACACCCCGACATAGCCATACCCGCTGCGGACGATCTCAGGGCCCAAATATGTCCAGTCCGGGCTGGCTTCGAGACCACCCGACACGTTGAACCATTCGACGAGGACGGTGCCGTTGAATCGCGCCGGGTCCGACGGCCGACGCACCACGATCCTGGTTCGGTAGTCGGCGGTGTCGTGTGGTGACACTGACCATTTGCCATCTGCTCCGAGCGGCCCGGAGGCCGAGTACGCCGAGGCCGTCCCCGCCACGAAGAACTCCTCCCGCACATAGCCGTTGGCGACCAGGTCGATCGGGACCGTCGACGCCGGCTCGATGAAACGGCCGGTCGTGACGGGACCCGCGAGCGCCGCCTGCGGGCCGGTCGGCTTCCCCGTCATCGGCTTCCCCTCGTCGACTTCGCCTTCATCGTCCTCCCGTCATCGAAGTGTCCTCCTCGTTCCGGCGTGACGGGCAATGCGAGCCCGGTACCGGTGGCCGACACCGGCGTGACGTTCTGTCTAGCGCGCCGGTGGGGATCTCGGCATCACGCCCTCCACACGAGCTCACCAGTCACGGAGCAACAACGGTTGGGCGGTAATGTCGGCGTGTGGCGGAACCGGCTCGGGTCGACAGTGCCATCACGGTCGCGCCGGCCGCGGCACACGCCTCGAGGTGGCGATCTCCGCCCGGGGAGCGTCTTCTCACCCAGGCCTTCTCCCGCCTGCCCGAGGACTGAGCAAGGCCCGGTCCGAGTGCCCAGGAGGATCACGTCATAGGTGGCGCCGTGCTGACCGTCTACGGCGTGACCGTCCTCACGTTCATGATGGTGATGTACGCCCTCGAAGGACGAGGAAAGTGGTTCGTCCTCGCCTTTGCACTCGGGTGCGCCCTGTCGAGCAGCTACGGCTTCGCCAGCGGGGCCTGGCCATTCGGGGTGATCGAGGCCATCTGGTGTCTCATCGCCGTGCAACGGTTCTCCCGGAAGTACCGCCAAGGCCCGGCGGCTCCCGACGGCGCATGATCCCGACCAGCGGCGACTGCTCGCTTCGGTCGCCTTCTCGGGGGTAGACACCGACCCACCCCAGGATCACAGGACGATGAAGGTCCTCGGGCTCGTGGCGCGGCCTGCGGGCGTCGTCACCACGACGGGTCCACTGGAGGCTCCCACCGGCACCACTACCACGACCTTGCCCGCCCCTGCCTTCGAGACAAAGGCCGGGACGCCGTTGATCGTGACCTGGGTGGCGGCGCTCAGGTGCTTGCCCCAGATCGCAACCCGCGATCCCACGGAGCCGGACCGGGGAGTGACGTGCACGATCCTCGGGGCCTTGGTGGCGCCCGCGTGGGCGTGGTGGGCGGCGGGAGCGACCGACGTCTTCGGCGTCGTTGCGGGGGTGGTCCCCGCCCCCGGCGTCGCCGTGGTCGTGCTGGTTCCCGAAATGGCTTGGGTCCCGGGCGCCACGGTGGTCGTGGGTCCGGCCAGCAGCGTCGTCGGGGTGGATGGCGAGCCGTCGGTCAGAGGCACCTTGGGCGGCGCAACCGGGCTGACAGGGGCCGCCGTGCCGGGTTGGACGGCACTGGCGGCGATCGTCCAATCAGCGCTGGACTTGCCGGAGATCTTGAGCTCCACCGGAGTGGCCGCGGTCGTCAAGATGAACACGACACACCCGGTCGCGGACTGACCGGACCCCAACGTCGCGAACGGGGGGTAGGAGACACACTCGGCCACGTTGTACTTGGCCGTGCTCCGGCCGATGTGCCCCAACTTTTTGGAATCGATCAGCTTCGAGTTGTGATAGATCGCCCCGAATTTGCCGGACGAGCCCGTCGTGCTGTGCACGGTGAGGACCACCGCCACCAGCTTGTGGCCGTAGGGAGCGCCGAGAGAACCGTGTTCGACCGGGGCGGGCGAGAGCACCTTGTCGAAGGTCACGGTCCCGCTCAGGGCCGACAAGGTGGACCCCACCTGGCCCACCGGCGGGGGGGACGAACAGGCCGCGGCGAGCAAGGTCACGGCGAGGAGCATCGGCGCACAGCGCAGTGCCGTGCGGGCGCGTCGGCGCCCACCACGCCTATGGGCAAGCGAAGGAGCCCGAGCCATCGGCGCGTGGACACAGCGGTCCTCGAGATCGCCTCCCCGCACTGCCGCACCACCCCCCACTTGGCGTTCCAGCCATTGTCTCACCCCCAGCTTGCTCTTGGAAACCGCTGGTCACAGAAGATTTCGACACCCTGACCAGGATGTGGTGTGCTTCGCACCCATGGGGGGGCACCGAGCGCCACGCTGGACCGTCTTCGTGCTGGTGCTGGCCATCGTGGCCGGGGCGTGCTCGTCGCCCCGATCCGCCGGATCGACCACGACCCGCGGCGCGGCGGAGAGCACGGGAGCGGGGGCCCGGGACGCCGCCGGTGCCCCGGTGCCCTCGCCCGGTTGCTCGGCCTCGGAGTCGGGGGTCGGATCGGCACCGCTGACCGAGCAGCGCGAGAACCTCACCGTGGACGGCGTGGCCCGTTGGTACCTGCTCACGACGCCAGCGCCGTCTCCCAAGCCAGAGCCCCTTCCCGTCGTCGTCGACATCCACGGCCTCGGCGAGGGTGCGTCGATCGAAGCCGCCACGACCCAATTCAGCCCCAAGGCACAGGCCGACGATTTCATCGCCGTGTTCCCCCAGGGGACGGGATCACCAGTGGGGTGGGACATCAATCCGTCGACCAGCGCTCATCCCAATCACGACATCGACTACATGAACGCCCTGCTCGACACGCTCGAGGCGCACCAGTGCGTCGACGAGTCGCGCATCTACTCCACCGGGCTGTCCGACGGCGCGCTGTTGACATCGCTGCTGGCGTGCACCATGGCCAACCGGTTCGCCGCCTTCGCCCCCGTGGCGGGGGTGGTGGTGAACAAGCCGTGCGATCCGGGACGACGGGTGCCGATCGTGGCCTTTCACGGCACGGCCGACCCGATCCTCTACTTCAACGGGGGCATCGGGACCGCCACCCTCAACAACGCCCTGAGCGGCGGAAAGACGCCGGTCCCCCCCTTGCCGCCGGTCAACCTGCACGGCAAGGGCTATCCGGCCAACGTCCAGGCGTGGGCGGTGAAGGACGGCTGTAACCCCCGATCGACCGACAGACACGTGAGCACGCACGTGATCCTGCGGACCTACCGGTGCCCCTCGAGAGTCGCCGTCGAGTTCTACATCATCTTGGGCGGCGGCCACGCCTGGCCCGGCAGCAAGATCAGCGCCGCGCTCAAGTCGATCACCGGGCCCTCGACGTTCGAGATCAACGCCACCGACATCATCTGGAAGTTCTTCCAGCAGTACCGCCTCCCCGCCTGAATCAGCGTCCTTCCCAGCGCGGCGGTCGGCGCTCGGCGGCGGCCCGTATGCCCTCGGACGCGTCGGCCGTGGCGCCGACCACGCTGCGCATCGTCTCGCCGAATCGGATGGCCTCGAGCGACGGGAGGTCACGGGCGCGCGCCGCCACCTCCTTCATGGCCCGCTGGGCCAGAGGAGCCCCCGCCACGAGGCGGTGCGCCAACGTCGTGGCCTCGCCGATGAGGTCGTCGTGGGCGACGATGCGCCACACCAGTCCCATCTGGCGCGCCCGTTCGGCGTCGACGGATTCGCCGGTCAGCAAGAGCTCCATTGCGTCGGCCCACCCGATTCGCTGCGGCAACCGGATGGCGCCGACGATGGCGGGGATGCCGAGACGGACCTCGGGATAGCCGAAGGTGGCGCGGTCGCTCGCCAGGACGAAGTCGCACCACGTCACCAGGGTGAGCCCGTATCCGAGGCAGTGCCCGTTCACCGCCGCGATGACGGGCTTGTGGATCTCCCACCCGCTCTCGAAGGAGTTGAGCGTGGGCTTCTCCCAGAAGGTGCCGGGGAACTCGCCTGTCGAGCCTCGGCCGTCACGGAGATCCGCGCCGGCGCAGAAGGCGCGCCCCGCACCGGTGACGATCCCCACCCACGCCTCCTCCTCGTCGCGGAAGCGGGCGAAGGCGGCGTTGAGGTCGCGGCGCAGCTCCCCGTTCACCGCATTTAGGGCCTCGGGACGGTTGTAGGTGATCGTGGCCACGTGGCCACTTCGCTCGTAGAGGACGGTGTCGGCCATGGCGGCACGGTACCGGGCCGGGACGCCGCAGTCCCCCGGCCCTACAGCACGTCGCGCCCGAGAGCCCAACGGGGATGGCGCCCGTCGACATACCCCATGAACGGGGGCCGGATGTTGTACCCGAGCAATTCCTGCAGGGCCTCGGGCAATTCCCGCGCCACGGCACGGGGCACGGCGAGGAAGTGGTTCTCCTGGGGCCGGAGCCATGACGCCACGTACTCGAGGATCACGCCGAGGCGGGCGCGGTCGGTCGTGTTCGCCCCGCCCCCGTGCCACACGCTGCCGAGGTAGAAGAGCGCCGATCCCGCCGGCATCTCGACGGCCATGGTGGGGGTCTCGTCGTCGGGTTGCTCGTGTGTCCATCGGTGGCTCCCCGCGACGATGCGCGTGGCGCCGTTGGCCTCGGTGAAGTCGTCGAGCGCCCACATCGTGTTGAGCACCACCTCGTCATGGGGACGGGGCAGGGGGTAGATGGCGTCGTCGTGATGCAGGATCTGGGCCACTTCGCCGGGGCCGATCTCGATCCCGGTCGGCGCGCTGAGCTGGCAGTGGCCGAGCACGCGATCGAGCACGCCGAGCACGAGGGGGTGGGTGGCGGGTCCGTCGAAGGCCCGAGTCTTGGCGAACAGGGCGTACACGCGTTTGGTGTGCGCGCCCTCGAAGGGGTTGCGACCGCCCGGTGTCCCCGCCAGCACGCGCCGCATGTCCCGGCGCGCCGCAGCCAGCTCCGGTGCGGGAAGGAGCCCCTCCACCACTGCGTAGCCGTCCTGCCCGAGGGCGGCGACCACGTCCTCGACCGGTGTCGTGATGCTGCGCATGCGACCTCAGTCTCCCAGAATGGTCGGTGAAGGGTTCGAGCTACGTGGGGGGCGTGCCCTGGACGCGCGTGTCGAGCCATCGCCGGAACCCGGCCGCGTTCGAGTGCACGCCGTTGAGGGTGTCGAGCTTCTCGCGGTGCACGGCGTCGACGCCCGAGACGTCGGCCGAGAACGCGGTGTCGAGGGCCGCCGCGATGTCGTCGCCGTCTCGCCATGCCTGTTCGGCCACGCTCGCCCATCGCCGCAGGGTCTGCTCGGCCTCGGCCAGCACCGCCCCCGGCTCGGCCAAGAGGCCGTAATGGGCGAGGGCAAGTGCGCTGGGGCGGCGCGCCGCGAAGCGGTGCAGCGAATGGACGGCGAGATCGAGGTCGAAGTCAGGAGGCGGGGTCGAGGGGCGCAACACGCCGGCGTCGGGGAGCCGCACCCCGACGGCGTCGCCGGCGAAGAGGACACCGCTCACCGAGTCGTGCAAGGCGAGATGGTGCTTGGCGTGTCCGGGGGAGTCGACGGTGGTGAGCACCCGGTCCGATGACACGCGGATCTCCTCCCCGTCGGCCAAGACGTGGATCCGCTCCGCCGGGGTGGCGTCGAGTCGACCGTAGAGCGAGTCGAGGAGCGGTCCGTACACGCGCGAGGCCGAGTCGATCAGGCGCGTGGGGTCGACGAGGTGGCGCGCCCCCTTCTCGTGCACATACACCGTGGCGGCGGGAAAGGCCCGCGCCACGTCGCCCACCCCCCCGGCGTGGTCCAGGTGGATGTGGGTCACCGCCACACCGGCCAGTGCGTTCGGACTCACGCCGAGCGTGTCGAGGGCGTCGAGCAGGACCCCCACCGAGCTCTGGCTGCCCGTCTCCACCAGGACGGGCGCGTCCCCGTGCACCAGATAGCCCGCCGTCACCTTCTCCCATCCGCCGAGGAGGGTGTCGATCTCGACGATCCCCGGTGCGATCTCCGAGGTCGTCACGTGCCGACCTCGATCACCACCTTGACGTCGTCGGGCTGTCGGGCCAGCGCGTCCTGCCAGTGCTCGAGCGGCACGCGCCTCGTGACGAGCTTGGAGATCCAGGCGCGGTCGGCTTTCGTGAGCGCCTCGGCGGCGGCCTCGTAATGGCGGTGGTTGGCGTTGACCGAGCCCACCACGACCTGGTTCTCGAGCACCATCGACCGGTTGAGCATCGAGGCGTCCACCTTCAGGGCATGCTTGCCGCCCGAGACCCCGGTGAGACAAGCCACCCCGCCCGGGCCCAGGTGCTCCATGGCGTCGAAGACGAGCGACGCCACGCCCGTGCACTCGATGACGACGTCGGGATGGGGACACGAGCGCTCGATCCGACCGGTGTGGTAGGTGGCGCCGAGCGCGTGGACGAGGTCGGGCTTGGTGCCCGTGGTGACCTGGTCGAAGACATGGACGTCGAGCCCCCGTTGCACCCCGATCATGGCGGCCAGCAAGCCGATGGGGCCCGCCCCGGTGACGACGACGGTCTGGGGGTCCCAGTGGGCGCGCCCCCCGATGCGGTCGACCTGCTCCCAGGCCTTGGCCACGACGCTGGTGGGCTCCATGAGCACCCCGAGCGCCCCGAGTCCCGGGTCGATCTTGACGGCGTATTCGGGATGGAGGCGGTAACGCTCGGAGCAGTACCCGTCGTGGCTCTTGATGCCGTGCTCGGTGTACTGGCCGTTGTGACAGAAATCCCATTCCCCCACCGCGCAGTTCGCGCACGGCACGGGGTCGGGGAGCCGGACGATGCCCACCACGAGGTCCCCGGCGGCGACCGGCGCTCCCGCCGGTGCGTCGACGACGCGGCCCAGTGACTCGTGGCCCAGCACGAGGCGGTCTCGTCCGGGGGGTGCCCACCCGTAGAGGCCGGACACGATCTCCATGTCGGTCCCGCACACGCCGACGGCGAGTCCCTCCACCAGGACCGCGCCGTCGGAGTCGGGTGGCTCGGCGACGTCTTCGAGGCGGGCCGAGCCCGCCGTCAGGGGCTGGACCGTGAGCGCCTTCATCGCGCCCACCTCCTTTTCGTGTTCCTCGTTTTGGCCACCGGGGATGTCTCGCCCGGCGCGCTCGTGGTGTGCGCCCGGCGCGACCGAGCGAGCCCGCTCATCGACCCGGCCCGACCCCAGCGCTTGCCGGCGCTCCTGAGCAGGTGCTCGTCCGCCACCATCTGCTCCTGCATGGGGGCGTGGCCCGACAGGTTGTACGCGGCGTTGACGAGAGACACATGCGAGAAGGCCTGGGGAAAGTTGCCGACCAGGCGCCCGGCCCGCACGTCGTACTCCTCGGCCAGCAGCCCGAGGTCGTTGCTCAGTCCGACAAGCCGGTCGAGCAGGGCGTGGGCGTCGTCGTAGCGGCCGATCAGATAGAGACAGTCCGCCATCCAGAACGAGCACGCCAGGAACGCTCCCTCGAGACCGGTGAGCCCGTCCACGTCCCCGCTCTCCTCGGTGCGGTAGCGCAACACGAAGCCGTCCTCGGTGAGCCCACGCTCGATCACCTCGATGGTGGAGTGCACCCGCTCGTCGGTGACGGGCAGGAAGCCCACCAGCGGGATCATGAGCAGGCTGGCGTCGAGGGCGTCGGACCCGTAGTACTGCGTGAAGGCGCCGACGGTCTCGTTGTAGCCCTTGGTGCACACCTCGTCGTGGATGCGGTCGCGCAGCTCACGCCACGCCTCGACCGGGCCGTCAAACCCGAATTGCTCGATGGACCGCACGGCGCGGTCGACCGCCACCCAGGCCATGACCTTGGAGTGGGTGAAGTGGCGGCGCGGGCCGCGTACCTCCCAGATGCCCTCGTCGGGTTGCTCCCAGTTGTCGGCGACGAACCGCACCAGCGCCACCTGCAGGTCCCAGGCCGTGGAGCTCAGCATGGTGCCCGCCCCGCACGCTTCGTACAACGCCGAGAGCACCTCGCCGTAGACGTCGAGCTGGAACTGGCCCGAGGCGGCGTTGCCCACCCTGACCGGCTTCGACCCCTCGTAGCCGGGCAGCCAGTCGATCTCCCACTCGTCGAGGCGCCGCTCCCCCGAGGGCCCGTACATGATCTGCAGTTCCTTGACGTCTCCGGCTATGGCCCGCAACAACCAGTCGCGCCACGCCAGCGCCTCCTCGTGGTAGCCGCCGCGCATGAGCGATTCGAGGGTCAGCGTGGCGTCGCGCAGCCAGCAGTAGCGGTAGTCCCAGTTGCGCCCGCCCCCAAGGGTCTCGGGCAGCGAGGTGGTGGGCGCGGCCACGATCCCACCCGTCGGTTGATAGGTGAGGGCCTTCAGGGTGATGAGCGAACGCATGACGGGGTCGCGCCACTCGCCCTCGAACGTGCACGTGGCGGACCAGTCCTCCCACCACATCTCGGTGTCGTGCACGGCGTAACTGGCGTCGACCGGACGCGGCGGGGTCTCGTGGGAGGGGTACCAGGTGAGGACGAAGGGAATGTGCTCGGTGGCCGACACGGTGAACTCGGCCACCGTGGTCATGTCCTCGCCGCGGGTCTCGATGGGCGTCCACAGCGCCAGCGCGTCGGGACCGGCGATGGCGCACAGCAGCCCGTCGGCGCGACGCACCCAGGGCACCGTCGACCCGTAACCGAAACGGATGACGAGGTCCATGCGCATGGCGACCTCGCCCCGGACGGCTTCGACCATCCGCACCACCTGGGGATGCACTTCGCGAATGGGCATGCAGTCGACGACCTTGGCGATGCCGTCGGCGGTCTCGAATTCGGTCTCGAGCACGAGGGTGTCGCCCCGGTAGCGCCGGCGCACCTCGAAGTCCTGGGTCGCGGGCGAGATGCGCCAATAGCCGTGTGAGTCGTCGCCGAGCAGCTGTGCGAAACAGGCATCGGAGTCGAACCGGGGCAGACACAGCCAGTCGATCGACCCGTCGCGGCCGACCAACGCGGCGGTATGGGTGTCCCCGATGAGCCCGTAATCCTCGATCCGCTGCGCCACGGGGGTCATTCTTACTCTCTGGCCCGAGAGGGCGGGTTCCGGTCTAGGAGATACAGGTGCCGGTGCCCACCGTGCGCTTGGTGGCCTGGGCGCGAGCGACGTCCGCGCTGACGGCGGGCATGGCGAGCGCGTAGCCCACGTCCGGATTGGACGTCGAGCGCGCGAACACGATGCCGATGACCGTTCCGTTGGCGATGCTGGGGTCACCCGACGCCACGAGAGGACCGCCCGAGTTGCCCGGCTGGACCACGGCGTCGAGCTGGTAGATCTCGCGCGTCGTCTGCGAGCTCCCGTAGATGTCGAGCCCGACGGCCTGGAAGGCGGCCGCCACGCCGGCTTTGCGGGGAGTGAGGGGACCGCCGCCGGGATACCCGAGGACGACACCCGTCGTGCCGCGTGCCACCACGGCGGAGTCGATCGGGAGCACAGGATCGGTGAGCCCGTGCACCCGGAGCACGGCGATGTCGAGACTGGGGTCGAACAGAGCCACGGAGGTGGCGTGGCGACCGGTGGAGTCGATGACGTCGGGCGACGCGATCCCGGCGATGACGTGCGCGTTGGTGACCACGAGCCCCGGTGCGGCCACGAAGCCCGAGCCCTCTTGGATGACCCCGCATCCCGCCCCGGCCACCTGGACCGTGGATCCCTCGGCGAGTAGCACCGCGGCGCGCGCCGCGGCGTCGGTCGGCAGGTTCACCGGCGCCGCGGTCTGAGGAGGGAGGCCGGTGAAGACGATGGGGAAGCCGTTCTGGGCCAGGAACCGCTCCATCCCGGCGAACACGGTGGGGATGGGGGGGAGAACGGCGTCGAGGGCACGCACGATGCGCGACTGCTGCAACGATCGGTCCAGCGCGGAGTACTGGCTGCCCTGCAGCAGGATCGCCACCACCCAGGTGACGACGAGCGCCACCACCACGGCCACCGCCACGCCGAACACCGAGTCGACGGGCCCGAGGCGCAGCCGCTGCAGGAGTCGACCCGAGCGCGCCCCGAGCAACCGGCCCAGGCCCCCCACGATCGTGGCCACCCCGATGAGGACGACGAGCGCGACGACGGTCTGGGCCGACCGTCCGTGCACCACCTTGGCGACAGACGGAGCGACGAGCGCTCCGAGGACCAGGCCGAGCAGGAGCCCACCGAAGGTGAGCACCTGCATCGCGGCGCCGAGTCGGAGGCCGTGGATGCCCGCCAACGCCACGATGACGAGCAGCACGTAGTCGACCCAGTTCATCGTCGTAGATCCTTCCCCACAGACGACACCATGCACGCGCACCCGCCGCGCGCCTGCTCAGAACCCAGGCGCCGCCATCTGACGGTTTCCCCCGCGGCTCCCGTCGCCGTCCCCAGGCGACCCCTCGACGGTGTCCCCCGCGACGGCGTCCTAGGGTGACCACAGGACCGAGCGGGAGGCAGTCGTGGCCGAGATCGTCGAGTTGCTCGCCGACGTCGTGGGCGCCGGCAACGTCCTGGCTGGAGACGACGTCCCCGCCGACTACGCCCATGACGAGGCGCTCACCGCCACGCCCAGCATCCCCCTGGCGGTGGTCCGTCCGGGATGCACCGCCGAGGTGGCCGCCGTGCTCAAGGTGGCCGACGAGCTCCACGTCCCGGTCACCGCCCGGGGCAGCGGAACGGGCCTCTCGGGTGCGGCCATCTCGCCTCCGGACGGGATCCTGCTTTCGTTCGAGCGGATGGACGCCATCCTCGAGATCGACCTCGACAACCACGTGGTGGTGGTCCAGCCGGGCGTGACCCTCGAAGAGCTCAACAGCGCCCTGGCCCCGCACGGGCTGGTGTACCCCGTGTTCCCCGGTGAGTCGAGCGCCTCTCTCGGGGGCAACGTGGCCACCAACGCGGGAGGGATGCGGGCCATCAAGTACGGCGTGACCCGACATCACGTGCTCGGCCTCGAGGCGGTGCTCGCCAACGGCGACGTGATCCGCACCGGCGGCAAGTTCGTGAAGACCTCCACCGGCTACGACCTCACCCAGCTGCTCGTCGGGTCCGAGGGCACACTCGCCCTCGTGACCGAGGCGACGCTGAAGCTGCACCCCCGGTTGCCGTATGCCGCCACGGTGCTGGCCCCCTTCACCACGCTCGACGAGGTCACCGCAGCGGTGCCCCGGATCGTCGCACACGGGATCGGCCCGCTCATCCTCGAGTACGTCGACATGATCACCATGGCGGCCATCACCGCCAACGTGGGTCTGGATCTCGGCATCCCCGATCCGGTGCGCGAGGCCGCGCTCGCCTACCTCGTCATCGTCCTCGAGAGCACCCACGACGCCCGACTCGAAGAAGATGTGTCGTCGCTCGGCGAGTTGCTGGTCGAGCTGGGCGCCATGGAGGTCTACGTGCTGCCGCCCCAAGCAGCCACCCAGCTCATCAGTGCCCGGGAGAAGGCGTTCTTCGTGGCGAAGGCGCACGGGGCGGACGACATCGTGGACCTGGTCGTGCCCCGGGCGGCCATCCCGCAGTACATGCTGGCCGTGGCCGCCATCGCCAAGGAACACAGCGCGCTCATCACCGGATGCGGCCACGTGGGAGACGGCAACGTGCATCTCTCGGTCTTCCAGCCCGACCCCGATGCGCGCACCGAGGTGCTGCGGGCGGTGTTCCGGGCCGGCATGGCCCTGGGCGGGGCCATCTCGGGCGAGCACGGCATCGGCACCGAGAAGAAGAAGTACTTCCTCGAGCTCGAGGACCCGGTGAAGCTCGAGCTCATGCGCGCCATCAAGCGCGCCTTCGACCCGCACGGGATCCTCGGGCCCGGCAATCTCCTCGACTGACCTGATTCACTGCACGTCATGAACGGCGCCCAGGCACTCATCAGGACCTTGGTCGGCAGCGGCGTCGACGTCTGCTTCGCCAACCCCGGGACGTCGGAGATGCATTTCGTCGCCGCGCTCGACGACGTGCCCGAGATGCGGGCGGTCCTCGGGCTCTTCGAGGGCGTGGTGACCGGCGCCGCCGACGGCTACGGCCGCATGGCGCAGCGCCCGGCGGCCACGTTGCTGCATCTGGGGCCGGGACTGGGGAACGGCATCGCCAACCTGCACAACGCCCGGCGAGCCCGGACCCCCGTCGTGAACGTCGTCGGGGACCACGCCACCACCCACCTCGCCTACGACCCTCCCCTGGCCTCGGACATCGAGAGCCTGGCCCGCCCGGTGTCGCGCTGGTTCCGGTCCTCGTTGACCGCCCACGCGCTCGCCGCCGACGCGGTGCAAGCCGTCCACGGTGCCTTCGGCCCCCCCGGCGGCGTGGCCACGCTGGTCGTGCCGGCCGACCTGTCGTGGCAGGAAGCCGGGGAGCCCACAACGAGTCGCCCGGGGCCTGTCCTCACCACGGTGGACGACGACGTCGTGGTCGGCGCGGCCAAGGCGCTGCGCTCGGGCGAGCCCGCGGTGCTCCTCGTCGGTGGGAACGCGGTGCGCGAGCGCGGTCTCGTCGCGGCCAGCCGGGTCGCCAACGCCACCGGCGCGAAGCTCCTGTGCGAGACGTTCCCGGCTCGTGTCGAGCGCGGCGCCGGGCTCCCCGCCGTCGAACGGCTCGGGTACCTGGCGGAGTTCACCATCGCCCAACTCCAGGGGGCGAAGCACTTGGTCCTCGCAGACGCCGCCGCGCCCGTGTCGTTCTTCGCCTACCCCGGTGTGCCCGGCTACCTCGTTCCTGACGGCTGTGTGGTCCACACCCTCGCCACCGGGTCCGACGACGTGGCCGGCGCGCTGGAAGCACTGGCCGAGGCGCTCGGAGCACCCCCCGGCACCGCCACCCTCGAAGCGCCGTCGCGCCCCGACCGTCCCACCGGCGCGCTGAACGCCCAGAGCGTGGCGGCAGCCATCGGAGCCTTGCTCCCCGAGGGTGCGGTGGTCAGCGACGAGGGGAACACGTCGGGGATCTTCGTGTCCGGCGCCACCGCCGGCGCGCCGCGCCACGACTGGCTGTGTCTCACCGGAGGCGCCATCGGCCAGGGACTCCCCGTGGCCACGGGTGCCGCCGTGGCCTGCCCCGACCGCCGAGTGTTGTCCCTCGAGGCGGACGGCAGTGCCATGTACACGCTCCAGGCACTGTGGACCCAGGTCCGCGAGAGCCTCGACGTGACGACGGTGCTGCTCAACAACGGCTCCTACGCCATCCTCGAGCTCGAGCTCAGCCGGGTGGGCGCCGGTGATCCCGGGCCACGGGCCCGGGGCATGCTCGATCTCAAGCACCCCGAGCTCGACTTCGTGGCGCTGGCGTCGGGGATGGGCGTCCCCGCCGTACGGGCCACCACCGCCGACGAGTTCACGACACAGCTCGACCGCGCCCTGTCGACTCCGGGCCCTGGGCTCATCGAGGCCGTCCTGCGCTGAGGGCCGCCGCCATACTGGAGCGGTGCCGTCGGTCGACCTGAACGCCGACGTCGGAGAGGGCATCGGGACCGAAGGGGACGAGGTCCTCCTCGACGTGGTGACGAGCGCGTCGGTCGCGTGCGGGGTGCATGCCGGAGACCCCGCCACCATGCGTCGCACCGTCGAGGCCGCCGCCCGGCGCGGGGTCGTCATCGGAGCCCATCCCTCGTACCCCGACCGTCAGGGATTCGGCCGCCGTCCCATGACCATGGCCCCGGCTCGGGTCACCGAGGAGGTCCTCTCGCAGGTGATCGCGCTCGACACCGTGGCGCGCGAGCTCGGGACCCGGGTCCGGTACGTGAAGCCACATGGTGCGCTCTACCACCGGATGGCGGACGACGAAGCGTGTGCCAGGGCCGTCGTCGATGCGCTCCGAGTTGTGGGCGACCTCATGCTGTTGGCGCCGGCGGGCTCGGACGCCGTCGAGGTGGCCGGGGGGATGGGGGTGCGCGTCGCCACCGAGGCCTTCGCCGATCGCGCCTATGGTCCCGACGGGCACCTCGTCTCCCGGGACGTGCCGGGCGCCGTGCTAGCCGATCCTGTCGTGGTGGCTCGTCGTGCCCTGGGGATCGCCCTGGACCACGAGGTGGCCACTGTCGACGGGTCCACGATCAGCCTGACGGCGGCGTCGATCTGCGTCCACGGCGACACACCGGGTGCGGCGGAGCTGGCGCGCCACATCCGACGCGCCCTCGAAGACGCCGGGGTGACGCTCCTCACTTTCGCGTCATGAGTCGGGCTGTGTCATGACCAGAGCGGTGTCATGTCCAGGCGGGTGACTCGGTTCGGCGACGGCGCGCTCGTGGCCGAGGCGGCGTCGGTGAGCGAGGCCCACGGATTGGCGTCGGCCGTGCGGCGCGCTCGCGGTTGGGAGGGAATCGAGGACGTGGTGGTGGGATACCGCTCCGTCGTGCTCGTCGCCGATCCGTCGGTGGCCGACCTCGCCGCCCTGGAAGATGAGCTGGCCCGGATGCCCGAGGACCCCCGTGACCCGACCCCGCCGAGGCGGGTGGACATCCCGGTGTGCTTCGACGGCCCCGACCTCGATGACGCGGCCGGCATGGCCTCGATGACGCCGGCCGCGCTGGTCGAGCACCTGCTCGAGTGCGAGATGACCGTCGCCTTCGTCGGGTTCCTCCCCGGTTTCGCCTACCTCGACGGCCTCCCGCCGGCCCTGGCCGCCATACCCCGTCGGTCGACACCGCGCACCGCCGTGGCAGCCGGCTCGCTGGCTGTCGGAGGTGGGTTCGCCGGCATCTATCCCCAGGTCTCCCCGGGCGGGTGGCAGATCCTCGGTCGCACCGGGTTCACGCTCTTCGACCCCGAGACGCCGCCCTTCGCCGCGCTCCGTCCCTGTGACACCGTGCGCCTGCACGTGGCGGAGGACCCCGGCGAAGTGTCGACGACCCCCCGGCCACCCCTGCGATCGGCCGCCTCGCGCACCGTCGATGTCGGGGCACCAGGCCTGCTGTCGATGGTGCAGGACCTCGGCCGCATCGGCGTTGCGGGGTTGGGGGTGCCCCGGGCGGGAGCGGCCGACCCCTTCGCCCTGCGCGCCGCCAACCGTCTCGTGGGCAACGATGACGGCGCCGCTGCAATCGAGGTCACCGCACTGGGGCCGCGACTTCGTTTCGCCGGTCCGGCCCACGTGGCCGTGGTGGGGCGCGCCGAGTTGCGCGTGGACGGTAGGCCCGTGGCGGTCGACACCGTGGTCCCGCTGTCTCCGGGCCAAGAGGTCTCGGTCGGCAAGACGTTCGACGACTTGCGGTGTTACATCGCCGTCGCCGGTGGGTTCGAGGTGGCCCCCGTGCTCGGAAGCCGGTCCTCCGATGTGCTCACGGGCCTGGGCCCGGGCGCGCTCCGAGCCGGAGACGTCCTCGGCATCGGACCCCCGACGCGGCCCCGCGGCCGGATGGTGCGGGCTGACACCGCCACGCACCGCGACGGCGCGCACTCGAGCGCGCCCGTCCTGCGGGTTGTCGCCGGGCCCGACGGGATCGGGACCGACGCCGTCGAGCGCCTCGTCGCCGGTGCGTGGGAGGTGGGCTCCGCCAGCGACCGCATGGGGGTCCGCCTGTCCGGCGACGAGTCGCGCGCCATGACGACATCGGGCAACGCCTCGAGGGGGATGGTCACCGGAGCGGTGCAGGTCCCACCGGACGGCCAGCCCGTGGTGCTGTTGTGCGACCACGCCACGGTGGGTGGTTACCCGGTGCCGGCCGCGGTGGTCCGCGCCGATCTCGGCGTGCTCGGACAACTCCGCCCGGGCGACCTGGTGCGTTTCGAGGCCGTGGACCTTGCCCAGGCCGACCGGGCTCGCGCCCACGCCGAACGGGTCCTCGAGCAGTCGGTGGTGGGGTGGTTCCCGGTACGCAGCGACTGACTCTCGGAGAGCCCGGGACCGAGGCCTAGATGGAAGGATGGACCTGCGCCGAGACCGGCGCACCGAGGAGGTGGACGTGACTCCGAAGACGGACCGGCCCGTGAGCTCGAGCGGGACATTCCTGCTCGGCGACCTGCCCGTTCACCGCCTGGCCTTCGGGGCCATGCGGATCACCGGCCCCGGGATCTGGGGACCTCCCGAGGACCACGACGAGGCCATCCGCGTTCTGCGGCGAGCCGTCGAGCTCGGTGTCGACTTCATCGACACGGCCGACTCCTACGGTCCCTATGTGTCGGAGGAGCTCATCTGCGAGGCGCTGTACCCCTATCCCGAAGGCCTGGTGATCGGCACCAAAGCGGGTCTAACCCGCATCGGGCCCGACCCGGCCGAGTGGCCTCCGGTGGGCCGGCCCGAATACCTGCGCCAGGAATGTCTCATGAGCCTGCGTCGCCTCCGCCTGGAACGCATCGACCTCTTCCAGCTGCACCGCATCGACACCAAAGTCCCCGCGGCCGAACAGTTCGGGATCCTGAAGGAGCTGCGCGACGAGGGCAAGGTGCGCCACGTGGGTCTGTCCGAGGTCACCGTGGCCCAGATCGAGGCTGCCCGGAAGGTCGTGCCGATCGTCTCGGTGCAGAACCTCTACAACCTGGCCAACCGTCGGTCCGAGGCGATCCTCGAACACTGTGAGAGAGAGGGCATCGGGTTCATCCCGTGGTCCCCGATCGCGGACGGAACGTTGTCGGCCCGGCGCGGAACGCTGACCGAGGTCGCCAAGGCGGTAGGCGGAACCCCGGCCCAGGTGGCCTTGGCCTGGTTGCTGCGCCGGTCCCCGGTCATGCTGCCCATCCCGGGCACATCCAAGGTCTCGCATCTCGAGGAGAACTGCGCGGCGTCGACCGTCGTGCTCTCCGACGACCAGTTCGACGCACTCAGCCGCGGCGGCACGTGACACCCAAGGCGCGCGCCCGCATCGAGCTGGCGGCGGGGGGCCTCCTTGTGCTCGCGGTCGTCGTGGGTGGGCTCTACTTCATGGTGCGACCGGGCCCGGCCCCGCTCGACCGGTGGGCGTTCGCAGCCATCCGACCCGTGCACCACTCGGGGCTCCTCGTCGCTGTCACGCGCATGGGATCGCCCTTCGTGGTGATGGCGGCGGCGGTGGCCGCTTTCCTGGCGACGTTGCGGCGCAACCGGCCCCGGGCCATGGCGCTGCTCGTCGGACCGGTCCTGGCGGTGGCGGTATGCGACTGGGTGATCAAGCCCGTCGTGGGCCGGACGTTCGCCGACGTCGTGAGCTTCCCCTCGGGCACGGTCACGGCGATCGCGGCCATTGCCGCCGTGGGCCTTCTGGCCACGCCCGACCCGTGGCGATCGGTGGTCGCCGCCCTGGGCGGCACGATCACCGTGCTGGCGTGCGTGTCGGTGGTTGCCCTGCGTTGGCACTATCCCACCGACGCCGTAGCCGGTCTCGCCTTGGGCGCGGGCGTGGTCCTGCTCACCGACTGCGCAGCGCGTGGGGCCGCAGCATGGTTCACCCGCGACACAGTTCGACCGGACACCGATCGACCGGACACCGATCGACCGGACACCGATCGACCGGACACAGGGCCTCGGCTCGCCGGGACTCGACCAGATGCGGAGCGGACCACCACGCACTAGAACCGCTCCATGCCGATGACCGAAGTCGACGTGGTTGTGGTGGGAGCCGGGTTCGCCGGGCTGGCGGCCGCACGGGACTTGGTGGCGGAGGGGCGGTCGGTGGCCGTGGTCGAAGCGCGTGACCGCGTGGGCGGTCGGGTCCGCAACGAGTCCATCGGCAACGGCAAGATCGTCGAGGTCGGCGGACAGTGGGTCGGGCCTACCCAGGACCGGGTCCTGGGCCTCGCCAAGGACCTCGGGGTGGAGACGTTCCCCACCTACGACACCGGCGCCCGGGTGCTGCACTTCGGGGGCCGGCGCGGCACGTACAAGGGCACCATCCCCCGCATCAACCCCTTCGTCATCGCCGATGTGGGACGCGCCCAGGCGCGCCTCGAATCGCTCGCCAAGAAAGTGCCCTTGGACGCCCCGTGGACCGCACCCCGAGCCGAGACATGGGACGCCATCACGTTCGAGACCTGGTTGCGTCGCAACACCCTGACCCGGGCCGGACGGATGCTGCTCGCCTTGGGGGTCGAAGCGGTCTTCGCCTGCGAACCGGGGGACGTGTCGCTGCTCCACGTGCTCTTCTACGCCCACTCGGCCGGTTCGTTCCAGATGGCGATCGACACCGGCGGCGGCGCGCAACAGGACCGCTTCGTAGGTGGGTCCCAGCTCATCTGCGAAAAGATGGCCGACGCACTCGGCCCCGACGTGGTGCGACTCGATGCGCCGGTGCGCCGCATCGACGTCGCCGGCGACACGGCCCGGGTGGAGTCCGACAACGGGGCGTGGGCGTGTCGGCGCGTCATCGTGTCGGTGCCCCCGATGCTGGCGGGCCGGATCGACTACAACCCTCTTCTCCCACCGTGGCGGAGCCAGCTCACCCAACGCACTCCGATGGGATCGGTGATCAAATGCAACGCCATCTACGACGAACCGTTCTGGCGCGCCGAAGGGCTGAGCGGCCAAGCCACTGGCGACGGGGAGGGGGCCCGGGTCGTGTTCGACAATTCGCCACCCGACGCGAGGCCGGGCATCCTGCTCGGGTTTCTCGAAGGTGACGAAGCCCGGCGTCTGGGCCGAGTCGAGCCCGGCGTGCGACGCAGGGCCGTCCTCGACTCCTTCGTGCGTTACTTCGGGCCCAAGGCGGCCCACCCGGTCGATTTCGTGGAGCTCGACTGGCAGGCCGAGCCGTGGACCGGCGGGTGCTACGGCACGCTGTTCGGGCCCAATGTGTGGACCCGGTACGGACATGCGTTGCGAGAGCCGGTCGGCCCCATCCACTGGGCCGGGACCGAGACTGCGAGCGTCTGGTCGGGCTACATGGACGGGGCCGTGTCGTCGGGCCGGCGCGCCGCCGCGGAGGTCCTCACCGCGCTGAGGTGAGCGGGGGGACTCGGGCCCGCTCCGGCGATGACCGTGACGATCAGCAATGACCGTGACGATCTGACAGAGACTTCCCAACGGGAACCCAACTCGCAGGCCCTGGCCGTTGGCGCGAGGCACAGGGCGCCGATGGAGACGGGTATGGACACCATCGGGCGCGACGAGGTCGGGCAGGGGACCCTCACGACCGACCTGGTGGGACGTCTGTCGGCCGCCTTGTGGATCGGGATCGGCTTGCTGGTCGCCCTGGCCGGGGCGGTGCTGCAATTCCGATCGGGCTTCTCGCGGCCCGGGATGGTGGGCCTCGGCGTGGCGTGCGTCGTGATCGGTGCCGTGGTGTACCGGATCCCGTGGGCACGTTGGCGGCGATCGGCCACCTTGTGGCTCGTCCCCCTGGCTCTGGCGATGATCACGCTCTACAACTCGTTCACCGGTGACGATGCGTTCCTCTACGCCACGTTCTTCATGGTCGTGTTCGTGTGGATGGGCTTCGGCCACCCGCGCTGGACCTGCGTCCGCTTCGCTCCCCTCCTGGCGGCCGCGTACACGCTGCCCTTGTTCGAGATCTCCCCGACGCGACGCGCCATGGGGCTCAGCTCGGCCCTCATCGTCGTGCCGTGCTGTGTGCTCGTGGGCGAGATCGTGGCGTGGGTGGGCGGCTTGTTGCGCCAGTCGGAGTCGGCCATCTTCAATGCCGAGGCCCGCTTCCGCAGTGCGTTCGAGGACGCCCCCATCGGGATGGGCCTGGCCCTCCCCGACGGGCGTCTGGTGCGGGTGAACCGCGCCTACGCGCGCATCATCGGCTGCGAACCCGACGAGCTCGTCGGCAAGACCGTCCAGGACATCACCCACCCCGACGACTGGGAGGCCAACGCCGTGCAGTTCGATGCGCTGGTCGCCGGGGACATCGACCGGTACCACATGGAGAAGCGCTACACCCACGTCGACGGACACGAGGTGTGGGTCACGGTCAGCACCAGCTGTGTGCGCGACGACGCCGGGCTACCGGTCTACCTGATCGGACAGATCGAAGACATCACCGAACGTCGCGAGATGCGCGAACGCCTGGCGCACGCGGCGGTCCACGACCAGCTCACCGGGCTCCCCAACCGCGTGCTGTTCATGGACCGGCTGGAGCTGGCGCTCAACCGGGCGCAGCGCGACCACAATTGCGTGGCGCTCATGTTCCTCGACCTCGACCGATTCAAGCTCATCAACGACAGCCTCGGCCACGAGATGGGTGACAGGCTCCTCGAGAGGGTGGCGCATCGGCTCGGGGGAGCGCTGCGCGCCGTCGACACCCTGGCGCGTTTCGGCGGCGACGAGTTCACGGTGCTGTGCGAGGTCACCGACAAGGCCGAAGCGCTCGACATCGCCGACCGCTTGGTTCTGGCGATGCGCCAGCCCCTCAACCTGGCCGACAGCGAGCTGTTCGTGTCGGTGAGTGTTGGCGTGGCCCTTTCGTACGACGGCACCGAGTCGGGCACCGAGTTGCTGCGCAACGCCGACGTGGCGATGTACCGGGCCAAGGAGATCGGGCCGTCGCGTACCGAGGTCTACCGCGCCGATGACGAGACCGGGACCATCCGTCGCCTGCGCACGTCCAACGAATTGCACCGGGCGCTCGAGCGCGACGAGCTCGAGCTCTACTACCAACCCATGGTCGACCTCCACACCGAGACCATGGTCGGCATGGAGGCCCTCGTCCGCTGGAACCACCCCACCCGGGGCCTGCTCCTTCCGGGCGAGTTCATCGGCCTGGCCGAGGACTCGGGGCTGATCGTCCCCCTCGGAGCCTGGGTCCTGCGCGAGGCGTGTCGCCAGGCGGCGCAGTGGGACACCCTGCGGACCGCAGCCGGCCAGAACTCCGGTCTCCTCAACATCTCTGTCAACGTGTCGGCCCAGCAGTTGGCCGACCCGACCTTCCCCCGCCAGGTCGCCTCGGCGCTCAAGGAGTCGGGGCTCGACCCCGACAAGCTGTGGCTCGAGATCACCGAGAGCACGCTCATGAGCACCGGTGACGCCAGCGTGGCGGCGCTGTCGGCACTGCGGGCGCTCGGGACGCACCTCGAGATCGACGACTTCGGCACCGGGTACTCCTCACTGAGCTACCTGAAGCGGCTCCCCGTCGAGACGCTCAAAGTGGACCAGAGCTTCGTCGACGAGCTCGACTGCGACGCCGACGACGTCGCCATCGTGCGGGCCATCGTGGGCCTCGGTCACTCCTTGGGCATGGCGATCGTGGCCGAAGGGGTCGAGCGCCGGGGCCAGGTCAACGCGCTCATGGCCCTCGGGTGCGTGATCGCCCAGGGATATCTGTTCGGTTACCCCCGGCCCGCGAGCTCGCTCGAGCCCTTCCCAGCCGACGACCTGAGCAGCTGGGCCCCCATGTCCCAGATCCGGACCAGCGCCTGAGGCCTCAGGCGCGCGATCTTCGAGCCGACGGCGCGGTCAGGCCACGGTGACGGGTATGCCGCCGGCACCCGATGAGCGGTAGGCGGCGTCGACGAGGCGATGCGCCACGACGGCCTCGGCGAAGCTCGGATCCGGGTCACGACCCGCCGTCACGGCCTCGAGAAAGGCGCGATCGGCCTCGACATAGGCGCTGATGGCGAGACCGATGTCGTCGTCACCGAGCGCCAGGTCGCGCACCCAGCCCGGGGGTGGACAGGGACGGACCTCTGTTCCGGCCGTCGTCTGCACGTGGAGCGGCCCGAGAAAGTCGTTGTCGAGCCAGGCCATGCCCTGGCGGCAGAACACCTCCACCCGGCGCGTCGAGCCGCGGCTCAAGATGTCGTGCCAGACGCTCACGAGCTCCGCCGACGCCCCCGACGCGAACTGCAGGGACACCGTGGCCAGGTCCTCGACGCCTTGGTGGCCGGAGAAGTTGCTCGTGCGACCCGTCACCCCCGTGACCTCCCCGAGGCAGAACCGGAGGATGTCGAGGTCGTGGATCGAGTGTTCGATGAGGCACCCCCCTCCGGCCACCTCGACGTCGCCGCGCCACGTCGAGCCGTAGACGCCCTGCACCGGGAAATACTGGTCGTCCCGAAAGATCGCCGTCATGGGCGCACCGAGGTCGCCCGAGGCGAGCAGGTCGCGAAGGGCCCTGAACACCGGCGCGCAGCGGAGCACCAAGCCCACCTGGGTCGGGGCGCCGGACGCGGCCACGGTGGCGGCCAGCGCTTCAGCCCCGGCCAGGTCGGGTGCGAGCGGCTTCTCACAGAACACCGCGCAGCCCCGGGCGACCGCCGCCTCGACGACCGCGCTGTGGGCGGCCGTCGGTGTGCACACCCACACGGCGTCGACGCGTTCGAGCACCTCGGCGGCGCTCGACACGATCTCCGCCCCGTTCACCGCCGCGAACCCTGCGGCCCGCTCGCCGTCGAGGTCGTGCACCGCCACCACGGCGGCGTCGACCACGTCGGCCCGGATCATGGCCTGGATCCCGATGGCATGGGCCCAGGCGATTACCCCCGTCCCCACGAACCCGATTCTCACCACGGTCCTGCAAACTACGTTGCCGATGATGGAGCGCGACGAATTGCTGGCCGCCGGCGACCACAATCTGGCCTCGACGATGCGTCTGTACGCCACCACGGCGCCGGGCGCCGAGCTCGAGGACGACGGGGGGCTGCTGCTGTACTCCACGTCGAAGACCTGGCCCGGGCCGTACCACAACGGAGCGATCCGCCTGGACGGGTCCCTCGCTCCCGACGACGTGTTGGCGCGCGCGGCGGCGTTCTTTTCCGAGCGCCCCGGGTATTGCGTGTGGGTGGCGGCCCACGCCGACGCCGACCTCGAACGCCGCGCCCTCGAGGTGGGCTGCGCCTCGATCTCCCCCATGGGAGCTCCCCGCCTGGCTCTGCACCACCGGATCGAAGCCGGTGTCGTGCCGCCGGGCGTCACCCTGGACGAGGTCACCGACGACGACGGCAGGCTCGACTACCTGGCGGTGACCGTTGACGCTTATGCCGACTCGTTCCTCCCCCGGGACGCCGCCGAAGCCCAGCTCGGATCCCTGCGCGCCGTGCGCGGTCCCGACGTCCGCGCCGTCGTGGCGCGCCACGAGGGGCGACCCGTGGCGACCGCCATGGTCGTGGCGAGCGGGGCCGTGGCCGGGATCCAACTGGTCGGGACGATCCCGGGCGCCCGGGGCCGTGGTCTGGGCGAGCTGTGCACGCGCTGGGCCGTGGGAGCAGGGTTCGAGCTCGGCGCCCGGGCCATCGTGCTCGAAGCGTCAGAAATGGGCGAGCCCCTGTACCTCCGTCTGGGCTTCGTCGAGGTGTCGCGCTACCGCTGGTGCTTCGGCCCGCCGTCGGTCGGCCCACGCTCGTGACTGCTTCGTGCGCGTCGTGCGCCCGGCACATCGACGGCTCGGGGGAGCGACGATGAGCGACACCGACGACGGCGGAGATGTGAGGGTGCCGGGACTCGAGCCCATCTTCCGGCACACCGACGACCCCGACATGACCTGGCAACAGGTGAAGGCGATCCGGAATGCCGACGGGTCGGTGTCGTCGGTATGGGAGAAGTGGCTGGCCTTCTCCCCCGATCCCCAGTACCTCTCGCTCTACGCCAAATGGGACCCGGGGGTCGTGGTCCGGCGTCATGGCCACTACAGCCCGCACGTCCTGTTCGTCATCGAGGGTGACATGTGGTGCGGCGACCGACACTGCCCCGCCGGCACCCACGTCGAGTTGCCGTTCGGGGCGGCCTTCGGCCCCTTCGTGGCGGGGACACAGGGCACGCTCCTTCTCGAGGTCATGATGGGAGACCCGAGGTCGTGGGGTGACGATCCCGACGCCTTTCACCGCGTCCTGGCGCAGCGCGGTGCCCGGGCACTGCCGGACCCCGAGATCGAATTGCCCGCATGGCTCGCGGACCTGCGAAAGCGTTGGGTGGTCGACGGCGAGGTCCGAGATGACTGACGACGGCGACGTCTTCTCCCACGAGGGCGGCGACGGCCCCCGACGCGACCTGTCCCGCCCATGACGCTATCGGCGCCTCGCGGTCGGACCGTCGCCGTCGTGGGCGGCGACACCGCTGCGGGTGTGGAGCTGGCGGCCGGCCTCGAGGATCTGGGCACGTCGGTGGCGCCCCTGGGGGTGTCGTGCTTGGACAGCCGTGACGAGTTCGGTGGAGCGCTCGAGGCGGTGGTGCGGCGACGGGGGCCGCTCGACGGTGTCGTGCTCGCATCGGTCGGCGATGACCCCGCCATGCGAGCCGCGGTCGCCGATCTCGACGCCGACGGGTGGAGGGCCCGGGTCGAGCTTCCCTTGCACCGGACGCTCGTGTGCTTCCAGGGTGTGTTCGATTCGCTTCGTCGTGACGGTGGAACATTGGTCCTGCTCGTGCCGACGCTGTCTCTGGTGGGCGCGGCCGGCTTCGGGCCCTGGGCGGCGGTGACCGAGGGCCAACGCGCCCTGGCCAAAGCCGCCGCACGGGCCTGGGGCCGTCGCGCTGTCACCGTGAACTGCGTGGCGGTGCCCGCCGCGTTGCTCGCCCCGATACTGGCGATGGGCGAGGACGACGACACGCAACCCGATCGTCCCGGACAGCCTGCTCCGGCCCTCGCGCCACCCGACCTGCGCGGGGATGTGTCCCCGGTTGTGCAGACACTCCTCTCCTCCGCCTGGCGGTCGGTCACCGGTGCCACCGTCGGCGTGGACGGCGGGGTCTGGATGACACCGTGAGCCGAACGTCGCAACAACCGAGGCGGCGATCGTTCGAAAAGCCGCTCGAGGGGAACGTCGTCCTCGTCACCGGGGGCGGGGCGGGGATCGGCAGGGCCATCTGCATGGCGTGTGCGGAGGCAGGTGCCGCTGTCGTCGTCGCCGGCCCCGGCGACAACGCGGCGGAGACCTTCGACCTGCTGAACGAGCGTGGCGGCCGGGGCGCCTTCGTCCGCACCGATGTCACGGTGGCTGAACAGGTGGAAGCGGTGGTGCAGCAGGCGGTGGGCCGCTTCGGTGGGCTCGACGCCGTGGTCCACAACGCCACCAGCCGTCGCTCCAGCGAGGTCGTCGCTATCGACGCCGTCGACGACGAGGCGTGGGACGACCATGTGGCGGTGTCGCTGCGAGGCGCGTATCACTGCGCGCGCTCTGCTCTGCCCTATCTGCGGCAGCGCCGAGGACGGTTTCTTCTCATGACGTCACCGGCAGCGATGGAGGGGAGCATCGCGCTCCCCGCGTACGCGGCCGTGAAGGGCGCGGTGCGAGGCCTGGCCAAGAGCCTGGCGGTGGAATGGGGTCCCCTCGGGGTGCGCGTCGTGTGCCTGTCCCCGCTGGCCCATACTCCGGCATTGGACAAGGCGTATCTCGACAACCCCGAGCTCGCACAGCGGCTGGCCCGGGTCGTCCCGCTGGGACGGGTGGGCGATCCCGACACCGACATCGCCCCGGTCGTCGTGTTCCTCTTGGGAGAAGGGGCCCGTTACATCACGGGACAGACGGTCGTCGTGGACGGTGGCCGATTCACGACGCTGTGACAGGATCGCCCGGTGGAGCCCAGTCCCCCTCTGAGCAGAGGATCGATCTCCCTTCGTCTCTACCCCCACGTCGAGCTCTCCGCCGTGCAGACCGTGCGCGAGCTGCGAGCCCAGGCGGTGCTGGGCGTACAGAGTGGATTCGACGGGGTGATGACGAGCGAGCACCACGGTGGGTTCGCCGGCTACATGCCCAATCCCCTCCAGGCGGCGGGATGGCTGCTCGAGGCGATGCCTTCCGGGTGGGCGGCAGCGTGCCCGCTCCTGCTGCCGTTGCGCCCTGCCGCGCTGGTGGCCGAGGAAGTGGCGTGGCTGGCGGCGCGCTTTCCCGGGCGGGTCGGGCTCGGCCTCGCCGCCGGCTCTCTCCAAACGGACTTCGACATCATGGGGCTCATCATGGACGACCTCACCGGTCGCTTCGCGCACGGCATGGCCGCGGTCGCGGGAGCGCTGAGCGGTACGGATCCGGGACTCCTGGGTGGTGACCCTGCGATCGCCCGGTGCGCGCAGGCTCCAGTGCCGGTGGTCAGCGCGGCGATGAGCACGGTGGCCGTGCGCCGGGCGGCGCAGCTCGACGTCGGCCTGCTGTTCGACTCGCTGTCGACGCCGGAGCGGGTCCGCGAGCTGTCCGACGCGTACCACGAGGCGGGGGGGAACCGCCCCTGCGTGCTCGTGCGACGGGTATGGGTGGGGGACCCCCCTATTGATCAGGTCGACCGGCAGTTGGACCGCTATCGAACCTACGCGTCGGCCGGTTCCCAGGTGCACTGGCAGGGCGAACAGCTGGCGGCGGCCGGGGATGCCGCCACGCTCGCCGGGGATCTGGGGGCCGTGGCGGCCCGGGCCGGCGTCGACGCGCTGAACCTGCGGATCCACGTCCCGGGCGTCGCACCCACCACAGCCCGCGAGCAGATCGCCGCCATGGGTGACGTTCTGGCGGTGCTCCGGCGTTCACCGGGGTTCACGAGGCCTGGAGCTCACTGATCATGCTGGAAACGCCGCTCGCCCGAGAGCAGTGCGGCGGCTCGAATGCGGTAGCACTCGAGTGCCTTGCGATTGAGCACGGAGAGCACCACGCCATGTGAATCATCAATCATGACGATGCGCCAGGTGCCACGGAAGTGACCAACTTGGCGCCGGGGATACTGGCAGGCGGGTCAGCTTCGCATCACCAGGGTGGCGACCCGGCGGAGTCTTGGGGGAGATCATGGCTAACGCGGTGACGCGACGTCCCACCCTTGTGGCCGTGGTGGCGGCGCTCTTGGGAATCAGCGCTCTGTTTGTGGCCACCAACGCCGGGACCGCCACGGCTGGGATCTCGTGGAGCGCCGTCAATCCGCCCCTGCCCGCCGATGCCGTGGCCGGCCAAGGCCTCACCTACGCCTCGACGTCGTGCCCCGTCGACGGTTGGTGCGTCGCCGTGGGTGACTACCTCGCGCACGTGGGGACCACGTACTACGAGCCCGGATTGATCGCAGCCGAATCAGGCGGAACGTGGAGCGCGACCGAGGCGCCTCTCCCGAGCAACCAGGCCGCTGACCCACAAGTGCTCCTCCAGTCGGTGACGTGTTCCGCCGTCGGGTCTTGCGTGGCGGTCGGCCGGTACCTCGACTCGTCTGGCGCCACGCAAGGTCTGGTCGAACAATTGGCGAGCGGCGTTTGGACAGCAACGGAAGTCAGCCTGCCCGTGGGTGCCGTCGCCACCGGATCCACCGCCGATGCGCAGCTCTCGAACGTCAGCTGTCCCTCGTCGGGATGGTGCACCGCGGTAGGCCTCTACAGCCCGAACACGGGGGGAGAACAAGCTCTGGTCGAGACCGAGGTCGGGGGGAACTGGGCCGCGACGCCAGCACCGCTCCCGGCCGTCGCATCAGGGTCGCAGTTCCTGTCGCTGGCGTGCCCCGTCTCGGGCTCGTGTGAGGCGGCGGGCACCTACCTGGTCGGCGGCAACGAGCTGGGCTTCGTCGACACCCTGTCGGCGGGAATCTGGACGGGAACCACGCTCCCGGTCCCGGCGGGAACGTCCTCGCTGGCGTCGATCGCCAACAACGACCTGTCGGTCACGTGCGCCGACGCCAACGACTGCGTCATCGCCGGGACCACCTTCGACGGCAACTATGAGGGCCTGCTCGACACGCTGTCGGGAGGCACATGGACGCCCACGGCGGTGCCGATCCCCGACGGCTCCCCGTCCACGGACGTGCAACTGACCTCGGTCGCGTGCACGGACGCCGCCGACTGCGTGGCCACCGGGTTCTATCTCGAGTCCGGGGCCGAGCAGGGGCTCTTTGACACCCTGGCGTCGGGGACCTGGACCCCGTCCGCGGCGCCGACCCCGGTCGGGACACCGACGGGCACCGACATCGAGATCCACAACGTCGCATGCCCGGCCACGGGGACCTGCGACGCCGTCGGCCAATCCGACGCGAACGGAACGGTGAGCGGACTGTTCTGGAACCTCACCGGGGGCTCGTGGGCCGTCACCCCGACTCCGCTGCCCGGTGATGCAAGCGCCAGCCCGGACCCGGCCTTCGCTCCCCTCACGTGCCCGGGCGCGGGAGTCTGTCTGGCCGTCGGCACCTACCTGGGTTCGGGGGGTCGTGAGGGCGTGGTGGAGACCGATCCGTCCTTGGCAGCCAGCACGACGACGGTCAGCGTGCAGTCGGTGTCGGCCAAGGTGCTCAGCTACTCCGCCACCGTGACCAGCGCGGCCGGCGGCCCGACGGGCACCGTCGTGTTCTCGGCCGGCCTGAACCCCTTGTGCAGCGCGACCGTTTCGAACGGAACAGCCAGTTGCACCGGTCCCATCCCCGCCACGAAGTCGGTGCTCGGGTCCTACTCGGGGGACGCGGCAACGGCGCCGTCGTGGGGAGCCGGAGTGAGCCCCGCCGTGCCCGCCGCGTTCTCGTCTGTGACCTCCTCGGTGTTGAGCACCAAGACCAGCACCTTCTTCGGGGGCAACCTCCAGGTCTTGGTGACCGACAACACCGGAGCCGGGGTGCCCGGGGTGGTGGTGACCTTCACGCTGCCGGCATCGGGCGCGTCGGCGGTGCCGTGGGGTTCCACCACGGTGCTGACCAACAGTGCCGGCGTCGCCGTCTCGCCGTATCTGTCGGCCAACTCCAAGGTTGGCACGTACTTCGTGGTCGCCTCGACGAGCGGTATTTCGAACGTGGTCCCCTACGTCCTGTCGAACCTCAAGACCTAATTCGTTTGACGCCCACCTCGGGGCTACCGGCGGAGCTGCGCGTACTCGATCACCCGATTGAGGATCACGTCGTCGGACTTCGCCACACAACCTGAGTCGAACGGTGGCTGGGGGTCGTACTCGATCATCAGCTGTGCGGCTTGGGCGGCGGTACGGTCCACCACGAGCTCGACGACGCGAAGCGCCATGTCGATACCACTCGACACTCCCGCTGCGGTGATGATGCGCCTCCAGATGCTCCACGACGCGCGACGCCGTGGGCACGGCGCCGTGCGCCTCGAGCTCGGCGTAGCACGACCAATGGGTGGTGGCGGTGAGCCCCTCGAGGAGTCCCGCCGCCCCCAGGACGAGTGAACCGGTGCAGACAGACGTGGTGAGACGAGTCGTCTGATGCGCCTTGCGAACCCACTCGAGCACCCGGTCGTCGTGCTCCAGGGGGCGGGAGCCCACCCCTCCGGGGAACACGATGATGTCGGGCTCCGGCATGTCCTCGAAGGTGGCGTCGACGGTGAGCCCGAGCATGCCATTCTCGCTGCGAACCTCGCCCCGACGGTGACCGATGAAGGTCACGTCGATCGAAGGGATGCGTTGCAGCACCTCGTAAGGGCCCACGCCGTCCAGGGCGGTGAACCGCTCGAAGAGGGGGATCGCGACGTGCAGTGTGTCGCTCACGCCGGTGTCCTTTCGCCGACGACGACGCGAAAGCGTCGCCGGTAGAAATCGGGGGCGACGCTGAGCCGACGTTGGAAGACCCGGCGTAGCGTCTCCGCGGTGCCGAAGCCACAGCGCGCCGCCACCACCTCGAGGGTGTCGTCGGTCGTCTCGAGCTCGCGCCGGGCGGCTTCCACGCGTACGCGCTCCACGAACTTTCCGGGGGTCTCGCCGACCTCTGCGGCGAACACTCTGGTGAAATGGCGCACGCTCATGGCCGCGGCCGCCGCCAGGGCGGGGAGGCGGTGATCGCCTCCGGGAGCTGCTTCGACCAAGCCCTGCACGGCGCGAACGGTGGAACGCTCGGCGCGTGGTACCCACACGGGTGAGGCGAATTGCGTCTGACCTCCCGGTCGGTGCAGGAACATGACCAAGTGCCGGGCGACTGCCTGGGCCACGTCGACACCGAGGTCGTCCTGCACGAGGGCGAGGGCCAGATCGATGCCGGCGGTGACCCCGGCGCTGGTCCAGAATTTGCCGTCCCGGACGTAGATCGGATCGGGGTCGACATCGAGAGTCGGGAACTCCGTGGCCAGCTGCTCAGCCCGCGCCCAATGGGTCGTGACGCGCCGCCCGTCGAGCAGGCCGGCTTCAGCGGCCAGGAATGCGCCGGTGCACACCGTGGCGACGCGACGGCAGCGGGGCGCCACGGTCGAGATCCACGAGACGAGGCCTTCGTCGCGGCGGGCCGATTGCGCTCCTTCGCCGCCGGCCAGGACCAAGGTGTCGATCCGCTCGCCGGCGTCGGGCAGCTCGTCGGTGCACAAGGCCAGCCCGCTCTCGGCCCGGACCGGCCGCCCGCCGGTCGAGGCCAGCACCACGCCGTAGCCTCCGGTCCTGCGCAACCTCTCGAGAGCACGCGTGGCCCCCGCGAAGACCTCGAACGGCCCGACGGCGTCGAGGGGCTGGACCCCGGGGAAGGCGACGATGACGACGCTGCGTTGCTTCATCACCGCCAGCCTGCCCGTCCCCCCCGATAGCGTCAATGACACGCTTCCCACGATTTCGGCCATGGGGACCACAGCCGCGCCGGAGAACGACAGGCGAAAAGTCTTTCTTCAGCACGCCGCACCACGACGGATCCGGAGCGGTGCTGGTCCACCTGGCCGACGTCGACCGGGACGACCTCGCCGGCTATCTCCAGGAGAGCTACCTCCTCAAGGCCCCGGCCTCCTTGCGCTCGGCTCTCGGTGAGCGCGGACGGACGGCCACACCGAGTCCGGCGACGGGGCAGCCATGAACTTGCGGACTGCGGACTGGTGTGAGCCGATCCGACCGGTGGTTCAGACCTTCACCAGGTCGTGCGGTCCGCCGCCCTGATCCCCTCCAACAGCACTGTCACTCTTGGATGCTTCGGCTTGCTCGAGCCCGATGTGGGGAAGCACCCGGTCAAGTGACTTCGGGAACCACCAGTTGGCCTTGCCGATAAGAAGCATCACCGCGGGGACGACAGCCATACGGATCACGACAGCGTCCATCAGGATCCCGCCGGCCAGCCCCAACCCGAATTCCTTGATCACGCGCTCGCCTCCCAGAATGAACGAGCCGAACACGAGGATCATGATCAAGGCGGCGGCGGTGATCGTCTTGCCCGTGGCGGCCAGACCGTTGCGCACGGCGAGCCGGTTGTCTCCGGTGTTCAACCACTCCTCGTGAATGCGAGTGACAAGGAAGACCTGGTAGTCCATGGACAGGCCGAAGAGGATGGCGAACAACATCACCGGCAGGAACGCCTCGACTGGTCCGGGCCTGTTGACGCCGACGACGGAGCCGAGCCAACCCCATTGAAAGACGGCGACGAGGATCCCGAACGCGGCCCCGATCGAGAGCACGTTCATGGCCGCAGACACCAGGGGGATGACGATGCTTCGAAACACCAGGGACAGCAGCAAGAACGACAGCAGCACCACGAGCCCGATGAAGAGGGGGAGCTTGGCCGACAACACGTGAGCGAAATCGATGAAGATCGCCGTCGTCCCGCCGACGAGCACAGTCAGGCCCGAACCGGAGACCGCGGCCGGGATGGTGACCTGCCGTAGGTGGTAGACGAGGTTCGTCGTGGCCGCATCCTGAGGCGCGCTGGTGGGATAGACGTTGATCAACGCCACGTCGGTGCCGTTCTTGGACGGGATCAGCACCGGCGGCGCCACGCGGGCGACACCGGGTTGGGCTCCGACTTCGGTCACGACGCGGCGCAGCGCGCCGTCTTGGGCGGCGTCGCGCACGACGGCCACGAGCTCGAGCGGTCCGTTGAACCCTGGACCGAAGCCTCGTGCCAACATGTCGTAGGCCTGGCGTGTCGACGACCCCACCGGGTCGTTTCCCTGGTCGGCCGACCCGAGACGCAGAGAGAAGAACGGCAGCGCCACGATCACGATGAGCACCAACGCGATGCCCGCCGGAACGGCCGGACGGCGCCGGACGATGTCCGCCCAGCGCGGCCAGAAGCCCTTCGTTCCGGTACCCACGACGCGAGGCCCGTTCTTCGCCAGGTTCGCCTTCTGGCGGCGGGACAGGACCCGTGGGCCGATAAACCCGAGGAGAGCCGGCAGCAGCGTCAACGCCGCGATCATGGTGAGTGCGACACCGAGTGCGGCCGCCACGGCCAAGCCGTACAGGAACGACACACCGAGCGCGAACATGCCGAGAAGAGCGATACAGACGATGATGCCGGCGAACAGGACGGCCCGACCCGAGGTGTTGACCGCCGTGACGATCGATGACTCGACATCACGTCCGGCGATGAGCCCCTGTCGGTGGCGGGTCACGATGAACAGGGCGTAGTCGATGCCCACGCCCAAGCCGATCAGGAGCACCAGCGTGGTGGAGAACTCCGGCATCTTCATGACGTGGCTCAGCAGGCCGATCAACCCGACGGCGGTGCCGAGCGAGGCCAGGGCCGAGATGAGCGGCAGGGCCATGGCGAAGACGGACCCGAACACGAGCAGGAGCACCACGGCGGCCAGGAGGACGCCGATCCCCGTCCCTCCGATCGACGGCCTGACCGCCTCCTCGGCCAATTGCCCCGACACGGCGACCTGGAGCCCGGTGGTGTCAGCGGATTTGGCCGTGTTGACGAGGTCCTTGGCGATGGTGGTCGACAGATTTTGCGCCTGCCGGTCGAAGGTCACGGTTGCGAAGGCGACCTTCCCGTCCTTGCTCACGTGGGTGGCGCCTTGCGGTCCGTAGGGGGACACGATGTTCGAGACGTGAGGCACCTTGGCCTCTCGGGCCAACATCGAATTGATGCGGTCCACGACGGCCGGGTTTCTGACACCGGCGCTGCCCGACGCGGTGAAGACGATCTGATCGACATCGCCCGATACCTTGGGCGACGCCGCCTCGAGCAGGTTGATGGCGTCCGAAGATTCCGTCTTCGGCAACGAGAAGCTGTTCGAGTAGTCCGAGCCTGCCGCCGCGGAGAGCAGGCTTACCACGACGAGGACCATCGCCCAGAACAGCACCACCAACCGGCGGTGGCGGACACACCACGTAGCAAGACGACGCATTGCCGAGCTCCTCAACGTTGAAAAGGCTGGACCGTCCAGCGAACCTGAAATGACGTATCTTCAAAAATCATGGCTACGGCGCCGAGGCGCGCCTCACAACGAGCCATCAACTGCCTGGCTTCGCGGCGGAGGAGCGCTTGGGCACGCTCGGCGGAGCGGTGGCCAAGGGCAGGATGACGTCGTTGATCACCTGTTCGACGAAATTGGCCTCCGGGAACTCGCCGAAGGTCAGGAGGTGTTGAATGGCTAGAGCCGGAAAGAGCGACACCAGAAGATCGAGGTTGCGATCCGCCGGAATCTCTCCCCGCCCCACCCCACGCTCGAACACCACCTTGAGCCGTGCCTTATGAGGATCGATCAGTCGCTCACGAAAGACAAGGCGTAGCTCCGCGTCGCGTGCCAGCGCCGTGATGAGACCGATCATCAGTTGGGCGTCGAATCGGTTGTCGGTGCTGGTCGAGCTGAGCGCGATCGCCTCGAGATCTCCGCGCAGCGAACCTGTATCAGGGACCGGCACCGTTTCCTTGAGGCCATTCAGGGCGTCGACGATCAGGTCGGCCTTTCCGGACCACCGGCGATAGATCGTCGTCTTGCTCGCACGGGCACGGGATGCCACGGACTCGATGGTCAGCCGGTCGTACCCGATCTCGGCCAGGAGCTCGAGGGCCGCCTCGCGCAGGGCGACATCACGAGAAGCGTCGAGCGGACGGCCGGCGTGATGCTCGGTTTCGGTGACCTTGGCCGCCGTCATTGCTGGTCGCCGGCCATGTCCGGAGCGCTCTCCTCGGGGATATTAGAAACGATACCGTATCGTACCCTATCTCGACCGGTACGCCAAGCCGACATCGGCCCCCGAGAACGTGTGGCCCGCCGCACCCCCACGCCCGGAGCGCTGGAGCGACCCCGACAGTCTCCCCCGTCGGGTCGATGCGATGCACGCCGGCCATGCCGGCCCCGTCCCGTCCGGGGCGCCCCTCGCATCGCCGGCCGCCCGCAGTAGACAGGCGCGGAGTCGGCGCGACCCAATCCTTGCCGGCAAGGCAGGATGGGTGCCATGGCTGAGAACAGCGTCTACGACCGAGCGCTTCTCCAGCTGCAAGAAGAGCTGGTGAAGATGCAACGGTGGGTTCGTGACGAGGGGAAGCGGGTGGTCATCGTCGTGGAAGGTCGTGACGCGGCGGGCAAGGGAGGCGTGATCAAGCGGATCACCGAGTATCTCAACCCTCGTTGGTGCCGCGTCGCCGCTCTCCCCGTTCCCAGCGACCGCGAGAAGACCGAGTGGTACTTCCAGCGTTACATCGTCCATCTCCCCGCCGGTGGCGAGATCGTGCTGTTCGACCGCAGTTGGTACAACCGGGCGGGCGTCGAGCGGGTCATGGGCCTCTGCACCGACGAGGAATACCACCGATTCCTCCGGCAGTGCCCGGCGTTCGAGCGGATGCTCATCGACGACGGCATCATCCTGGTGAAGTACTGGTTCTCGGTGAGCGACGAGGAGCAGGAGCGGAGGTTCAAGGAGCGCCTGAACGCCCCATTGAAGCGGTGGAAGCTGAGCGAGATGGATATCGAAGGCCGCAACCGCTGGGTCGAGTACTCCAAAGCCAAGGACGAAATGTTCGCTCACTGCGACCTGCCGGACTCGCCCTGGTACGAGGTCGAAGCCGACGACAAGAAGCGGGCCCGACTCAACTGCATCGCTCATTTGCTCTCGGTCATTCCTTACCAGAGCCGCAAAGCGGCGAAGATCAAGCTTCCACCCCGGCCTCCTGGCGGTGGCTACAAGCGACCTCCACGCGATCGGTACCGCCACGTTCCCGACTATGCGAAGACGATCCGGTGAGCCTCTCTGTGTCACGGCACCTGTCTCACGACACCTGTGTCACAGCACCTTTGCGATCGGCGCCCTTTCAGTCGAAGAGCTCGCCCGATGCGTACCGATCGATTGTCGGCCCTGCCCATCGAGCGACCTCGGCCCGAGTAGCCGACGCCATCGGCTCCATGCGCATGACATAGCGGTTCCAGGCGATCCCGAGAAGTTGTGAAGAGACCAGGGATCGTCGGCGCTCTTTTGTCGCCGCGTCATCGCCGGGCGCGCCGTGAAGTTCGATGCGCTCGGTGACGAATTGGCGGATGTTGTCCACGACTTCCGGAGAGGCGACCATGGCCTGGGCCAGACCGACGAAGAGCGGCGAACCCAATTCCCCTTCCCGCTCCCACTGGGCGAGAAAGCGCTCGATGAGGCGCTCGCCACTGAATCCCTTCGCCTCCACCTCTTTCTTGATCTCTCTGGGATCGCTCGGCAGGGCCATGGTTTGCACGAAGAGCGCCGCCTTGTCGGCGAAGTAGTGGTGGACGAGGGCCGGGTCCACCTGTGCACGTCGGGCGATCGCACGCATGCTCGCCTCCGCGTACCCGTCCTCGGAAAAGACCGCTCGAGCAGCCTCGACGATCCCGGCCCGGGTATCGACGTTGCCTGGTCGCCGACCCCGACCGACCATCATCTCGGCGACCGGGCCTGCCCGGGGCTTCCAATGCCATCATGTGCCGTGCTATAACTCATCAGTGATGAATTATACCAAATCCGCCACCAGAGCCGCTGCTTCCCCCGGGTCACGACCGCCCAGGGCCGAAGACTCGGCCCTGGGGCGTCTGGCGGGGTGGTGCTACGACCATCGACGTCGGGTCCTGCTCCTGTGGATCGCCGCCATCATCGTCATCACCGTGGGGGCCCAGTCGATGGGCAGCCGGTTCCAAGATTCGTTCGGCTCGGGCAACTCCGCCTCCCAACAGGTGCAGAATCTGTTGGCCGCTCGATTCCCGAAGACGGCGGGCACAAGCGCCGACGTGGTCATCTCGACCACCGGCTCGATCGAGTCACCGACGAACCGGTCCGCGACGGACACATTGGTCGCTCAGTTGTCGCATCTCCCTCATGTCTCTGTCGTGCGCAGTCCGTTCGACCCTGCTGGTCACCAGATCTCGTCCAACCGACGCATCGCCTTTGCCGTTGTGCAGTTCAACCAGAGCGCGGCCACGATCCCGAACGCCGCGGTCAAAAAGGTGATCAGCGTCGCCGAGTCGTTCGATCGGCCCGGCTACCACATCGCCCTGGGCGGTGGCCCGATCGGCAACGTGATCACCGCGGCACCGGGGCCGAGTGAAGGAGCCGGGATCGTCGGTGCCATGATCATCATGCTCATCGCGTTCGGCTCCGTGGTGGCGATGGGCCTGCCGATTCTGACGGCCCTCTTCGGCATCGCCATCGGCTTCGCTCTGGAAGACCTCCTCAGCCACGTCCTGAACGTCCCGATATTCGCTCCTGAGATGTTGGCGATGATCGGGTTGGGGGTGGGCATCGACTACGCCCTTTTCATCGTCACCAGATATCGACAAGGACTGTTCGAGGGGCGCGATCCCCGCCAGGCGGTAGCGACCGCACTTGCCACCTCAGGACGAGCCGTACTCTTTGCCGGGTCCACGGTCGTCATCTCGCTCCTCGGGCTCTTCCTCTTGCAGTTGCCGTTCCTCCAGGGGCTCGCCGTCGGAACCATCACCGCGGTGCTGCTCGTGATGGCCGGCGCGCTCACCTTGCTGCCGGCCATGTTGGGGTTCTCGGGACGGGCCATCGACCGCATGCATCTCCCGAGGCTGCTTCAGACCGGGGCCACCCCAGCGCCCGACAGCTTCTGGTACCGCTGGAGCCGTGCGATCCAGAGGCGCCCGTGGACCTCGGGGATTCTCGCCCTGATGGCGTTGGTGGCTCTGGCAATCCCATTGTTCTCGATGCGCCTGGCCTTCACCGATGCCAGCAACGATCCGACGTCGTTGACGACGCGCCAGGCATACGACCTGTTGGCCGAGGGGTTCGGTCCCGGATTCAACGGTCCTCTCGTCGTGGCCGCACCCCTGTCGTCGACCCAGGACTCCGCCACCATGGAGAGGGTTGATCTCGCCTTGCGGACCACGCCGGGAATCGCCTTCGCGGCACCTGTCGAGACCAACGCCGATCACAGCGCCGCGGTGATCATCGCCTATCCGACGACGGCGCCCCAGGCCGCGCAGACTTCGCAACTCGTCACGAATCTCCGGACAACGGTCGTCCCCCACGCCACCTCCGGCACGCAGTTGAAGGTGCTCGTCGGAGGGGAGACGGCGGCGAGCGTGGACGCTTCGAACTACCTTTCGCACCGACTTCCTTGGGTCATCACCGCCGTGATCGTGCTCGCGTTCTTGTTGCTCATGGCGGTCTTCCGATCGGTGGTGATCCCGGTGAAGGCAGCGATCATGAACCTTCTCTCGGTCGGGGCGGCGTACGGCGTGATCGTGGCGGTCTTCCAGTGGGGTTGGGGAGGTTCGGTCATCGGAATCGGCCACACCGGGCCGATCGACCCATGGATCCCGCTGATGATGTTCACCATTCTCTTCGGGCTCTCGATGGACTACGAAGTCTTCTTGCTGAGTCGGATGCGAGAGGAATGGCGGCGGACGGGAGACAACTCCTCGTCCGTCGCCGACGGCTTGGCCAAGACGGCACGGGTCATCACATCGGCGGCTGCCATCATGATCTGTGTCTTCGGCTCATTCGTGATCGGTGACCCGCTTCGGATCTTGAAGGTCTTCGGCCTCGGCCTCGCCGCGTCGATCCTCATCGACGCCAGTCTCGTGCGCCTCGTTCTCGTCCCGTCGGTGATGGAGCTGCTCGGTCGCTCCAACTGGTACATGCCCCGTTGGCTGGACAAGATCGTGCCGACCCTCGGGGTCGAGGTCGATGTCCACTCGCTCGATCGACCCACCGATGATCCGGTGCCCGCCGCATCGAGCGACGGATCGCCTCCCTCCTCGCTGACGGTCGAGCGCGTGCCCTAGGTGAGCGCCACGAACGACTGATCGCCCACGAGCAATAGCACGCTTCGAATTCCGTGGGAGCAGAGTCCCGCGCGAAGTGCGAGGGTCCCAAGACGTGTGAATCATCAATCTTGGCGAGGTTGGTCTCGCGACAGCTCTGCAAGGCTTGATTCGTGGCAACGGCCGAGCGCGTGTGAACGGGCGGGCGCGTTTGTTCCGGAGTCGCAGCGACAAACGTGCACTCCTCGTCGCCGGCCTGGGAGCGGTCGTGGCGATGGCCGCCGTGACGTTCGTGGTCCCTGGAGCGGCTGCCACCGTCACGGCGCAGGTCTCCGCCCGCGCCGATCCGGCCTCGAATCTTCCGTATACATACGCAAGCTTCCTTGACGCCGTGAACGCGGGGCGCGCCCTCGAGGGCCTCTCCCCCATCAGCGGGAGCGGACTCGGTGCGTTCTCTGTCACACAGGAAATGTTCGTGATCATCAATCTTGAACGCACTGCCCGTGGGCTCCCGCCTTTCGAGGAGATGACCAGTTCGCTGGACGCCCTCGCGCAGATCGGGGCGACCGACCTGGAGGATCCCCCGCTCCCGACTGCGCCCGGGGCTCCGTCGGCAACGGGAACGCTGTGGGCGGGGACAGCAGACCCCTTGTTCGCAGACTTCGCGTGGATGTACGAGGACGGCTGTACACCTGTGGCACAGCAAGCAGGCTTCAACACCGGCTGCTCAGCGGTCCCTCCCGAAGCCTGGGAGCACCGCCATGAAATCTTGGAGGACTTTTCCGCCCTGGGCGCGGGGTGCAACCTCTTGATGGGGGTGGCGGACAGCCAGAGCTCCATCGGAGTGCTGACCGAGGGCTACTGCGGAGCTGTGGCGCCCGACGATGTCGTCTTCACGTGGGCGCAGGCCGAAGCGACCCTTGCCATCGCGACCTCGTCCACCATGCCTGCCTCGCCCCCGACGGCGTCAGGGGGCTCGTCGTGCGCGGCACCGACCTCGACGCTCGGGTACCGCTTCGTCGGGTCCGACGGAGGAGTGTTCGACTTCGGAGACTTCCCGTTCTGCGGTTCGACCGGAGATATCCAGCTCGCCGAACCCGTCGTGGGCATGGCCGATACGTCCGACAAAGGGGGGTACTGGCTCACGGCCGCCGATGGAGGTGTCTTCGCCTTCGGCGATGCCGGGTTCTTCGGGTCGATGGGTGGAACCGGTCTGAATGCCCCGATCGTGGGCATCGCCGGCGCCACGTTTGGAAACGGGTACTGGCTGGTCGCCTCCGACGGCGGAGTCTTCGCCTTCGGCGCGGCCAGATTCTTTGGTTCGATGGGTGGAACCCAGCTCGACAAGCCGATCGTCGGGATCGCGATAGCCCCGTTCGGATTGGGGTACTGGCTCGTTGCTTCGGACGGGGGGGTCTTCGCCTTCGGGGGGGCGCGCTTCTACGGATCGATGGGCGGAAGCTTTCTCAGTCGACCCATCGTCGGCATGGCTGCCAGCCCATTTGGCGTCGGCTATTGGCTCGTTGCAACTGATGGAGGCGTCTTCGCCTTCGGCGACGCAAGGTTTTACGGCTCGATGGGAGGCACGGGACTCAGTCAACCCATCGTCGGCATGGCCGCGGCGCCACTCGGATTGGGCTACTGGCTCGTTGCTTCCGACGGTGGGGTCTTCGGGTTCGGCGACGGCATCTTCTACGGCTCGACGGGTGGAATCGGCCTGAACCGGCCCGTTGTCGGCATCGCCTCGTGAACTGACTCGTATCCAGGGACGATCACGGTGTGGCCGCATGACGTTCACTCCGAGGGGCCGCTCCGCCCGAGCAGCGTCCGAACCTGACGGGCGATCTCGAGATCCTCCCTTGCCTGGACCACGACCACGGCAGGGGAGACGCCGTTTCGTGACAAGAGCCGGTCGACCATCTCATCGCCACCGTCTTCGTTGCGCGACGCGTCGAGCTCGATGCCCAGGAACGCCAGACCGGCGCAGGCTTCGCGCCGCAGTCGGGCCGACCCCTCACCGGCGCCGCCGGTGAACACGAGCCCGTCGACCCCGCCCATGGCAGCGACCATGGCGGCGACCATGGCACGCAGCCGGTGGAGGTAGACGGCGAATGCCAGCTGCGACCGCTCGTCGCCACGGTCCGCGGCGGCGAGGACCTCGCGCAGGTCGCCTGATAGCCCGGACAGGCCCAAGAGTCCGGAACGGCGATCGAGGGCGTTTTCGACCTCGTCAACGGTCATGTGCTCGTGGCGGAGGACCCAGAGCAACAACCCGGGGTCGACGCTCCCCGATCGCGTCGCCATGACGAGGCCTTCGAGCGGGGTGAAGCCCATCGTCGTGTCGACGGATCGACCCCCCATCACCGCGGCCAGTGACGCCCCCGAGCCGATGTGGGCGGTGACGAGACGCAGCCTCTCTCCTGGGATCCCGATGACCGCGGCGGCCCGTCGGCTGGCCCAGGCATGACTGAGACCATGGAAGCCGAAGCGTCGCACCCCCCACGTTCGCCAGGCCTCGGGCAGGGCGTAGGTTGATGCCTCGGGCGGAATGGTGACGTGGAACGCGGTGTCGAAGCACGCCACCTGGGGAAGCTTCGGCCACCGGGACTGCAGGCTGAGGATGGCAGCAATGGCGGGTGGGTTTTGGAGGGGGGCCAGGTCGGCGAGCTTCTCGAGACGGCTCTCGGCGGCCCCTTCGAGGAGCACGGGGCTCGTGAACTCGAGACCTCCGTGCACGACGCGGTGGCCGACGACATCGACGGCGGGGGCATCTTCCAGGGCCTGGCCGAGCAGCTCGCCGATCGCACCCGGATCTGGCATCGCCAGGTCACGACTCATGAGCATCGCGTCATCGTCCCCGAGGACGCTGAGCTTCAAACTGCTGGACCCGGCGTTCACCACGAGCACTCGCACGTCCCCACCATGCCAAGGAGGAAACGTCCATGCACGATCCGGTCCAATCGCAGTCCTCTGCGACCTCGGGGCCGGCGGCTCCGGTCATGGCTGAGGACCTCGTCAAGCTGCACGCCTACTGGCGAGCAGCGAACTATCTGGCTGTCGGGCAGATCTACCTTCTCGACAACGCTCTCCTGCGCGAGCCCCTGAGAGCCGAGCACATCAAGCCCCGGCTCCTTGGCCACTGGGGAACCAGCCCGGGGTTGAATTTCGTCTATGCGCACCTCAACCGCGTGATCAACCAGCGCGCCACGAACCTTTTGTACGTGTGCGGGCCCGGCCACGGTGGGCCCGCCATGGTCGCCAACGCCTGGATGGAAGGTACCTACAGCGAGCTGTACTCCCACGTCACGAGAGACGGCAAGGGCATGACCCGGCTGTTCCGGCAGTTCTCGTTCCCGGGGGGAATCCCGAGCCACGCCGCTCCCGAGACCCCCGGATCGATCAACGAGGGCGGTGAGCTCGGCTACGGGCTGGCTCATGCCTACGGGGCAGCCTTCGACAACCCCGAGCTGGTCGTGGCGTGCGTGGTCGGGGACGGGGAGGCCGAGACAGGTGCCCTCGCCACCAGCTGGCACGGCAACAAATTCCTCGACCCCGTGAGTGACGGAGCGGTGCTCCCGATCCTGCACCTCAACGGTTACAAGATCGCCAACCCCACAGTGCTCGCCCGGATCCCGGAAGCCGAGCTGTCGGCGTTGTTGACCGGATACGGATACCGACCGTGGGTCGTACAGGGTGGGTTCGAGGGCGAGGACCCCATGCTCGTGCACCAGAGAATGGCCGTCGCCCTGGACGGCGCCTTCGACGAGATCGATCGGATCTGGGCCGCGGCCCGGTCGGGCACGGTCCGGGACCGACCGGCATGGCCCATGATCATCCTGCGCACCCCCAAAGGCTGGACCGGCCCGAAGTTCGTCGACGGCGTCCCGGTCGAAGGGACGTGGCGAGCCCATCAGGTCCCACTGGGAGAGGTCCGGACCAATCCGGCTCACTTGGCACAACTCGAAGCATGGATGCGCAGCTACCGTCCCGAGGAGCTCTTCGACGCAGACGGTGCCCCGGTGCCCGAGATCGCGGCGCTCGCTCCTGTCGGTGAGCTCCGCATGAGTGCATCGCCCCACGCCAACGGAGGCGCACTGCTGCGTGACCTCGAGCTCCCCGACTGGTCGACGTACACAGTCCAGGTCGACGCGCCCGGCACCACGCTGCGCGAAGGGACGAAAGTGCTCGGCACGTTCCTGCGCGACGTGATCCGGGACAACCCGTCGAACTTCCGCCTCTTCGGGCCCGACGAGACAGCGTCGAACCGCCTCCAGGACGTCTTCGAGGTGACCGACCGCGCCTGGGATGCGCAGACCGTCGAAGGAGACGATCACCTCGCCCCGGAGGGACGGGTCATGGAAGTGCTCTCGGAGCATCTCTGCGAGGGATGGCTCGAGGGATATCTCCTGACAGGCCGCCACGGTCTGTTCAATTGCTACGAGGCGTTCATCCACATCGTCGACTCGATGTTCAATCAGCACGCCAAGTGGCTCGAGTCGGCGCACCACATTCCCTGGCGTCGATCGGTCGCGTCACTCACCTACCTGTTGTCGAGCCACGTCTGGCGCCAGGACCACAACGGGTTCTCCCATCAGGACCCCGGGTTCATCGATGTCGTGGTCAACAAGCAGGCCTCGGTGATTCGCGTCTACCTGCCTCCCGATGCCAACTGCCTCCTGTCCGTCGCCGATCACTGCCTACGGAGCCGCGACTACGTCAACGTCATCGTGGCCGGCAAGCAACCCCAGCACGACTGGTTGTCACCCGACGACGCCATGGTGCACTGCACCAGGGGTCTGGGGGTGTGGGACTTTGCATCGAACGACGCGGGGTCGGTCCCCGACGTCGTCATGGCGTGCTGCGGGGACGTGCCCACCCTCGAGACCATGGCGGCGGTGGACATGCTCCGCCGACATCTCCCCGATCTGCGAGTGCGCGTCGTCAACGTGGTCGACCTCATGCGGCTCCAGCCCGACTCCGAGCATCCACACGGGATGACCGACCCCGAGTTCGACACCATCTTCACGACGGACCGCCCGGTGATCTTCGCTTTCCACGGCTACCCTGCGCTCATCCACCGCCTCACCTATCGGCGTGCCAACCATGCCAACCTTCATGTCCGCGGGTACAAGGAACGGGGCACGACGACCACGCCGTTCGACATGGTCATGCTCAACGATCTCGATCGCTTCCACCTGGTCATCGACGTACTCGATCGAGTCCCCGGCCTCGAGGTGCCCTCGGCGGCACTGCGCCAGCACATGGTCGACGCCCGCCTCGAGGCCCGGCGCTACACGCGCGAGCACGGCGAGGACGCCCCGGAGATCACCGATTGGTGTTGGCCGGGATGAGTCGGCTCCAACACGAATTCGGACGCAGCGATTCCTGGGTCTTCGTCACGCGGGTGTGAACGACAGTGTGACGCGAATACCATGCGCGCAACGCCGAAGACCCGCCCGGGACAGAGCTCCACTTCCTCACCTCTGGCCAGTCACCCAGATGGGAGCCGACGATGACCTCCGAGACGATGCAGGCATGGGCTGTCGACTCCCCTGGTCCGATTGACGGCGAGCCCCTGAAGCGCATCGCCCGGCCGATTCCTCTTCCCGGTAGGGGACAGATCCGCGTCCACGTGCGGGTGTGTGGGGTCTGTCGTACCGACCTCCACCTGGCCGAGGGGGATCTCCTCCCCAAACGCCACCTCGTCGTCCCCGGGCACGAGGTCGTCGGGACCGTCGACCGCGTCGGGGCGGACTGTGTCCGGTTCGACGAAGGTGCCCGAGTCGGAGTCCCGTGGCTGGCGCACACCTGCGGGACGTGCCGGTTCTGTACGACGGGACGCGAGAACCTCTGTGTCTCCCCACTCTTTACGGGCTGGGATCTCGACGGCGGTTACGCCGAGTACGTGGTCGTCGACGAACGGTACGCGTACTCGATCCCCACCGAGTTCAGCGACGACGAGGCCGCTCCGCTTCTTTGCGCAGGCATCATCGGGTACCGGGCCCTGCGTCAATCAAACCTGCCGCCCGGCGGCCGCCTCGGTATCTACGGATTCGGGGGGTCTGCCCATCTCACCGCCCAGATCGCGATCGCCGAGGGTGCCCGGGTGCACGTGCTGACCCGAGCGCCCGCCGCGCGCGAACTCGCCCTGCAGCTCGGTGCGACCAGCGTGGGTGGCGCGGACGACGTCCCTCCCGAGCCACTCGACTCCGCCATCCTGTTCGCGCCCGTGGGCACCCTGGTCCCGCCCGCGCTGGCGGCACTCGACCGTGGGGGGACGCTCGCCATCGCCGGCATCTACCTGACAGACATCCCCACTCTGAACTACGAGCGACATCTCTTCGAAGAGCGCACGCTACGCAGCGTGACGGCGAACACCCGCCACGACGGCGACGAGTTCCTCGAGATCGCGGCCCGGGTCGGGCTGAAGGTGTCGACCACCCCTTATCCCATCGACCGAGCTGACCAGGCGCTGGTGGACCTGGCCCATGACAGAGTCAACGGGGCCGCCATCCTGGAGTTTGCAGAGCGATAAGGAGGACACGTGGAGATCACGATCATCGGAACAGGCTTTATCGGAACAACCCTTGGTCGAGCCCTGGCCCTCGCCGGTCACCACGTCACCTTCGGCTCTCGGCACCCTGACGACGATGCCGTTGCCGTGCCCGACGCAACGGTTTCCTCCATCGCAGAGGCGATCTCTCGATCGCACGTCATCATCCTTGCGGTCCCTGGTACGGCGGTCGCAGATCTCACGGCCTCGTTCGAACCTGAACTTGCCGGCAAGCTTGTCATCGATGCCACGAACCAGATGGGGGAGCGCGTCTCGAACGGTCGAGGCTTGCTGCCACCGTCTGTTCGCTATGCCCGCGCCTTCAACACGCTCGGTGGCGAGAACTTGGCCGACCCCGTCTTCGCGGATGGCCGGGCTGACATGTTCTTCTCTGCACCCGAAGGCGATCGCGTCACGGTAGAAAGCGTCATCGAAGGCGTGGGTCTGCGTCCCGTCTATGTCGGTGAAGACCAAGAGGCAATCATCGATGCGCTGTTCCAACTCTGGATCGCTCTCGCCATCAAGCAGGGTCGCGGACGGCGCTTGGCACTCCGCCTGCTCGATCACTAGAGGGCGTCGGGTATTGGCATCTCTCAGACACCCTAGGCCGACCCCTCTCGTCCAGCTCCAACCGTCGAGCGAGGACCGACGAAATGATGGTTACGGACCGGTTGCTGTGTACATGTAGTCGTCGATCGGTGCGTCGAGGGCACTCGTCCCTTTGCTCGTGTGGACGGTGACCTCAACCGTTCCCGCAGCACCGGGTGGAGCTGTGGCCAGGATCCTGGTCGAGCCCTTCACGGTGACACTGGGCGAGGGTGTGGAGCCAAACTCGACTGTGGCGCCGCTCGAGAAGAGTTTCCCGGTGATCGTCACCTGCTCACCGCCGGCGACGTTCCCCACGTCGAAGACCACTGACGTCACTACCGGGAGGTTCAGCACGAAGGTGTACTGATCTGCTTGGTCAATGGGCGACGTGGAACCGCCCAAGATCGTGACGGTGATGTCCACAGTGCCTGCCGAGTGAGCGGGCGTCACGGCCGTAATGGCGTTGGGGGAGTCCACGAGGAAATCCGTGGCCGGCGTTGAGCCGAAGTCGACCGCGGTGGCGTTCGTGAAGTCGGCGCCGCTGATCGTCACCTGATTGCCTCCGACCGTCGAACCGGCTCGCGGCCGCACGCTTTGGATAACCGGCGTCGAGACGTAGCTGAACCGGTCACCCGGAACGATGGCGCTCGTGCCGGTGTTTGTCGTCACGCGTACGTCCACCGTTCCCGTGCCGGCCGGCGCGACGGCCTGAATGAGGTGCTTCGTGCGCGGCACGAAGCTCGCGGCCGTGGTTCCGAAGTCCACGGCACTGGCACTCACGAGGTTCGAGCCCTTGATCTGCACAATGGTCCCTCCCGTGAGCGAACCGTGGTTAGGGGTAACAGAGACCACCTTGGGCGCGACAAAACGTGCGTGTTGGGCGCGTTGGTGGGCGAAAGCCCCGCTCGACACACCGAGTACGCCGAGACTCGTGGCCATGGCGATTACAACCGACGTCACGACGAAGCGCTTCATCTTGCCCTCCAAGGGTGCTTGCCCACCAGCAGTCTTGCTTGCGCCCATTCTTGGCGACCGACCGGGCGAACAAAAGACCCAATGTGGCGCAGACTCACGTTCCGTGATCCGCTTACTACTTTGAGCAGTTTGGGTCGGCGGGCCTGTCAGAGTCGTGCCGGCTCAACCCCGGGATTCGACGAAGCAACGCACGCAACCCAGCGGGACGTGGCTCTGTGCAGGGCCGTTCCCGCTGGTACGCAGACCAAGAATGCACGGGTGACAACCGATCTTGCCGGGATCGAACGCAAACGCTCAAATTCCCACCGGGCTGGAAATACGTCACCGGCACGGGGGCGGCCTCGCTCGCGATCTATCACGACCACGACAACCTCCTGGGATGATTCTCGGATGCTCGTTCTCCACTCGGCATGGCTGTCTGATGCAAACGGCCTTGCTTTGTGGGCCGAAGATGGTGAACGACCTCGTACGGCCCCGCCTCGACGAGGTCGTCCGCCGCGGCAGCGGCACCCAGAGCCCCACCCTTTCGCCCTCGACGTCGACGGCATCCGCTTCGCCGCCACCGAGCTCACAGGGGTCGCCGTCGGGGACTTGATCGTCAAGGCGCACGAGGCTGAACTCTTCCTCCGGCTGCCTACTAGCGGTAGCGGCCCTATCGGCTCGCCCTGGCTCGAGGATGACTTCGCCACGGCCCCGCTGTCTGGGTCCTCACCTTCGCCCTCGTCACCCCCCTCGTGGACTGCCCCGGGGATCGTCCTCGAGCCATCCGGTGCAGCGGACCTCGTGCTGGCATTGCAGAGTGCCGATCCGGCCGGGTCCACGTCCGACCCGTCGGGCATCGCTCTCGCGTCCGACCTCCGATACGCGGCGCGTTGCACCGAGATGATCCTGGAGTTGATCACCCGCGGCCGCTTGCTCCCCACCCTCGAGTTCACCGGCGATAGGTGGCAGGCTCGCTGGCGCCCACTCATCGACAGACACGACCGGGGCCGGATTAAAACACTGCTGTGGGCCCTTCCCGCATCCTTCACCGCGGCTGACACCACCGGTGTCGGTCACGACCACGTCAATGTCGACACGGACTCACGGACACCGGAGCAGGCCCTCCGGTCATTCCTCTGGAGTATCACCGACGCGTTAGCCCGGCGCTTCTTAGCCGATCGGCCGCCTGCCGCCCCGCCCTCTGGCCGCCGGGGCCGACCAACGAGGCCCAGCCCCGTCGGTGCGTGGCTGGCTGCTCTCTCGTCCCCCGACGGAGCCGTCGACGCCGGGGACGGCGAGCTGCAGGCCCTGTGCGACTCCCTTCGCGCTTGGCACGCCACGGAAAACGCCGAGACAGACCCGGTACGAACCTGCTTCCGGATCGTCCCCCCTCTCGACGACCCCGAAGAGGTCGACGTCGTCGATGAATGGCGAATCGAGTTCGCCCTTCAGGCTGTCGACGACCCGAGCTTGCTCGTCTCCGCAGAAAAGGTGTGGGGCGACGGACCCGAGCTCACCGCCTTGGATCGCCACGTGAGGCACGCCGACGAGCACCTCCTTCGAGGCCTCGGCCGTGCTGCTCGGCTCGTACCATCACTCGGCTCCGCTCTGGCCTCGGCGGAGCCGTGCGCGCAGGTGACCGACGCCGCGGGCGCGCTTGCCTTCCTCCGCGATGGCGCGCCGATCCTGGAACAGGCGGGTTTCGGAGTTCTCGCGCCACCGTGGTGGCGCTCCTCGAGGGCGCGTGTGGGCCTGCGTCTAAAAGCTCGAACCACGTCGAGGGGTGGGCCATCGGTCACCACCATCGGTCTCGACGGCCTCTGCGACATCAGATGGGAGGCGGCGCTCGGCGACGACAAGATCGGACTGGCCGAGCTACGGGAGTTGGCACGCCTGAAGCAACCTCTGGTGCGGATCCGCGGCCAGTGGGTCGAGCTGCGCGAAGGAGACATCGCCGCCGCAATCGCCGCCGTCGGCAAGCAAGGCGCGGGCGCCAACCTCTTGTCAGCTGGCGAGGTGATGCGCACCGCGCTCGGAATCGAGCCGACATCTGGTGCCCTACCCGTTGTCGCCGTGGAGGCAGACGGCTGGCTCGGGGACCTTCTCGCCGGTGCCGAGGACCGTCGGCTCGAAGCCCGACCGACCCCCGACGGATTCGTGGGCGAACTACGGCCGTACCAGGAGCGCGGACTGGCATGGCTCGCCTTCCTCGGGGATCTGGGTCTCGGGGCCTGCCTGGCCGACGACATGGGGCTCGGGAAAACGGCTCAACTTCTGGCCGTCCTGGTCGACGAGCGCGCCGGACTCTCTGCTTCGGCCCCGGCTCGTCGTAAACGATCGGATGCAACCAACAAGGTGACAGCTGTCCTCGCCCGGTCAGCCGGACCGACTCTGGTCCTTTGCCCAATGTCTCTGGTCGGCAATTGGCAGCGAGAGTCGGCACGATTCGCCCCTGAGTTGTCGGTCTATGTCCACCATGGACCGAATCGGCTCGCCGGCAAGGCTTTCACCCGTCATGCGGGCCGGATGGACCTGGTGCTTTCGACCTACGGTCTGGCCGCCCGCGACCAGAAGCTCCTCTCCACTGTTCCCTGGAGCCGCCTAGTCGTCGACGAGGCGCAGCAGATTAAGAACAGCGCGGCCCGAACCACCCAGAGCGTCCGGGCGATCCCGGCCGAACGACGGATCGCCATGACCGGCACCCCGGTGGAGAACCGCCTGAGCGAGTTGTGGTCGATCATGCAGTTCCTGAATCCCGGCCTGCTCGGTTCGGAGAAGGGCTTCCGCGAGCGGTTTGCCATCCCCATCGAGCGCGATGGCAACGACGAAGCCGCGGCACAGCTCCGTCGCATCACCGGTCCTTTTGTGCTCCGCCGGCTGAAGACGGACCGGTCGATCATTGCGGACCTTCCCGACAAGCTCGAGATGAAGGAGTTCTGCACCTTGACCCGCGAGCAGGCCAGCCTCTACCAGGCGGTCGTCGATGACATGCTGGCCAGGATCGACGAAGCCGAAGGCATGGAACGCCGCGGGCTGGTCCTCGCCACCATGATGAAGCTCAAGCAGGTGTGCAACCACCCGGCGCACTTCCTGGCGGATGGATCGTCACTTCCCGGACGGTCGGGCAAGCTGACCCGCCTCGTCGAGGTACTCGAAGAAGCAGTGGCGGAGGGCGACCGAGCCCTCGTCTTCACCCAGTTCACCCAGATGGGGACCCTGCTCGAGCGCCATCTTCGGCGTCATCTCGGTTGCGACGTGCTTTGGCTCCATGGCGGAGTGGCGAAGAAAGCACGTGACGACATGGTCGAACGATTCCAAGGTGCCAACGGACCGCCGGTGTTCCTGCTGTCACTGAAGGCCGGTGGTACCGGCCTGAACCTGACCGCAGCGACCCATGTCGTGCACTTTGACCGGTGGTGGAACCCCGCCGTAGAGAACCAAGCGACCGATCGTGCCTTCCGCATTGGCCAATCCCGCAATGTGCAGGTTCGAAAGTTCGTGTGCGGTGGCACCCTCGAGGAGCGCATCGACGACATGATCGAGACGAAGCGCGCGCTGGCCGAGCGAATCGTGGGCACCGGCGAAGGCTGGATCACCGAGATGTCCACCGAACAACTCCGCGATGTGGTCGCCTTGTCGGTCGACGCTGTAGGGGAAGACTGATGCCCCCTCGTCCTCCGAACCGGTCCCCGCGGTGGAGTGCCGACCGGTGGCCGCCGCCGTCCACTCCTATCGCCGTCGAAGGGGGACTGGAGACACGCAGCCATCGCGGCCGGATCGGTGACACCTGGTGGTCGCAACGCTTCATCACCGAGCTCGAGTCGGTTGGTCTCGGCAGCCGCCTTCAGCGCGGCAAACGCTACGCCCGCACTGGCCAGGTGCTCAGCATGGATGTCGCCCCGGGGCAAGTGACCGCGTCGGTGCAGGGTTCGCGGACGAAACCCTACCGGGTGTTCATCGAGATACGCCTTCTCACGGCAGTTGAATGGGACGCCGCCGAGGCGGTAATGGCATCGCGCGCGAGCTTCATGGCCAAGCTCCTGGCCGGCGATATGCCCGATGAGATCGAGGAGGCATTCGCCGAGTCCTCGGGCACTCTGTTCCCGGCTTCGGCCGACGGGTTCGATTCGGCGTGCTCGTGCCCGGACTGGGAGAACCCGTGTAAGCACGTCGCGGCGGTCTACTTCCTGCTGGCCGAAGCCTTCGACCGTGACCCGTTCCTTATCTTCGCCTGGCGCGGCCGGGGCAAGGACGACCTTCTGGCCGGTTTACGGGCACGCCGGCGCGGACTCGGCTCCGCCCACGAGGCGGGCAGGTCCGATCCGATCGAGGAACCCAGGATTGAAGGCGGCCAGTTCGGGTGGCCTGTGGCAGACCCTGATTGCGCCGACGCGCCACAAGAGACAAACCCCACATGGCCGTGGGGGCGGGAGGAAGATCTGGCGACCATCGAAATCCGACCCCGCCTGGCCGTCGCCCCCGACCTGGTTCTCCGTCAGCTCGACCCATCACCCCTCTCGGACGACGGTACCGTCATCACCGAGGCCCTGCGTCCGCTCTACGAGGCAATAACCGGGGGAGCCGCCGCGCTGGTCCTCGGCGAACCGGCACCGGCAAAAGGAACACGCCCGGGCCACACCCCTACCCCGATGTGAGTCGGGTGAAAGCTGCTTTCCCGATTCTTTAATGTCGTCGGAGCAGATGGATCTGCAAGTTGTCGTCTTTCGGATGGGGCGGGCTCTGCGGTTCGCCTCCTTAAAGAATTTCGAGGCGGATTCGCTCGGCGCACCACTGACCTAGCCCATAGGGGGCGTTGGGCAGGTTGCGACGATGATCGGTTGCGACAACGATGTGGTTGGCAACCGGGCGGGACCGGTAGGCGATGTCGCGACAATGTCAAGGTCGACGCTTGTACTTACTGGCTCGTACTCGTCGTACTCGTCTACCCATACCCGGGTGCTACGCCATTGGCCGCCGTCACACCACACTGCCGTCACACCACACTGCCGTCACACCGCATAGTGGTCGCGAACGGCCTCTGGGTTGGATGCCGGTCCAGAACAAAACTGACACCCCTCCTGCGGAGTCACGAATCGGGCGGTGTGGCTTTCCGAGGACTGAGGGCGCGTTCATGGTCACTTGATGCGGTATTTGGTTGTTTGCCCCCGATTCTCCCTCCGCAATATTGGGGTTGTCGCGCCATCGTCGCCGTGATTCGATTGGCGACAGGGGAATTCGAGCACCTTGATGGCTCCAGAAAGGGGCTGTGGTGAGACGCCCTCGTGCTGTTGTTTCCCGAGTTGGAATGGCGGGTGCCATCGCCCTCGCTAGCGGCTTGGCGATGCTGGGCGGAGTAGTCGGGCAGACGCTTGCGTCGCCGGCCTTTGCCGACAGCACGCCCTACGAAACGTTCTGTCCCGGCACGCCCCTGGGCGCCGTCGTCCTCAACGACGTGGTGGTCACCGGCGCGCTGTCGCCGGCCAGCCCGTCGGTGGGTCAGAGCTTCAACCTGACCGGCTTCCAGACCCAGGAGCAGCTCCCGGCTGCGATCGCGCAGAGCGCGGAGGCGACCGGTCTCACCTCGCTCACCGGCTCGCTGACGACCACCATCGACGCCACCGGTGCCACCCCCGCCTCGCTGTCGTCGGGCACGGTGAACTTCACCATCCCGCTGCCGAACCCGGTCCCGCCGACGGGTGTGACGGTGTCCATCCCGTCGGTCACCGTCGGTCCCTTCTCGGCGACGAGCCCCAACATCGCCCTCAGCGCGGCGCCGGAGTCCCAGACCATGGACATCGACGGGGCCGGCATCGGGCTCATCTCTCTGCACTGCTCCGACTACCCGAACGACTCACTCCCGTCAGGATTCACGAACGACGTGCCGCCGGGCCTCCCCATCTCCCCCGTGATCGCCACGGCCGGGCAGGTGACGCCTCCCCCGCCATCGCCCCTGACCGGTGCCTACGAGCTGTACTGCCCGCACACGCCGGTGGGCGACCTCGTCTTCAACGACGTGACCACCTCGGCCACCATCTCGCCCGCCACGCTGTCGGCCGGTGACCAGTTCCAGGTGACCGGGTACCAGACCGACATCCCGATCCCGCCGGGGGCCGTCACGGCCGCGGTGGGACTCGGCAACGGAGGCTTCGACGGCCTAGCGGCCAGCTACGTCGACGCCTACGGCACCACGTCGTCGCAGCTGCCGACGGGCTCCATGGGATTCGACGTGCCCATCCCGAACCCCGTCCCCTCGACGGCGCTGCCCCTCGACATCCCGTCGTCGGCGACCAGCGTGGGGCCCTTCACGGCCCTCGGCGGCCCCGTCACCATCGCGCAGGACCAGTCGATCCTGGTGGTGGCCGAGCTGTCCGGCAAGGCGTTCACCATGTCGTGCACGGCCTACCCCAACGACAGCATCGCCGCGTCGGGCTCGACGGCCACGCCGCCGGCCGCCGCGCCGATCCGGCCCGTCGTCGCCACCGCCAGCGCGTCGGGGACACCGATCACCACGACGACCACGACGGTCTCACCGGGCGGTCCCGGCCCCGGGAACCAGACGCCGGGCGCCCCCTACGAGCTGTACTGCCCGGGCACACCAGTAGGCGACATCGCCGTCAACGACGTCGTCACGACGGGGTCGATCTCACCCTCGTCGCTCAACGAGGGTGACGCCTTCCAGATTGCGAACCTCCAGACGCAATTCACGATCCCCCAGGCCGTCGCTCAGCAGGCCGAGAACCTCGGGCTCAGCACCCTGAGCGGGAACCTGTCGCTGTTCCTCGGCGTGAGCGGCGCCCAGGGCGGGGGGATCTATCCGGTCGACTCGGGGAGCTCGGGGGGCGGCACAATCGTCTCGACGGTGGGGTCGTCGGGGGGGTCGCCCGTCACGACGGCACCGGGCGGTGGCGTCGTCCTCGTCACGTCCCCGGGTCCGTACCCCATCGCGAGCCAGCAAGACCTGTCCTTCAGCGTGACGCTGCCCTCGCCGGTGCCGTCCACCGGCGTGCAGTTCACGGCCACCCCGGCCCCAGGGTCCCAGCCTGAGACCTTTGTGGCGACGGGGGGCCCCATCTCGGTGTTCGTGAACGATTCCAACTTGAACGTACAGGCGTTCGGTGACCGCTTCGGGCTGTTCTGCGGCACGCTGGCCAACGACACGGTGCCGACGGGCCTGTCGCTCCGCCCGCCCTCCACCGGGTACGTCGAGCCGCTCGTCACCACGGGCAGCGCCACGGTCGTCCCGCCGCCGCCCTCGCCTCCCGGTGCCTACGAGCTGTACTGCCCGGGCACGCCGGTGGGCAACCTCGTGATGAACGACGCGACCTCCTCGGCCACGCTGTCGCCAGCCGACCCCTCGGCCGGCCAGCAGTTCCAAGTGACCGGCTACCAAGCGCAGCTGACGCTGCCGGCCGACGTCGTATCGGCGGCCGCCGCCCTGGGCAACACGTCGATCACCGGGAGCGCCACCACGACGCTCGACGCCGTCGGGGCCACGCCCACCTCGCTGCCGTCGAGCAGCTTGAGCTTCGACGCGTCCATCCCGAACCCCGTGCCGTCGTCGGGGGTGGTCCTGTCGACGGTGCCGGTCACGGTGGGGCCCTTCACGGCGACGGGCGGCACCGTGTCGATCTCCCAGAACCCGTCGATCAGCCTGACGGTGTCGGCCACCGGCAGCGACGGCGCCCCGCCCGCCAGCTTCACGTGCACCTCGTTCCGCAACGACACCATCCTCCCGTCGGGCATCACCCTCCTCCAACCGTCCGGCCCAGCCGTCTCCCCCCTCCTCGTGCCCTCGGCGCCGACCCTGACGGTGACCCCCTCCACGGACTTGTCCAGCGGGGAGAGCGTGTCGTTGACCGGCGCGGGGTTCCAACCCAACTCGCTCGGGGCCGTCCTCGAGTGCAACACCGCGGCGGGCGAGCCGACCGTCGCGCTCGGGTCGCCCGTGAGCGGTCCGGTGCCCGTCGGGTGTACGGCGCCGAACTACAACCAGGTGACGGGCACCTCGTCGGCCGGCACGATATCGGCCACGTACACCGTCACCACCGGCACGGAGGGACCGCCGTGCGGGGCGCCGAACGACGTCATCACCGTCTGTCCCGGCACCGACAGCGCCGGCCAGGACCCGACGTCGGACGCGGCCAACTACCCCTGCCCACCCACCACCGCCCAGCAGGCAGCCGGCGCCACGTGCGTCGTACTGTACGGCGACGAGAACGGCGACAGAGCCTCGGTACCGATCCTGTTCCCCAATGAAGGTCCTCCGCCGCCGACGTCGACGACGACGACCACGCAACCCGTGTCACCGGTGACGACGACGACGACGACGGGATCCTCGACTCCGTCGGACCAGATCACGCAGGCCTACCAGACGCTTTTCGACTTCGCGGACCCATCCGTCGCAGACAAGGTGGCGGTGATCCAGAATGGGGCCTCCATCCAAATGGCCCTCAGTCAGGCGCTCTCATCCTCGCTGGGCTCCTCGGCCACCGGGGCGAATGTCAACGACATCTCGTTCCTCGACAGCGCGACCTGCACCCAGGACAACCTCCCCAGCCCGTGCGCCCAGGTGAACTACGACATCCTGGGCCAGGGCGGCACAGCGATCCTGCCCGATAACAATGGCTACGCCGTGTCGATCGGCGGCACCTGGCTCGTGGCCACGGACACCGCGTGTGTGCTCCTCGGCCTCTTCTACTCGGCGGCGGGCCTGTCCGGAACCCCGCCCGGCTGCCCCGCCACCGTGTCGTCGATGCCGCCCACGACAATCGTTGGCAGCGGCACGGGCACGGGAACGGACCCGACGAGCGCGAGCCCAGCCTCAACGGGCGATCCGTCTCCCACGAGCGATGTGCCGACCACGGTCCAAGGCTCGACTACGACGGACCCGCCCCCGACTCCGACGACGGTGGGAGCCGCCACGAAGGCGAACACGGGAACTTCTGGCTCGAGCACCCCTGATCCAGTTGTCGCGGCCAACTCGGGGTCTCTGGCCTTCACGGGCCTGGGCGGAGTGACCCAATGGCTGGCCGTCGTCGGTGGGACCCTCGTACTCCTGGGTTGCGCGCTTCTGGGCCTGGTGGATGCCCCCCGGCGGCTCCTATACCGGCTTGCCCATCTCGGCCCGGACATGCGACGGAAGGGACCGAGACAAAGCGGAGGTCCCGAGCTGACCGATCCCGGCTCGCCGTCCGAGGCATTGTGGGTGGGGGAGAGTTGATAGCCAGAGTCGGCCCATCTGCTGAGTAGCCGCGCAACGTCTTCGAGTTGCTCTTCTACGATGTCTTCGCTCACCTGAACCCGGGGGACGGCGTGCGTTGCCGCTCCCGCTATCCGAACCAACCTGAACAGGGTGGGCATGCCTGTGTGATTCGTGGGCGACACTTACGGCGGCCACAGCGGGAGCACAGATCGCCTGCACATGATGTGGGTCATGCGAAGGCGGTGGCGGTGGCTCGTGGGAATAGCAGCGGTCGTCGTGGTTCTGGCGGTCGGCACTCCCTTCGTCTACATCCACTTCATCGAGGGCCCCCCTCCACCCAAGCTCACCTTGCCAGTCACGCACTCGACGACGACTGCAGGAGCCTCCGGCACTACCTCTGACGTTGCCGGCGTCGGTGGGACGTACCACGTCGGGTCAGGTTCTGAAGCCGGCTATCGCGTCACCGAGGTGCTGGTCGGGCAGAACTCCACGGCTGTCGGCCGCACCACCAAGATCTGGGGGTCCGTCACGATTTCAGGCGCCAGCGTGACGGCGGGGACGTTCACTGTCGATATGGCCAGTGTGGAGAGTGACCAGAGCGAGCGCAATGCGCAGTTCGACAGTCGGATAATGGATGTGGCGCAGTACCCGACAGCCACGCTGAAGCTGACTGCGCCGATAGCGCTCGGAACCGTCCCCTCAGTCGGATCCACGGTGACCTACACGGCGACAGGCGACCTAACGATGCACGGGGTCACACGAAAAGTCACGTTCCCGCTGACGGCAGAACGCACTGCCGACGGAATCGACGCATTGGCCGATGTGCCCATCGTGTTCGCCGATTGGGACATCGCCAATCCGAGTGTCGGCGGATTCGTGACCACCGACAGCTCAGGGACGCTCGAAGTGCTGGTCAATTTGACCAAGGGCGCTGGCAACTCGGCAGCGTCCGCCTCGGGTTCATCGTCGGTCAGTGGAGGTGGAGGGCCAGTCACCGTCCCGAAGACAACCGTTCCCAAGATCACCATTCCCGCCAGCTGAGACAGGGCGTGCCGCCATGTTCGTGCATGCATTGAGCGATTAGGACGGTTCGATCCGAGCCAGTTCTCCGGATCACCCGCACTACTTCCGGCAGGTGCGGATCGTGAGCGAACCCTTGTGAGCTGCGCTCTTCGTGCTCGCGGCAGGACGCCAAGCGAGTCAACAACAGGTGACACCCAAGGCGTTCGTTTGGTCGCTATCCCATCTGATTAGATCTACGGATCGATAGCTCCTCGGCACCCTCCGAGCTTGAACACGTATCCATCCACGGCCATGACCTGAGCTTCCGCCGGGCTGGCGACGGTCCCGCGATCTTGCTCATTCATGGGATCGCGGGCAGCTCACAGACCTGGGAGCAGGTCATACCTCAGCTCGCGTGTGACTACGCCGTGGTCGCGCCCGACCTGGTCGGCCACGGCGCGTCGGCCAAACCGCCGGGCGACTACTCCTTGGGAGCACAAGCGAGCGCCTTACGTGACCTCTTGAGCATCCTGGATATCGAACGGGTCACTGTCGTCGGCCAGTCGTTCGGCGGCGGCGTCGCCATGCAGTTCTCCTACCAGTACCCCGAGAACTGCGATCGGCTCGTCCTGGTCGGTAGTGGAGGTTTGGGGCGAGAGGTCAACTGGTTGCTGCGTTTCCTTGCGACCCCTGGCGTCGAGTACGCTTTGCCGATCTTTTTTCCAAGTTTCGTGCGCGATCGTGGAAATGACATCGTTGGGCTCCTCCACAGGGCTGGCTTTCGCAACGCCCGGGCTGTCGAGATGTGGCGGGCCTATGCGTCATTGACCGAGTCGGAGAGCCGAAAGGCTTTCGTCAGAACCTTGCGTGCGGTCGTCGATCCCGGTGGACAGTCGGTGAGCGCCATGGATCGGCTCTATCTCTCCGCCCGGATGCCGACACTGATCATCTGGGGTGATCGAGACAACATCATCCCGGTCAGCCACGCCTACGCTGCGCACGACGCGATTCTCGAAAGTCGACTCGAAATCATTCAAGGAGCGGGCCACTTCCCTCACGTCGAGGAACCCCTTCGATTCGTGGAGATCCTGTCTGAGTTCATTGACAGCACTGCGCCGAGCAGCGTCACGGCCGAGCAACGACGTGAGCTGTTGCTGACCCGCGACCCATCTGCAACATGAGCCTTAGTCGATAACTTCGCGTACTGCACTGACTGCGCGCCATGCAAGGTGGCTCGCGCATAGTGCCTGCTCGGCCGGTCCAGGAAGCGACCCGCTCTCTATTGACATCGCCGGCGACTGTGGATGGCCTGGGTCCCCGCGAGCCCTCAGCTACCCGCACCCCACATATCAAGCATGTCCGAGCGGTTCGACCGCGTGCCACCATCCAAGGCTGGGCGGTGTTAGAGATCGATCCGATCCGACGCTGCCCCGCCGCTGCTGAGGTGCTCCGACGCGGCCCATGGCCGGCGGTCGGGGAAGCAGCGCGACGGCGAAATAGCTGAGCATTCTGGGGCACTCGGGTCGGCAGAGCAACCGCGTCCGAACCGAGCGTCATATGTCCCGCATGACGTACCTGTCCGGGGACCTTCTCCGGGCGGATCTTACGGGATGCTCTCTCGGATTGAGGTGGCCCGACTTTCGTCGCCCCGGCACGTTTCGGCTTGCGGGAATCGTTAACCGACCTGGTGCTGGCGAGTGGTGATGTGGTTTGCTCGCATGAGGCAGTACGGTTGTGGGGTAGCGAAGGTGCGTCACGAGACCGGCATTGTCGAGGTGATCGGGGACAAGCGTCACTTCCATAGCGGGAAGCTCCAACCGTGCTCACGCGTTCTAACGACCCGGCGGAAGGGCCGAAGGGCCATTCGGCCCTAGTGGGCGAATCTGGTAGTCCGTAACCTCGCACCCGGAGACTCGCGGTTCGCGATCACGCTGAGTGCCTGTCTCGCGAGTCGCAATGCGCCGCTCGGCCTACCCACCGCAGGAGGTCCATCATGAAGGCACTCGTCTACAAGGGTCCTGGCAAGAAGGCCTGGGAGGAGATGCCCGATCCGAAGATCGAACAGCCGATGGACGTGATCGTGAAAATGGTCGCCACGACCATCTGCGGCACCGACCTCCACATCCTCAAGGGTGACGTCCCCGAGGTGGAAGTCGGCCGCATTCTGGGGCACGAGGGGATCGGTGTGATCACCGAGGTGGGCGAAGGGGTCACCCAACTGGCCGTCGGCGACCGAGTAATCGTCGCGTGCGTCACTTCATGTGGGAAGTGCTCGAACTGTCGCAAGGGCCTCTACAGCCACTGTCTCGACCCTGAGGGTATGGCCGGAATCGGGTGGATCTTTGGCTACATGATCGACGGGACGCAGGCCGAATACGTTCGGGTCCCGTTCGCCGAAAACTCGGTATACAAGGTCCCCGAAGGCATGACCGATGCCGAGGGCATCCTGCTCTCGGATATCCTGCCGACCGGCTTCGAAATCGGCGTGCAGTACGGACGGGTGGCCCCGGGCGATGTAGTCGCGGTGATCGGCTCCGGGCCCGTCGGTCTCTCCGCTGTTATGACAGCACGACTGTACGGACCGTCGAAGGTCATCGCCATCGATCTGGACAACGCTCGGCTCGCCCGAGCCGGCGACTTCGGTGCCACCGACACGGTCAACTCGAGTGATCCGGACTGGAAGGATCAGGTCCTCGCGCTCACGGACGGTCTGGGCGTCGATGTCGCCATCGAGGCAGTCGGAGTTCCCGAGACATTCACTATGGCAACGGTCATCGTTCGCCCAGGCGGCAACGTCGCCAACATCGGTGTTCACGGCAAATCGGTCGACCTCGCCCTCAACGAGCTCTGGATCAAGAACATCGACATCTCCATGGGCCTGGTCAACACGAACACCCTCGGGATGTTGCTGAAGCTCGTTGCCGAACACAAGCTTCCTGCCGAGAAGTTCGTCACGCACGAGTTCTCATTCGACCAGATAATCGAGGCTTACGACGTCTTCGGACACGCAGCGGAGCACGACGCGCTCAAGGTTCTCATCCACTAGAGAATGAGTCGGTGCCACCGAGCCGAGGCTTGAGACCTGGAACATGTCTCATCCATCGGCGATATTCGTGGCAGGCGGCCCGTCGCCACGGGCGCTCCCGGCCACTGATCGGGGGCACATAGAGCTCGAAGACCTCCTCTTTACGACACATGCGCGATCACCGCCGCAGGTTACCGACGTGAAAGCAGCACTGCTTTTGGGTGCCGCCGATGTGCCGGAGCGGGCACATGCAACCATCAAATCGAGCATCGAAGCCTCGTGACCGGTCGGGGATGGGCAATCGGCCGCGGTGACCTCGAAATGCTATTCCTTCAGTAGATCGATGACGCTCGACATCGCATCGAGGTCCTTCTCGAACACGGTTATGTAGGAGACGCCGAGTTGATCGCGTTGCTGGCGGAGCTGGTCGGCGATTTCATCCGCAGTGCCGATGAGTCCGTAGCGTGAAGTCAGGAGGTCGTCAACGCTCAGTGAGGGCAATAGTGGCTGTAGCGCTTGTGCGGTCAGCCGACGGTCGTCGGTGAGCGCGACGCCCTGCACCAGCGTGCTCAACTCAAGATGATTGAAGCGGTCGCCAGCCGCAGCGCGCACCCATCCAATCTGCGTTTCGAGCCCGGCAAGCGTGAAGTGGTCTGGGTTCACATCCCGCGTGCCTTCGACCTGACTAAAGCCTGTGAAGCCGACGATGTCGGCGCACCGAGCTGCCGTGGTCAGTACTCGACGTCCGTTTCCCCCAATGAGCAGTGGCAACGGCTTCTGGCTTGGTACGGGAAAGCACCGCACGCCATCGAGCTTGTAATGATCACCAGAGAAGTCGAGCGTCCTTCCGTCCCAGAGAAGTCGGATGAGCTCGGCCGCTTCCCCCAGGCGCGCCACACGCGTGCCCGGTGGATCGTAGGAGAGGCCAGCTCCGTCGTACTCGAACTTCATGTGGCCAGCTCCCAAACCCAGTTCCAAGCGCCCGTCCGTCAAGAGGTCCACCGTCGCGGC